>Ga0209154_1000102_pt1 | contig 61451 bp, 51 predicted proteins | sample GraSoiAngelo_121_FD_185878 | JGI IMG/M metagenome (GOLD analysis project Ga0209154, IMG submission 185878) | Grasslands soil microbial communities from the Angelo Coastal Reserve, California, USA - 14_0919_12_20cm (SPAdes) (version 2) | ecosystem: Environmental > Terrestrial > Soil > Grasslands ... | reverse complement strand
TCGGCTGCGTGGACTGTGACCGGGCTCATGGGTTGCGCGCCGCCGCGCCCGGGGGCGGCGTCCGCGCCGGCATCGCATGCCGCGGCGGGCGGCGCGCCGTCGTTCGCGCAACAGTTACCCGCGCCGGTGAATGGCGTGACGCGGATCGATGCGTCGCTGGCGCTGCGCGTGGCCGAGGAGCCGGCGCGCTGGCTGCTCGTCAGCCCGCTGGCGCAGCCGGCCCCGGTGTCCGGCTGCAGCCCCGTCGCGGTGCAGGTGTGGCAGCGCCTTGCGATCGCGGCGGGCGAGCCGCAGGTCTATGCGGCCACCTCCGAGGCGTTCGTTGCGCAGATGCTCAATCTGGATGCCCTCGGGGCTATCGCGTTCGACAAGGGTTGCTACACCGGACAGGAGATCATTGCGCGCGCGCATTATCGCGGTAAGGTGAAGCGGCGGTTACAGCGCTTTCGCGCCCAGGTTCCGGTCCCACTCAAACCCGCAGATGACGGTGAGTTCCCCGACGGCCGTTCGTTCAAGGTGGTGGATGCGGCGCAGCGCGCGGACGGCCTGTGCGAGTTCCTCGCGGTGACCACGCTGGGGCATGTTGATGCGGAACCGGCCGGAGCGCGGGCGCCGGCCGAAAGAGCGCCGCTCAGCGCCGAGCGACTCGCACTGCCCTACGCTCTGCCGGATTGAACGGCTCCGAAAAGGTGCGCGCGCTCGACCGGTCCAGCAGCCCGTCATCCAGTTTCCGGCCGCATGTGTGGGAAGAGAATGACGTCGCGGATCGAGGGCGAGTCGGTGAAGAACATGACCAGCCGGTCGATACCGACCCCGAGCCCGGCGGCGGGCGGCATGCCATACTCGAGCGCGCGCACGTAGTCGGCGTCGTAGAACATCGCTTCCTCATCGCCCTGGTCCTTGCGGGCGGCCTGGGCGCGGAAGCGCGCCGCCTGCTCCTCGGGATCGTTGAGCTCGGAGAAGCCGTTGGCGATCTCGCGCCCGGCGAGAAAGAACTCGAAGCGATCGGCGATGAACGGATCGGCATCGTTGGGTCGCGACAGGGGTGACACCTCCACCGGGTAGCCGTACACGAAGGTCGGATCCAGCAGCGCGCTCTCGGTCTTCTCGAACAGCGCGACCTGCAGCTTGCCGGGGCCGTCTTCGCGCTCGACCTTGATGCCGTGCTGCTCGCAGCGCTTGCGCAGGTAAGTGAGGTCGCGCAGCGACAGCGGATCGATCCCCGGGCTGTGCTCGATGATGGCCTGCTCGAGGGAGAGCCGCCGGAAGGGCTTACCCAGATCGTAGGCGCGCCCCTGGTAGGTGAGCGGCTGCGAGCCGTGCAGCGCCTCGGCCAGCCCGCGGGTCGCCTTCTCGATCCAGTCCATGAGGTCACGGTAGCCGGCGTACGCCAGGTACAGCTCGAGCATCGTGAATTCCGGGTTGTGCTGCGTCGACAGCCCCTCGTTGCGGAAGTTGCGGTTGATCTCGTAGACGCGCTCGAGCCCGCCGACGATCAGGCGCTTGAGGTACAACTCCGGGGCGACGCGCAGGTACATGTCCAGATCGAGCGCGTTGTGATGCGTGCGGAAGGGGCGCGCGCTGGCGCCGCCCGGGATCGGCTGCATCATCGGCGTCTCGACCTCGAGAAAATCGAGCGCGTCGAGAAAGTCGCGCAGGTAGCGCACCAGGCGGGCGCGGGTGCGGAACACGTTGCGGCTCGCTTCGCCGACGATCAGGTCGACGTAGCGCCGCCGGTAGCGCGTCTCGGTGTCGGCGAGCCCGTGCCACTTCTCCGGCAGCGGCCGCAGCGACTTCACCAGCAGCCTCACGGCGTCCACGCGCACCGACAGCTCGCCGGTCCTGGTGCGGAACAGCGCGCCGCTCGCGCCCACCAGGTCGCCGACGTCCCAGCCCTTGAAGGCCTCGTAGGCGGCGCCGAGCGCCTCCTGTTGCAGGTACAGCTGGATCTGCCCGGTGCGGTCGGCGATTTTTCCGAAGCTCGCCTTGCCCATGACGCGCTTGAACATCAGCCGTCCGCCGACCGTCACGTGCGTCGGATTGGCATCCAGCCACTCGCCGCTGCGCTCGCCGAAGGAGGCGTGCAGCTCCCCGGCGAGCGCGTCGCGGCGAAAGTCGTTCGGAAACGCAGGTCCCTGGGCGCGCAGCGCGGCGAGCTTCGCACGCCGCTCTGCGATCAGCTTGTTCTCATCGCCGCCGTCGCCGCCGCCGTTACCGCTGCCCCCGGGCCCCGCAGCGTCTTTCCCCTGTTTCATGTCTTCACACGCCCGCCTTGAGCGAGGCTTCCATGAACTGATCGAGATCGCCGTCGAGCACCGCGCTGGTGTTGCCCACCTCCACTCCGGTACGCAGGTCCTTGATGCGCGACTGGTCGAGAACATAGGAGCGGATCTGGTTGCCCCAGCTCACATCCGACTTGGAATCCTCGAGCACCCGGGCGGCGGCATTGCGCTTGTTGACCTCCAGCTCGTAGAGCTTCGCCTTGAGCATCTTCATGGCGGTGGAGCGGTTCTTGTGCTGGCTGCGCTCGTTCTGGCAGGCGGCCACGATGCCGCTGGGCAGATGGGTGATGCGCACCGCCGACTCGGTCTTGTTGACGTGCTGCCCGCCCGCCCCCGAGGAGCGGTAGACGTCCACCTTCAGGTCCGCGGGATTGATCTCGATCTGGATGTCGTCATCGACCTCGGGCGAAACGAACACCGATGCGAACGAGGTGTGGCGGCGGTTGCCGGAATCGAATGGCGACTTGCGCACCAGGCGATGCACGCCGGTCTCGGTGCGCAGCCAACCGTAGGCGTACTCGCCCTGCACTTCCACGGTGGCGCTCTTGATGCCGGCCACTTCGCCCGGACTCGAATCGATCACCTCGCAGGCGAAGCCGCGCGCCGCCCCCCAGCGCAGGTACATGCGCAGCAGCATCTGCGCCCAGTCCTGCGCCTCGGTGCCGCCGGCGCCCGCCTGGATGTCGAGAAACGCGCTGTGCGAGTCCATTTCGCCGCGGAACATGCGTTTCAGCTCCAGGTGCCGCACTTCGGCCTCGAGGCGCTGCGCGTCGCGCTCGATGTCGCGCGCGGCGCGCTCATCGCCCTCGGCCTCGGCCAGTTCCAGCAGCTCGGTGGCGTCGCCGATACCCTTGGTGGCGCGGTCGATGTCGCCGACGTCGCTCGTCAGCCGGGCGCGTTCGCGCCCGAGCTCCTGCGCCCGCGCCGGGGTCGACCAGACGGCGGGATCCTCCAGCTCGCGCGCCACTTCCTCGAGCCGCTCGTGCTTGCGGTCGTACTCAAAGAAACCCCCGTAACGAGGCAATACGTTCACCCAGATCCTTGAGTTGGCGCTTGAGCTGATTGACTTCCATAGACGTCCTGGGAGCGGCGCCCGTGGACCGCGGCGCGCGTGCACCAAAGTGCGGCATGCTAACACCGCGGCGCGCAGCTTAGCGAGCGGCGGGCAGCAGGTGATCGATGAGCAGCTGCAGGCGCCGCTCGCCCTGATACTCGTTCACTTCCAGTCGGTACACGAGCTGTGCCAGGCCCGCGGGCGGCACGAACTGCGCACCCTCCTCGAGGTGGTTGAAGGCCATCGCATCGAAGGCGCGACCGCCCGAGGGCACCTCCACCCACATCTTCACGTGCCGCTCGGCAATGACGCGCGCGCTGCGGATGCTGAACAGGCCGTCGAAACACGGCTCGGGGAAAGCCTGGCCCCACGGGCCGCCGGAGCGCAGGGCCTGGGCGGTATCGAGCGCGATCTCCGCCGGCGCGAGCTCGCCATCGGTCTCGATCGTGTCGGCGGCGGGAGCGCCGGCCGTCCAGCGGGCCACCTCCTCGTCGAACGCGCGCGCGAAACGATCGAGCTTGGCGCGCTCGAGTGAGACTCCCGCGGCCATGGCATGACCGCCGAAGCGCTCGATGAGATCGGGGTGGCGCGTCGCGATCGAGTCGAGCACGTCGCGGATGTGGATGCCCGCGACCGAGCGCGCCGAGCCTCGCAGGCTCGCCTCATCTGCGAGCGCGAAGGCGATCACCGGGCGGCGCAGGCGATCCTTCACCCGGCTCGCGACCAACCCGACCACGCCCTGGTGCCAGCTCTCGTCGAACAGGCACACGCCGCTGCGCTGCAGCGCCCCGGGGCCGGGATCCGCGAGGCAGCGCACCGCTTCGAGTGCCACCTGCTGCATGCGCGCTTCGATCGAGCGGCGCTCCCGGTTGAGCTCATCGAGGCGCGCCGCGAGAGGCTCGGCGGTGGCGAGATCATCCTCGAGCAGGCACTGGATGCCGATGGTCATGTCGTCGAGGCGGCCGGCGGCGTTCAGGCGCGGCGCCACACCGAAGGCGAGATCGCTTGCTGTGAGCTCGTGCGCCGGGCGGCCGGCGATGGCGAGCAGCGCACGAATGCCGGCCACACAGCGGCCGGCGCGGATGCGCTTCAGTCCCTGCGCGACCAGCACGCGGTTGTTGGCATCCAGCGGCACCAGGTCGGCGACCGTGCCGAGCGCCACCAGGTCGAGCAGCTGCGCCGCCCCGCCGCTGGCGGGGAGCCCCGCCTGCTCGAGCCGGCGTGCGAGCGCCGCCATGACGTAGAACGCGACCCCGACTCCGGCGAGTGCGCGGCTGCCGAAGCGGCTGCCCGCGAGGTTGGGGTTGACGATCACGTTGGCGTCGGGGAGCAGCGCGCCCGGCAGATGATGATCGGTGATGAGCACGTCGATCCCGCGCGCGCGCGCGGCGGCGACACCGGCGTTGCTCGAGATGCCGTTGTCGACCGTGACGATGAGCGTCGGCGCGCGCGCCGCTGCCAGCGACACGATTCCGGGGGTGAGCCCATAACCGAACTGAAATCGGTTGGGCACCAGAAAGTCCACCGCGAACCCGAGGCTCCTCAGGGCGCGCACCATCAGCGCGCTGCTGGTCGCGCCGTCGGCATCGAAATCCCCGATGATCAGCACGCGCCCGGCCGTGCGGTGCTGCAGCAGCAGGTCCACCGCCGCCGCAATGCCTTCGAGCGTGCCCACCGGCAGCAGCCGCGCGAGCGAGGTGTCCAGATCCGCCGCCGAGCGTACGCCACGCGCCGCGTACACACGCTCGAGCACCGGATGCAGATCCCCGCCGAGCGGCGCGCCTTGCACGCCAGGCGCGCGGCGCACGACCCGCAGCCTCACGCGAAGCCCCGCAGGCCCGCGCGCGGGCGCCGCCAGAACCGTAGATGACTGCCGCGGCGCAGCGTGATACGGGTGTCGTTGGCGATCAGTGTCACACTCGCCACCTCGCCGCGGCGCAGCGCCTTGAGCGCCGGCGACACGAAGCGCGCATCGAGGCGCGCCACGGACCGGGCGAGGGTGTCGTTGGCGTCAGGCTGCAACTCCCGGCCCACCTCCACGACCAGCACCACCCCGCGGGCGCGCTCGTCGGGGAGCACCTCCTCCAGCCGCCCCGGAAGAGCGCGGCACAGGTCCGCCTGCAGACGCCACAGACCGCTCACATACGGGTCCGCGCCAAAGGCGCGCGGCGTGGCACGCGCCGTGAGGCGTTCGGGCTGCACCGCCCGCCCCTCGGCACCCCACGGCCACAGTGACGTCACCGGCGGCTCGCCGCGGCGCCGGCGCGCCTCGTTCAGCGCCTCCCCGTGCAGCCACATCTCGATCTCGGCCAGCAGGCGCCGCAGGGGCGCCGCGGCGGGCCCCTGAGGCAGGGCCGCGGCGAGGTCCCCGCCCACGCAGCGCGCCGGCTCGGTGGTGGCGACGGCGGCAATGCCGGCGGTCCTGAGGAGAAAATCCCCGCACGACAGCGGCGTCAGGGTGAAGCCGGACACGCCGAAGGTGTCCTGAAAGTCGGCGGCGAGCGTGGCGAGCTCGGCCGGCGGCAGACGCAGGACGCCGCGATGATCCAGAGCCAGGCGCGCAGCGCCCGCACTCAAGTGCAGCGGGGTGGCGATCCACGGCGTGCCGCTCGCGAGAGCGGGCGGACCCGCCGGCGCTACCTCGGCGGCGGCGACGCACGCTGGGGCGGCGCCGGCCAGATCCGCGCGGCCGAGCTCGTGCGCGAGCCACTCGCGCCAACCGTGCTCGAGCGCCGCGCGCTGCCCGAAACGGCCCGCGCTCTCGATTCCCGGGGCGGTCCCCGCTACGCCGGCGCCGCCGAGCGGCGCCCCATTGGCGCCGTGCGGCAGGTACAGGTCGGCGATCACAATGACGATCTCGCGCACCGGCGCTATCGTAACCGCCGCATGCAGTTCACGCTCGAACCGGGTACGCGCGCCAACCTGATCCGAGGCTACTCGGCGGCCGAGATCCGCATCGGCCAACACCGCGTGCAGCGCAGCTGCATCGTCACGGCGGACCGCCTGATCACCGATTGGGAGCCGGAGAGTTTCGCCGACCTGGCGCCCGCTCACCTCGAGGCGATTCTCGCGCTCACACCGGAGGTGGTGCTGCTCGGCACCGGTGCGACGCAGCGCTTTGCGCCGCCGGCGGTGCGCGCGGCGCTGGCGCAGCGCGGCGTCGGGCTCGAGGCCATGCCGCTGGGCGCGGCCTGCCGCACATTCAACGTTCTGGTTCAGGAGGAGCGGCGGGTCGCCGCGGCGCTGTTTCTGCGCTAGCGCCGGGAGGCGCAAGGATGATCGGCAGAAGACACAGGGGGAGGCTCAACCAACCAAACAATCATTCGAAGCTGACAGACTCGAACAATTGCACTGTTTTTCTTGTTGCGGACCGTTATTGCTCTTGTCGCGACTCCCTCCACCCTGTGTCTTCTGCCGGTTACCCTTCCGCTTTTGGCTGTCGTCGTTAGGAGACAGGGAGCGCATGTTAAACATGTCGCGGAAGCCGGTGCAAGCTCTTTGAGAATGAAGATTTTCCCGCGCCGCCTGCTGGGGCCTTTCCCCCATGCGTGCGCAGTGCCCGGGCCTTGGGTTTTGCCGGGCCTTTCCACCGGCCTGACTGGAGTAATCAAGAAGTTACGATCCATATGTCACGTAAGTCCTAAGGCCCCTGGCCCCGCAGCCGCGCGCGTCCTAGCGCGCAGCCTGGCCAGCCGCCGGGAGCGTCGGCGGCAACACCGCGCCTCGCCAGATGCCTCCGGCGCTCCAGGCTCGCCAGGCAAAGCGCAGCCAACGTGCGAGCGCGAGCGCGATCCACAACGCCCAGGCGAACATGATCGTGCGGTACACCCACAGCGGCAGGCTGTATACGACCGGCTGCGGCAGCGTCGGAGTCGCACGATCGACGAACCAGCTGAAGGTATTGCCACCGGAGCCCGGCCCCGTCACACCCATGTCGGGCGAGGCTAGAAGCCCATACCGCACGCCGGAGAAGACGAGGCTCGTAACGGCGAACAGCGTGAGCGCCGCGAGCGCGCACTGCAGCATGTTGAACTGCCAGCGCTTGACATCGTAGGCTCCGCGCCACTGCTCTCGCCAACGCATCGCGAACAGCCATGCGGCCACCGTGACGAGCACCCGCCAGGAGAGAGTCGAGAGCCCCAGGCCGAGCACGAGCCACTCCGAGGTGCGCAGCGGGGACCACGGCCACCGACCGAGTAAGCTCGCTACCACGAGAAACACGAGCAGCTCACCCCAGTACAGAAACGCCGGTCCTACCCCGCCTCCGATCCCCATCAGAGGCCAGCGGTCGGCGGGCAAGGCGAGCGTCGTCATGACGTTGCTCGACGGTGCGCGCAGGTCCACGGTGTCAGGACGTGAGGCCATCGACGTGCCGTCCTTCGAACGCCACGCAATACGGACCGTGTGCTTGCCGGGCAAGAGCGATAAGGGTAGCTCACCCCCGTCAGGCCGAATCTGCGTTGGCTCGCCGTCGACCGCCACTTGCGTAACGCTGCCCTCCTTGGGGAGCTGGATCGCATGCCGGCCGCCCTGGGTGCTGCGGTAGCGCAGCTCGAGCTCGTGTTCCGATGAGTGGCGTCCGATGCGGGCACGCTGGTGCACTGCATCGATGGCGAGTGTCCGACCCGGTACGGCCGGGGGCCGCGTCACCGCGAGCTCGAGTTGCTCGCCGACGCGCGGGCGGTATTCGAACACCCACTGAGCGGCGGCCAAATCCTCCGGTAGCACCGCCGGAAGTCCGATGAAGTCCACGCGCCATTGCGGACTGACAACGAACCGCCAGACCTCTGCGCGGGCTGGCGTCGCGGTGAGCCGCAGCGCGAGGCGCTCGCTGCGCGCGAGACTCGAGGTCCACTCGCGCTCGGCCTGGCCGGCCGCGAGCCCCGCGAGCGCGACACCGTCGCCTCGGACGTCAAGACCTTCGGTCAGCACCGACTCTCCCGCAACGAGCGGCACGGCCACCGTGAAGGCTGCCGATTCCGGGGCCACACGCTGAACGGTCGTCGCGACCGACCAGTCGAGATCGAGCCGGAAATTTCGCACGACGCGCACGAACGCCGGGAAAGCCTCACCGGCTGCCGGATTCGGTGTCGTCGCGGTCGACCCGGCGCGCCGCTGGCGGGTGAGGTCCAGGGCACCGGAGACCAGCCGTCCCGCGTTCACGCCTGCGACATCCCAGCCCACCGCATCGACCGAGATCGTGCGCGGCACCAGTGGGAATGCCAGGTGCACGCTATCGCCCACGAGGCGCCCCTCGATGCGGATGGTGCGTACCCCGCTCTTGAGCGGCACCCACATGTCATCGTCGGGCTCACGTGCTACCGTGAGAGTGGAGGCACCGTCGACGGCCACCGAATCGATCTGCCAGCGATCCCCTGCCGAGGGTACGGCCACAGCCAGCAGGGCAAGCGCGCTCGCTTTCAAGTCGATCTGCACCCGATCCGCGCTGACGTGGACTTGCGCCTGCATGATCTCGGCGCACGTCGAAGCGCACGGCGGCGCCTGGGCGAGACGATCACGCAGCTCGTTGAGCAGTGCGGGATCGGGCGTGGACTGGGCACGCGCGCCGTGAGGGGCCGCGGCGACGCACGCCAGCAGCACGGCGCCCAGCGCGCCGCCGGACTTGAGGAATCCAGGCAATCGCAGAGGCGTGCCGAAGCTCTGGCGCACGAGCCGGATGAAGAACCACGCCAGCGCCGCCACACCGGCGATGCGCCACAGGGCCACCGCGAGCGGACCGAGCACGACGAAGCGAAGGGATTGATCCGGGTCGACCGGACCGGTCCAGCCGAAGGGATGCGCCCCGTAGTCCCACGCCGGTATCCCCGGCCCCGCCTGCAGCAGCGTTCCGGCGGCGTAGCGGGCGAGGTTCGGCTCCGCGGCCGAGGTCGCTCTGCGAGCGCTCACCAGGGCCGGCTCGCTGCTCAGAGTGCCGGCCCGGCCGGAAGCGCTGAGCGCCCGATCCTGAGCGACTTCCCCCACGATCGCTGACTGGATGAGCGCCGCAGCCGCTGGCGCTGGCGCTTCCAACTGCCCCGGCGCGGCGCGGGCAAGGGTGGGAGCCGCCCTCATCTGTGCGTAGGCGCTGACTTCCAGCTGCGGATAGATCGCATGCCGCACCTCGGTCCAGGTGAACGGCACGAGCCCGAGAGCGAGTACCGCGAAACTCACCGTCCTGTAAACACTCGCGACACGCGCGAGTCGCCCCGGTGGGGCGGCGCGCGCCAGGGCGACCGCGGCGAGCAGATTGCCCCACACCCAGATCAACTCGGGAGCCGCCTGGTAGGTCAGAAACAGGCCAAGGCCGCCGATCGTTGCGGTCAAGGGTCCCGCGAGCCAGTACGAGAACACCGCGATCACCAGCACGCCGAAGAGGTTCCACAAGCCCCAGCGGTCGAGCCAGGCGGTCGGCGATACATCGGCCCCGAGGACGGCAAGCAGACGATGGCCGGGGGGCAAATACAACTCGCCCGACACCTCCTCGAAGCTGTTGGTCCAGCCGGTTGCGGGAAGGGCTCCGTACGGGTGCGCGCTGCGCGCAACGACGCTCAGCTGCACCGAGGGACTGCGCAGCTCGACGCCCGTTTCCCCCTGGGATGCAGAGCTCGTCACGAGCAACGCCTCGGCGCCGCTGCGCGCGCTGGCGAGGCGGTAGGGCGCTCGCATCCCCAGGCGCCAGTCGCGCCGCAGCGTTCCGCTCACTTCGTCGACAGCGGTGAGACCGTCGTGATCGAAGTCGAGCCACAATCGACGTCTCAGGTGCAGCCGGTTCTGGTCCGTATTGGACAGACCGCGGCTGCGCTCCACGATCCTGAGCTCCGAACCCGGGGCCATCCGAAACGCGGGGTACCGGCGCCACTCCTCCGGCACATTCGCTTGCGCCGGATCGATCCCCGCGACACCCTCGACCGCGGCGACACGCAGCCGATCGTTGGCCGCAAAACTCCACACTTCCTCGCGCGCGAGGCCGGGTTCCCCGGGTGAGGACAGCGTCGCGGAAGCCTTAGCCTGCCGCGCGGTGAGAATGAGCTCGAAGCGACCGGCTCGCACCTGGACACGCAGTCGGCCGTCGGGCTCGAGCCGTGCGGGCAGCGCGCTCTGGAGCGACATCGGAATGAAACCGGCCGGGAGCACACGCGCAAGTTGCTCCTCGCGCGCGTCTCCGGCTGCGCGCAGCCGCAGGCGCGTCACCAGACGCAGGGGAATGTCATCCTCGACCAGCCGATAGACCTGCACATCGAGCCGGCGCGGTTCGGCGGCCGTGCCCCGGCGCCCGAGCGCGAGCCGGCCGCCCGGCCGCTCCGGCTGCAGCACACGTTGCCCATCGACGAGCAGATCGAGCAGCGCGGTCTGGGTGGGGATCGCCAAGGCCTCGGGCCGCGCCTCCCACACGAATCTGCCACTCAGTGCGTGAGAGCCGGGCGTCAACCGCACGTAAGGCACCTCTCCCCGGGCCACCACAGCCGCGGGAGCCCCGTCAACCGATACCGCCTGCGGCCAGCGCTCCAGATCGCCCGGCAGAGCCACCCAGTTCTCCGTGTAGACCTGCCAGCGTTGGCTGAAGGTTCCGCCATGCGCGTCGACGTTGAGCAGCAGGCGCTCCGGCCAGACACACCGATATGAATCCGCGTCGGCGATGTTTGAGCCCGCGAGGAAGGGACAACGATGAAATTCCTTGCCCTTCAGCACCCACCCCTGCCACTCCTCGAGGGCGCGGGGAATCAGGGGCTGCTGCGCCGTTGCGCGCGTGCCCGCCGTGGCCGAGAGCAGAACCAGCGCCAGAGCCGCCAGTAGCCTCATGTGCACCCCTGCTGTTAAACGGAACTGTAACTGCCCCAAGCCGGTGGCGCCTCGCCCTCCTCTAGGCCGTGCCACCCAACAACGGCACGAAGGCCACCGCTCCCAGTGACTCGCGCTGCACCCCCTGCTCGCGGCGCGTGAACCGCACCAGTTCCTGCTCGCCTTCGGGGCCGACCGGAACCACCAGCCGCCCGCCTACCCGCAGCTGCTTCACCAGCGCCTCGGGCACCGTAAGCGGCGCGGCCGCCACCAGGATGCCGTCGAAGGGTGCGTGCGCCCTCCAGCCGAGCGTGCCGTCGCCGTGGCGAAAGCGCACGTTCCTCACCCCGAGTTCCCTCAGGCGCGCGCGCGCGCGCGCGAGCAGCGGTTCGATGCGCTCGATGGTGTACAGGCGCGCCACGAGCGGCGCGAGCACCGCGGTCTGGTAGCCGCACCCCGTGCCGACCTCCAGGACGCTGTCGGCCGCGCCCGCCGCGAGCAGCGCCTCGGTCATGCGCGCCACGATGTAGGGCTGTGAGATCGTCTGGCCGTAGCCGATCGGCAGCGCCGTGTCCTCGTAGGCGCGGCTGCCGAGCGCCTCATCGACGAAGATATGACGCGGCACGTTGCGAATACGATCGAGCACCGCGAGATTCGCGATGCCCTGTTCGCGCAGACGCTGCACCAGCCGATCGCGGGTGCGGGCGGAGGTCATGCCGATGCCGGACAGGCGCAGATCAGTCATTGACGCCTTCCAGCCAGGTCCCGACTGCGGACAGTGCCGCGTGGCGGGTGAGGTCGACCTGCAGGGGAGTCACCGAGACGTATCCCTGGGCGACGGTGTCGAAGTCGGTGCCGGGACCCGCGTCCTGCTGCGCCCCGGCGGGACCGATCCAGTACACCGGACGCCCGCGCGGGTCCTGCGCGCGCATCACCGGCTCGGAACGGTGGCGATAGCCGAGCCGGCTGGCGCGAAAGCCCCGCAGCTGTGCGAACGGCACGTCGGGCACGTTGACGTTGAGAATGAGCGCGGACTGCAGCGGTCTCTTCAGCAGCTGCGCCACCAGCCGGCGCGCGACCTCGGCGCCGGTTTCGAAGTGAGCACCCCCGCCGGTGCCGGTGCACAGCGAGACCGCGATGGTCGGCAGGCCGAGGAAGCGGCCCTCGACCGCCGCCGCCACCGTGCCGGAGTACAGCACGTCGTCGCCCAGGTTCGCGCCGTCGTTCACCCCCGAGACCACCATGTCGTGCTCGAAGTCGAACAGGCCGGAGATCGCGAGGTGCACGCAGTCGGTGGGCGTGCCCGGCACGAAGTACACTCCCGGCTCGGCCTCGAACACCCGCAGCGGCACATCCAGAGTGAGTGAGTTGCTCGCGCCGCTCTTGTTGCGGTCAGGCGCGACGACGGTCACCTCGGCGAGCGTCGCGAGGGCCTCGCGCAGGCGGCGGACGCCCTCGGCGCGATAGCCGTCGTCGTTGCTGACCAGGATCTTCACTGCGAAAGGGGATCGAGCCGCCGAAAGTGCGGCTGACTATACTGTAAGAAAGACGTGCGGCGGAGCTGGCGTGATTTCCCCAGGCGATGACAAACCGGACGAGCAAAACGACGAGGCGCGTCTGTTCCGGGAGGCAGTGCGCGGTGTCAGGCCGCTCGGGTCCCGTGCCCCGGAGCCACGAGCACCCAAGGTCCGGCCGCGCGCGCGCTTCACCCGTGCCGACCGCGAGGCCGTGCTGCGGGAGAGCCTCGCCGGGGACAGCGCCGACCCGGCGCTGGCCGGCGGTGAGGAGCTCATCTTTCATCGTCCGCAGGTGCAGCCCGGGGTGCTGCGCCGGCTGCGCCGCGGCGAGTATCGCGTGCAGCGCGAGATCGACCTGCACGGCCTGACGGTCGCCGAGGCGAAGCACGCCCTGCGGCAGTTCCTCATCGACGCGCTCGAGCACGAGGTGCGCTGCGTGCGCATCATCCACGGCAAGGGCTTGCGCTCCGGACACCGCGGGCCGGTGCTCAAGGCTGCCGTGAATGCAGTTCTGCGTCGCACCGGCGCGGTGCTCGCCTACGTTTCCGCCCGGCAGGTGGACGGCGGAACCGGCGCGGTCTACGTGCTGCTGTCCGGGTGAGCTTCAGCTGCGTCCGGCGGCGCCTCGATCAGTTCGCGCAACACCGCGGTCGCAAAGCCCCCGCGCACCAGGCGAAACCTGAGCACCACCGCCTGCGCTTCGGGCTCGCTGCTGAGCTCGCGCACCGCGAGCCGCAGGCTGCGTCGCTCCTGGGCCATGCCTGCGGCCACGCACAGTGCACTGTGCTGCGCAAGAGCGGCGGCGAGGCGCAACTCGAGCTCGAGCACCCGCGCGAGCGTTGCGGGCGGTCCGGCTCCCCATAACGGCCCGGTCGGGTGAATCTCCAGCCGCTGGCAGCGGCCGCCGAGGGTGTCATCGGCGCCGTCCACCGGGAAGAAGCTGCCGCGACCGTCGAGGTTGGCGAGGTCGCCGGCCTCGAGATGCTCCCAGCTGCCATCGGTGACGCGCGCCGCAAGCACCGCATTGAACACGGCGCTGCGCGCGGCCGAGAGCACGAAACCCCGCTCCTGCGGCGCGAGACGGCGCAGGTCCTCGCCGGCGCGCGCGAGATTCGCGCCATCGCGACCGAAGCGCTGCGGGCCGAAGTAATTCGGTACCCCGCGGCGCGCGAGCTGCCCAAGGCGCAGGGCGAGGCTGTCCGCGAGCCGCGCGCCGTCACCGTGCGTGGCGAGCAGGCGCACCACGAAGCGATTGCCGGCGAGCGCGCCGCGCGGCAGCTTGCGCGTGTGGTGATGAGCCTCCAGCACCTCGAACTCGGGGCTGCGCACGGCGGACCAGCTGACGGGGGCGCGCGGCTGCGGCACCGAGAACCATTGGATGGCGATCGCCCGCCGATCCTTCAGGCCGGCATACCCCACATCGCCCGGCCGACAGCCCGCGAGCCGCGCCAGCTCGCCCGCCACCCACTGGGTGTTGGCGTTGCGCTTGCGCACCCGCAGCAGCAGGTGCTGACCGGAACCGGCGGGCGCGAAGCCGAGATCCTCCTCGACCACGAAGTCCGCAGGCGTGGCGCGCAGCACCGCCGACGCCAACGGCGCGCCGTGCGCGCGCGGCGGAGCGAGCGCGGCCGCGCGCGCGCCGAGGCCGACCGCCGGCACGCCTACTCCTCGCTCAGCAGCACCACCGCCTGTGCGGCAATGCCCTCGGCGCGGCCGAGGAAGCCCAGGCCCTCGGTGGTGGTCGCCTTGATGTTGACGCGCTGCTCATCGACTTTCAGTAGCTGCGCGATCTGCCGCCGGATGGCCTCGCGATAGGGGGCGATCCTCGGCGCCTGCGCGAGCACCGTGAGGTCCACGTTAGCCACGGCGAGGCGTCGCGTGTGCAACAGAGCGAGCACGCTCACGACGAAACGGCGGCTGTCGGCGCCTTGCCACTGCGGATCGGTATCGCTGAAATGCTGCCCGATGTCCCCCAGGCCCGCGGCGCCCAGCAGCGCATCGCACAGCGCGTGCAGCATCACGTCCCCGTCGGAGTGCGCCACCACGCCGCGCGAGTGCGGGATGCGCACTCCGCCGAGCATGACGAACTCACCGGCACCGAAGGCATGCACGTCGACTCCGAAACCGATCCTCATGAGCTGCCCCCGACCGCCTGGCTGCGGCGCGCCGCCAGCACCGCCGCGGCCAGCACCAGATCCGCGCCGCTGGTGATCTTGAGATTCGTCGCTGCCCCTTCGATGAGCGCCGGGTGCTCGCCCAGCCACTCGAGCGCCTGTGCCTCATCGCTCGGGAAACGCCCCGCCGCGTGCGCCTGATCGAGCGCCGTGCACAGCTGCCGGTAGCGGAACATCTGCGGCGTCAGCGCTCGCCACAGGCCCGAGCGGTCCACCGTCTGCGCCGTGTGCACGGTTGCGGCCTCGGCCGTGCTGCGCTCCTCGCGCTTGAGAGTGTCGGCCACGGGGGCCGCGAGCACTCCGCCGACGGGATGCGCGGCGAGCGCCGCGAGCAGCCGCTCGAGATCGGCTGCCGCGAGACACGGCCGCGCGGCATCGTGCACCAGCACCCAGTCATCGGGCCCGGCGCGCCCCTCGAGCTCCGCGAGCGCGCGGCGCACCGACTGGCTGCGCTGCTCGCCCCCGACCACGGTCAGAGGCGCGACGCCCGAGGGAGTGTTGGCGACGCGCGTCCCCAGGCGCGCCGCGATCGCCGGCCAGCTGGGGTCATCGGGCGCCAGCGCCACGACAACATGCGCGCAGCGCGCATCGGCAAGAAAGGGCGCGAGCGCCCATTCGATCACGGTGCGTCCTGCGAGCGGCGCGTATTGCTTCGGTCCGTCCGCGCCGAAGCGGCGTCCTGAGCCCGCGGCCGGCATGACGAGCCAGTAACGCATCGGCGCGCTAGGATCCCGCGACTTCAGTGAGCCGCTGCCGTGCGGGTCGGAGGGTGGCTGCTGTCGGCCGGTCGCGCGGGAACCACCTGGTAGAACGTCTCGTTGCGGGCGATCATGCCCAGATCGCTGCGGGCGCGCTCTTCGAGCGCGTCCATGCCGGTCTTGAGGTCACGCACCTCGGCCGCGAGTTGCCGGTTGCGTTCGGCGAGCTGCTCGTTGTCCGCCCGCTGCGTCGCCACCGCGCGGTTCAGGCGCTCGACTTCGCGAACTCCGTCCGCGGAGAACCACACCCGGTATTGCAGCAGGATGAGGGCGACAGCCAGCGCAGCGGCGAGCCACTTCATGGGCTGGACAGCCTAGCAGACGGGGCGCCGCGCGCGAAGCGCTCAGTGGGCTCGCGCTCTGTGCGAGCGCTAGATCCTGACCGGAAACGCCTGCCGGCCGGCATAACGCACCTCACCGAGCTCGGCTTCAATGCGCAGCAGCTGGTTGTACTTGGCGATGCGATCCGAGCGCGACAGCGAGCCGGTCTTGATCTGCGAGGCGGCGCTCGCGACCGCGAGGTCGGCGATGGTGCTGTCCTCGGTCTCCCCGGAACGATGCGAGATGACCGAGGCGTAGCGCGCCTTGTCGGCCATGTCGATGGCGGCGAGCGTTTCGGTGAGCGTGCCGATCTGATTGGGCTTGATGAGGATGGCGTTGGCGATGTGCCGCTCGATCGCTTCCTTGAGGATCTTCGTGTTGGTCACGAACACATCGTCGCCTATCAGCTCGATCTTCTGCCCCAGCGCGCGTGTCAGCTGCGACCAGCCGTCCCAGTCGGACTCGCTCATGCCGTCCTCGATGATGAGGATTGGATAGCGCTGCGCGAGGTCCGCCAGGTAGCGGGTAAACTCGGCGGCTGAAAAGCGCCGTTGCTCGGACTCGAGCTCGTAGCTGCCGTCCTTGAAGAACTCCGAGCTCGCCGCGTCGAGCGCCAGGTACACATCCGTCCCCGGCCGGTAGCCGGCCTTCTCGATGGCCTGCAGGATGAGCTTGAGCGCCGCCTCGTTCGACTCGAGATTCGGCGCAAAGCCGCCCTCATCCCCCACGGCGGTCGAGAGTCCCCGTTCCGCGAGCAGCCCCTTGAGGGTGTGGAACACCTCTACGCCGTAGCGTAGCGCCTCACGGAACGTGGGCGCGCCGACCGGAACGACCATGAACTCCTGGATGTCGAGGCTGTTGTTGGCGTGCGCGCCCCCGTTGACGATGTTCATCATCGGCACGGGCATGACCGGCTCGCGGGCGCCGCCGATCAGTGCTCCGAGATAGCGGTACAGCGGCAGGCGCGCATCCTTCGCCGCCGCGTGCGCGTTGGCGAGCGACACGCCGAGTATGGCGTTGGCGCCGAGGCGGCTCTTGTTATGCGTGCCGTCGAGCTCGATCATGCGCGTGTCGATCCGCGCCTGGTCGCGCGGGTCCTGGCCCACGAGCGCCGAGCGCAGCTGCGTGTTCACGTGCTCCACCGCCTTGAGCACGCCCTTGCCGGCGTAGCGCTTGCTGTCCCCGTCGCGCAGCTCCACCGCCTCGCGCGTGCCGGTGGAGGCGCCCGAGGGCACCGCCGCCCGGCCGAGTGCGCCGCTGTCCAGGATCACCTCGGCTTCGACGGTGGGGTTGCCGCGCGAGTCGATGATCTCGCGGGCGCGGATATCGGTGATGCGGCTCATCGCCTCGACCTCCTCACAGCAGGGACTCCTCGAAGGGCACTCTCTTCACCGCCCGGTCGAGCTCGCACAGCGTGCCGAGGAGCGGCTCCATGCGCTCGAGCGGCCAGGCGTTCGGACCATCCGACAGCGCCTCGTGCGGCTTCGGGTGCGTCTCCATGAACAGCCCCGCCACCCCGGCGGCGACCGCCGCGCGCGCCAGCACCGGAATGAACTCGCGCTGGCCGCCGGAAGAGGAGCCCTGGCCGCCGGGCAGCTGCACCGAGTGGGTGGCGTCGAACACCACCGGGCAACCGGTGGCGCGCAGGATCGACAGCGAGCGCATGTCGGACACCAGGTTGTTGTAGCCGAACGAGAAGCCGCGCTCGCACACCAGGATCGCCTGATTGCCGGTGGAGCGCGCCTTGTCGACGACGTTGCGCATCTCCCACGGCGAGAGGAACTGTCCCTTCTTGATGTTGACGGGCTTGCCCTGCGAGGCTGTGTTGACGATGAAGTTCGTCTGGCGGCACAGGAACGCCGGGGTCTGCAGCACGTCGACCACCGCGGCCACTTCGCCGAGCGGGGTGTCCTCGTGCACGTCGGTCAGCACCGGCACGCCGACCACGCGGCGCACGTCGTCGAGAACCTTCAGGCCCGCCTCGATCCCCGGGCCGCGGAAGCTGGCGGCGGATGAGCGGTTGGCCTTGTCGTAGGAGGCCTTGAAGATGAAGGGGATGCCGAGCCGGGTAGTGATCTCCTTCAGCCGGCCGGCGATCTCCTGGGTGAGGGCCGCGCCCTCGATGACGCAGGGGCCGGCGATCAGGAACAGCGGCCGCCCGGCTCCGACTTCATGTCCCGTCAGCCGCATGGCTCACGCGTTCTGCGGGCCGCGCCGCGCCGCGCTCATGCGCCCGCCGCCTGCGGCAGCTGCGAGGCGCGCTGCGCGCGCGCCGCCCGCACGAAGCCGCTGAACAACGGGTGCCCGTCGCGCGGGGTGGAGGTGAACTCCGGGTGGAACTGCGTCGCCAGGAACCACGGATGGTTGGGCAGCTCGATCACCTCCACCAGGTTATCGCGCGAGAACCCCGAGAAGCGCATGCCCGACTGCCGGTAGCGGTCGAGGTAGTTGTTGTTGAATTCGTAGCGGTGCCGATGGCGCTCCATGATCAGGTCGCGCCCGAAGATGTCGCGCGCCCGCGTGCCGGCCCCGAGCAGCACTTCCTGGGCTCCCAGGCGCATGGTGCCTCCCTTGGCGCAGCTCTCGTCGCGCGTTTGCGCACCGCGCACCTGGTCCTGCCACTCCGAGATGAGCGCGATCACCGGGTGCGGGCCGGCGCGGTTGAACTCGGTGCTGTTGGCATCGGCGAGTCCCAGCACGTGGCGGCCGAATTCCACGATCGCCACCTGCATGCCGAGGCAGATCCCCAGGTACGGCACGCCGTGTTCGCGCGCGTAGCGCACCGCCTGGATCTTGCCCTCGATACCGCGCTCGCCGAACCCTCCCGGCACCAGGATCGCGTCCACGCCCTTCAGCGCGTGGGTGCCACGCTGCTCGATATCGGTGGATTCGACGTAGTGGATATTGACGCGCGTGCGGGTCTTCAAGCCACCGTGCATCAGCGCCTCATGCAATGACAGATAGGAATCGAGGATCTGCACGTACTTGCCGACCATGGCGATGTCGACCTGGCCGTCCGGATTGGACTTGGCGCTCACCACCTGGCGCCACTCGGCCAGATCGGTGGGCGGCACCTGCAGGCGCAGCTTGTCGACGACGATGTCATCGAGCGCCTGCTCGTGCAGCAGGATCGGGATGCGGTAGATATCGTCCGCGTCGACCGCGGAAATCACCGCGCGCTCCTCGACGTTGGTGAACAGGGCAATCTTGCGCCGCTGCTCCTCGGGCAGCGGATGCTTGCAGCGGCACAGCAGCACGTCCGGCTGGATACCGATGCCGCGCAGCTCCTTCACCGAGTGCTGCGTCGGCTTGGTCTTGATCTCGCCCGAGCCGCCCACTATCGGCACCAGCGTCAGGTGCATGAACGCGCAATTGCTGCGGCCGAGCTCGACACCGAGCTGGCGGATGGCCTCGAGAAAGGGCAGCGACTCGATGTCGCCGACGGTGCCGCCGATCTCGACCATGCAGACATCCGAGCCGTCGGCTCCCAGCTTGATGCTGCGCTTGATCTCATCGGTGATGTGCGGGATGACCTGCACGGTGGCGCCGAGGTAATCGCCGCGGCGCTCCTTGGCGATGACGCGCTCGTAGATGCGCCCGGTGGTGAAATTGCTGTTGCGCCCGGTAGTGGTGCGCACGAAACGCTCGTAATGGCCGAGGTCGAGATCGGTCTCGGTGCCGTCCTGGGTAACGAACACCTCGCCGTGCTGAAACGGGCTCATGGTGCCCGGGTCGACGTTGATGTACGGATCGAGCTTGACCATCGCGATCTTGAGGCCGCGGGCCTCGAGAATCGCGCCCAGCGAGGCGGCAGCGATGCCCTTGCCCAACGAGGACACGACGCCACCGGTGACGAATACAAAACGCGTCATATGTAAGTCGGGGAGTTCCCGTCGCACGAGGTCGCGCCCACAAGATCGGCGCAACCACGACGGGCCAGCAGGTTAGCACATCTGCCCGCCCCGATGTGGGGCGGGTTCGATTCAGGCTGCGCTCCAGATCAGGCGGGCGCGCCGCCGGCTCGCAGCGCTCGCCTGCACCGACTCATCGAGCCATAAGTCCGCGACTGCAATCAGCCTCTCGGCGGCGAAAATCAGCGGCAGGCGCGCGCGCTGCGCCACCGGCACCCGCGCTTCCTGCAGCAGGCTCTTGAGCGCGCGATGGCGCCCGCCGCGCAGCGGTCGCAGGCGCTCGCCCCCACGGCGCGCGCGGATGATCAGCGTGGCCGGCAGTGCGTCCAGATCCAGCGGTCCGCGCGCAGCGCGCTTCAGCGTGAGTCGCCCGCCCGGCCCGGGCAGCGTGCAGCTCCAGCGCCTGCGCCACGGCCAGCTGACTTCCTCGAGGCTCCCGGGCGAGCGGCCCCGAGGGGTCGCGTCGGGCTCGCCGCGCACCCGGTGAGCGGCGCGCAGCGACAGCAGATCCGCCTGGCGCTGCAGCAGCGCGCCCTCCCAGGCCACCACGGGGTGTGCATCGGCGCGCGCCTGCAGCAGCGGACCGGCGATTTCCTCGAGCCGGCTGGCAGGCGGTGGGCGGTACCCGGCGGCGCTGATCCAGAATCGCAGCGCATTGCGGCGGCGTTCGGGCGGCAGTGCGCGCAGCCGCTTCGCCGACAGCATCGCACCAAAGCTCGCGCGCGCGGCATCGGCGGCACCCAGGGCATCGAGCAGCCGCTGTGCTTCCGCGGCATGGCGCGCCGCGCGCGCGACGGTGGTCGCGGCCGCGGGCCAACGCTCCCGGATCAACGGCAGCACCCGCGTGCGCAGGTAGTTGCGGTCCCGGCGCAGCTCGGCGTTGCCGGGGTCCTCGATCCACTGAAGCCCCTGCGAGCGCACCCAGGCGCTGAGCTCGGCGCGCGACCAGCCCAGGAGCGGGCGCACCAGAGCGCCACGTGCAAAGGCCGCCCGTGGCGGCATGGCGGCGATGCCGGCGAGACCCGCACCGCGCAGCAGCTGCAGCAGCACGGTCTCGAGCTGATCATCCTCGTGGTGCGCCGTCAGCAGCGCTTCCTCAGGTGCGAGCGCTGCGGCGAGCAGCTCATAGCGCGCGGCACGCGCGGCGGCTTCGGGCGACTCGCCGCGCCGGTGTGCGAGCTTCGCGGTCCGCACCTGCAGCGGCACGCCCAGGGCGCGCGCCACCCGCCGGCAGTGCGCCGCCCAGCGGACCGAGTGCGGATGCAGGCGGTGATCGACGTGCAGGGCGCGCACCTTGAGCGGCCCGCGCGCGAGCTGCGAGAGCGCGGCGAGCAGAGCGGTGGAGTCCGCCCCGCCGCTGAAGGCGACGCACACGGCGACGTCGGGGAAGCCGGGCAGCAGCTGTGCCAGGCGCCGGCCGAGTGAGCGCGGCCCGAAGCCCTCGGTCCCGGGGCGCCGCGCGCCTGGCACGGCCCTACGCCGCGGTTTCGGCAAACACGCCGAAGCCGGCGATCTTGGCAGCGCGCGCGGCGCGCAGCTGATCGCGCGGCACGGCGTCGAGCTCGTCCAGATAACGGATCAGCGCCGCCTTGACGCTCGCGGCGGTGGCGGCCGGATCGCGATGCGCGCCCCCGAGAGGCTCCTCGATGACCTCATCCACCAGCCCGAGCTTCTGCAGGCGGTCGGCGGTGAGGTTGAGCGATTCGGCGGCCACTTCCTTCTTGTCCTGGCTCTTCCACAGGATGGAGGCGCACCCTTCCGGCGAGATGACCGAGTAGGTGCTGTACTGGAGCATCAGCAGGCGGTCGCACACGCCGATGCCGAGCGCGCCGCCCGATCCGCCCTCGCCCGTCACCACGGTCACGATCGGAATCCGCAGCACCGACATCTCGAACAGGTTGCGGGCAATGGCCTCGCTCTGGCCGCGCTCTTCGGCGCCGACGCCGGGGTATGCGCCCTGGGTATCGATCAGCGTCACCAGCGGCAGAGCGAAGCGTTCGGCGAGCCGCATCAGCCGCAGCGCCTTGCGATAGCCTTCGGGCTTGGGCATGCCGTAGTTGCGGCGCACGCGCTCCTTGGTGTCACGACCCTTCTGATGGCCGATGATCATGAGCGCGCGCTCGTCGATGCGCGCCAGCCCGCCGACGATGGCGCCGTCGTCCGCGTACATGCGGTCACCGTGCAGCTCGTTGAACTCGCGGCAGATGGCGTTGAGGTAATCGAGCGTGTAGGGCCGGTGCGGGTGGCGCGCGAGCTGGGTGATCTGCCAGGGCGTGAGACTGGCGAAGATGCTCATCGTGAGCTGCCGGCTCTTGGCCTGCAGCCGGCCGATCTCGTCCTGGATGTTGACTTCGCTGTCCGAAGTCACGTGCCTGAGCTCCTCGATCTTCGCTTCGAGCTCGGCGATCGGTTGTTCGAAGTCGAGGAACGAGACGGCCATGCTTGCAGGGTATCCTAACTCAGCGGGCGTCGGCGGAGAATGACGGGCCCGGGCTCGCCGCGGGCGGCCCGTAGATCACCTGCAGCGCGCCGCGCCCGAGCACGCCTTCGAGCTGCTCGAGCAGCTCGCGGCTGGCGCGCACCGACCACTCGCCGCCGAGCGTGAGCGCGCCGTGAGCCTCACGGCCGGTGTATTCGATGGTGATCGGGCACGGCCCCCCGCGCCAGGGCGTGAGCATTGTGGCCAGCCGCTCGCACAGCGCGGCAGCGTCGGCGTGCGTGCAGCGGATCACCAGGCGCTGCGCGCACCGCGAGAGCACCTCGTCGAGCTCGCTGATGCGCCGCGCCGACAGCCGCCAGGCGTCGCTGAACTCGTCGAAACGCAACAGCCCCTCGACCAACACCAGCGCGTCCTTGGCGATCAGGTCGCGGTGCTTCTGCCAGGTCTCCTCGAACAGCATGGCCTCGATACGCCCGGTGCGGTCATCGAGTGTCAGGATCACGCGCGGACCGCGTTTCTTCACCTCATCGATGAGTCCGGCCACGGTGACCGGCCGGCCCGCGCCGAAGCGGCCGCTCTCGAGCCCGGCGACCGGCCGGTCACTCACCAGGTCGCCGATGCGGTGGGACACGAAACGCGCCAGACTCGACTCGCAGCGCGCGAGCGGGTGGCCGGTGAGATACAGGCCGAGTGTCTCGCGCTCCCCCGCCAGGCGCACCGCCTCGCTCCACTCCGGCAACGGCGGGCCGGGCAGCTGCGCCGCGCTCGCGCGCTCTTCACTCGCGAGCCCGAACAGATCGTTCTGCCCCGCCGCGTGGGCGCGGCTGTTCTGATCGCCGAGGTGCATGGCGGCACTCAAGCGGTCCATGAGCGTCGCGCGGTTCTCGCCCAGGCCGTCGAGGCTCCCGGCGCGCAACAGCGCCTCCAGCGCGCGCCGGTTGACCTTCTGCAGGTCGAGCCGCCGGCAAAGGTCCTCGAGACCCGAGTACACCCCGCGCGCGCTGCGCTCCGCGATCAGCGCCTCGGCCGCTCCCTGACCCACGCCGCGCACCGCGCCCAGCCCATAACGGATGCTGCGCTCGCCGCAGGCGGCGAACTCGTAGCCCGAGGCGTTGACATCCGGCGGCAGCACCGCGAGCCCCAGATCCGTGCATTCCTTGATGAGCGTCACCACCTTGTCGGTGTTACCCATCTCGGCCGACAGCACCGCCGCCATGAAGGCCGCCGGATAGTGCGCCTTCAGGTACGCGGTCTGGTAGGCGAGCAGCGCGTAGGCGGCCGAATGCGACTTGTTGAAACCATAGCCGGCGAACTTCTCCATCAGGTCGAAAATGTGCGTCGCGACCTGCTCACGCACCCCGCGCGCCACCGCGCCGCTGACGAACACCGAGCGCTGCTGCGCCATCTCTTCGGGGCTCTTCTTGCCCATCGCGCGCCGCAGCAGGTCGGCGCCGCCGAGCGTATAGCCCGCCAGCACCTGCGCGATCTGCATCACCTGCTCCTGGTAGAGGATCACCCCGTAGGTGGGCTTGAGGATCGGCTCGAGGCTCGGATGCAGGTAATCGATCGGGCCATCGCTCCTGCCGTGCTTGCGGTTGATGAAATCATCCACCATGCCGGACTGCAGCGGGCCGGGCCGGAACAGCGCGACCAGCGCCACGATGTCCTCGAAGCAATCCGGTTGCAGCCGGCGGATGAGATCCTTCATGCCACGCGACTCGAGCTGGAAGACGGCGGTGGTGCGGCAGGACTTGAGCAACGCGTAGGTGGGCGCGTCATCCATGGGCAGCGCGCTCACCGTGAGCGGCGGTGACTGCGGCGGCCGCGCGCGGTTGATGAGCGCCGCGGCGCGCTCGATGATGGTGAGCGTGCGCAGCCCGAGGAAGTCGAACTTCACCAGCCCCGCGGCCTCGACGTCGTCCTTGTCGAACTGGGTGACGACGTTGCCGCCGGAGGCATCGCGGTACAGCGGCGCGAAGTCGGTGAGCACGGAGGGTGCGATCACCACGCCGCCGGCGTGCATGCCGGCATTGCGGGTCAGACCCTCCAGCGAGCGCGCCAGGTCGATGAGGTTGCGCACCTCGTCCTCGCTCTGGTACAGGCGCTTGAGCTCCGGCTCCTTCTCCAGCGCGCCATCGAGCGTGATGCCGAGCTCGAAGGGAATGAGCTTGGCGATGCGGTCGACGTAGCCGTAGGCCATGCCGAGCACGCGACCCACGTCGCGCACCACGGCCTTCGCGGCCATGGTGCCGTAGGTGATGATCTGCGACACGCGCTCGCGCCCGTACTTGCCGGCGACGTAATCGATGACCCGGTCGCGGCCGTCCATGCAGAAGTCGATGTCGAAATCGGGCATCGAGACGCGCTCGGGATTCAGGAAGCGCTCGAACAGCAGGTCGTACTTGAGCGGATCGAGGTCGGTGATCGCCAGACTGTAGGCCACCAGCGAGCCCGCCCCCGAGCCGCGGCCCGGACCCACCGGCACGCCGTGCTCGCGCGCCCAGCCGATGAAATCCGCGACGATGAGAAAATAGCCCGCGAAGCCCATCTGGCAGATGACCTGCAGCTCGCGCTCCAGGCGCTCGCGGTAAGCCGGCGGCGCACCGCCGCCCGCGCTGAAGCGGGCGCCCAGTCCGCGCGCGGCTTGCTCGCGCAGGAATTGCTCGGTGCTCACGCCCGCCGGCAGCGGATATTGCGGCAGGCGCACCTCCCCGAGTGTCAGCGTCAAGCTGCAACGGCGTGCGATCTCCACGGAGTTGGCCAGCCCCTCGGGCACGTCGGCGAACAGCGCCGCCATCTCCTGCGGCGTGCGCAGGTACTGCTGGCGCGAGTAGCGGCGCACACGGCCGGCATCGGCCAGCAGCGTGCCGTCGTGAATGCACACGCGCGCCTCGTGCGATTCGAACTGCTCGGGTCTGAGGAAGCGCACGTCGTTGCTCGCCACCACCGGCGCGCCGCTGCGGGCGGCGAGCGCGAGCGCGCCGGCGATGTAGGTTTCCTCGAAGGGCCGGCCGAGGCGCTGCAGCTCGAGGTAGAAGCGCCCGGGAAACAACCTGAGCCACGCCTCGAGCGAGCGCTCGGCGTCGCCCTCGCGGCCATGAATCAGCGCGCGGCCAACGTCGCCCTCGGCGGCGCAGGACAGGCCGATCAGGCCCTCGAGCTCCCCGGTGGACAGCCAACCGCGCTCGATGCGCGGCGTGCCGCGCTCCTGTCCCTCGAGGTACGCGCGGCTGACGAGGCGCGCCAGGTTGCGGTAGCCCGCCGGCGACTGGCACAGCAGCGTGAGGCGCGTCGGCGGCTGCCGCTCGCCCTCCTCCGCTACCAGCAGGTCCACCCCGACGAGGGGCTTGACGCCCGCCTTGAGCGCCTCGCGGTAGAACTTCACCATCGCGAAGAGATTGCCCTGGTCGGTCACCGCCACGGCCGGCATGCCCGCGGCGGCCACCGCCGCGACGAGCTCCGGCACCCGCACCACGCTGTCGCTGAGGGAGTACTCGGTGTGCAGCCGCAGATGAACGAAACCGTGTGGCATCGGGGGCGAATTAAGGCTCGCGCCCGCAGTCTGTCAAGGGATCCGCGTCCTGGCGCAGCGGGCTGAACGAGCGGCGGTGCAGGCGCGAGGGCTTGCGCCGCTGCAGGGCGGTGAGATGCGCAGGGGTGCCGTAGCCTTTGTGCGCCGCGAGCTCGAAACCCGGATAGCAGGCATCGAGCGCTTCCATCATGGCGTCGCGGTACACCTTCGCCAGGATCGAGGCCGCGCTGATGGCCGCCACCTTCGCATCCCCCGCCACGATGGCCTCGAGCGTGCACGCGAGCGGCAGGTCGGCGAGGCACGGACAGCGGTTGCCGTCGACCCGCACGTGGGTTGGACACACCGGCAGCGCGAGCAGCGCGCGCCGCATGGCGAGCAGCGTCGCCTCCAGTATGTTCAGGCAGTCGATCTCGTCGCGATCGGCCCAGCCGATCGCCCACGCCAGGGCGCGGGCACGGATGATGGGTGCGAGCCGCGCGCGTTGCTGCGCCGAGAGGACCTTGGAGTCCGCGAGTCCGCGGATGCGCCGCCGCGGATCCAGGATCACCGCCGCCGCCACCACCGGTCCCGCGAGCGGCCCGCGGCCGGCCTCGTCGACCCCGGCCACGCGCGCGAGGTCAGGACATTGCCGCGCCGCCATGCCCTCAGCGCGCGACACGATCCCCACCCGCGCCGCGCCCGGCGCACGCCAGAATCGCCTCCGCCGCCCGCGCGGCGCCGCCGCGGCGCAGGCTGCGATGCACCGCGGCGAATTCTTCCAGCAGCTCACGCACGTGCCCGCGATCCTCGAGTTCCTGCAGCAGCGCCTGCCCGAGCGCCGCGCCGCTCACCTGCTCCTGAAAGAACTCCGGCACCAGGCGCCGGCCGGCGAGCAGGTTCGGTTGCGAAAAGTATCGCACCTTCACCAGCCCCATGGTCCGCAGCAGGAAGGCGGTGAGGGGGCTGACGCGATACGCGACCACCATGGGCCGCGCGCTGAGCAGGCTCTCCAGGCTCGCGGTTCCGGAGGCGACGATGGCCGCATCGCAGGCTGCGAGCGCCGGCTGCGCCTGGCCGTCGAGCACACGAATCGCAGGCGCATCGGGTAGTTGCGCGACTTCCCTCGCAAAGACCTCACGCACCGCGGGGGACGCCATGGGTGCGATGAAGCGATACTCCGGCCGCCGCGCGGCGATGTGGGCGGCGGCGGCGGCGAACGGCGCCGCGAGCCGCGTGACCTCGTTGAGGCGGCTGCCCGGCAGCAGCGCCACCAGCGGGCCCTCACCGCGGATGTCGAGCGCGCGGCGCGCGGCCTCGCGATCGACGGCGAGCGGGATCTGATCCGCCAGCGGATGCCCCACGAACACCGCCGGCACCCCGTGCTGCGCGTAGAACTTCGCCTCGAACGGCAGCAGACACAGCACCAGGTCGCAGGCGGCGCCGATGGTGCGGACCCGCCCCTGCCGCCACGCCCACACCTGCGGACTGACGTACTGCACGGTGCGCAGGCCCGCGCCCCGCAGCGCGCGCGCCAGCCGCAGATTGAACTCCGGCGCGTCGATGCCGATGAAGATATGCGGGCGGGCGGCGCGCAAGCGCCTGAGGAGCGCTGTGCGCAGACGCAGCAGGCGCGGCAGGTGCCGCAGCACCTCGGTGAGTCCCATGACCCCTAGCTGCTCCGCCCCCCACCAGGCCTCGCAGCCGGCGGCGATCATCTTCGGTCCCGCGACCCCGAAGCAGCTCAGGTCGGGCACGCGCTCGCGCAGCGCCGTGATCAGCGCCGCACCCAGCTGATCCCCGGAATGCTCGCCCGCGACGACGCCGATGCGCAGCGGCTGCGCGGCGGCGGCGCGCGCACCCGGCGCGCTCATCGCGCCAGGCTGCGCGTGGAAGCGTGGATGAAGTCGACGAACGCGCGGATCTCGGGGCGCCCGTCGGCCTGCGGCGCGAGGCGCGCGAGCGCCTCGGCGAGCTTCAGATCCGAGCGGTACACGATGCGGTAGGCGTCGCGGATATTGCGGATCTGCTCCTCGGTGAAGCCGCGGCGCTTCAGCCCCTCCGAGTTGACCGCGTGGGGAGCTGCGGGGTTGCCCGCGACCATCACGTACGGCGGGACGTCACGCGTGACGATGGCGCCGCCGGCGAGAAACGCATGCGCACCGATCTTGGTGAACTGATGCACGGCGGTCAGCCCGCCGAGGATCACCCAGTCGCCGATCTCGACGTGACCGCCGAGAGCTGCGCAGTTGGCGAACACGGTGTTGTTGCCCACCACGCAGTCGTGCGCGACGTGCGCGTACGCCATGAACAGGTTATCGCTGCCGACGAGCGTCACGCCCTTGTCGTGGGTCGTGCCGCGGTTCACGGTGCAGCTTTCGCGAAACACATTGCGGTCGCCGATCTGCAGGCGCGTCGGCTCACCCTGGTATTTCTTGTCCTGTGGGGCATCGCCGATCGATGCGAACTGGAAGAAGCGGTTGTCCGCGCCGATGGTGGTCGGCCCGTTGATCACCACATGCGGCCCGACCACCGTACGCGGGCCGATGCGCACCCGCGCACCGACGATGCTGAACGGCCCGATGCTGACGTTGGCCGCGACCTCGGCCTCGGCCGAGACGATCGCGCGCGCATCGATCACCTCGAGGCCTCCGGTGCCACCATCATCTCGGCGTGCGCCACCTCGTGCGCGCCGACCCTGGCTTCGGTCGCGTAGCGCCAGATCCCTTTGAGGGTGCGCTGCAGCTGCGCCGTGAGGATCAGCTGGTCCCCGGGCACTACGGGGCGACGAAAGCGCGCCTTGTCGATGCCGACGAAGAAAAAGCGCGTCTTGGCGTCGGGGATCACGTTGGCGGTGATGAAGCATAGAATGCCCGCCGCCTGGGCCATCGCCTCGATGATGATCACGCCCGGCATGACCGGGCGCCCGGGAAAGTGGCCGGGGAAGTACGGCTCGTTGTAGGTCACGTTCTTCAGTGCGCGGATGCTCTCGCCCGGGCGGCACTCGAGCACCCGGTCGATGAGCAGAAACGGGTAACGATGCGGCAGGCGCTCCAGGATGGCGTGCATGTCGAGTTGCAGCGGCTCAGTCATGATCCTCTTCCTGATCGGACTTAAGTCCAGCGACATGCTCCAGAGCGCGCACGCGCTTCTCGAGCAACCCGCTGCGCTTGAAGCGGGCAACCAATCGGCGCCAGGCGTGTGCTTCCTCGACCGGCAGGGTGCCGGAATATACACCCGCTCTCGCGATCGAGTGCGTGACCGCCGAATAGCCGGTGATGACCACGTCGTCGGCGATCGTGAGGTGGCCGGCGAAGCCGGCGCCGCCGCCGATCATGCAGCGCTTGCCGATCGTGGTGCTGCCGGCCACGCCGATGCAGGCGGCGAGCGCACTGTGGGCGCCGATGTGCACGTTGTGCCCGATCTGGATGAGGTTGTCGAGCTTCACACCCTCCTCGATCACGGTGTCGTCGAGGGCGCCGCGGTCGATGGTGGTGTTGGCGCCGATCTCGACGTCCGCTCCGATGCGCACCGCGCCCAGCTGCGGCACCTTGAGCCACACGCCGCGCTCGGGCGCGAAGCCGAAGCCGTCGCCGCCGATCACCACCCCGGGCTGCAGCACGGCGCGCGCACCGATCTGCACGGCGCGGCACAGCGTGACGCGTGCCACCAGCCGCACGTCGGGGCCGAGGCTCACGCCTTCCTCGAGGCTGCAGTACGGGCCGATGAAGGCGCGCGCGCCCACCACGACGTTGGGCCCGATGATCGTGTAGGCACCGACCTGCGCGCTCGGATCGATGCGCGCGCTCGCCGCCACCACGGCGCTCGCGTGCACACCGGGCTCGGGCTGCGGCAAGGGGTGCAGGATGGTGGCGACGCGCGCGAAGGTCGCGTAGGGGTTATCGCACAACAGCACCGCGGTCGGACACTCGTCGGCGCTCGCGGGGTTCAGCACCACCGCGCCGGCGCGCGTGGCGGCGAGCTGCGCCCGGTAGCGCGGGTTGGCCAGAAACGCGATCGAGCGCTCATCGGCGTTGCCCAGCGCCGCGACCCGCTCGACGCGCGCGTCCGGATCGCCGCGCAGCTCGCAGCCGAATCGCACCGCCAGCTCCCCGAGCGATACCCACATGGCGAGTCTTCGAATACCGCCGGCTCCGTGAGGAGCGCTAGTGCGTCTGCGGCTTGGGCTGCAGCGCCGGCTGCGGCGCCGGCTTGCCCGCCGGGGGCGCCGTGCCGGAGGCCGCATTGCGCGCCTGCAGCGCCGCCAGGACCGCCGGGGTGATGTCGAAGGCGGGTGCCGCGTACACGACGCCCTCGGTGCTCAGGACCACGTCGAAGCTCTGCGCCTTGGCGTACGTGCGCACCTCCTCGCCGAGGGTCTTCTGCAAGCGCGACATCTCCTCGTTGCGGCGCGCGCTGATGTCGTCCTGGAACTCGCTGCGCGCGCGCTCGAAATCCCGCGCGCCGTCGCGCAGCTCCTTCTCGGCGCGCGTGCGCTGCTCGTCGGTCATGGTGGCGCCGTCTTTCTGCAGCTTGTCCTGCTTGGCCTTCAGGGCCTGCTGCTGCGCCTGCAGGGTGCGCTCGCGCGGCGCGAACTCCGTGCGCATGGCATCGAGCATGGCCTTGCCCTGCGGGGACTCCTCGAGGAGCCGTTGCGGGTCGACGACCCCGATCTTGGGCTCGGCCCCGGCCGGCACCGCGGCCAGCGCGCCGCACGCTGCAATCAACCCCACCGCCAACTGGCTGCTGATCAGACGCTTCACGGAGCTTCTACCTCGTAAACAATTGTTTTGTGATCCGCTTCGGGCCCGAGGCACGCAGGCCTGAACGCGTAGTATCGCGTAGAACCCGACCGGGCGGCTCGATTCTCTCAGAAAGCATTGCCGACCGAGAACTGGAAGCCCTCGGTCTCGTCCCCCCAGGTGGTCACGCCGTCGCCGCGCTTGGCGTTGAGCGGCACGCCGAAACTGAACCGGAAGAGGCCCAGTGGCGCCAGCCACTGCACCGCGACGCCGACCGAGCGCTTGAGGCTGGAGAAGCCGGTGAACCGGTAGGACACGGTATTTCCCGAGAGGGGACCGAAGAACTTGAGCTTGCTGCCGCTCTGAAACACGTTGCCGATGTCGAAGAACGCGCTCACGCGCGCGGTCTGCGCCCACTTCGAGGGCATCGGGAAGATGAGCTCGTTCTGGCTGACGATGCGCAGATTGCCGCCGTAGGGATTGCCGAAATTGTCCTTCGGGCCCAGGCGGCTCTCGCGATAACCGCGCACCGAGTCCGGACCGCCGCCGTAGAACTGCCGGTAGGGCGGGATGGCGGTGGTGCTGCCGAGCGGGGCGCCGTAGTCCACGCCGTCGAAGAACGACAGCGCAAACGTGCGCCACAGCGGCACGTACTTCAGGAACTGGTAGTTGCCGATCCAGTACTTGACATCGCTCCCGGGCGCGGTGACCGAGAAGGAGAGCGACTGGCGCATGCCGCGATCCGCGAACAGGGTGCGGTTGCGCGTATCCCAGTCCCAGCCGGCTACCAGCTCGACGCTCTTGAAGTTGGTGCCGTAGAAGACTTGGGCGTTGTTGGTGGCGTCGTCGTGGGCGAGGCGGGTGTAGGGATGACCATTCTGCTGCACCCACTGCTGCGCCTGCAGCGCGCTGCTCAATTGGTTGGTGAGCAGCTGCGAGCTGTCGAAGGCGGCGCCGGCGCGGATGTACATGGTCTCGGCGATCGGGTACGCCCAGGTGGGCCCGAAGCTCAGGGTGCGCGAGGAGAAGGTCGACGAGGACGACACGAACTGCGTCACGTCGCTGTAGGTGACCGAGATGGTGCGCTGCAGGTTGTCGATGTTGGTGTACGGGTTGGTGTGCGAGACGCTGTATACCTTTTGGAAGGCGCCACCGTTCAGGTTGACGGCGATGCGCTCACCCGTGCCGAGGAAGTCGGCGTCCGCGTAGCTGCCGTTCAGCATGAACTTGTAGGTCTCGGAGTAACCGATGCCGCCGGAGAGCTGCGACGCCGGGCCCTCCTCGATCTTGTAGTTCACGTCCACCAGATCCGGGGATCCCGCCACCGGCGTGGTCTCGAACTCCACGCTCTTGACGTACGGCAGGCGCTGGATGCGCTGCTTGGAGCGCTCGAGCGAGGTATTCGACAGCCAGCCGCCCTCGAGCTGGCGCATCTCACGGCGCAGCACCTCGTCGTTGACGCGGTTGGCGCCGCTGAAGCTGATGTTGCGCACGTACACGCGGTTGCCCGGGTCGACGAAGAAGGTGAGCGACACGGTGTGATTGGCGTTGTCGGCGGTGGGCACCGGCTCGACCTTGGCGAAGGCATAGCCGTCGCGCCCCATGCGATTCTGCATCAGTTCCTGCGACGAGGTGATCAGCTTGCGGTTGAAGGTCGCGCCCGGGTGTATCAGCAGCAGCTGCTCGAGCTCGCGCTGCGGCACGACGAACGTGCCCGCCAGCTTGATCTGCGACACCTTGTAGACCTGGCCCTCATTGATGTTCACGGTGATGAAGATGTCTTCCTTCTCCGGAGTGATCGCCACCTGGGTCGAATCCAGCTGGAAGTTCGCGTAACCGCGATCCATGTAGAAGTTGCGCACCTTCTCCAGGTCACCCTGCAGCGACTCGCGCGAGTAGCGGTCGTCCTGGCGGTACCAGGACAGCCAGTTGGGGGTCTTCAGCTCGAGCGTCTGCAGGATCTCTTTCTGGGGAAATCTGCTGGCGCCCACGATGTTGATCTGGCGGATCTTGGCGCGCGCGCCTTCCTTGATCTCGATCTTGACCTTCACGCGGTTGCCCGCCTCCTCCTCCACGTGCGAGTCGATCTTCACCCCGTACTTGCCGCGGGCGAAATACTGGTCGGTGAGATACTGGGTGACGTCCTCGAGCACCGAGCGGTCGAAGGTCTTGCCGGTCGCGAGCCCGACGTTGCGCAGCGACTTCTGCAGATCCTCGGTCTTGATGTCCTTGTTACCGGTGATCTCGAAGCTCTCGATGGACGGGCGCTCCAGCACCACGACAATGAGCGTGCTGCCGTCGCGGCGCAGCTGCACGTCGCGGAAGAAGCCGGTGGCGTACAGAGCGCGGATCGCCTCGCGCACGCGCTGCGCGGTGAGGTGATCGCCGATGTTCACCGGCAGGTAGTTGTAGACCGTGCCCTCGGAGACGCGCTGCAGACCCTCGACGCGGATGTCGCCGACGGTGAAGTCCGCCGGGCTCGGCGCCGGGCTCGGCGCCGTCTGCGCGAGTGCCAGCGCGCACCACGGCGCCAGCGTCAGGGCGGCAAGGGCACTGCGTGTTTTCATTCTCCAGCCACCGATATCCCCCTTGAGCGCGCCTCAAGCGGTGCGCCCGAAACTCTTCCCTTGCGCTATTCGAGGACCGGAGACTCACGCCTCCGGTGTGAATACTCCGCTCCCCTGACGGTGCGCTCGCGCCACGGTCAGCCGAACTGGCGCGCAATGTCGTTGTAGAGCGCGACACCCATCAGGACGATGAGCAGGGCGATGCCAACCTGCTGTCCCAGAGCCTGGGCCCGCTCCGACAACGGGCTGCCCTTCAGCCACTCCACCAGCTGGAAGACGATCTGTCCGCCATCCAGGATCGGAATCGGCAACAGGTTGAGAAACCCCAGCGACAGGGAGATGAGCACCAGGAAGCCGAGGAACGCCGCCACGCCCGCCTGGGCCGACTCGCCGGCGAATTCGGCGATCGACAGCGGGCCGCTCAGGTTCTTCAGCGACACGCGTCCCAGCACCATGCGCCAGAACAGCCGCGCCTGCAGCACGCTCATGGTCCAGGCTTCCCCGCCGGCGCGCGCCAGCGCCACCGCGGCGCCGAGCTCGGTGTGCCGCAGCATGCTCTCGGGGTAGCCCCTGCCGGGTGGCTGGGTGACGTGGATGCGCCCGATGCGCTTGCCCGCGACCTGCTCGCTCAGTACCTGCAGCTGCACGCGCTGCGCGATGCCGCGGCGGCGATAGTCGACGGTCACGCGCTCGCCGGGGTGCGCGCTGATGAGCGCGACGATTTCGCGGAAGTCGTGCACCGGCTCACCGTCGATCGCGACGATCTCATCGCCCGCCACGAGACCGGCGCGCGCCGCCGGCCCGTCGGGCATCACCTGTCCCAGCACCGCCGGCAGCGGCGGCGTCCAGAACTGAAAGCCGAGCCCGCGGAACAACTCCGCCGGTTCGGTGAGGCGCCGGCGCTGCTCGGCATCGGGCACGCGCAGTTTCGCGTTGCGCAGCTCGCCGCCGCTGCCGCGCACGCTCAAGGCAGCTTCGCCGCGCGAGCTCATGGCGTCCAGCAGGCCGAACACCACGTCGCGCTCACCCGCCACCGCGGCGCCGTTGATGGCGAGGATTTCATCCCCGCTACGCAGGCCGGCGGCGGCGGCTACCGAGCCCGCGGTCACCTCGCCGACCAGGGGCCTGACCTCGGTGACACCGTTCACCCACAACATGCCCCACAGCAGCAGCACCGCGAACAGGATGTTGAAGGCGGGGCCGGCGAGCAGCACCACGATGCGCTGCCAGGGCGGACGGCGCGTGAAGGAGCGCGCCAGCTCGTGCGGCGCCACCGGACCTTCGCGCTCATCGAGCAGCTTCACGTAGCCGCCGAGCGGCAGCGGGGAGATCCAGTATTCGTGCCCTTCGGGGTGGACGTACTTCCACAGCGGCTTGCCGAAACCGATCGAGAATCTCAGCACCTTGAAGCCGAGCCGTCGCGCGACCCAGAAATGGCCGAACTCATGCACCGTGACCAGAAGGCCCACGGCGATCACGAACCACAGCGCGTACCAGACCACACTCATGCGTGAGCGCCTCTCACCGCCGCACTTCTCGTGATGCCGTCGATTCGCTCGCGTGCGCGACTTCTGCCTTCCGCGTCGGCGGCCAGCACGTCGTCGAGCCCGCCGATCGCCCCCCCGGTGCTGCGCTGCACTACGGCTTCAATGACCGTCGCGATGCCCGGAAAGTTCAATCGCCGCTCGAGGAATGCCTGGACCGCGACCTCGTTGGCCGCATTCAGCACCACCGGATCGAGCCCGCCGGCGCGCGCCGCGGCCTGCGCCAGCGCGAGGCACGGGAACCTCGCGGTATCGGGGGCCCGGAACTCGAGCCGCCCCACTTCGAGCAGGTCGAGGAATTGCACCCCGGAGCCGATCCGCTCCGGCCACGCGAGCGCGTGAGCGATCGGCGTGCGCATGTCGGGCGAGGACAGCTGCGCGAGCACCGAGCCGTCGAGGAATTCGACCAGGGAATGCACGATGCTCTGCGGGTGCACGAGTACCTGCACCTGCGCGGGCGTCAATCCGAACAGCAGGCACGCCTCGATGAACTCCAGCCCCTTGTTCATGAGGGTGGCGGAGTCGACCGAGATCTTGCGGCCCATGACCCAGTTCGGATGCGCGAGGGCGGCTTCCGGCGTGACGGCGGCGAGCGCCTCGCCCGGGGTGTCGCGGAACGGCCCGCCGGAAGCGGTGAGCAGCACGCGTTTCAGCCCCGCTGGCGCCACCCCCGGCGTCACACCCGGCGGCAGGCACTGGAAGATGGCATTGTGCTCGCTGTCGATCGGCAGGAGCGTCGCGCCGGAGCGCTTCACCTCTGCAATCAGCAGCGGGCCCGCCATCACCAGGGCCTCCTTGTTGGCGAGCAGCAGGCGCTTGCCGGCGCGCGCCGCCGCCAGCGTCGAGCGCAGGCCGGCCGCGCCGACGATCGCGGCCATCACACACTGCACCTCGGCGGCCTGCGCGATCTCCTCGAGCGCCGCGCCGCCGGCGAGCACGCGCGTGTGCGCGGCCGCCCGCCCGAGCAGCTCGCGCAACTCACGCGCGGCCCGCTCGTCGGCCAGAGCTGCGTAGGCCGGCCGCCAGGCGAGCACCTGCTGCGCGAGCTTCGCGGCGTTGGTGTTGGCGGCGATCGCCACCAGCCGGAAACGATCCGGGTGACGCGCGAGCACATCGAGCGTGCTCTCGCCCACGGAGCCGGTGGAGCCGAGTACGGCGACGCCGATCACCGCACGACTCCGAGCAGCGTCAGCCCGAGCAGCAGCACCGGAGCGGCCCCGGTGAGACTGTCGATGCGGTCCATGACTCCGCCGTGCCCCGGAAACACGCGGCCGCTGTCCTTCACGCCGGCGAAGCGCTTCAGCAGACTCTCGGTGAGGTCACCGATGATCGAAAAGGCGACCGCGGTGAGACACAGCGGCAGGAACGCCGCGAGCGGCACGTGGAACCACCGGCTGCCCGCGACCGCGACCAGTGCGCTCAGCGCAACCCCTCCCAACACTCCCTCCCAGGTCTTGCCCGGCGACACCTCGGGCGCCAGGCGCACGCGCCCGAAGCGGCGGCCGAAAAAGAACGCGCCGATGTCCGCGACCCATACGAGCACGAACGCGAACAGCACCCATTGTGCGCCCTGCGGCAGCGCGAGGCGCAGGCGCACCATGGCGAGCCATGCGGGCACCAGCGCCAGCACGCCGGCGGCGGCCGCCGACCAGGGCGAAACGCGCCGCGGCGCGAACGCGATCCACAGCAGCGCCGTCAGCCACCACAGCACCGCCACCCCGAGCAGCAATTCGCGCCCCGCGGGCGTGGCGCACACGCGCCACGCGCCCGGCAGCAGCGCCGCCACCAGCAGCACGTAGGCGGCGCGCAGCGCCGCACCCGGCAGCAGCAGGAACGCGGACCACTCCCACGCCCCGGCCAGCACCAGCAGCGTCATCACGCCCACGGTCGCGCCCGCAGGCAGCCACAGCACGATGGCGAGCAGTACCACGGCCAGCACCACGGCGGTCAGGACTCGTTTGCGCAGCGCGTCCGTCACGTTGCCTTCAGGCCTTGGCCGCGGAAGCTCGCGCCACGGTGTGCCCGAAGCGCCGCTCGCGGCTGGCGAAGAACGCGAGCGCCTCCTCCAGGTCCGCCACCGCGAAATCAGGCCACAGCCGCGCACTGAAATACAGCTCCGCGTAGGCGATATCCCAGAGCAGGAAGTTGCTGACGCGGTACTCACCGCCGGTGCGAATCAGAAGATCCGCGGGCGGCACTCCCGCGAGCGCGAGCTGCGCGGCGAAGTGGGCCTCGCTGATATCCTCCGGCCGTAGTGCACCGCTTGAGCATTCTTTCGCAAGCTTTTGAGTTGCCTGAATAATATCCCAGCGTCCACCGTAACTCACGGCCACCTGCAGCTTGAGCCCGCCGTTGCCGGCGGTGCGCGCCTCCGCGGCCGCGAAGCGCGCCTGCAGCCGCACCGGCAGATCGCGGCGCTCACCGATGAAGCGCAGCCGCACGCCCTTCGCGTGCAGCTCCTCGATCTCGCGCTCGAGCGCTTCCACAAACAGGCCCATGAGACTGCCGACCTCCTGCGCCGGCCGTCCCCAGTTCTCGCTCGAGAAGGCGAACAGCGTGAGGGCCTCCACGCCGCGGCGCGCGCACTCCTCGATACACATGCGCACCGGAGTGAGCCCGGCGCGGTGTCCGGCCGAGCGCGCCAGGCCGCGCGCCGCCGCCCAGCGGCCGTTGCCGTCCATGGTGATCGCGACGTGCCTGGGCGTGAGCTTGGAGGCGGGGGCGACCATCACACCTGCATGACCTCCTTCTCCTTGGCGGCGAGCAGCGCCTCGATGTCGGCGATGTGCTTGTCGGTGAGCTTCTGCACCTCTGTTTCAGCGCGCCGCTCATCGTCCTGCGAGACCAGTTTCTCCTTCAGCATCTCCTTGATGTCGTTCATGACATCGCGGCGCACGTTGCGTACCGCGACGCGGGCGTTCTCCGCATCGTGCCGCAGCACCTTGCTGATCTCGCGGCGCCGCTCCTCGGTGAGCGGCGGCATGGGAATACGGATCACGGTGCCGGCGGTCATGGGCGTGAGTCCCAGATCGGACTTGAAGATCGCCTTCTCGATCGCCTGCACGCTCGCCTTCTCCCATGGGGAAATGACCAGCGTGCGGCCCTCCTCGACCGCGATGCTCGCCACCTGCTGCAGCGGCACCTCCGAGCCGTAGTAGTCCACCTTCAGGTGCTCGATGAGGCTGGGGTGCGCCCGGCCGGTGCGCAGCTTCTTCAGGTCCGCCTGGAAGTTCTGTACGCACTTCACCATGCGCGTGGCGGCGTCTTTCTTGAGGTCTTCGAGCATGGGGCGTTCTCCTCGATGCAGCGCGGCTCACTCGAGCGTCACGGCCGTACCCACGTCCTCGCCGCGTACGATGCGGGTGAGATCCCCGGGATTGTTCAGATTGAACACCCGCAAAGGCAAGCGGTTGTCGCGGCACATGACGATGGCGGTGGCATCCATGACGTTGAGCTTCTCGCTGAGCACGCGGTCGAAGGTCAGGCGCGGGTAGCGCACGGCGGCCGGATTGCGCAGCGGATCCTCCGAATACACGCCGTTCACCTTGGTGGCCTTCAACAGTACGTCGGCGTTGATCTCGATGGCGCGCAGCGCGGCGGCGGTGTCGGTGGTGAAGAACGGGTTGCCGGTGCCGGCGGCGAAGATCGTCACGCGACCCTTCTCCAGGTGCCGCATGGCGCGGCGGCGGATGTAGTCCTCGCACACCTCGTTGATGCGGATCGCGGACATCACCCGGGCGTGCAGACCCAAGCCCTCGAGCGCATCCTGCATGGCGAGCGCATTCATCACCGTGGCGAGCATGCCCATGTGGTCGGCCGCGACCCGGTCCATGCCGGCGCGCGCCAGCCCCGCGCCGCGGAAGATGTTGCCGCCGCCGATCACCACCGCGACCTGCACCTCCATCTGCCTGATGTCCTGCAGCTCCCCGGCGATGCGCCGGATCACCGCCGGATCGATGCCGTAGTCGCCATTGCCCATCAGGGCCTCACCCGAGAGTTTCACCAGGATTCTCGAGTAGCGCGCCTTGGCTTGCGTCATCTCACTACCTCCGCCGATGGAAAAAACCCCGCGCGCGGCGGGGTTTGCGTCCTTGAGCAGTGCCCGCGCTTCAGTGCCTGACCGCAGGTCCGGTGCCCTCCGGTCTCTTCTCGATGCCGGCGCCGACCTCGAAGCGCTCGAACGCCACGACCTGCGCCTTGGCACCCTTCAGCAACTTCTCGATCGTCACGTCCAGGTCCTTGACGAACGGCTGGCCGGCGAGCGTGATCTCGCCCAGGGCCTTGCGCAGCCGGCCCTCGACCATCCTGGCGACGATCTCCGGCGGCTTGCCCTCGCCCTGGGCCTGCTGCGTGAGGATTTCGCGCTCCTTCGCCATGACCTCCGCCGGCACCTGGGCCTGGCTCAGGTAGCGGGGGTTGCTGGCCGCAACGTGCATCGCCAGATCGTAGGCGAGACCCGCCGCGCCACCCTTCACCGCCACCAGCGCCCCGATGCGCGTGCCGTGCACGTAGGCGCCCAGGTGCTCAGGCGCGCTGAGCACCGCAAAGCGCCGCACGCTGATGTTCTCGCCGATCTTGGCAATGAGCGCGCGCCGGCGCTCCTCGATGCTCTCGCCGGAGGGGAGCTTCGCCTCCCCGAGCGCCGCCAGGCTCGCCGGCTGCGAGGTCAGGGCGCACTCGGCCACTGCCTGGGCGAAGGCGCGGAAGCTCTGCTCGCGGGCGACGAAGTCGGTCTCGCAGTTGATCTCGACCATGGCGGCGGTGCGCGCGTCGGCGGATCGGGCGACGACCACCACCCCCTCGGTGGCCAGCCGCGCCGCTTTCTTGTCGGCCTTGGCGTGGCCCTGCTTGCGCATGAGCTCGGCGGCGGCGTCCAGGTCACCCTTGGCTTCGACGAGCGCCTTCTTGCACTCCATCATGCCCGCGCCGGTGCGCTCGCGCAGCTGCTTGACTGCGTCTGCTGTGATGTTCATGGGCTAACTCTCGGCGCCCGCGGTGCCGCGGCCCTTGCGGCGGCCCGGCGCGGCGGTGGGCCGGCGCGCCACGGCCTCGGGCGCCGGGACCGTGCCGGCGGCCGCCACGGGCTCGACCGCCTCCTCCGTCTCGAGGTTCTCGTCCTCGGCGCCGAGCAGCTCCTCGGCCACGACGGCCGGTGCCTTGACGGGCGGGAGCTTGCGCCGTGCGGGGGCCTTCTTGCGCACCGTCGCCTGCGGGCGCTGCCGGCCGCGCGCGGCCTTCTTGCGCGGGTTGCCCGCCTCATCGAGCTCGACGAACTCGTCCTCCCCGACCGCGACCTGCGGCACCGACTGCTTGCCCTCGAGCACCGCATCGGCAATGCCGGCGGCATACAGCTGGATGGCGCGCATGGCGTCGTCGTTGCCCGGGATCACGTACTCGATGCCATCGGGCGAGCAGTTGGTGTCGACGATGGCCACCACCGGAATGCCGAGCTTCTTCGCCTCGTGAAGCGCGATGTTCTCGTGCCCGACGTCGACCACGAACAGCGCGTCCGGGAGCGAGTCCATGTGCTTGATGCCGCCGAGACTCCTCTCGAGCTTGTCCATCTCGCGCCGCAACTGGGTGGCCTCCTTCTTGCCGCGCTTCTCCAGCGCACCGGAGGCGGCGAGCTCGGTGATCTCCCCGAGCCGCTTGATGGACTGGCGGATGGTCTTGAAGTTCGTGAGCATGCCGCCCAGCCAGCGCTGGTTCACGAACGGCTGCGCCGCACGCTCGGCTTCCTTCTGGATCGACTCGCGCGCCGAGCGCTTGGTGCCGACGAACAGCACCTTGCCGCCGTCGGCAATCACTGCCTTGATGAACTGCGCAGCTTCCGCGTACATCGGCTGCGTCTTCTCGAGGTTGATGATGTGGATCTTGTTTCGCTCGCCGAAGATGTAGGGAGCCATCTTCGGGTTCCAGAAGCGGGTCTGATGTCCGAAATGGACTCCCGCCTCCAGCATCTGTCGCATGGACACGCCGGGCATGTAAAGACTCCTGTGCGGGTTGAGCCTCCGCGCATCCCCGTGACCATCCTCAAGGAGAGCCGTAAGGCGCGTCCTTCAGGACACCCAGTCACCAAGGTTAACGATGCGCGTGTGGGTTGCGTTGCCAAAAAAGGCCGCGCTTTATACCATGAAGACCTCGTCGGAACAATGTCTTACGCTGCCCGCGACACCCCCTTGGCTTAAGGCGCCGCGACCCCATCTCGCAACCCATGCAAGTCACCATCAAGACCCCCGAGGAACAGGCGAAGATGCGCACCGCCGGGCGCCTCGCCGCCGAGGTGCTCGACATGATCGCGGCGCACGTGGTGCCGGGGGTGACGACCGAGGAGCTCGACCGCCTCTGCCACGACCATATCGTGAACGTGCAGCGCTCGGTGCCGGCGAACCTCAACTACCGCGGCTTTCCCAAGACCATCTGCACCTCGGTGAACCACGTGGTCTGCCACGGCATCCCGAATGACAAGCGCCTGAAGGCCGGCGACATCGTCAATATCGACGTCACCGTGATCCGCGATGGATTCCACGGCGACACCAGCCGCATGTACCTGGTGGGCAAGGCGCCGGCGCACGCGCAACGCCTCTCCGAGACCTGTTTCGCCGCCATGTGGCGCGGCATCGAGACGGTGCGTCCGGGCGCGCGCCTGGGCGACATCGGGCACGCCATCCAGAGCTTCGTCGAGGAGAACGACTACTCGGTGGTGCGCGAGTACTGCGGCCATGGCATCGGGCGTGTCTATCACGAGGACCCGCAGGTGCTGCACTACGGCGAGCCCGGCACCGGGCTCGAGCTCAAGGCGGGCATGACCTTCACCATCGAGCCCATGGTGAACGCGGGCAAGCGCCACGTGCGCCTGCTCCCCGACGGCTGGACCGTCATCACCAAGGACCATTCCCTGTCCGCGCAGTGGGAGCACACCGTGCTGGTCACCGACACCGGGTTCGACGTGCTGACTCTTCCCGCGAACGGGGCGCAGCAATAGTTGCGCGCACGATGGGCGCCTCGGACTCAGAGCTGCTCGAGGAAACGCGCCCCGCCACGTCCCCCGCCGTCTCCTGGCCGCTGCTGGCGCGACTGCCGGCACAACTCGCCGCCGCGCACGAGCCGGCCGCCTGGCGTGAGCTGCTGCGCCAGGGGCACGAGGAGCTGAAGGCGCGCTTCATCGCCGAGGAGCCCGTCGAGCACCTGGTGCACGCGCGCGCGGCGCTCATCGACGCGGCGCTGCGCGAGGCCTGGCGCAGGCACTGCGCCGCGCAGGCCGGGACCCTGGTCGCGGTCGGGGGTTACGGCCGCGGCGAGCTGCACCCCGCTTCCGACATCGACATCCTGCTGCTCGTGCCGGCTGCGCCGGACGCGGCGGGCAGCGCCGCCATCGGCACCCTGGTGGCGTTCCTGTGGGACATCGGGCTCGAGGTCGGCCACAGCGTGCGCACCGTGGCGCAGTGCGCCGAGGAATGCGTCGGCGACGTCGGCGTCATGACCACGCTCCTGGAAGCGCGCCTGCTCGCCGGAGATGCGCAACTGCTCGCCGCCATGCGCAGCGCGCTCGCACCCGAGCGCATCTGGCCGGTGAAGCAGTTCTTCGAGGCGAAAGTGCGCGAGCAGGCCGAGCGGCACCTGAAGGCCAACGACACCGCCTACAACCTCGAGCCCAACGTCAAGACCGGCCCCGGGGGGCTGCGCGACATCCAGACCATCGCCTGGGTGGCGAAGCGGCATTTCGGCGCCGACAGCCTCGATGGCCTGGCGACGCACGCGTTCCTCACGCTCGCGGAGCTGCGGCGCCTGCAGCAGGCGCAGGCGTTTCTGTGGAAGGTGCGCTTCGGCCTGCACACCCTCACCGCGCGGCGCGAGGATCGCCTGCTGTTCGACCACCAGATCCGCCTCGCCCAGAGCTTCGGTTACGAGGACGCCTCCTACACGCTCGCGGTCGAGCAGTTCATGCAGCGCTACTACCGCACGGTCATGGACGTGAGCCTGCTGAACGAGCTGCTGCTGCAGCTGTTTCGCGAGGCGATCCTCTCCGAGAGCGAGCCGCCGCGGCCGCTGAATGCGCGCTTCCAGGTGCGCAACGGCTCCCTCGAAGCGGTCAGCGAGGAGGTGTTCGAGCGCACGCCCGCAGCGCTCCTGGAGCTGTTCGTGCTGCTGCAGCAGAACGAGGGACTGCGCGGCGTGCGCGCCTCGACCATGCGCGCGGTGGCGCGCAATCTGTGGCTCATCGACGAGGAGTTCCGCCAGAACCCGCGCCATCACCGCCTGTTCCTCGAGATCCTGCGCTCGCCGGTGGGCGTCACGCACGAGCTGCGGCGCATGAACACCTACGGCGTGCTGGGGCGCTACATCCCGGCATTCGGGCGCATCGTCGGGCGCATGCAGTACGACCTGTTCCATGCCTACACGGTCGATGCGCATACGCTGTTCGTGGTGAGCAACCTGCGCCGCTTCGCGATCCCGCGTTACGACCATGAGCTGCCGGAAGCCTCGCGCGTCATGCAGCAGCTGCCGCGCAGCGAAGTCGCCTACCTCGCCGCGCTGTTTCACGACATCGCCAAGGGGCGCGGCGGCGATCATTCCGAGCTCGGCGCGGTGGATGCGGAGGCGTTCTGTCTCGAGCAGGGCCTGTCCCCGTACGATGCGCGCCTGGTCGCCTGGCTGGTGCGCAACCACCTGCAGCTGTCGATCACCTCGCAGAAGCAGGACATCGGCGACCCGCAGGTCATCAACGCGTTCGCGCGCAAGGTCGGCGACGAGACGCACCTGGATTACCTGTACGTGCTCACCTGCGCGGACGTGCGCGCCACCAATCCGAAGCTGTGGAACTCCTGGAAGGCATCGCTGTTCCGGGACTTCTACCAGCGCGTGAAACGAGCCCTGCGCCGGGGGCTGGAGAGCCCGATCGATCCGGAGCACCTGGTGCGCGAGACCCAGGACGCCGCACGGCGCCTGCTCATCGAGCGGGGCGTCAGCGAGGCCGACATCGCGGGCGCGTGGACGCGCTTCTCGGCCGGCTATTTCCTGCAGCACTCGCCCGAAGAGATCGCCTGGCATGCACGGCTCCTTGCCGAGCGTGACGCGGCATCCGATGAGCCCCTGGTCGCGCTCGAGCCGCGCAGCGTGCGCGGCACCACCGCGGCGCTGATCTTCACGCGCCCGCGGCGCCATGGGTTCGCGCGCACCACCGCGGCGCTCGATCAGCTCGGTCTCAACATCGTCGATGCGCGCATCACCCCGACCGGGGACGGCTTCAGTCTCGACCTCTATCACCTGCTGGAGGACGACGGCGCGCCGATCACCGACAACGACCGCCAGGTGGAGATCGAGCAGGCGCTGTGGGGGTCGCTGCGCGGAGCGGCGGATGCGCCGTTTGCGGTATCGCGGCGCGCGCCGCGCCAGGCGCGCATGTTCAACACGCCCACCCAGATCGCGCTCAGCGTGGATGAGCGCAACCGCCGCTCGGTGCTGGAGCTGACCGCCGGCGACCGCCCGGGCCTGCTGTGCGAGGTCGGCAAGGTGCTGATGGCGGAGCGCGTCGAGCTGCACGCCGCCAAGATCATGACCGTCGGCGAGCGCGCCGAGGACGTGTTCTACCTCACCGATTTCGACAACCGCCCGCTCGAGCCGGCGGCCGCCGAGCGGCTGCGCGAGCGCCTGGTTCAGGCGCTCGATGAGCGCCAGGCGGCGCTGCGCGAGCCGGCTGGCGGCGCGCTGCGCACATGAATCCACGCCTCGAGGCCCTGCACGCCTATCCCTTCGAGCGCCTGGCCCGGCTCAAGGCCGGCATCACCGCGCCGTCGCAGCTTGAGCCCATCGCCATGTCGATCGGCGAGCCGCAGCACACCCCGCCGGCGTTCCTGCTGGAGGCGCTGCGCCGTCATCTGGATCGGCTGGGCAGCTATCCTGCGACCGCGGGCCTGCCGGAGCTGCGCGCCGCCTGCGCCGGCTGGCTCACGCGGCGCTATGGACTCAGCGCCGGGAGCGTCGATGCCGACACCATGGTGCTGCCGGTGAACGGCACACGCGAGGCGCTGTTCGCGTTCGTGCAGGCGGCGGTGGATGGCGCGCGTGCACCGCTCGTCGCCATGCCCAATCCCTTCTACCAGATCTACGAGGGCGCGGCGCTGCTGGCCGGCGCACGCCCCTTTCTGCTGGATACCACGGACGCGAACGATTACCTTCCCGACCTCGCCGCGGTGCCCGCGGCGGTGTGGCGGCGCTGTCAGGTGCTGTTCCTGTGCAGTCCCGGAAACCCCACCGGCGCCGTACTGCCGCTGTCGCTGCTGCAGCAGGCGCTCAGCCTCGCCGATCGCTACGACTTTCTCATCGCCGCGGATGAGTGTTACGCGGACATCTACCTCGAGGAGGACGCGCCGCCGGCGGGACTCCTGCAGGCAGCCCAGGCGGCCGGCCGCGCTCGCTTCGAGCGCTGCGTGGTATTTCACAGTCTTTCCAAGCGCTCCAGTGTCCCGGGCCTGCGCTCCGGGTTTGTGGCCGGGGACCCCGCGATCATGGCGCGGCTGCTGCTGTACCGGACCTACCACGGCAGCGCCATGCCGGTGCCGACGCAGCTCGCCAGCGCCGCGGCGTGGCAGGACGACGCCCACGCCGCGGCCAACCGCCGCCTCTACCAGGAGAAGTTCGCGCGCGTGCTGCCGCTGCTGACCCCGCTGATGAGCCTGGCGCGGCCGGCAGGCGCGTTCTATCTGTGGCCGCACGTGGGCGGGGATGACGAGCGCTTCACGCGCGAGCTGTTCGCGCGCGAGAACCTCACCGTGCTGCCCGGCAGCTACCTCGGCCGCACGGGCGTGGCCGGCAATCCGGGCGCCGGGCGCGTGCGCATCTCGCTCGTGCCGGAGGTGGCGCGGTGCGTGGAGGCGGCGCAGCGCCTGCGCGAATTTCTGCAGACACAGTGGCTGGCGCCAGGCGCGGGAACGTCCGCATGAGCGATCTCACCAGCCTCAAGTCCATCATCGATGCCGCGTACGAGCGCCGCGCCGGCTTGAGCGCGAAGAATGTGCCGCCGGAGCTGGAGGCGGCGCTGGAGGAGTGCCTGGCGCTGCTCGACAGCGGCCGGGCGCGGGTTGCCGAGCCGCACGCCGGCGGCTGGGTGGTCAACGAATGGCTGAAGAAGGCGGTGCTGCTGTCCTTCCGCGCCCGCGATAGCGCGCCGATGGATGCCGGGTTCACCCGCTTCTACGACAAGGTGCCGCTGAAGTACGCCGCCGCCACCGAAGAGCAGTTGCGCGCCGGCGGCGCTCGCATCGTGCCGCACGCGCTGGTGCGCCGCGGCGCCTACATCGCGCCCAACGTCGTGTTGATGCCGAGCTACGTGAACATCGGCGCCTGGGTCGGCTCCGGGACCATGGTCGACACCTGGGCGACGGTGGGGTCGTGCGCGCAGATCGGTCGCAACGTGCACCTGTCGGGCGGGGTCGGTATCGGCGGGGTTCTCGAGCCGCTGCAGGCCAGCCCCACCATCATCGAGGACGACTGCTTCATCGGCGCACGCTCCGAAGTCGTCGAAGGCGTGGTGGTCGAAGCGGGCGCGGTGATCTCCATGGGGGTCTTCATCGGGCAGAGCACCCGCATCTACGACCGCACCACCGGCACGATCCTGCACGGGCGCGTGCCGGCCGGCTCGGTAGTGGTGTCGGGGACGCTGCCGTCGGCGGACGGGCGCTACAGTCTGTACTGCGCGGTCATCGTCAAGCGCGTCGACGCACAGACGCGCGCGAAAACCTCCATCAACGATCTGCTGCGCGGCGTGGAGTAGCGAGCCCGTCCGGCATTGCGAGGGCCGGCGAACGCTGCGGGCAGAACGCTGCGTGCGTTTTTCAGCCGAGTCTTCCGGTGATGTAGTCTTCCGTGAGACGGTGACGCGGGTTGGTGAACACCCGGTCGGTGTCTCCGATCTCGATCAGCTCCCCGAGATGGAAGTACGCGGTGCGCTGCGACACGCGCGCCGCCTGCTGCATCGAGTGCGTGACGATCACGATCGCATACTGTTCGTGCAGCTCATCGATCAGATCCTCGATGCGGGCGGTGGCCACGGGATCGAGCGCCGAGCACGGCTCGTCCATGAGAATCACTTCGGGCTGCACGGCGATGGCGCGTGCGATGCACAGCCGCTGCTGCTGGCCGCCCGAGAGCCCGGTGCCGGGGCGGCTCAGGCGGTCCTTCACCTCATCCCACAGCCCCGCACGCGTCAGGCTCGTGCACACGATGTCATCGAGCTGCGCGCGGCTGCGCGCCAGGCCATGGATGTGCGGACCGTAGGCGACGTTGTCGTAGATCGACTTCGGAAACGGATTCGGTTTCTGGAACACCATGCCGATGCGGGCGCGCAGCTGCGCGGCGTCCTGGCGCTGATCGTAGATGTCGCGGCCGTCCAGCCTGATCGAGCCGGTGACGCGCGCCCCGGGGATCGTATCGTTCATGCGATTCAGGCAGCGCAGGAACGTGGATTTGCCGCACCCGGAAGGGCCGATCATCGCCAGCACCTGGCGGCGTGCGACGTCCAGGGTGACGTTCTTCAGCGCCTGCTTGGCGCCGTAGAACACACTCACGTCGCGGCACGAGAACAGCGGATCCTCGATCGTGGCTTCCGCCCGGCCCGCCGCCGCGTCAGCCGACGCAGGCGCATGCATCCGGCCGCTGGGCTTGAGGTTCAGCCCACCCTCCCCGACTCGCTGCCGCGCGACACTCTGCGGGGTGGCGACGCCCTTGCCGCTTGCCGCAGCCGCGGCGCGCGGGGGCGCGGGCCGTTGCGGCTCCGGCGCCTGTGGATCCTCAGCCGAATTTTCCGGTGACATAGTCGTCGGTGCGGCGGCTCCTGGGCGCCGTGAACATCTGCCCCGTCGGGCCGATCTCCACCAGCTCGCCCAGGTACATGAAGGCGGTGACGTTCGAGACGCGCGCCGCCTGCTGCAGATTGTGGGTGACGATGGCGATGCAGTAGCTCTCGCGCAGACTCTGCAGCGTCTCCTCTATGCGCAGGGTGGAGATCGGATCCAGCGCCGCCGTGGGCTCGTCGAACAGCAGAACCTCGGGGCGCAGTGCCAGGGTGCGCGCGATGCACAGACGCTGCTGCTGGCCGCCCGAGAGGCTGCGCCCGTCCTCGTGCAGCTTGTCCTTGACCTCTTCCCACATGGCGGCCTCGCGCAGCGCCTCCTCCACCCGGTCGGCGAGCTCGCTGCGGGAAATGCGCCGCGACAGGCGCAGTCCGAAGGCCACATTGTCGAAGACCGACATGGGAAAGGGCGTGGCCTTCTGGAACACCATGCCCACTTTGAACCGCAAGGTCGCCACGTCGACCGTGGGGGCGAGAATGTCCTCGCCATCGAGCCGCACGTCACCGGTGGCGCGGTGACCGGGATACAGCGCGTACATGCGGTTGAACACACGCAGGAGCGTCGACTTGCCGCAGCCGGAGGGACCGATGAAGGCGGTGATCCGCCGGTCGGGCAGCGTGAGATTGATGTCCTTGAGCGCCTGCACGCTGCCGTAGTAGAAATCGAGATGCCGCACCTCGAACTTGACCGCGGTTGCCTCGCTCACCGCCGCGGGCCGCGCGCCGAGCCGGACTTCGGATGCGCTCATCAATGCCTGCCGCCGGAGTCGAGCGAGAACAGCACCAGGCGCGCGCTGATGCTCAGCACGAGAATGCTCAGCGTGATGATCAGGGCGCCGGACCACGCCAGCTGCTGCCAGTTCGGATAGGGGCTGAGCGCAAACTGGAAAATCACCACCGGCAGGTTGGCCATGGGAGCTGCGAGATTGCTGCTCCAGAACTGGTTGTTGAGCGCCGTGAACAGCAGTGGCGCGGTCTCGCCACTGATACGCGCCACCGCCAGCAGCAGCCCCGTGAGGATGCCGCTGCGGGCAGCCGGGTAGATCACGCTGGTGATCGTGCGCCAGGGATACGCGCCCATGGCGGTGGAGGCGTCCTTCATCCCCTGGGGCACCAGAGTCAGCATATCCTCGGTGGTGCGCACCGTCACCGGCATGGCGATGATCGCGAGCGCCACCGCGCCCGCGAGCGCCGAGAAATGTCCCATGCGGACCACCAGCAGCTCGTACACGAACAGGCCGATGATGATCGACGGGGCGGACAGCAGCACGTCGTTCACGAAGCGGATCACCGAACTGAGGCGCGAGGCGCGGGCGTACTCCGCAAGATAGGTGCCGGCGAGCATGCCGATCGGACCGCCGATGAGAATGCCGATCACGGTCATGACCACGCTGCCGTAGATCGCGTTCAGCAGTCCGCCGCTGCCGCCGGGGGGCGGCGTCATGGCGGTGAACAGCCTGAGCGACACGCCCGCCAGGCCGTTGCGGATGAGCGTCCACAGAATGGCCCCGAGAAAGAACAGCCCGATGGCGGTCGCGAGGCCGGAGAGGCCGAGTGCCAGGATGTTGGTGAGCTTGCGGATCGTGCGGCGGTTCATACGGAGGACAGCGCCCGGTGCTCGAGGCGCAGCAGCATGAAGCGCGCGGCGGCGATCACCGAGAAGGTGATGAGGAACAACAGCGCGCCGAGCGCGATCAGCGAGGAGCTGTACAGGTCGCCGACCGCTTCGGTGAATTCGTTGGCGATGGAGGCCGAGATGGTGGTGCCGGGCGCCAGCAGCGATGCGCCGATGCGGTGCGCGTTGCCGATGACGAAGGTGACCGCCATGGTCTCGCCCAGCGCGCGGCCCAGGCCCAGCATGATGCCGCCGATCATGCCGGTGCGTGCGTACGGCACCACCACCTGCCAGATCACTTCCCAGGTGGTGGCTCCCAGGCCGTAGCCGGACTCCTTGAGCACGTCCGGCACGGTCTCGAACACATCGCGCATCACCGCGGAAATGAACGGGATGACCATGATGGCGAGCACGAAGCTCGCGGTGAGTATGCCGATTCCGTACGGCGGCCCCTGAAACAGCTTGCCGATCAGCGGCAGCGGACCCAGCCAGGCGATCAGCCACGGCTGCACGTGCCGCTGCAGGACCGGCGCCAGCACGAACAGGCCCCAGATGCCGTAGATGATGCTGGGTACCGCCGCGAGCAGCTCGATCGCCACGCCCACCGGGCGCTTCAGCCACAACGGCGCCATCTCGGTGAGAAAGATGGCGACACCGAAGCTCACGGGAATCGCCAGGAGCAACGCCAGCACCGAGGTGACCAGCGTGCCGTAAACGGGCGCCAGCGCGCCAAACTGCTCGGTGACCGGATTCCAGATCTCGCGCGTGAGAAAGTCCAGCCTGAAGTGCGCGAGTGCGGGCCAGGCTCCGGCGAGCAGAGAGATCGCCACTCCGCCCAGCAGCGCCAGCACCGCAATCGCGGCAACCAGGGTGGCGCTGCGAAAGACCCGCTCGCGCAGACGCTGTCCCGCGGCATGTCGCGGATCGATGGCGGCGACCGTGTTCATTGCGGACGGCAACCTGTCACGCTGAGTTCCCCGTAACCGAAATCGGCGGCCGGCCCGTGGCAGGGCCGCCGTTCAAGCTCAAAGCGTACGCAGTATTCGCGCCTTCCGGCGGCCGTACACCGGAGGCGCGTGCGACACGTACCTTACATCCGCTTCCCGCCGGCAGGCGCGCTCGCCAGGCCCGGCGCACCTTTGATGCGCGTCTGCCAGGTCGTACGGACCTGCTTGATCAGGCCGTCGGGCAGCGGGACGTAGTCCAGCTCGGCCGCCATCTTGGCACCGTTGTTATAGGCCCAGTCAAAGAACTTGAGCGCCTCGCCGGTTGCGGCCGGATCCGGCGGCACGGCGTACACCAGAATGAAGCTTGCGCCGGTGATCGGCCAGCTCTTCTCGCCCGGCTGATCGGTGAGGATCAGGTGGTAGCCCGGTGCATGGGCCCAGTCGGCACTCGCGGCCGCTGCCTGGAACGCCTCGGCGCCGGGAGCGACCGTCTTGCCCGCCCGGTTGATGAGGTTGCAGTACGCCATGTTGGTCTGCTTGGCGTAGGCATATTCGACGTAGCCGATGGCGCCGTCGGTCTGGTGGGTCATGTTGGCGACGCCCTCGTTACCCTTGGCGCCGATGCCCACCGGCCATTGCACCGAGGTGTTGGCGCCCACGCTCTGCTGGAACTTCGGGCTCGATTTCGACAGGTAGTCGGAGAACAGGAAGTTGGTGCCGGAGCCATCGGAGCGGTACACCGGGATGATCGCGGCGGCGGGGAGCGGGAGCTTCGGATTGAGCTTCCTGATGCGCACGTCGTTCCACCTGGTGATATCGCCGAGATACACGGCGGCCACGGTCGCGCCGTCGAGCACCAGCTGGCCGCCCTGCACACCCTTGATGTTCACCACCGGCACCACGCCCCCGATGATCATCGGGAACTGCACCAGTCCTGCTTCCTGCAGCTCCTCGGCCTTGAGGGGCATGTCCGAGGCGCCGAACGTGACGGTCTTCGCCTTGATCTGCTTGATGCCGCCGCCGGAACCGATCGACTGATAGTTGAGTCCGATGCCAGTCTTCTGCCGGTAGGCGTCGGCCCATTTCGAGTAGACGGGATATGGGAACGTGGCGCCGGCGCCGGAAATGTCGGCCGCCTGCGCGGCGCCGGCGAAGGCGACGACGCCGGCCATCACCACCAGCATTCGCTTGGCATTGAATGAATTCAAGATTCCACTCCTGAGGCTTTTGCCGGAATTGGCGGGCATTAGATGACAATGATGTGACGCTCTGATGACAACCCTTTGAGGCGCCAGGCGGCGCCCGCCAACGCAACGGCCACCTCCCTGTGGCCGCGGCTCTGGTGTTGCCGCGGGAGTCTGCACGCGCATGACATGACACCGAAGCTTGCCCGCGGCGATCTCAGGCCGTATAAACGCGCACCGCTCCAGCGGCGAAGCGAGCGCGGCCGGCTCATCAAGTCCCCTAAAGTAATGTCGCAAGCCCTTGAATTGACTAAGGCTCTGATCGCACGCCGCTCGGTCACCCCCGCCGACGAAGGCTGTCAGCAGATCATGACCGAGCGCCTCGCCGCCGCGGGCTTCCGGGTCGAGCGCCTGAGCTATGGCAATGTCGAGAACTTCTGGGCCCGGCGCGGCGCCACGGGACCTGTGTTCTGCTTCGCCGGGCATACCGACGTCGTGCCCACGGGGCCGCTCGAGGAGTGGCACAGCGACCCGTTCGCGGCGCAGGTCCGCGACGGGGTGCTGTACGGCCGCGGAGCGGCCGACATGAAGAGCGGACTTGCGGCGATGGTCACCGCCAGCGAGGAGTTCGTCGCGGCGCACCCCGCTCACAAGGGGTCGATCGCATTTCTCATCACGAGCGATGAGGAGGGTCCGTCGGTCGATGGGACGCGGCGCGTGGCACAAGTGCTGCGCGAGCGGGGCGAGCGCCTCGATTGGTGCGTCGTGGGGGAGCCCTCGAGCGAAGTCTCGATCGGCGACACCATCAAGGTGGGTCGTCGCGGCTCCTTGAGCGGCCGCCTCACCGTGCACGGCATGCAGGGGCATGTCGCCTACCCGCAGCTCGCCGAGAACCCGGTGCACACGCTCGCGCCGGCGCTGGCGGAGCTCACCGCTCGCGAGTGGGACCGGGGGACCGAGCACTTCCAGCCGACCAGCTTCCAGGTCTCCAACCTCAATGCGGGTACCGGTGCCCCGAATGTCATTCCAGGCGAGCTCAAGGCGCGCTTCAACCTGCGCTACTCGCCGGTGCAGACACTCGAGCAGCTCAAGACCACGGTGGAAGAGATCCTGCGCCGCCACCGCGTGCGCTACACCCTGGAGTGGTACGTGTCGGGGGAGCCGTTCTACACCCCGCCCGGCCTGCTGTGCGCGGCGGTGGGGGATGCGGTGGCGCAGGTGACCGGCGCGCGCCCCAAGCTATCCACCGGCGGAGGCACCTCCGACGGACGTTTCATCGCGCCTCTCGGGGCGGAAGTGGTCGAGCTCGGCGTGCTGAACGCCTCTATCCACAAGGTCAACGAGTGCGTGCGGGTCACGGACATCGAGGCCCTGCACCGCATGTATGTCAACGTGCTGCGCCGGCTCCTCGGCTGAGATTCGCCGTCACGCCCAACCCACCCAGGATCAGCGCCCAGATCAGCACCCACACCGGCATGGCGAGTCCGAGGAATCGCCAGTTGACCTCGCCGCACTCCCCGCTGCCGGTGAGCACCTTGCGGATGACCTGCCACAGCGGTGTGAACTTCAAGAGCACCGCGAGCGGCGCGCCACAGGAGGGCAGCGACCCGGGCGGCAGGCTCTGCACATAGACGTGCCGGGCGGCCACCGCGAGCGTGGCCAGCGCGGCCGCCGCGATCAGCAGCGCGTAGCCAAAGGCCGCGCGGCCGCGCGGGTTGTGAAGCGCCGCCGCGAGAAACACCACTCCCAGGAGCGCAACGCCGATGCGCTGGAAGATACACAGCGGGCACGGGTCCAGGCCCAGGTGAAACTGGCTGTACAGGGCGTACGCGAGCAGCCCCGCGCACACGGCGAAGCCTGCGAAATTGATGAGACGCCGACGGGCTCGCACGCGCTGCGCAGGCGCGGCCCTCAGGGGGACGGCGCCGCGGCCGCACCGGCGGCTCGGCCCTCGCGCAGCTCGCGCTCGACGTCATCAAGCGAGGTGTGGCGGATGTCCTTGCCGTGCACCATGTAGATGACGTACTCGCTGATGTTCTTGGCGTGATCCCCGATGCGCTCGAGCGCACGCACCACCCACATGACATCCAGGGCACGGCGGATGGTGCGCGGATCCTCCATCATGAAGGTGATGCTCTGGCGCTGGATGGCCTCGTATTCCTCGTCCACCAGGCGGTCCTGGCGCGCCACGCGCAGCGCCGAGTCGACGTCCATGCGCGCGAACGCATCCAGCGCGTCGTGCACCATCTCCGAGACCACCCGTCCGAGATGCTTGATCTCGCGGTACTTGTCGGCCGGGCGCTCCATGGTCGCAAGCCGCGAGGCGATGTAGCCGATCTTCTCGCCCTCATCGCCGATGCGCTCCAGATCGGTTATGGTCTTGATGATCGCCACGATCACGCGCAGGTCGCCGGCCGCCGGGGCGCGCGTCGCGAGGATACGGCTGCAGTCCTCGTCGATGGCGACCTCCATGTTGTTCACCTGGTAGTCATCGAGGGCGACCGCCTCCCCGAGCGAGCTGTCGCCCTCTACCAGCGCGGTGATGGCCTTGTGCAGCTGCTGCTCGACGAAGCCGCCCATGCCGAGCACCTTGCTGCGCACGCGCTCGAGGTCCTCGTTGAAGCGACGCGAGATGTGGTGACTGAGGTCGGCGGTTTCCATCAGTTGGCGTCTCCGGCTTCGCTCGTCTGCCGGCGCGCGGCAATACGGGCGATGATAGCGGAACTGCGGCCGACAGGCGGTGCCAGCTGCAGAGAATCTAAGCCGTGGCGCTGGTCAGCGGGTGAAGCTGCGCCGCGACCCTCTCGGGCGGGAAATGGCAGGTGAAGGTACTGCCGCTTCCGAGGGTGCTCTGCACTTCCAGGCTCGCCCCGTGCCGCTGCAGCACGTGCTTGACGATCGCCAGCCCCAGGCCCGAGCCGCCGGTGGCGCGCGAGCGGCCGGGGTCGACGCGATAAAAGCGCTCCGTGAGACGCGGAATGTGCTCGGGCGGAATACCCATGCCGGTGTCGGTCACCGCGAAATGACCGCCGTCCTCATCCACCCACCAGCGCATCTCGAGCGAGCCCTCGATCGGGGTGTACTTGGCGGCATTGTCGACCAGGTTGGAAAAGGCCGAGTGGATCTCCGGCTCGTCGCCGATGAGCCGGGCGCCGGAGTCGACGCGCACCCGCACGTCGCGCGGGTGCACCGGCCGCGCCAGGGTGTCCTTGCGCAGCAGTGCGAGCAGTGCCGCGACGTCGATCGGCTCACCGCCGACGATCGCGTCGCTCTCCTCGAGCCGTGACAGCTCGAGCAGATCGTGGATGATGGCGGTCATGCGCTCCGCCTGGCGGCGCATCTCGGCGACCGGCGCGTGCATATCCGGAGCGAGCGCCGGGTCCTGGCCGAGACTCTCCAGGTAACCTGAAATCACGGTGAGGGGGGAACGCAACTCGTGCGAGGCGTTCGCCACGAAATCGCGCCGCACCGCCTCGAGACGCATCTGCCGCGACACGTCGCTCACCAGCAGCAGCAGCTGCCCGTCCCCATAAGGGACGACCTGCAGCGACAGGTAACAGTCCTCCCCGGTCATCGGGCGGATGACCACCGGGTTGGTGAAGTCCTGTCGGGCCAGGTAGCGCACGAACTGCGGCTCGCGCAGCAGGTTCTCGATGCGCATGCCCAGATCGGCCGTGCGCCGCAGACCCAGCAGCCGCGCCGCCATGCGGTTGAACCACACGATCTCGCGCTGCGCGTTGAGGATGACTACACCGTTCGGCAGCGCCGCGGTGGAGCGCTGCAACTGGCGCATGAGCTGCACGAAGCGCTGTTTGTGGAAGCCCTTGCGGCGGTGCAGGCGCACGATCTGGGCGATGATCTCGCCCCACACCCCGCCGATGTCGGGCGGGTCGGCGTAGCTGCGGTGGCGCAGCCACCATTCGAGGCGCGCCAGGTTGGCGAGTACCCAGGCGAGGTGCAGCGCGAGTGCGGCGGCGAGCCCGCCGAAAGGATTGCCGAACAGCCAGCCGGCGCCGCACCCGATCACTACGGTGCCGAGCAACCGAACCGCCGCGAACCCCCATGCCTGTGTCGCCGGTTGCATCTGTGACACGTGCCTCTATGGACCGTGCGCCCTTTTCGACCGTACGCGCCTAGACGGTGCGCGCCGAGAAGCGATAACCCGAGCCGCGGACCGTCTGTACGAAGCGATCGTACCCGAATTCCTCGAGCGCCTTGCGCAGACGGCGGATGTGCACGTCGATGGTGCGTTCCTCCACGTACACGTTGCCGCCCCAGACGCGATCGAGCAGCTGATCGCGCGTGTACACGCGCTCGGGGTGCGTCATGAAGAACTCGAGCATGCGGTACTCGGTCGGCCCGAGCGCGACCGTGCGCGCGCCCACCATCACCCGATGGCTTCCCTGGTCGAGCACCAGGCGCTCGAATTCGATGCGCTCGTCGGCGCCGTTGGCACCGCTGCGGCGCAGCACCGCGTTGATGCGCGCCAGCAGCTCCCGCGGCGAGAACGGCTTGGTGACATAGTCATCCGCCCCGCCCTCGAGGCCGGCGACCTTGTCGCCCTCCGCGGCGCGCGCGGTGAGTATGATGACCGGCAGCTCGCGCGTCTCGCGGTCGCGCTTGAGCGCGCGTGTCAGCTCCAGCCCGCTCATGTCCGGCAGCATCCAGTCCACCAGCACCAGGTCCGGGCGCGCATCCGCCACGGCAGCGCGTGCGGCGCGGCAATCCTCCGCCTCCCGGACCTCGAAACCGGCGCGCTTCAAGCCGAAGGCGATCATTTCGCGGATCGGACGCTCGTCCTCGACGATCAGCACCTGTTTGGCGGGCATGGTATTGAAGCCTGCAGAAGCGCAGCTATTACAGAGACTCCGTGTTGCAGATTCATGACAGCGCCGCGGCAGGTGTCAGTTTAATGACTGCCACCGGTGTGGGCGACGTCATCGCGCAGATACACCGGCAGGGCCTGCTCGGCGGGCAAAACACGCCCGGACGCCACCTCCGGGACCGCCAGGCGTGCAATCTCGGCGGCGCGCGGCAGGAGCCCGTCATGGACGCGCTCCAGCAGTCCGGCGAGGCCTGAGCGCAGCTCGGGGTAGGCGGCAAATCCGGACCCGGCGGCATGCACGGCGCGAGGCGCTGCAAGCCAGCTCGCCGGCAGGCTCACCGCGGCCGGCTTGCCGACCTGCTCATCGTGCGCCGCGGCCGCCACCGCCCCCGTGGCCGGACGCTCGAAGCAGCCCCAATACACCTCGTGCATGCGCGCATCGTTGCACACCAGCACGCGCGTGACGGCCGCGTCCAGCTCCATCACCCGCTGCGCGAGCGCGCGCAGATCGGAGATCGGCACCACCGGCAGGCCCGCGCCGAAGGCCAGCCCCTGCGCCACGCTCGCCGCCAGCCGCACGCCGGTGAAGGAGCCTGGGCCGCGACCGAAGGCAATCGCACTGAGTGCGCTCAAGGACACGTCGGCCTCTCTCAGCAGCTCATCGGCCATCGGCAGGATGTGCTCGGCGTGGCCGTGCTCGAGTAGCTGCTCGCGCGCGATCAGCCGCCGGCCAATCAGCAGCGCGACCGAGCAGCTCTCGGTGGCGCTATCGAGCGCGAGAATCCTCACGGTGCGCTGACCGAGCGCGCCCGCGGCGCCGCACGCGGCGCATGCCGGCGCAGGAAACGCCGTGCGTCCTCGGGATCCTGCGTCACGGTCATCGCCGGCAGGGCGGCGAGAAACACCCGGCCGTAGCCGCGGCCGAGCAGGCGCGGATCGCAGATGACCACCACGCCGTAGTCGTCCTCGCTGCGAATCAGGCGCCCGGTCCCCTGCTTCAGCGCCAGTGCCGCTTCCGGAAGCTGGTAGTCTCGAAAGGCGTTGCCGCCGCTGGCGGTGAGGTGCTCGATGCGCGCCCGCACCAGCGGATCCTCGGGCGAGGCGAACGGCAGCTTCTCGATCACCACCAGACGCAGCGCCTCGCCCTTCACGTCCACGCCCTCCCAGAAGCTCGCCGTGCCGAGCAACACGCCGTTGCCGTCAGCGCGGAATTCCTGCAGCAACCGCTCGCGCGGCGCCTCCCCCTGCACGAACAGCCGGTAGGGTGCGGCATCCGCCCAGCGCGCGCGCAGCAGCGCTGCGCCCTGCGAGAGGGCGCGGTGGCTGGTGAACAGCACGAATGCGCCACCGCCGGCGGCCTCGATGAGCGGCACCGCGGTGTCGATTACCGCCGGCACGTAGCTCGCTGCGGCCGGCTCCGGCAATCCCGCGGGCAGGTACAGCAGGCTCTGCCGCTCGTGATCGAAGGGACTGTCGATCCTGAGCGTCGCGGCTTCGGTGAGCCCGAGTCTGCCGGTGAAATGTGCGAACTCCTCGCCGAGGCAGAGCGTGGCGGAAGTGAAGATCCAGGCGCCGCGGCGCCCCTGCACCAGCGCCCGGAAGCGCTCCGAGATGTCGAACGGCATGAGGCTGAGCGCAAAGCCGCGGGTCGTGACCTCGAGCGTGCGCGCGCCTTCGAGCTCATCGACCGCGGCAATCCGCGCCAGGCTCGCCGCGAGGTCCGCGGTGCGCGCGCCGAGTTGCGCGAGCGCGCTCTGTGGATCGGCGCCGGCGAGAGCTGCCGCCAGAGCTTCCAGCCCCTGCATGAGCCGCTGCACCGCCGTGCTCACTGCGAAGTCGCCCGGGTTCCACGCGAACCGCCCGGTGGGGCGCGCGCTCGCGGCGCGCACCTCACCCAGAGCATCCTCCGCCGCGCGTACCGCCTCGGCCGCCTCGCTTGCACCCTGCCCGCTCGAGGCACCCGCGGCGCGCGCGCTCAGCTCGAGCCGCACATCCTTCAGGAGCAACTCCACCTGGCGGCTGCCCACGTGGGCGCCGAAGAACTGCGTGGCGAGATCCGGGATCTGGTGAGCCTCATCCAGAATGATCGCGTCGGCGGATCCGAGCAGGTCGCCGAACCCGTCCTCCTTCAGCGCCAGATCCGCCAGCAGCAGGTGGTGGTTCACGATGACGATGTCCGCATCCAGCGCCTCGCGTCGCGCCAGCACCACGTGACAGCGGGAGATTTCCGGACAGCGCACTCCCAGGCAGCTCTCGCGGGTGGCGGTGATCTGCGGCCAAACCGGATGCGAGTCCGACAGGCCCCGCACCTCCGCCAGGTCACCGCGCCGCGTGGTGCGCGCCCAGCGCCGGATGCGTGCCAGCATGGGCTGCGAGGCGCGCGGGCGCGCCGCGGCCGATTCCGCCAGCCTCAGTTGCTCGCCGCCCTCATCCGCGCGCGCGAGGCGGTAGCGGCACAGATAGTTGGCGCGACCCTTGAGCAGGGCGACACGCGCCGGCCGGCCGAGCGCCGCGGCCACCAGCGGCAGGTCCTTGGAGAACAGCTGGTCCTGCAACGTGCGCGTCCCGGTCGAGATCAGCACCCGCGCGCCGCACAGCAGCGCCGGCACCAGGTAAGCGAAGGTCTTGCCGGTGCCGGTGCCCGCCTCCACCACCAGGGACTCGCGCGCGGCGAGCGCGCCGGCCACGCGCTGCGCCATGAGGAGCTGTTCGCGCCGCACCTTGAAACCGGTGAGCGCCTGCTCGAGGGGTCCGCCGTGACCGAAAATGTCCTCAAGATCCAACATGCCGGTAAGCGCCTGCGGTAAGTGGTGACCATCCTGGCGCGCCTTCGGGGGGCGTGTCGAGACGCATATCTTGCTGAATTTCCTGCAAACTGGTGCGCGGCGCGCCGATGAAGGAGAATCGAGGTTCGCATCGGTACTGTATCAGGGCCAGGGACCGCCCCGGGATATACTTGGAGCTACGGATGGCTACGGCCGCACATGCACTGACCCCGCTTGCGCAGCTCAGCCGCGAGGTGGCCGAGTGGGTGGACGCGGTGCGCGAGCTGACGCAGCCGCGCGCGGTTCACTGGTGCGAGGGGACTGAGGCGGAAGCCCGGGAGCTGACGGCGCAGCTGCTGCGCGCCGGGGAGCTCACGGCCCTCAACCCCGAATACTTTCCCGGCTGCCACCTGTATCGCTCATCCCCGGGCGACGTGGCGCGCGTGGAGCATCTCACCTACATCTGCACGCGCGCGCAGGAAGATGCCGGCCCGAACAACCACTGGATGGACCCGCAGCAGGCGCACGCGAGGATGCGCGAGTTGTTTCGGGGCTGCATGCGCGGGCGCACTCTGTACGTGATCCCGTACTGCATGGGGCCGATCGACTCGCCACTGGCGCGCTGCGGCGTGGAGATCACCGACAGCGCTTACGTCGTGCTCAACATGCTGATCATGACGCGCGCCGGCCGCGCCGCGCTCGAGCGCATCGCGCATGAGGGCGGTTTCGTGCGCGGGCTGCACTCCGTCGGCGAGCTCGATCCCGAGCGCCGTTTCATCATGCACTTTCCCGAGGAACTCGCGATCGAAAGCTTCGGCTCCGGTTACGGCGGCAACGCGCTGCTCGGCAAGAAGTGCCACGCGCTGCGCATCGCCAGCTGGCAGGCGCGCACCGAGGGCTGGCTCGCCGAGCACATGCTGATCGTGGGCCTGCAGAATCCGCGCGGCGAGACGCACTATCTCGCCTGCGCCTTTCCCTCGGCCTGCGGCAAGACCAATCTCGCCATGCTGATTCCACCGGTCTCGCTCCCGGGCTGGCGCGCGTTCACCGTCGGTGATGACATCGCGTGGCTGCATCCGGGTGAGGACGGACGCCTGTGGGCCATCAACCCGGAAGCGGGCTACTTCGGCGTGGTTCCGGGCACCAACCCCGAGACCAACCGCAACGCCTACGAGATGATCCGCCGCGACACCTTGTTCACCAATGTCGCGCTCACCGCCGATAATCAGCCCTGGTGGGAGGGCCTGTCGAGCGGCAAACCGGTTCTCGACTGGCAGGGACGGCCGTACGATCCGGCGCGCGGCCCGGCGGCGCATCCGAATTCACGCTTCACCGTGTCCGCGCGGCGCAACCCGGGCTACTCGCCCCACGCCGAAGACGCCCGCGGCGTGCCGATCAGCGCGCTCGTGTTCGGCGGCCGGCGCCGCGAGGTCGCGCCGCTGGTGTACGAGGCGCGCGACTGGCAGCACGGCGTACTGGTCGGCGCATCGCTCGCCTCGGAGACCACCGCCGCGGCGGTCGGTCAGGTGGGTGTCACCAGGCGCGACCCGATGGCCATGCAGCCGTTCTGCGGTTACAACTTCGCCGACTACTGGCAGCACTGGCTCAACATGGGCGCGACGCTCGCGCGACCCCCACGCATCTACCACGTCAACTGGTTCCGGCGCGACGCGCACGGCAAGTTCCTGTGGCCCGGCTACGGCGAGAACCTGCGGGTGCTCGCCTGGATGCTGGAGCGCTGCGCCGGCAGGGCGGGCGCGACGGAATCGGCCGTCGGCTGGCTGCCGCGGCCCGCGGATCTGGACACCCGGGGACTCGACGTAGGCGCGGATGCGCTCACCGCCCTGCTCAGGGTGGATGCGTCGCTGTGGCGCAAGGAGCTCGCCGAGCTGCGCGAGTATCTGGGCAGGTACGGCCAGCGCCTGCCGGCGGCGCTGCTCGCCGAGCTCGAGTCGACCGAACGGCGGCTCCCCTGAACGGGCGGCGCCCCCGCGCCCGTCAGAGCTCTTCGCAGGTATAGCCGATGGTCTGCGGGGAGCCCTGCTCGGGCAGGCGCCCGAGCCCGATCATGCCCCGGCCCTTGATCTGCAGGCTGTCGCGGCGCACGAAAGACTCCTCGCCGTCGGAGCTCTGCACGAACGTGCCGTTGGTGCTCTGATCGATCAATACGAACTTGTTGCGGCTGATCTCGATGCGCGCGTGCAGGCGCGAGATCAGGTTGCCTTTGATCACCACGTCGTTGTCTTCGGCCCGGCCGATGGTGATGCTCGAATGCCGCTCATCGACCAGCAGTTCGCGATCCTGACAGCGCAACCGCAGCCGCATGTGCTGCCCGGAGCGTGGCTCGCTCGCAATCCCCGGCACCATGCTGGTCACGTCCTCGGTCTGCCACAGCACCTCGTAAAGAACGACTTCGCTCCCCTGACCCTTGAGCGTGGCGACGTCGATCTGGCGGCAGGACGCGCGCCACTCCGGTGACAGCTTGTCCACCGTCGCCGCGGTGGTCACGATCTGTCCGGCCTTGGCCTGGCTGGTCATGCGGTTGGCGGTATGTACGGCGGCGCCGAACACGTCGCGATTTTCGAGCATCACCGGACCGTAATGGCAGCCGATGCGGATGGCGACCGGCTGTCCGTCGACCTTCAGCTGCGCGTGCGTGGAGATCTGC
>Ga0209154_1000094_pt1 | contig 63142 bp, 61 predicted proteins | sample GraSoiAngelo_121_FD_185878 | JGI IMG/M metagenome (GOLD analysis project Ga0209154, IMG submission 185878) | Grasslands soil microbial communities from the Angelo Coastal Reserve, California, USA - 14_0919_12_20cm (SPAdes) (version 2) | ecosystem: Environmental > Terrestrial > Soil > Grasslands ... | reverse complement strand
TTCACGTCGTCGAAGCGCAGCAGGGCCGGCTGACCGGGGGCGGGCTTCGTGAAGTTGGCGACGTTGAAAATGACGGGCCTGGTCTCGAGCAGGCCGGTGCCATCCACGAACGTGTCTTCCCACGCGCCGCCGCTCTTGTTATCGCGCTTGAAGTAATCGCAATACCAGAGCGCGAGCGACGTCCCGTCGGCATCGAATACCTCGAACACCCGGACGTCGGGATGGTAGACGGGCAGATCCGTCCGCTGTTTGAACGTCAAGCCGTACAGCCGGTTCGCGGCGAAGAAGACACCGTCCTTCAGCACGCGGTCGAGCTCGAGGTAGGGCTCGAGCTGCGTCTCGTCCAGCGCGTACTCCGCCTTGCGCACCTGCTCGGCGTAGTACTGCCAGTCCCACGGAGCCAGCTTAAACCCGCCGCGCTGCTTGTTGATCATCGCCTGCAGCTTCTCCGCTTCGCGGCGGGCCTGGGCCGTGGCCGCCGGCACCAGGTCGCTCAACAGCTTGATCGCCGCGTCCGGCGTCTTGGCCATCTGGTCGTCGAGGACGTAGGCGGCGAGGCTCGGATAGCCGAGCAGCTGGGCGCGCTGGGCGCGGAGCTGTGCCAGCCGTTTGACGATCTGCCGCGTGTCATTCGAGTCGCCCCGCTCGGCGCGGGTCGTCGACGCGATGAACAGCCGCTGCCGCACGGCCCGGTTCTTGAGCGACGCCTGCGCCGGCTGCTGGGTGGTGTTCTGCAGCGGCAGCACCCATTTGCCGTCGAGCTTGCGCTGGCGCGCGGCCTCGGCCGCGGCGGCGACGTCGGCGTCGCTCAGGCCGTCGAGCTCGTTCTTGTCGCCCACGACGACCGCCCCCGCCTTCGTGGCCGCGAGCAGCCGGTTTTGAAAATCGGTCGCGAGCTTCGATTCCTCCTGGTTCAGGGCGCGCAGCCGCGCTTTGTCCGGCTCGGCGAGCAGCGCGCCGGCGCGCACGAAGTCGCGGTAGTAGCGCTCGACCAGAAATGACTGCACCGAGTCGAGGCCGAGATCGGCGCGCCGCTCGTACACGCTCCTGACCCGACGGAACAGCGAGTCGTTCAGGTGGATCGCGTCGAGATGCGCGGCAAGCCGCGGCGCCTCCTCGGTCTGGATCCGCTGCAGCGTGTCGTCGGTGTTGGCCTGCGTCATCGCGATGAACACCTTGAACGCACGCGTGAGCAGGGCGCCCGAACGTTCCAGCGCGACGATCGTGTTGTCGAAGCTGGGTGCCGCCGTATCCGACGCGATGCCTTCGACCTCCGCCAGCTGCCGGCGCATTCCCTCCTCGACCGCCGGCTGGTAGTCGGCGTCATGAATCCGGTCGAACGGTGGAGCCTGGTACAGGAGCGGACTGGCGCTCGCGAACGGGTTGGAGCTGCCGAACGGAGCGGCGCCGGCGGACGCGGGCGCGGAGGCCCGATTGCACCCGAGCAGGCTCGCGCCCAGAGCGAGCGCCACGCAGCGTTTAGGCAGTCGCATCGGCATGCCCACGAACGTGCAGCGACTGGAACAGCGCGCGACCCGCCGTGGCGACATCGTGCACCGCGGCGTTGAACGCGGCCTCATTGGCTTTTGAGGGAGCATGAAAGCCGCTGATCTTACGCACGAACTGCAGCGCCGCGTCGTGTAGCTCCGCGTCGGTCGGTGCGTGATCCGGATGTCGCAGACGCTTGATGTTTCGGCACATGGGACAAGGAAACCTTTCGAGGATTGATGAGCAATTTACGCCATCGCCGTGGCCGCGAGGACCATGAGCACCACGAGTACGGCCTGGACGAAGCTGATCCGTGCGAAGCGGATCGTCATCGTCAGTATGAATAGAAGTCGAACCCGGCCGCACGCCAGTCCGCTCCGTACAGTACGGTGACGAGTGAGTTCGGGGCGGCGCCGAGCCCTTTGGCGTAGCAGATCTGCACAACCTGCGTGCCCAACCGCGAGATACCGCGACCCTCCACCGGATCGCACCCCACGAACGTCCAGCCCCGCGCGCCTTTGAGCCGTCGACCGACGCCCTCGCGCAGGGGATCGGAGATGAAGGCCTCGAGCCCCGGCGTGAGGTGGGTCGTTTCCACTCCGCCGGCGATGTCCTGCAGCAGACGGTCGATGGGTTGGGGCGGTTTCACCTCGGAGGGCGCGCGTCGCAGCATGTGCGGAGGCGTCAGTCGCGGCTCCAAGATCCCCGCGATCGTCACCGCCATCGCCTCGGGCAGTGATTGCTCGAGGTTATCGAGCACGATCACGGTCAGGTCGAAGTCGGGGTAACGTTGGATGGCGGTGCGGAAGCCCTGCCACGCGCCGCCGTGACCGATGCGCCGATAGCCGCGCTGCTGGGTAACCTGCCAGCCGAAGCCGTAGGGGTAAGTACCCCCGCTGTTGAGGCGGACGGGAGTCCAGCTCGCCTCGAGCCCGGCCCGACTCGGGATCTTCCAGTGGTTCAGCGCAATCGCCCATTGTGCCAGGTCGCGCACGGAGAAATACAGCGCTCCGTCCGCTGTCGTGTTGAGCGATGGCGACACCCAGTCCTGATTCTTCAACGTGTCGTTGACCAGGTGATACCCGGCCGCTCGGTTCGGAATGATGTCCGCTTCCGAGATGATGCGCGTCGTGCGCATGCGGAGGGGTCGAAAGACGTGATCCTGCAGGAAGTCGCCGTAGAACACACCCGTCACGCGGTGGATGATTATCCCCAACAGGACGTAGCCGGTGTTGCTGTAATTCCAGCGGTCGCCCGGTGCAAACTCGAGGGGCTGTTTGGCCGCGAGCCGCACCAGCTCGTCTTCCGTGTAATCCCGGCGCGTATCGAGCGTGCTATCGGTGTAATCAGCGATCCCAGAGGTGTGGGTGAGGAGATGCCGGATGGTGATGCCGCGCCACGTCGCCGGGCCGTCCGGGAGAAACCGCGTAATGGAGTCGTCGAGCGAGAGGCGCCCCTGCTCGGCAAGCATGACGATCGCCGCTGCCGTGAACTGCTTGCCGACCGAACCGGATTGGTACACGGTACTGTCGGTTGCCGGCACGCGATGCTCCACGTTGGCGTAACCATAGCCGCGCGCCAGCACGACGCTATCGCCGCGGAGCACGGCGAGTGACAGACCCGGGATGCGGTAGCGTGTGACCTCGGTCCGGACATACCGGTCGATCGAATCGAGGGTCGCGGGCGTCTGGGCCGCCGCGGCAGCGGCCACGAGCAGATGACCCAGTAGTGCGGCCGTCAGGCGGGACATTGCGGAGCGGTCATGGGCGGGTTGCTCGATGAGGATGGGCGCTTGATTGTGCGCCTGCGTTGTCCGGATAGCAATCCGACGGCCCCCATGTGCCGGGCTCATGAGGGTCTGAGCGTGCCGACGTTCAGGTGCGCCCAAATCACGCGAGAATAACGGAACACGGCCGGAACGCAGGCGAGGTGAATCGCGACAATACAGCCGGCCGCCGGAACCACGCCGATGTGCGGGACCAGAAACGCGTTGGCCAGAATGGCCAGCACCCCGATATACACGATCCCGATCCCGTAACTCACGTACATCGCACCCTGAAAAAAACCTGGTTCGCGCTCGAACCGGTGTCCGCACACCGGGCACGTGGCATTCATCTCGAAGCGGCCGCGGAACATGGCCCCCTGAAAACACACGGGGCAGCGCTGCCGGATGATGGCGCGAAGTCGGGCCGCGAGCCTCATGGGCTGGTAATCTACGACGACGCTCGGCTCCGGCCGGGAACACGTGGCACTTGCGCGCCGTTGTTCGACGAGCAGGTTCCCCCCAACCCTTCGACTCCAGCCCGCCGGAAGTGTTCGCGGTGGAAGACGCGCGGGGCGGCGACATCCGATAGGACCAGACCATGCCCGACGAGCCTTGTGTTCACATCGCCGCGATTACCACCGTCCGGCACGCGAAGCGCCGGGAGTGCGAGGAGTGCGTGAAGATCGGTGCGCGGTGGGTCCACCTGCGTACCTGTCAGGAGTGCGGCACGACCCAGTGCTGCGATGACTCCCCCAACCGGCACGCCAGCAAGCACGCGCGGGCGAGCGGCCATCCGGTGATCGCGTCGGCGGAACCGGGTGAGCGCTGGCTGTACTGCTACCCGGATGACGCGTTCGCGGAGTATTGATCGTGACGGGCGTCCTCGGCATCCATCACGTCACCGCGATCGCGAGTGACCCGCAGAAGAACCTCGACTTCTACGTGGGGCTGCTCGGCCTCCGGCTGGTGAAGCGCACCGTGAACTTCGACGATCCGGAGACCTACCATCTCTACTTCGGCGATGAGGTCGGCAATCCGGGGAGCATCATGACCTTCTTCCCCTGGCCCGGCGCGAGACCCGGGCGCCAGGGGACGGGCCAGGTCGCCGTCACGGCGTTCGCCGTGCTGCCGCGCGCATTGGGATTCTGGGTCGAGCGGCTGGTGCGTCACGGAATCACGTTTGAGGGGCCGACGAGGCAGGTGATTTCCTTCAAGGACCACGATGGGTTGATGCTGCAGCTCGTCGGCCACGCCGGGGCCGAAGCGAGGCCCGCCTGGGGAGAGGCACCCGGCATCCCGCGCGAGCACGCGATCCACGGCTTTCATGGCGTGACGATCTGGGCGGAGCACGGCGACGACACCGAGCGCGTGCTCGTGGACACGCTAGGCTTCCGTCCCGTCAGCGAGGACGGCACCACCCGGCGGTTCGCCGTCGGCGATGGCGGGCCCGGAGCCATCGTAGACGTGCGCGCGGTCGGCGGCTTCGTGCGTGGCGCCGGGGGGGCGGGAACGGTCCACCACGTGGCGTGGCGCGTTCCCGACGACGCCGCGCAGCTCGGGATGCGCGAGCGGGTCACGCAGGCGGGGCTCGAGCCCACGCCAGTGATCGATCGGAACTACTTCCACTCGGTCTATTTTCGCGAGCCGGGCGGAGTGCTGTTCGAGCTCGCCACCGACCCGCCGGGGTTCGCCATCGACGAGCCGGTGGCGCGGCTCGGGGAGCGCCTGATGCTGCCGCGACAGTACGAGGCACACCGAGCGGAAATTGAGGCGATCCTGCCGCCCATCCATCTTCCGGTGCCGGCGTCCGCGGCCGCGCTCATCACGAGCGCGACCGGACCCGAGGACGTGAGTGGCGACGCGCTCGGTTTCACTCACCGCTACGTCCCGCCGGCCGCTGGAGCGGAGCTCGCGAGCAGCACGACCCTCCTGCTGCTGCACGGCACGGGTGGGGACGAGGAGGACCTCATTCCTCTCGGGCGAGCGCTGCTTCCGGGGGCCGGGCTGCTGAGCCCGCGCGGCAAGGTGCTCGAGCGCGGCGCGCCGCGCTTCTTCCGTCGTATCGCCGAGGGTGTGTTCGATCAGGAGGACCTGGCCCGCCGCACCGAGGAGCTGGGGCAGTTCATCGAGGCGGCCGCGAAGACGTACGACCTCGATCTCCAAGGCATCGTAACGGTGGGGTTCTCGAACGGGGCGAACATCGCGGGGAGTCTGCTCTTGCGGCGTCCCGGGCTGGTCCGCGGAGCGGTGCTCTTGAGCCCCATGGTCCCCTTCGAGCCCGACCCACTTCCCGATCTCACCGGGGCGTCCGTGTTCATCGGGGCCGGTCGCGCGGACTCGATGGCACCGCCGGCGCAGGCCGAGCATCTTGCCGATCTGCTGCGACGAGCGGGGGCGGCCGTGACGGTCCACTGGGAGCCGGGTGGGCATGCGGTAACCGAAGGTGAAGTCGACGCGGCGCGGCGGTGGCTGTGGCAGACGGTGGTGGAACGACCTCAGGAGCGTGGCATGCCTATCGCGAAGGAGAACTGAGCATGGCTCTCGATCCGTACCAGGATGAGGAACAGTCGCGCGCCGCGGCGGAGGTCGCAGCCCGCCTGCGGCAGCGTGGCATCGCCCTGACCGGCGCCGAGCGCCCTGACGACCTGGCGGACCTGCTTTCGGCAGTGGAGCGCTTCGAGGCTGTGGTCGAGGCGCACGGCGGAGATCTCATGGTCGACGACTTGAAGAGCTCGCAGCCCGACGACAGCCATTTCGTCGTCCCGCGACGTGGGCACGGCGAGACCGTGCGCGCGTACGTCGTCCGGATCGACGAGGCGGCGGCACGGCTGCGGGGCCATCCGCGGAAACCCGACTAGCGGATGCGCCGACCGAGGGAGTTGTAGTACCCGGAGCGCCCCTACAACCGAAAGTCGCTGAGAGTCGCGGCTGAAGCCGCGGCCGTCGGACGTCATCGATCATCTCGAAGGCCGGCGGCGTAGTCCATGTTGCTCCGCGTGACTAGATCGGCCTCCCGCTCGTCAACAAGCCGTATCGCGTCCAGCCACCGAACAGGCGATGCCAGAGCGGGACATCGAGGCCGAATTCGAGCTTTGTCGGCTGCCATGGACCGCCCGTCAGACTTGCTGATGTCCAGACGCATTCTTTCGGCGAGATGGCGCGGACGGGCACGTACCAAGTCATGACGTCTGACTGACGCCGCCAGACGCTGCGTGTTTCCCCATCGACAACCACCGAGACATCGATCGCCTGAACCGGACCGGTGCCCGGATCGACGAGAGCACCGCCGATCAAGTAGCCGATCAGGGGTCCGGTCGGTCCTGCATGGACCGGCATGCCCATGCAGTGATCGGCCTTCGTCATGCGCCGATACTTTGGGCTGCTCTTCGAGCACCAGGCGATGAGCGCGACGAACACGAGGGCCACCGCGAATGCGGCCGCCCGGCCCACGGCGGAGGAGATGGTGATGTCGGACATCGGACGGTACCGGGCCTAACGTGCGCGCCACTCAGGCCAGGCGCAATCATGGACGACCGCGAGGGGCGCTGGAGCCGCCACTACAAGCCCGTTCACGGGCAGACGCCGAGCCGCGAGTTCACTCGCGCACATCGCGCGCGGCGCCACCCTTCTCACCCCACACCCGCTCCGCCTGCCACAAATGGCGATGCTGGTGCCGCGGCAGAATCGTAAAGCACGCGTACAAGTTGTACCGCACGCGCGCGTTGAACGGTGACCTGACGCGTATCTGAGAAAGGGGCAGCCCGTCCGCCTGAGCCAGGCAGTCGAGTTGCGCCGCCTGCAGGCGATCGAATTCCTGGACGAGGAGCTCAGGGGCCGCAACACTCGACGGTAGGAACCGTGCAATGGTCTTGATGCGGAAACGAACCGGCGGCCCCATGGTCGCCCACAACAGCCAGCCGATGGGATCCCGACGGTAGCGACTCGGGGAGCGCCGCTCCAGCATGCGAGCGCGCGACACCGCATGCTGCAACAGGGGCACATAGGCCAGTGATGTGATGTTCAGATGCGCCACGCACTCGGCCACGGACCAGCGCGCCGGGTCGGAACGCTTGCCCCACTGCTCATCCGGAACCGCGCGGACCAGGTCGTGAAGCCGTGCCTGCGCGCTGCGATACTCGTCGGCGACAAGTTGGAGCTGCGGATGCATGGGCGACACCGCCTTCCCCGTTAGTTCACCCTTCCCTGCAAGCGTCGCAATCCCCCGATCGCGGGAGCATAGCCCGGCATTTTCTCCAGTGCGCGTCCGTACTCCGCCACCGCGTCCAGCACCCGGCCTTTCTTCTCGTAGATCCGCGCCAGGTTCACGTGGGGGAACTGCGGCGCTTCATAGCGCGGCGCGTCCATCGCCTGTTTGAGCCACGGAATCGCGTCGTCCTCCCGCCCCAGCTCGATGAGATAGCACCCGATGTCGTTGTAGGGATTCCCGAACGTGGGATCCACCGCGATCGCGCGCTTGCATTCGGCGATCGCCTCGTCATAGCGTCGCTCGAACGAGTACACCCAGCCGAGAAACGTGTGCGCCTCCGCCGATGGCAGCTCCGCGAGCGAAGCCTGATACAGGTGCACCGCGCCCGCCAGATCGCCCGCCAACTGGCACTGGTACGCGCGCTCGAATAGCTTTAGCGCCCGAGCTCGATCACCCACACGCCAAGCTTATTCAGACCTCGCCGCCGTCGCCATCGCGCCCGTTGATCAGCCTGCCCTTGCTCCTCATGCTCGCGGCGGTCGCGCTCGGCTGGAACCTGAACGGCTACCGCCTGTTCGATCCCGACGAGGGCCGCAACGCCGAAGTGGCCCGCGAGATGGCCCAGTCGAACGACTACGTCGTGCCGCACCTGGATGGCCTGCCCTACCTCGACAAGCCGATCGTCTACTTCGCCGCCGCCGCCGCTATGATGGAGCTCTTCGGTCCGACCGAAGCGGCCGCCCGGCTGCCCGCCTATCTCGCGACGCTCGCGACCATCGGACTGCTGGTGTGGTTCGCGCGACGCCGCTGGGGCGAAGCGGCCGGCTGGCTCAGCGGGATCGCCTACGCCACTATGGTGCTGCCGCTCGCGTACGCCCGCACCGCCATCTTCGACAGCACGCTCACGCTGTGCACCACCGCCGCGATCGTCTGGTTCGCCGACGAGCGGCCCGTCGCCGCCTGGGCGGCGTTGGCGGTCGGCGCCCTCACCAAGGGCCCGATCGCCATCGCAATCCCGCTGCTCACACTGGTCTCCCACGCGGCCGCCACCGGTGCCCCCGTGCGCAGATTGTTTCCGTGGCGGGGGCTCGCGCTGTTCGGCGCGATTGCCCTGCCGTGGTTTGTCGCCGTCTCGATCGAGCATCCGAATTTCCCCGGCTACGTGTTCCTCCGCGAGACGCTCGAGCGCGTCACGACGCGGAGCTTCCACCGTACCGCACCGTTCTGGTACTACCTGCCCATCATCCCGCTCGCGGCGTTTCCCTGGATCGTCCCGGCGCTCGCGCGTGTGAGACACTGGCGGGCTACCTGGGACGCTCGGCGTGACGCGGCAGCCAGTGAGCCGCTGCTCCTCGCGTGCTGGGTGGTCGTGCCGCTCGTATTCCTGTCGCTCAATCAGTCCAAGCTGCCGCAGTACATACTCCCGTTGATCCCGGCCCTCGCCCTCGCGGCCACCCGGAACCTGACGGCGGGCGGGAGCCACACCGCGGCACGCGCCTATGTCGGCGTCTCGGGCATCGCCGGCCTGGCGCTGGTTGCGCTCACCAGCTGGCTCCCCGCGCCCATCAGCCTCACGCCGGCCGAGAAAGCCGCTATCCCGCCTACGGCCGTGGCGCTCGGGATCGTGGTGCTCTGCTCCGCGGCCCTGGTCGCGTTTGGCGCCCTCACCCGCCGGCGCCGCACGACGCTGTTCGGATATGCGGTGGTCGTCATGGCCATCCCGTTTCTCTCCGGAAACCTGCTCGTCGCGGTGGGGGAAGACCGCTCCTCCGCTGCCGTGGCGAGCGCCACCGCCGCGGCACTCGAGCGCAGCGGCGGCACCGGCACCGTGCTCGGCGTCCTCGCCTACGCGCCGTCGCTGCCTTTCTACCTCGGCCGCCCCATCGCCGTCGCCACCGAGACGGGTCGGGAGCTCACCAGCAACTACATCGCCGACAACGTGGAGCGGTTCCGCTCTCTTCCCGGGTCGCCGCTCCTTCCCGCGGGGTATTGGCGCGAGGCGCTGGCGCGCTGCCCCGTGGCCACGGTGTTCTTGACGGGCGCCGGGCACCGCGAGGTGCGCGCCGCCCTCGGCGCCACGCTGCCGCTCCTCGCCGCAGACGACCACTACGCGGCGTACGGGCCGTGCGAACCTCACAACCTCCCCCAACCTCCACAACTTCCCCGACGGGGTGGAAGGGGGCGCTAGTGTGCGGCATCTTCGGCGCCGTTTCGCTCTCGGGTACCCCGCTCAAGCATCCCGACTGCATATCGGCCATGGCGGCCGCGCTGGCTCATCGCGGTCCCGACGGCGAGCGCATCGTGGGTCACGAGCGCGCGCGGTTGGGTGCCCGCCGACTCGCCATTATGGACCTGACGACCGGCGACCAGCCGTTCCAAAACCCCGATGGCGCCATCTGGATGATTTGCAACGGCGAGATCTACAACGCGCCGGAGCTGCGCCGCGAGTATACCCTCGCCGGTTATCCCTTCCGCTCGACGGGCGACATCGAGACGATCGTTCCCTTGTATGAGCGCTTCGGCGCGGACGGCGTCGCACGGCTCGAGGGGATGTTCGGGTTGGCGGTGTGGGACGACCGGCACGGGCGGTTGGTGCTCGCGCGCGACCGCGCCGGTGAGAAGCCGCTGTTTTGGGCGGAAGTGAACGGCGAGTTGCGATTCGCGTCGGAGATGCAGGCGCTGCTCGCCTACCCCGACCAGCCACGCCGCGTGAACCCCATCGCCGCGGCGCTGTACGGCGCGCTCGGCTACGTCCCCGCGCCGCACACGATGCTCGACGGCATCTCGAAGCTCGCGCCGGCCCATCTCCTGGTGGCCGACCGCAAGGGATTGACGGTGCGCCGCTATTGGGACCCGGCCGCCGTCGCCGCGCGGCCGTCGCGGCTCGACGGCCCGGCCACGCTGCGCGACGCGCTGCTCCGCGCGGTCGAGCGCGAGCTGATGTCCGACGTGCCCGTGGGCGTGTTCACGAGCGGCGGGCTCGATTCGTCGCTCCTCGCGGCCGCGGCGGCGCGGGTCATGCCGGGCGAGAAGATCCATACCTACTCTGTGAAATTCTTCGAGCCGGGCTACGACGAGAGCCCCCACGCGGAGGCAGTGACACACGACATCCGCACCATTCACCACGTGGTTACGGCGGATGACGCCGCGCTCGAGCGCGCGTTCGACGTCGTGACCCGCTCGCTCGCCGAGCCGGTGGGCGATCCCGCCATCCTGCCGACATTTCTCCTGGCCGAGTCGGCCCGGGAGCACGTCAAGGTCGTGCTCTCGGGGGAAGGCGCGGACGAGCTGTTCGGCGGCTACCCCACCTACCTGGGCCACAAGGCCGCGGGGTTGTACCGCGGGATTCCCGGACGAGCCGCACTCCGCTGGCTCGTGAATCGGCTGCCGACGTCGACCGGCAAGGTCACGCTCGAGTTCCTGCTCAAGCAGTTCGTCGCGGGCGCCGAGCTGCCGCCCGTGGAGCGTCACCTGACATGGTTCGGCGCGCTGGGGCCGGACGCACGCGTCATGGCCTGGGCCGACGGGCTGCTGCGCGGCTTCCCCCCGGGTTCGCTCAACCGGGTGTTGTGGCTGGACTTCCTCACCTATCTCCCGGACAACCTGCTCGTCAAGGTCGACCGGGGCACGATGCTCGCTTCCATCGAGGCACGGGCGCCATACCTGGACCGCGAGGTGATGGAGCTGGCGCTGGCGGCGCCGTCGGCGCTCAAGGTGCGGGGGTTCACCACCAAGGCGATATTGAAGGAAGCGGCGCGCGGGCTCGTTCCGGACGCGGTGATTCGCCGCAGGAAGCGCGGCCTGTCGGTGCCCGTGGCGCGCTGGCTCAACGCGGGACTGCGATCGCTCGCCGATCGCTACCTCGCGGCGCCCCGGCTGTTCCGGGGCGCGCCGACCGCCCGCCTCCTCGCGGAGCACCGCGCCGGCGCGCGCAACAACGCCCGCAAGCTCTGGCCCATCCTGATGGCCGAGCTGTGGGCGGAGAAATGGAGCGTGGAGACGGCATGAACCGCGCCGAAGCCGTGCAGTTGATGCACGAGCACACCCAGTCCCCGTCCCTCCGCCAGCACATGCTGGCGGTCGAGGCCGCGATGCGCGCCTACGCGGAGAAGCACGGCGCGGACCCGGAGATGTGGGGGATCGTGGGACTGCTGCACGACTTCGACTACGAAAAGTTCCCCAATCACGAACACTCGCCCACGGAGGGTCACCCCGCGTGGGGCGTAGGGCTGCTGCGCGAGCAGGGCGTGCCCGAGCCAATGTGCCGCGCCATTCTCGGGCACGGAGCGTACACCGGCGTGCCGCGGGACAGCCTGATGGCGCAAACGCTGTTCGCAGTGGACGAGTTGTGCGGCTTCCTGGTGGCGTGCGCGCTGGTGCGCCCGTCCAAGAGCTTCGCGGATCTCGAGGTGTCGTCGGTGAAGAAGAAGCTCAAGGACAAAGGGTTCGCGCGCGGGGTGAATCGCGACGAGGTGAATCAGGGAGCCGCCGAGCTGGGTGTGCCGTTGGACGAGCACATCGCCTTCGTGATTCGGGCGCTCCGTCCCGCGGAGGTTGAGCTCGGTCTCGGCGGGCAGGCGGCTGTGGGGTGAGCGTTCCCGCCACCGCCGCGGGCGACCCGCTCGCCCTCGCCATCGACCGCGCGGCGGGCGCCCGGCCCATCGACGGCAATCGCCTCGAGCACCACCCCGACAGCGCGCGCGCCCTGGACGCGATGCTCGCCGCGATCGCCGCGGCGCGCCGCTGGGTGCACTTCGAGAACTACATCATCCGCGGCGACGCGACCGGCCGTCGCTTCGCCGACGCGCTGGTCGAGCGGGCCCGCTCCGGAGTCCGGGTGCGTGTCCTGTACGATGCCCTCGGCTCGTTCGGCACCTCGCGGCGCTACTGGCGACGGCTCACCCAGGCCGGCGTCGAGGTGCGCGCCTTCCACCCGCTCCTCACCCGCCACCCGCTCGACGTATTCGCCCGTGATCACCGCAAGCTGCTCGTCACCGACGGCAGTTGGGCGATGACCGGCGGGCTGTGCATCGGCAACGAGTGGGCGGGAGACCCCGCGCGCGGGCGCAGGCCGTGGCGCGACACCATGGTGGCCGTCACCGGACCCGCCGCCGCGGCGCTCGACGACGCGTTCGCCAGCATCTGGCGGCGCGCCGGCGCGCCGCTCCCGCCCGACGAGCTGGAAGCCGATCCCGTGGAATGTGGGTCCTCGACGGCGCGCGTCCTGTCGGGCGTGCCGGGCCGGGCGCGCATGTACCGCGCTGTCCAGCTCCTGACCGCGAGCGCGACGGACCGTCTGTGGATCACCGACGCGTATCTGATCGCCCCGCCGCCGCTGTACGCCAGCCTGCTCGACGCCGCACGGGCCGGGGTGGACGTGCGCCTCCTCGTCCCCGGCACGAGCGACCTCCCCGTCCTGCGTGACTCCACGCGGATCGGCTATCGCGATCTGTTGCGTGCGGGTGCCCGCATCTTCGAGTGGCAGGGCCCGATGCTGCATGCCAAGACGTTGCTGGTCGATCACCGCTGGGCGCGCGTCGGGTCGAGTAATCTCAACGTCTCGAGCTTGCTCGGGAACTACGAGCTGGATCTCCTCGCCGAATGCAACCATCTCGCCGCCGCGCTGGCGCAACAATTCCTGCGCGACCTCGCGACCAGCCGCGAAATCGTGCTGCAGGCCCGTCGCCGATTCCTCCCGGCCCGGCTCGTGGGAGCGCCCGCCACCGCGCCGTCGTCCGTTCCCGAGCAGCCGCACAAGCGCTCGAGGTACGAGCTCGGGGCAGTGGCCGTCGTGACGGTGCGCCGCGTGGCGGGCGGACTGCGTCGCGCGATCACCTCGACCGCGACGCTCCTGTTTGCAGGCATGGGCGGGCTGCTGCTCGTGTTCCCACGCGTCATGGCAATGGTGCTGGCCGCGGGGGCGTTCTCGCTGGCCCTGGCGTTCGGGCTGTACACATTCGAGCGGCGCCGCACGCGGGATGCGGACGATGGCTGATCCCCAACCCCCGCAGCCGGTCGCGCGTATAGCTCAGCAGGACGAGGCCGACCTGGTCGCCCGCGCCGTCGCCGGCGAGCGGGCGGCGTTTGGCATCCTGGTGGAGCGGTACGCTGGGGTGGCACGCCGCGTGGCGCGCGCGGTGCTGGGCACCGCCGAGGACGCAGACGACGCCGCCCAGGATGCCATGCTCTCGGCGCTCGTGAAGCTCGATCAGTACGACGCGCGCCGCCCGTTCGGCCCCTGGCTGCTGCGGATCGTCGCCAATGCCGCCACGGATCGGCGGCGGCGTCGCTCGGTCCGGCGGGTCGAGCCACTCGACGTCGGGCTCACGGCCGGCGGCCCGCGACCCGACACGACGGCCGAGCGGCGGGCGCTGAACCAGCGGCTGCGCGAGGCGCTCGCCGAGCTGCCCGAGCGGCGGCGCCTGGCGGTAGTGCTGTTCGACGTCGAAGGCTACTCGCACGGTGAGATCGCCGCGATCCTCGGAATTCCCGAGGGAACGGTCCGATCGGAAGTGTTTCACGCGCGGCGCCGCTTGCGGGTGCTGCTCGCAGACTGGAAGGAGGAGGCATGAAAGATCCACTGTCGTTCGATCACCGGCCCGATCTGGTGCTCGGGAAGGCGCTGCGAGAGGCGCTCGACCCGGGTGACGCGCCGGCGTTCATCGCGCGCGTGCTGGCGCACGCCGAGCACGTTCGCGTGGCGTCGTGGGACGCCGTGCTCGCCCGTTGGGCGCGGACCGGCGTGGCGGCCGCCCTCGTGGTGGCGCTGGCCGCCGGCTACTTCGTGGGTCGCGCTACGGCGGCGTCCCCTCGCCCGACGGTCTCGGACGTCCTGATCGCGCCGCCGGCGCACCCGGCGGAGGTCGAGGTCGTCCTCGCCTCGGTGATCGGCAACAACTAGCGAAGGAAGGGACGTCATGCTGAACCGTTCCAAAACCTGGGCTGTGGTCTTCCTCGTCGCGACGTTCGCGGCGGGGCTGGCTGTCGGGGCCGGCGGCCGCGCGCTCTGGGTCCGCTACGCGTCCGCGGCGGCGCCCGATCGCGGGCGCGGCCTCGATCGGATGATGGACGAGCTGACCGAGGAGTTGCGGCTCGACCCCGCGCAGCGCGACTCGGTGCGGGCAATCGTGCAGCGCCATCGGACGCGGATGACCGCCGTGTGGGAAACGGTGCGCCCGCGCTTCGACTCGATGCGGGCGCAGATGGATTCCGAGGTCGCGCTCCAGCTCACGCCTGATCAACAGGCCAAGTACCGCGACCATGTGACCCGGTACCGGCATCAAAAGGATCAGGAGCAGACCGACTCGGGGTCGGGAGGACGGAAGGGACGGAGGAAATGAGGGCTGCGCGACGGGCGGTGCTCGCGGGCATCGTGTCGGCGTTCGTCTCGACCAGTGTCGCCGCGCAGCAGAAGCCCGCTGCCGGGCAGCCCGCACAACTCCAGGTGTCGCTGGCGGAGGCGGTGCGGCGGGCGCTCGACGTGCAGCCATCCATAGTCCAGGCGCGCGGCGACGTGCGCACCGCCGGCGCCGACGAGCGCTCGGCCGCCGGCGCGTTCTTGCCGGCGATCACCGCCAGCGGCTCGTCCACTCTAGCGTCAACCAGCCGGTACAACGCGGCGACGGGGCAGATCGTGACGGTGCCCTCGAACACATCGTACTCGGGCTCGCTGGGGCTGAGCCTGGACCTGTTCGACGGCTTCCAGCGACTCGCCAACAAGCGCGCCGCCGCCGCCACCGAGGACGCCGCCGATGCCGGACTCATCAACCAGCGCTACCAAGTGACGGCGACGACCGCGCAGCTCTTCTTCACGGCCCTCGCCGACGAGGAACTCGTCCGAGTGGCCGAGGCGCAGTTGCAGCGCGCCAAAGAAGAGCTGCAGATCTCCGTGAACAAGTTCCAAGCCGGGGCGGCCACGCGCTCCGACACGCTCACTGCGAGGGTGGATTTCGGCAACGCGCAGCTCGCGCTGCTGCAAGCGAACGCGAACCTCGCCACGGCCCAGGCCAACCTCGGACGCCAGGTCGGCGTGGACCAGCCGGTGCGCGCAGTCCCCGATACGGCGTTCCCGTCCCTTCCCGACACCACGGCGCTGCGCGCCCAGGCCCTGGACTCCTCACCCCAGGTGCAACAGGCGGAGGCGAGGGCCCGCGCCGCCGGAGCCCAGGTCGGCGCCGCGCGCTCGCAGTACTGGCCCACGTTGTCGGCGTCGTACGCGAACGGCTACACAGGGCTCGACAGCTTGGGTCGTCTTGGCCTGGCGCCCTGGTCAACGACTCAGCGTTACGTCAACAACTGGGCGCTCCGGTTCTCCCTGAGCTGGACGCTATTCAACGGGTTCACACGGGAAGCGAACCAGGTGACCGTCTCCGTGGCCCAGGACGTGGCGCGGGCGGCGGCGGCGGATACCCGCCGCCAGGTCGGCGCCCAGCTAACACAACAGCTCGCCGCAGTGACCACCGCGTACGCGCAGTTCGGGATCACCGGCGCCAACGTGGCGGCCGCCACCGAAGCGCTGCGCGTCACCCAGGAGCGCTACAAGCTCGGCGCCGGGACCCTGCTCGATCTACTCACGGCCGAGGCCAACATGACCCAGGCCCAGGTGAACCAGGTCCAGTCACGCTACAACTACCTCATCGCCCGCGCGCAGGTCGAGGCGCTGGTAGGACACCCCCTGTGACCAGCGTCCAGCCGACCGCCTTCCGCACCGGCGACACGCCGCTGCCCGACACCGTCATCCTCACGCACAAGCTCACGCGCGACTACGACATGGGCGGCGAGGTGGTGCACGCGCTGCGCGGCGTCGAGATCCAGATGCGACGCAACGAGTTCGTGGCCATCATGGGCCCCTCGGGCTCCGGGAAATCGACGTTGATGAACCTCATCGGGTGCCTCGACACCCCCACCGCGGGCGAATACTGGCTCAACGGGCAACAGGTGAGCGACTTGTCAGACGACGAATTGGCGCGGATTCGTAACAAAGAGATCGGGTTCGTGTTCCAGACGTTCAATCTGCTGCCGCGCGCCAGCGCGCTGCACAACGTGGAGCTGCCCCTGATCTACGCGGGGGTGGCCGCCAAGGAGCGCCGCGCGAAGGCGGCGGGGGCGCTGGAGCACGTCGGGCTCGCCGACCGAATGACGCACCGGCCGAACGAGCTGTCGGGCGGGCAGCGCCAGCGGGTAGCGATCGCGCGGGCGCTCGTGAACGACCCCTCCATCCTGCTGGCGGACGAGCCGACCGGCAACCTCGACTCCGCCACCGGCGAGGAGATCATGCGGCTGTTCGAGGAGCTGCACGACACCGGCCAAACCATCGTGCTCGTCACCCATGAAGCCGACATCGCGGCGCACGCCTCCCGCCAGATTCATTTGCGGGACGGGCTGGTCGAGCGCGACGTGCAGACGAAAGGCAAATCGTGAAGGGCCTGTTCCGTGCCGGGCGTGTCGCCATCCTCGTGAGCGGCGCCACCGCGTGCCAGAAGGCCCAGACGGCACCCCTCTATGAGGCAGTCCCGGTGGCGCGTCGCGACATCGTCGTCACCGCGAGCGCGGCGGGCGTGGTGCAGCCGATTCTCACGTTCAGCGTCAAGTCCAAGGCATGGGGCGAGATCATCGAGATGCCCGTCCAGACGGGCGACGAGGTGCGAAAGGGCCAGCTGTTGGCCCGGATCGACCCGCGCATTCCCCAACAGAACCTCGCCCAGGCACAGGCCGCGCTGGACAAGGCTCGCGCGCAGCTGGAGACGGCCACGGCGCAGCTCAAGCGGAGCGAAGCCTTGTACCGGTCGCAGTCGATCTCCGAGACCGAATACGAGTCCTCCAACCTGGCCCACGCGACGGCTAGCGCGGCCGTGGTCAACGCCGAGGCCGGCCTCCAAACCGCCCGGGATGCGATGGAAGACACCCAGGTGCGAGCACCGATCACCGGCTCGATACTCGAGCTCGATGCCGTGCTGCGCACCGTGATCTCGAGCCCGACGTTGGGCGGCGGCACGGTGATTCTTAAGACGGCGAATCTCGATACCGTCCAGGATTCGGCCATGGTGGCGGAAACGGACATCGGCCGAGTGCAGCCGGGCCTCCCGGTCACGATCACTGTGGATGCGTTCCCGAACCGCACCTTCGACGGCACCGTGCTGAAGATCGGCCCTCAGGCGCAGATCATGCAGAACGTCACGAGCTTCCCGGTGTTCGTGAACATCCCGAACCCAGGACACCTCCTCAAGCCCGGGATGAATACGGAGATACGGATTCACACCGGACGGCGCGACGGTGTGCTCGCGGTGCCGTACGCCGCGCTCCGGACCCCGCGCGACGTGGCCTCCGGCGCGGCGGTTCTCGGACTCGACCCCCAACTGGTCGAACAGCAGATCGCCGCCGCGACCGCGGCGGCCGCTCCCCAGCGCCGCGCGGGCGACTCGACGGCCCACCCCACCTCGCAGGCACAGGCACCCGGAACGTTCACCACTCCGAACGGCCGGGTGATCGCGCTCCCACCGGGGGTGACAGCCGATCAGGTACAGCAGGCGATAGCCAAGATGCGGAGCGGCGCCGAGCCGACCGCTGCCGAGCGAGCGCTGCTCGCCCGAGTGTTCGGCCGATCGCAGCGTTCCGGTGGGGGCGGGGGCGGCGGGGGCGGCGGGGGCGCGAGAGGCTCGCGGGGAGGATCTGGAAACAGCTATATCGTGTTCGTGCGCCGCGCCGGCAACGTCACCGCGGTGCCGATCAAGACGGGCCTGTCCGATCAGGACTACGTTGAGGTCACGGCCGGCGTGGAAGAGAAGGACACCGTGCTCGTCTTGCCGAGCGCGTCGCTGGTCCAGTCGCAGCAGCAATTCCGCCAGCGCTTCCAGAACGTCACCGGCGGGGGGCTGCCGGGATTGCGGCAGCAGCAGTCGCAGCCCGCGGCGGGGGCGCGATGACCACGCGGACCGCGCATCGGCTCGCGGTGGTCGCGACATTGCTCGTCGCGATCGCATCCTGCCGCAAAGCCACGCCCGCCCCGGCCTATGAGACGGTCCCGGTGGCGCGGCGCGACATCATCGTGTCCGCCACCGCGTCCGGTGTGATCCAGCCGATCCTCACCCTGAGCGTCAAGTCCAAGGCGTCGGGGGAGATCATCACCATGCCCGTCCAGACGGGCGACGAGGTGAAGAAGGGCCAATTGCTCGCGAAGGTCGATCCGCGCATTCCGCAGAACAACCTGACGCAGGCCCAGGCCAACCTGGACGTGGCGAAGGCGCAGCTCGACAACGCCACCGCGCAGCTCAAACGCAGCCAGGCCCTGTATCAGACGCAGTCGATCACGCAAGCCGGGCACGATTCCGCGCAGCTCGCGTTCGCGACGGCCCAGGCTGCGGTCGTGAACGCGCAGGCGAGCCTGCAGACCGCCAAGGACGCCATGGAGGACACGCACCTCGGGGCGCCGATCACCGGGACGGTGCTCGAGCTCGATGCCGTGCTCGGGACGGTGATCTCGAGTCCGACCAATGATGTGGGTGGCGGCACCGTCATCCTCAAGATGGCGAACCTGGATACGGTTCAGGTGTCGGCCCTCGTGGACGAGACCGACGTCGGCAAGGTCCAGGCCGGCATGCCGGTCACCATTACCGTCGACGCGTTCCCCAACCGGACCTTCGACGGTAGCGTCCTGAAGATCGAGCCGCAGGCGCAGGTCACCCAGAACGTGACGATGTTTCCGGTCCAGGTGAACATCCCGAACGCGGGGCACGTGCTCAAGCCGGGGATGAACACCGAGGTCGAGATCCATATCGGACAGCGCCAGGGCGTCCTCGCTGTGCCGAACGCCGCGCTGCGGACGCCGCGTGACGTCGCGTCGGCGGCCAGGGTGCTCGGCCTCGATGTACAGACCGTCGAGCGGCAACTGGCGTCGCCCGATGGCAACGGCGGAAATGCCACTTCGCTGGCGGGCCCCGACACGGCCGACGGCAGCAAGCTGCACGCGGCCGAGCCGAAGCCGGGCCGCGCGACGTTCACGACCCCCGGCGGGCGAGTGATCACCCTGCCCCCGGGAGTCTCGGCGGAGCAGGTGAAGGCCGCCTTCGCCAAGCGGATGACCGGGCAGGAGCTGACCCCCGCCGAGCAGGCACTGCTCGCCCAGATCCGTACTCAGTTCCAGGCGTCGCCGGGTGGGGGGGGCACGGGGAGCGGGGGAGTGGGAGGGGGAGGGGAGAACGCGAGCGCGGCGCGCTACATCGTGTTCGCGCAGCGCGGGGGAAAAATCATGGCCGTGCTGATCCGAACGGGGCTCACCGATCAGGACTACATGGAGGTGACGGGAGGGCTGTCGGAGAAGGACACCGTGATCGTGCTGTCGAGCACGGCGGCGCAGTAGCCATGCTGCTCGGCGAGATCGTCCGGGTCGCGTTGGAGGCGCTGCGGGCCAACAAGCTGCGCTCGTTGCTGACCATGCTCGGCATCATCATCGGCGTCGGGGCGGTGATCACCATGATCGCGCTCGGCTCGGGCGCACAGAAGGCCGTGCAGGACCGCATCCAGGCACTCGGGCCCACCCTCTTGAGCATCTACCCCGGGCAGAGCTTCATGCGGGGCGTCGCCAGCGGCAACCGCGTGAGCCTCACGATGGACGACGACACGGCCCTCGCCAACAACGCCCGCTACCTGAGCGCGGTCGTGCCCGAGCTGTCGAGCAACCTCCAGGTGCAGAAGGCCGACCAGAATATCAACGTGACGGTGATGGGCACGACCCCGAGCTACGCGACAGTGCACAATTACACCGTCACGGCGGGCCGCATGTTCACGGCGGGCGACGACGCCGCGCGGCGGCGCGTGGCGGTGCTGGGATCGGCCGTCCCGCAGATGCTCAACTCCAATCGCGACGCGATGATCGGGCAGGACGTGCTGATCCGCAGCATCTCGTTCGAGATCATCGGGGTGCTGTCGGAGAAAGGCTCCCAGGGCTCGTTCTTCAACCCCGACGAGCAGATCCTCATCCCGCTGCAGACGGCACGTTATCGCGTGATGGGCACCGACCGGCTGCGCGACATCACCGTGCAGGCGCGCGACCTGAATTCGATGAACCTCGCGATGCTCGAGATCGAGCGCGTGATGCGGCGCCAGCACAAGGTCCGGCCCGGCCAGGACAACGACTTTCAGATCCGTAACCAGACGGACATCCTCGCCACCTTGCAGCAGACCACGGATACGTTCAAGTACCTGCTCGCCGGCATCGCGGCGGTCAGCCTCCTCGTCGGCGGTATCGGCATCATGAACATCATGCTCGTGTCCGTGACCGAGCGCACCCGCGAGATCGGCGTGCGCAAGGCGCTCGGCGCCACGCGCTTCAACATCCTGTTTCAGTTCCTCGTGGAGGCCCTAGTGCTGTGCCTCGTCGGAGGCCTGATCGGCGTGGTGATCGGGTCGTTCGGCGCCGTCGTCCTGTCCAAGCTGGCCCACTGGAACACTCTCATTTCACCGCTCGCGATTCTGCTGGCGTTCGTCTTCAGCGCCGCGGTCGGGCTGTTCTTCGGCATCTGGCCGGCCCGCCGGGCGGCGAGTCTCGATCCGATCGTGGCGCTGAGATACGAATAGAATGCGGAGTGCAGAATTCGGAGTGCGGAATGGCAGGGCCGGCTGACGATTCGTAGGTGGCGTTCCCAACGCAGTCCGTTCATTCCGCATTCCGCATTCCGCACTCCGCATTCCGCACTTACGTTTCACGCCATGTTCGCCCTGCTCCTTCTCCTCCAGGGCGCCGCCGACGGCGGCCCGACCTACCACGGTCTCGCCAAACAGCTCGACGTCCGCATTCCCCGCATCGAGAGCACGGTGAAGATCGACGGCGTGCTCGACGAGCCGGCGTGGAGCCGCGCCGCGTTGCTGACGGGCTTCTCGCAGTACCGACCGGTGGACGGTCGCCCCGCCGAAGACTCGACCGACGTGCTCGTGTGGTACGCGCCCGACGCGATCTACTTCGGGATCCGCGCCTTCGAGCCGCACGGTCACGTGGTGCGCGCCACGCTCGCGGACCGCGACAACATCGACGCGGACGACCACGTCGCCATCCTGCTCGACACGTACCTCGACCACCGCCGCGCCACGATGTTCGCGGTGAATCCGCTCGGCGTGCAGGAGGACGGCGTCTGGAGCGATGGCGTCGCCGCCGGCGCCGCCGGGGGTCCGAGCGCGGGTGGCCGGTTCGACGCGACGATCGACTTGAACCCCGACTACGTGTACGAGTCGCGCGGCCGCGTGACCGATTGGGGCTACGAGGTGGAGGTGCGGATTCCCTTCAAGAGTCTCCGCTATCAGAGCGCCAACCCCCAGGATTGGGGCGTCCAGATCCTGCGCTCCGTGCAGCACTCGGGGTACGAGGAGACCTGGACCCCCGCGGTCCGCGCCAACGCGAGCTTTCTCATTCAGTCGGGTCGCCTGGTGGGCCTCGGCGACCTGCGGCGCGGCCTGGTGCTCGACCTCACGCCCGAGTTCACCACCAAGGTGGACGGCGCCCCCACCACACCGGGCTACGACTATCGCGGCACGCCCGAAGTCGCGGGCAATCTGCGCTGGGGCGTCACCCAGAACCTCGGCCTCACGGCCACCGCCAACCCGGACTTCTCCCAGGTCGAGGCCGACATCGGCCAGGTGACGCTCAATCAACGGTTCGCCCTGTTCTACCCGGAGAAGCGACCGTTCTTTCTCGAGGGGCTCGAGCAGTTCGACACGCCCAACAGTCTCATCTACACCCGGCGCATCGCCCAGCCGGTGTTCGGCGCCAAGCTCGCGGGCAAAGTCGGCAGCATGGGCATAGCGTACCTCGGCGCGGTGGACAACAGCGACCAGTCGGCCACGGGCGCACACCCCGTCTACAACATGCTGCGCCTGCGGCGCGACCTCGGGCCCACCTCCACGCTGGGGATCGCCTACACCGACCGGATCGACGGCGACGACTACAACCGCGTGCTGGGCGTCGACGCGCACGTCGTATGGCGCAAGATCTGGTTCTCGGAAGTGCAGGTCGCCGGGGCGTGGACCCGGGACCTGGGCGGCGCCCGCGCGGGCAAGCTATGGACCGTCACCTTCGGCGACCGGACTGGTCGCGCATATGGCAACCATTTCGAGCTGCTGGGCGTCGAGAAGAGCTTCCAGGACACGAGCGGGTTCGTGAATCGCACCGACTTCGTCGCGGGCCGCACCTTCAACCGGTTCAGCTGGTACGGTCGTCCGAGTGCGCTGGTCGAGCAGTTCACCGTGATCGTCGGATTCGCTCCGATTTGGCGCTACCGCGACTTCGGCCGCCTGAACCGGACCATCGAGGACACCCTCGAGACCTTCTGGATCGCCAACCTGCGGGGTGGCTGGCAGGCGCAGGTCACGCTCAACCTGAATCACTTCGGCTTCGAGTCCGCGGACTACACGGGCTACACCGTCGGCGCCGCGCCATTCTCCGTGCCCCACGACCTGTATCACCTCCCCGGCGCGGCGTTCATCCTCAACACGCCGAACCGGGCGGTGTCGGGGAGCATGGTGGTAGGCTACTCGGCGCAGTCCATCTTCCCCGAAGCCTCCGAGGGACGGCAGGTCGTCCTGACGACCGTCGCCGCCCTGCGCCCCACGCCCGCGCTGCGTGTCGAAGCGCGCTGGGTGCACCAGCGCCTCACCCGCGCGCGCGACGGCAGCCGCTTCTCGACCGCGAACATCCCCCGGCTCAAGCTCGAGTATCAGTTGACACGCGCGATCTTCGTGCGCTACATCGGGCAGTATTTCGCGGAGGACCAGGCCGCGCTGCTCGACCCGCGTACCGGGCAGCCGCTGCTCGTGAACGGGGACACCGCGCGCGCGATCGTCACGAACGACTTCCGGAACGACTTGTTGTTCTCCTACAAGCCGACGCCGGGCACCGTCGTATTCCTGGGCTACGGCTCGTCGCTCAGCGAGGCGGAAGCGTTCCGGTTCCGGAATCTGAGCCGCACGTCGGACGGGTTCTTTCTGAAGCTGAGCTATTTGTTCCGGATGTAGACTCTCGCCGTACAGGAGGGATGCGACGTGATGGATCGCCACACCGCTCTCTTGGCCGCGTTGGCGCTCGCGACCGCGTGCGCCACCGGTCGCCCGCAGTCGGAAGCAACCCCCGTTACCGCAGGTGGCGGCACCCCGTCGGCTCGACTCCACGCGCTCGCCGACGAGATGTGGGACACGACGCTCGCGGTGTCGCCGACTATCGGGACCTTCCTGGGCCTGCCCGGGGCACGACACGACCGGATGGACGACAACTCGCTCGAGACCGTACGTCGCCTCCAGGACCGGCGCGACGCGTGGTGGGCCCGCCTTCAGGGGCTACCGACTGAGACCTTCAACGGCACCAACGATGCCGTGCTGCTGGCCATAGTGCGGGAGACCCTTGCGACCAGTCGGCAGCGGCGCATCTGCCGCGGGGAGCTCATGCCAGTGAGCCAGCTCTTCGGGTGGCAGGGAAGGTTTGCCTACCTCGCGCAGATCCAGCCCGTCGGTGTTCCCGAGGCTCGGTCGCAAGCGCTGGCGCGCTGGCGCCAGCTGCCTGCCTACCTCGAGCGCGAGCTCGCGGCGCTGCGCGCAGGAGTCCGGCAGGGGTATGTGGTGCCCGCCGGCAACGTGCGGGTGGTCCTCACGCAGCTCGATGCCATACTCGCCCTCGGACCGGACAACTCGCCGTTTGCGGACCCAGCGCGACGCGACTCGATGACCACATTCCGGGCGGCGTGGCACGAGCTCATGGAGCGCGAGATCACACCGGCGGTCCGGGCATACCGCGACTACCTCGCCACCGAATATCTGCCGCATGCACGCACGACCACGGCCCTCAGCGCGCTGCCGCAGGGCGCCGAGTGCTACCGCGCGCTGGTACGTGCCTACACGACCCTCGACCGCGATCCTACCGCGGTGCACCAGCTCGGGCTGCGGGAGATGGAGCGAGTCGAGCGCGACATGCGCACCATCGCGGAACGGAGCTTCGGAACCTCGGACGTGCGCGCCCTCCTGGTGCGGCTCCGCACCGACTCCCAATACACATTCCGGAGTCGGGACGAGATGCGCGCGGTGGCGGAGGCGGCGCTGGCGCGCGCGAAGGCGGCCGCGCCGCGCATGTTCAACCGGACCCCGAAAGCCGACGTGATCGTCGACCCGTGTCAGGCGTTCGAGGAGGAGTCGGGGTGCCCGGGGTCGTACGTGCCGCCGGCGATCGATGGGAGCCATCCGGGGCGCTATCGCATCAACCTGCACGCGCCCCGCCGTACCCCCCGGGCCGGTGCCGAAGCGACCGCTTTCCACGAGATGATCCCCGGTCATCACTTCCAGATCGCGCTCTCGTTGGAGCGGGAGGGTGTACCGCCGCTGGAGCGCTTCTACTCGAACAGCGGCTTCGCCGAGGGCTGGGCACTCTATGCGGAGCAGCTGGCCCACGAGATGGGGCTGTACTCATCCGGCCTCGACGAGCTGGGCCGGCTGTCGGAGGACGCGCTGCGTGCGGCCCGTCTCGTGGTCGATCCGGGCCTGCACGTGCTCGGTTGGTCTCGGCAGCAGGCGATCGACTATATGCTGGCGCACACCGCGCAGTCCGAGACCCAGGCCACGTCGGAGATCGACCGCTATATTATTACGCCCGGCCAGGCCACCGCGTATATGATCGGCCGGCTCGAGATCGAGCGTCTGCGGCAGCTCGCCGCCACGCAGCTGGGATCGCGCTTCGATGTGCGAGAATTCCACCAGCGCATCCTCGAGGATGGGACCGTGCCGCTCCCGTTGCTGGGCGAGAAGATCGACCGTTGGATCGCGTCGGCACGATAAGAGCGCCGCGCCCCTCTACCCCTCACCTCCGCGCCGGGCCATTTTCTCATCCATGCCCGACGCGGCCGACCTGACCGACCAGCTCGCCGACGAAGACCGCGCCAAACAGCGCCGCTACGTGCTCGCGAACACGCGCGCGCGCTGGCGGTTCGTCGCGCTGGGGGCAGTCCTGCTCGCGATCCTCCGCGTTGCAAAGGTGTCGCCTGTCTCGTGGCCCTTCATCTTGGGCTTCGCCGGAGTGTTCGCCGCCGCCAGCTACGCGATGCTCCGCATGGCACGAGGCGGCGAGTTCCGCGGCTGGTACCCGCTCGCTGACATGGCGGTGAGTGCCGCGATGATCTCCGCGGTCCTCTACGCAGTGGGTCCGACGGGACACCTGCTGTACGTCGTGTATCTGATCGCGCCGCTCCAGGCGGCGCTGTATCTCGGCCAGACGGAGGCGTGGCAGGCGCTGCTCGTCAACCTCACGGGCTTCGGGCTCGCCACCGCCGTCCGGGTCAGCCAGGGCACGCCAGGCTGGGCGTGGAGCGCGTTCGCAGGGGAGACGCTCGTGCTCGCGCTCGTGAGCGCGGCCCTGGTGCCGACGCTGGCGCGGTTCGTCACCCGGCTGCAGGCCGCGCGCAGCACACTGGCACAGGTGGAGCGCGGCGACCTCACGGTGCAGCTGCAGGACGAGGAGCTGGACGAGCTGGGCTACCTCGGCGCCAGCGTGAACCGGACCACCGGCGCAATCGCCGGGGTGGTGCGCCAAGTCCAGCACCAGTCTCAGGACCTCGCCGCCATGGCCCAGCAGCTCGCCGCCTCCGCCCAGGAGCTTCAGGCCGCGTCTCAGGAAATCTCCGCCGCCGCGGAGCGGCTGACCGAGGGCACCTCGCGCCAGCGGCAGCTCATCGGCCACGGGCGCGACGACTCGGAGGCCGCGGCGGACGTCGCGGCGCAACTGCACGCGCGCGCGCAGGAAGCCGAGCGTCAAATCGCCGGCGTGGCGCAGCAGGCGCAGCGCCATGGTCAGGAGATCGCGCGGGCCAGCGAGCTGCTCGTGACCCTCGTCGACCACTTGGACCAGGTGTCCCGCGCCGCCGGAACGCTGGAGCTGGGCTCGCGCGAGATCGGGAAGCTCGTGGATGCGATCACCCGTATCGCCAGCCAGACCGACCTCCTCGCGCTGAACGCAGCGATCGAAGCGGCGCGCGCGGGCCAGCACGGCCTGGGATTCCGGGTGGTGGCCGACGAGGTCCGCAAGCTCGCCGAGCAGAGCGGGCGGTCGGCCGAGGAGGTGCGGGCCCGCGTGCGCCAGACGCAGGACCAGATCGGAAAGGTGATCGCGGCGATGGACGAGGGGCGCCGCACGGCCGAGGGCGTGGGCGCCGTGTCGGCGGCGGCCCGGCAGGCGTTGGACGCCATCTTCGGCGACCTGAACGCCACCGTGAAGTTCGCCAGCGCCTTTGCGGGCGAGACCGAGGGTCAGACGCAGCGGATCCGCGAGGTGGTGAAACGTATGGAAGAAGTCGCGGGGATCGCCGAGACGGCGGCCCAGGGCGCCGAACAGACCTCGGCCGCGACGGAGCAGCAGATCGCCTCCCTGGGCGAGCTCACCATGACCTCGCAGCACCTCTCGGTCGCCGCGGCCAAGCTCTCGGAGACGATTCAGCGGTTCAACGTGAACGGGAAGGCGTGACCGGAACCCCAGGGCCGCCGCTGGAGTTCTTCAGCATAGTGCGGCAACCTGAGAGTCCGAGGAGCAATCATGTCCATTCGACCAATCAAGCGAATCGTGCAATCACAGCCGACCATCGAGGGCGCCGGTGTGCGGTTGCGCCGCGCGTTCGGCTTTGGCGACACCAAAGAATTCGATCCCTTCCTCCTGTTCGACGACTTTCGTAACGAGAACCCCGAGGATTACCTCGCGGGGTTCCCCTGGCACCCCCATCGCGGGATCGAAACCATCACCTATGTCCTGGCGGGGACGGTGAACCACGGTGACAGCCTCGGTAACAAGGGCGCTCTGGGAGCCGGTGACGTGCAATGGATGACCGCCGGCAGCGGGATCCTCCATCAGGAGATGCCGCGCGGCGACCCGCAGGGACGCATGCACGGCTTCCAGCTCTGGGCGAACCTGCCGTCTTCCCTGAAGATGACCCGGCCGCGCTACCAGGACATCTCGGGCGGCGACATCCCCGAAGTGACCGACGACGACGGCACGCGCGTCCGCGTGATCTGCGGCAGCTTTTGGGGGAAGGCCGGTCCGGTCGAAGGGGTGGCGGCGGACCCGCGCTATCTCGACGTGTGGGTCCCGCCGGGCAAGCGCAAGTCGCTCCCGGTTGAGACATCGGGGCACGCGTTTGCCTACGTGTTCGAGGGCGGCGGCACCTTCCGCGACGCCTCGGAGCCCGGCGCTGTCCGCACCGAGCAGGTGGGACCGATTGCGGCCCATGGAAGCGGAGGCAATGGGGAGGTGCAGAACCGCTCGCTGGTGCTGTTCGACAGCGGGGACACGGTGACGGTGCAAGCTGGCGACGCCGGCATCCGATTCCTGCTCGTGTCGGGAAAGCCGATCGAGGAGCCGGTGGCGTGGTACGGCCCCATCGTGATGAACACGCCGGACGAGCTACGGCGGGCGTACGCCGAGCTCCAGGACGGCACCTTCATCAAGCCACGCTAAGGCCGACTGACGTGCCCGCGCGGCGCCCCACCCTACTCGCCGTGGACGTCGGCGCGGGGGACCACGTGCTGGGGTCTCGTGATGCGCCTGTTACGCTCGTTCAGTACGCGGATTTTGAGTGCCCGTTCTGCGGTCGCGCGTTTCCCGAGCTGAAGAGCGTGTTGCACGACCTGGGGCAGCGCGTCCGCTTTGTGTTCCGGCACTTCCCCGTGATCGAGTCACACCCGCAGGCCGAGTCCGCGGCCGAGGTGGCAGAGGCGGCAGGCGCGCAGGGCAAGTTCTGGGAGATGCACGATCTCTTGTTCCGGCGACAGGCTGCGCTCGACGATGAGCATCTGCTCGCCTACGCGCGCGAGCTGGGACTGGACGCACCGCGCGTGGCGCGCGAGCTCGAGCGGCAGGTGCACCGCGCCCGAGTGCTCGAGGACATTCAAAGCGGTCTCCAGAGCGGAGTGAGCGGCACACCGATGTTCTTCATCAACGGTCGGCGCCACGAGGAGCCGGGCGACGCCCGGACGTTGCGAGCGGCGCTGCTCCGAGCAATTTAGTGGGATAGGCACATCAACCCGCCAATCAGAGGAGTGGTATCATGTCTCACGAGACCATGAACGATCTTCCGGAGAACGTGCGGAGCCAGGTGAGCGATCTGCTCAACAACCGGCTCGCGGAAGCGATCGATCTCCAGACGCAGGTGAAGCAGGCCCACTGGAACGTAAAGGGCCCGCAATTCATCGCCCTACACAAGCTGTTCGACGAAATCAACGACGCGGTGGTGGAATACGTGGACCTGCTGGCGGAGCGCGTCGTTCAGCTCGGCGGGACCGCCGAGGGCACCGCGCGGGTGGTGGCCGAGCGCTCGGAGCTGCCCGAGTATCCGCTCACGATCTCGACCGGCGAGGAGCACGTGTGGGCCCTGTCATCCGCGCTGTCCAACTTCGGGGAGCGCATCCGCCGGGCCATCGACCAGACGGCGGATCTGGGCGACGTGGACTCGTCGGACATCTGCACGGAGATCTCGCGCGGCACCGACAAGTGGCTGTGGTTCGTCGAATCGCACGCCGAAGGGGCCGTGCGGGCGCACCTCAAGGGCTGACCGTGCGGTGAAGCTCGGCCGCGGAGCGGTCGGCCTCCCGCACGATTTCTTCGATCGGCGCGGTGAGGAGCTCGTGGCCGAGCACCACCGGCTTTCCATCCACGAACACATCGCGCACGTCACTCGCGCACGCCGCGTACACCACGAGCGATACCGGGTCGCCCATCGCCGGGTGGAGGTGCGGCTCGCGCAGGTCGAGGACGACCAGGTCGGCGCGCTTGCCGGGGGCGATCGAGCCGATCTCGGCTTCGAGGCCGAGCGCGCGGGCGCCCCCGAGCGTGGCGAGCTCGAGCACCCGACCGGCGGGGAGCGCGTCGGCGCCGAGCCGTGGCTTCTGGATCAGGGCGGCGAGGCGCATCTCGGCGAACACGTCGAGCCGGTTGTTGCAGGGCGCGCCGTCCGCCCCGATGGCGACGTGGCACCCCGCGGCCAGCAGCTCCGGCACCTTCGCCACGCCGCTCGCGAGCTTCAGGTTGGACGACGGGCAGTGCACCACCGTGGTGCCCTGGCGCGCGAGGCGTGCCGTCTCGTGCGCGTCCACCCACACGCAGTGGGCGAGTGCCGCGCGCGGGCCCGCGATCCCGACCGAGTCGAGGTAGGCGATCTCCTCGAGCCCCGTAGTGCGCAGCACCGTCTCGCGCTCGACGATCGTCTCGGCGGCATGGGTGTGCAGCTGGGCATCGAACCGCTCGGCCAGCTCGCTCGCGGCCCGGAGCAGCGGTCCCGAGCAGCTGGGGACGAAGCGCGGGGCGAAGCACACCCGTAGCCGGCCGCCCGCGTTCCCCCCGTTATGCCAGCGCTTGGCCAGCGACTCGGCCTCCGCGAGCGCGTTGTCGGTGGATTCCGCCAGCTCGAGCGGCGCGCCCTCGGGATGCGCATCCATGAGGCACTTCCCCACCGCCGCCCGGATGCCGATCCGCTCGAGCGCCTGGAACGCCGCGCCGGTGTGCCGCACCGTCTCCATGTCGAGGATGGCCGTGGTGCCGCCGAGCAGCAGCTCCGCGGCGCCGAGCAGGGCGGACCAGTAGACGGTTTCCTCGGTGTGGGCGGCCTCGAGCGGCCAGATGCGGCGCACCAGCCAGTCCTCGAGCCGCAGGTCGTCGGCCAGCCCGCGGAACAGCGTCTGGCAGAGGTGGACGTGGGCCTGGATGAGGCCGGGAATGATCAGGCAGCCGCGGCAGTCGCGAACCTGGGTCTCGCGGTGGGAGGGGGGCCCTTTCCCCTTTCCCGTTTCCCGTTTCCCGACCTCCACGATCCGTCCGTCGCGCACGGTCACGTCCGCCCGCTCCACCCGCCACGCGCCGTCGTGCAGCAGCACATCGCCGCCGACGAGGAGCAGGTCGGGTGTATTCGGGGGTTGCTGCACGGCCTCAGGTCGCGACGCGCGGCTGAGCGCTGGCGGTGTCGTCCGGAAGGTCGAAGTAGACGCGCAGCTCTTCCAGGAGATCGTCGTCCGAGTAGACGCCCGTCAGGATGCGCTCCGGTCCGCCGGGATCGATCAACAGGTACCCGTAGGGATAGTCGAGGCCCGATAAGAGGATGGCGCGACGCGTGTGGTTAGGGAGGGCGACGTAGACCGTGTCGGCGTTAGTGGCCAGCAGGTTGATCCCGCCCGATTCCAGCGCGGGCGCGATTTGTTCCGTGTAATACTTCAGGTCATCGAAGGTGTCGGCGCGGTCTTCCGCGGCCATGGTGTCGGCCGCGCGCAGCCAAAACAGCACCACACTCGGCTGCGCGACCACGCGCGGGACGAGCAGCCCGCCGTGGGTCGAGTCCTGCGGCCCGAGCCGGGCGAATTCCGCCGAGTCGCTTTGCTGCGCCATTCGGGCGAGCGACCGCGTCCGGCACCCGGCCACGCACAGAAGCGCTACCAGCGCGCCGATTCGCATGGGTGGGAATATATTCCACGAATGGGAGCAGCGGAGTACGATGGCATTCAGCCACCACAGCCCTGGCACAGCCGCCCACCGTTGGCGTCGAAAGTGGCGTCCCTCGCCGGTATCACCTTGGTGCTCGGTCTCAGGTGCGCACACTCTCAGGAGTCTTCAGAACCCCCGCCTCTTCCAGGCGAATCCATCAACGCACCAGCAACGATCACGCAAGACTTCGTTACGAGCGTCCGCCTCGGGTCTGAGTCCATCGTCCTGGAGGAGACTGGATTGGACTCGTTGCGGCTCCGGCTCGGCGCGGGGCTCATCCGTCAAAGAGGCGATGCCGCCTCGTCCCTCGAGTGGCTGTGTGTGCACGCCGCGACCGGAGAAAATCGTTGGCTCTTGTGGCTCGAGTCCGGTGAAATGGCCGCAGGCACCGTGAACCGCTTCCACGTTCTTGCCGTGCCGTCCGCTGCCTCGATTGACCGCCGTTGCTCGTCGCTTTCGGCGCGCAGCGGGACAATCGAACTGCCCGGACGCGTCGCCCTGGGCCTTTCAGCCAGCGCTCTTCGACAGTTGCTCGGACAGCCGTCCGCCGTTGCAGGGGATACGCTAGTCTATCACTATTCGCGGCATGTCATTGATTCCAAGGTCTCCGGCGGGGAGTATTACATCGATACCATGCTCTGCGTCGTGATGACGCACGGGCGAGTGGTCCAGATCGCGGGCTGGAGAGCGACCACCTCGTGATCACGGCCGCAGGCTGGCTAGCGCTCGGCGGGCGAGTCGCCCGCAGCTTAAGCGCGGTCCGGTAAGCAGTAACCAATCGCCGATCCATCGCAGTCCACGGAAGGCCCCACCTAGGAGCAAGGATGCAAGCCACGCTGCAGACGACGACGACGTTTTCGATTGAGGGCTATCGCATCACCGAATACAAGGGTCTCGTTCGCGGGATTGTCGTACGCTCCCCAACCATAGGGCAGGGTATTCTGGGCGGGCTCAAGCAGATCGTTGGTGGCCAGATCGGAGCGTATGCCGAGATGTGTGAGCAAGCACGCCAACAGGCTTACGACCTGCTGTTGCAGCATGCCAGAGAACTGCGGGCTAATGCCGTGGTGGGCGTCCGATACGAGAGTTCCGAGGTGGGTCGTCAGGGTTCGGCTACGGAAGTTCTATGCTACGGCACGGCAGTCGTCATTCAGCCCGCGTAGCCGCAGCTCAGGCGCGATCCGTCCCTTGTCAACGTGTCGCGGCTCAGAGGGCAACATGGTTCGCTCCTGGTTAATCAGCGTAACGACTTGCCTGCTATCGATCCCCCTGGTTGCCCAGGAGCCCGTTCGGCCGGCGGTCACTGGGCGCTGGGATCTCACGATTGTCACAAACGCGGGCCGTCGTGCCCCGTCCTGGCTCGAGGTTCAGTGGTCGGGCAACCGCGTGCTGGTGGGCCAGTTCGTCGGCGTGGTGGGGAGCGTGCGGCCCATTTCGCGGCTCGATTTTGCGAACGACACCCTGCGGTTTTCCGTGCCGCCGCAGTGGGAGGAGGGCAACGGCGCCTTTCAGTTCACCGGCGCGTTTTCCAGCGATACACTGGCCGGCTCGGTGATTACTCCGGACGGCGATCAGCTCGCCTGGAGCGCGCACCGCGCCCCGTCGCTCGAGCGGCGCGGCCCGGTGGAGTGGGGACGGGCGGTCAAGCTCTTCAATGGGACGGACCTCGCCGGCTGGCACGCCGTAGGCGGTACGAACCAGTGGAATGCCGTGGCCGGCGTGCTGACCAATACGCAGCGCGGCGGCAATCTCGTGACGGACGGGACCTACGGCGACTTCAAGCTGCACCTCGAGTTTCGCTATCCGCCGAGCGGCAACAGCGGCGTGTATCTGCGTGGGCGCTATGAGGCGCAAATCGAGGATTCGACCGGGCGCGAGACGTCGACCGGCGGCCTCGGCGCGATCTACGGGTTTCTGATTCCCAACGAGAATGCCGCGAAGGGCGCCGGCGAGTGGCAGACCTACGACATCACGCTGATCGGGCGGATCGTCACCGTCGTGCTCAACGGACATCAGGTGATTTGTCGCGCCACCATTCCCGGGATCACGGGCGGGGCGCTCGACAGCTATGAAGAGAAGCCGGGGCCGATCATGCTGCAGGGCGATCACGGGCCGGTGGAGTACCGTAACATCGTATTGACCACGGCGCGGTGAGACGCACAAACCGATCGTACTTGCGTGCCGGCGCGCGAAGCCGCTGGACGCGTGGTGAAGCTCGCGAACAAGTTACCGCGCAAACAGATTCCACTCAGTAGCATCCGCGAGCTCGACGAGGCCTGGCATGGCGACGACGAGCCCCCAACTTGGCGCGCTATCATCGAGCACATGACCCTGATAGACGAAGCGGATCTGTCGTTTCCGATCATTGTATCGTCCAACGGCTGCGTCATGGATGGTATGCATCGGGTTGCCAAAGCCGCGCGCCAAGGCCGCAAGGAAATCGCTGAGCGATGAGCGCCACCACTCATTCCCTTCTCGTCCTCGCGTGCCTGACTCCCTCGGCGGCAGGGACGGCTCAGACCCCTTCATGCCCTGGGGGACGAGCAAGTACAGCCGTAGAGGAGCACACGTGGGTCGAGCCGCACGCCCGGGATGTGGTCGTCAAACACGTATTCAAGGCGATCACCGGACTCGGTTACAGCTTCGCGGACACCGCCGGACCGTTTGTCACCGCCCCGAAGTTCTCCTGGCCCACCAGCGTCATCTTCAAGCTCTGGCGAGGGCTCGTTTATCCGGGAGCCGCACTCGTGATCCGCTTGGAGCCCACTGGCCCGTGGACGCGCATCCGCTCGAAACGCGCTTGCAATGCGAGACGGGTCAACGTCCACCACCGGGCCACCCACAGGACGTCGACTTTCAGACGTTCGTGCTCTCTCAGACTCATGCTGAGGCGTCATGGGCCATCATGTCACGCCTTGGCCACGAGACGGTGCGTTCTTTCGCCGAGAGTTGCGCCCCCCTGGACGACGGCGACCCCAAGATCGAGGTGTGTCGCCGAATGGCCGAGGCGCAGCCTCGAAACCCCGAGGCCCTACGCCAATACGTCCTTGCCCTCGCGCGTTTCTACCGTGCCCGGGACGCTTGGAAGCCGCTAAGCGAGCTGTTCGCACTTGAGGGGGAGCGCCCAAGCACCTACGGCGAGGTCGGTGCTGCCATGCTTGGCGCCCGCCAGTTTGACGATGCTCGCAAACTGTTCGAGCGCGCCACCGCGTTGTGGCCCGCGGACCCGACCATGCCATACCACCTCGGCCGCGCGCACCTCGGCCTCCACGCGTTCGGGCCGGCAGCCGACGCCTTTGCCGTTGCGGTGCGCCTCGACTCCACGTTGGCAGATGCGCACGCCTATTCGGCGGTGGCCCTCGCCCAGCTGGGGCGATTGGATGATTCACGACCACACTGTGCGATCGCCACGCGTTATCTCGAGGCCGCCCTCGTAGATCGAGTAGCCGACGTCGACGCATGGCTGGGCCTGGCGTATTGCGCCGGCATCGTCGCACGCGACCGGGAAGCGGTGTCCTACTTCGAGCGAGCTCTGGCGATCGACGCTTCCGGTGCGCGGGCGACTCCCGAGCTGGTGGACGTCATCAAGACGAGCTACGGAGCGGTAGGACCGCAACCTCCCGCTCCCCTGCCTCAGCGACCGTGACGGCTTGCCTCAGCGGGAATCCGGCGGAGCTGCGAGGGCCGCGAGGGCGCGCACGACCTTGGCACGATCGGGGTCGCGGCGTGCGGCGAGCGCCAGAAACCGCCGGTAGTGGTCCGTCGCTGCCGCGCTGTTCCCCTCCGCCTGGGCAACCAGCGCGAGCTGAACGTGCGGCTGCGCGTAATACGGGTCGAGCCGTATCGCCACATCTAATTCGGCCACCGCCTCCGTGTAGCGTCGCGCCAAGCGCAATACGTACCCGTTGTACAGCCGGAGGGCGGGGTCGTTCGGCTCGATCTCGACCGCCAGGCCGAGCTCGGTGAGGGCGGCCGCAGTGTCGTGGAGCGCAAGGTCGACTCCGGCGAGCCGCGCGTGGGCCCAATAGAAGGCCAGGTTCTCGGTCAACGCGCGCCCGAATGCTTCTCGGGCGGACGGGAAGTCGCCCTGGTTCACGCGCACGATGCCGATTGCGTACTCGAACATCTCGAGCGACGGCAACACCGGCGACGCGTGGCTGACGGCCCGCACCCGCACCGTGTCCCGAGCGACGCCGAGCTCCGCGGCCGCGCTGTCGTAGCGACCCAACAACGCGAGCGACTGAGCCCGGGAGATCCGGAGCTCGACTTGATCCGGATGAAGCCGCAACGCCACAGCCAACAGGCTCTCGGCGCGTGGGAAATCTCCGAGCTTGTACGCTCGCCATCCCTCCAGCCCCGGGTCAGGTGTCGCGCCCGGCAGACTCAGAGGCATGACGAACAAATCGACGTCCGTGAACAGAAGAGGATTGTGAGCCCAGGCCAGCCGCACCAACGAGTCGACAACCTGAGCCTGTCGCGGCGTGAGACTCAACCTCAGCGTTGAGCGGTAACGGAACAGCGCAAAGAGCAGGTCCGCACGCAGGGCGCGAAGGATCACCATGGCGCGGGCATACAGCGGATTCGCCCAGTCGGGATCCAACCGCGCGGCCCAATACAACGCCATATCCGCGGTGTCCAAGTTGGAGCCGGCCTGGATAAGGGGGACGGCGCGCTCGTAGTAGGCCCGCGCGTCGTTGGTGTCCCCCGGAGGTGGCAGCGTGGGCCGGGGGAGTGGCGCGGAGGGGTCCGACGCCACTTTGAGAAGCTGGACGGTGGGGGAGAGCCGTTGAGACGGCGCACAGGCGCCAAGCGCTAGAACGAGCGCAGCGACCGCTCGCAATCCGACACAACGGTCGGAGATCAAGATGATAGCCCCTCGATGTGTGCCTACACCGACAAGCTAGCACCGAGCAAGCCTCAATTGCTTGCCCTGGGCGACGATGCGTGCACCGCAGAGGGGAGGTGACTGGGGTCACTGGCACGTCCCCTCTCAAGGCCCATGTTGGAGCGCGCCCCAACTTTGCAAATGGAGGTCGCCAAGTTGCGACCCATCCTGTGGCTGGGGCTATGTAACACTCGCCGCCTGCGTCTCCACCTACGCAGCGCTCCTGAACCCAGCTCTCAAGCTTGTCCCGATCTGCCCCGACGGCGTTCACGTTCGATCCGTTGTGGGGCGCTGCGCCATTCCCGGAGGTGTTCCATGCACTCCCTCAAGACCTTTTCTGAGATCGCCGCCGTCATGCTCGTTTCGGTAACCGTATTCGGGACCGGGTGCGAACGGCCGGCCCCACTCTCGCCGCCCGCTGCAGAGCGGAGCAGCAACCCCGCGCCCGCCGCGGAGGCTACTTACAGCGTGATCGGGGATTGCGCCCGGGCGACCGTCATCGATCCCGGCACGGTGAGCAACGTCGCGGGCATGTTGATTCAGCGTGGCACCGTCTTCGACTGCCCCCTCACGGGCGATATCGAGGGCGTCGCCCGCGTCGTTCTGAATCTCACCCTGAGAAACGTCGGGACGCCCCAAGTCGAGGGACGCGTCTTCGGCGAGAGCATCTTTCTAGTGAACAAGTTCTTCGGGAGAACAGATCTCAACGGAACGTTTGAGGGGCCGTTCAACGGGAGCCTGGAGGAGGTGCGCTTCGGCGCAGCCAACACCAACCGGCACGGCACAGGTGATTTTGCCGGTCTGGTGCTGCACGGTGTCGCCGTGCAGAATCCTCCCGGTTCTGGAACCGAAGTTGAGAATGGGCGAGTTGTCGGAGGCGACGAACCGTGACCGGCCGACCGAGCCCATGGGCTCCATCGCTTGAAGCTGCCGGGCGGTGATCGCCCTACGGGAGGGCAGTGTTGCGCGCCGGCGCGCACGAACTATCGTTCGACCACACTGCGCCCTGCGGGGGAGTCGCCCCGCAGGTTAAGGGCGATGCGCTAGGTCGTACGAGCCGCGTCCACTGGTATCGATTCCAAGATCCTGATAACCACCCTCGCGCGTGGCGACATCCGACATCCTCTCCCGCTTTGGCGCCGTGCTGCTCGACATGAACGGAACCCTCATGTTCGGTGGGGACCGCTTCGGCCCGGACCAGCACTACGCTGCTACGTACCGTTCCCTCGGCGGATCGCGGCTCGCGCCTGAAGTGGTCCAGGCAGCCATTCCCGCTTGCTACGAGATTATGGAACGGATCTACAACGATCCCGCACGGTGCGATTCGTTCCCGCGAGTTCTCGATACGCTTCGCACATTGCCTCAGGCGAAGGGGCTCGACGAGCGAGAGCTGAAGCTGCTCGAGGACGTTATCGCCCGGCATGAGCGCGGCCAGATCCCGGACTCCCACGCGATAGCGTTGCGACGCCTGGCTCGCTCCCACCCCCTCGGCTTGGTCGCGAACATTTTGTCCCGGAAGGACCTCTGGCTCGAGGAGTTCAGGCGCGCCGGTGTGCTCGACCGCTTCGTCGTCACCGTCTTTTCGTCGGATACCTCCAGCATCAAGCCCTCGCGTAAGCTCTTTGACCAGGCGGTGAGTGCACTCCCGGTGCCGCGCTCCGAGATCGTCTTTGTCGGCGACAATCTCCGCTGCGACATCGGTGGTGCGGCCGGCGCAGGGCTCGCGACGGTGTGGCTCGATCCCGCCGGCGCCGGTCGGCGCGACGGTGATCCGCAGCCCGACTTCGTGGTGCGCGACCTGTTAGAGCTGGTACGACCCTAGGCCCGGCGACCTAGGCGGTTTCGTCCGGACTCCCGCCCGCGAGCGACATGACCAGCTTCATGGAGTAGAACAAAGCGCGCCCGCCCAGACTTTCGATCTCCTGATGGTCTTCCTTTGAGATCAGGCCCATCGCGTACCCCATGTCGAGGTAATAGGAGATCTCGGAGAGCGCCGAGAGGGTGCGATCGACGCATGCCGCGAACATGCGGCGATTCCGGAATGCCGACCCGCGCGCGATGCGACTGGACGCACACAAGGCGGCCGCCCACAGGTGCCCACTCAGCGTCGCGTCCCGCTCTTCCAGCTTCTCCGCGAGGCGGTGCACGGCCAGCGTGAGCTGATGGCAGGCCTTGAACGCGTCCAAGTCTTCGTAGGCTGACACGCGCCAACGATACGCGGGGGGAGCCCGGGGAAAGAACCGGATTCTTGCGAGTCGTACCGAAAAATTGCGAACTGTCCGCTTGGGGGGCGCTCCGTTGTTCGTTCGCGGGATCGCAGGATTCTCTACGGGCGCACCCGCACCGTGACCTGGCCTTCCCTGGCGCCTATTGGCCAACGCGGCGTGTACGAGTAGCCCTGCACCGTCTCCTCGAACCCGCGCTCCGAGCGGGACACGGTCGCGATGGGGAACTTCCACACATCGGCCGCCGGCGTGAGATCGAGCTCCACCTGGGGCGAGGCCGAGATCTCGGTACAGAAGAAAGCATCCGGCGGAAACGCCTTGGGATCCCAGCGGTAGCGAACGGTCAACTCCCCGGCGTGGTCGAGCCTGATGCGCTTCTCGAGCAGCCCCGCAGGCAAAGAAGCAGGGTGGAGCACGACCTCCACGGCATGCCCCGACTGCTCTACGGTCGCGCGGAACGCGGTGCCTGCCCAGCAGGCGACCGAGTCGAAGGCCCCACCCACATAGGTATCGAACGTCACAGTGCTCCCGAGGACGCGATCCACGAACAGCGCGCGGTCCGAAGGGTCGATCGGCGGCAGGCGTTGCAGGCGGGCGGCCGCCTCGATGTCGTGGATGCTGAGCGTGCCGTCCGTCGTGTGGTTCGCCTCCGCGTGCCCGGGTTGAGCGGATGGCGGCTCGTGGTACGGCTCGCGCCGGCGTGTCAGCACGTCCGCATAGTTGATGCCCTGCTCGAACACCGTGTATTCCTCGACCACGCCGCCGCGGCGCGGGCTGACGAGCGCCGAGCAGACACCCGAGTGGATCCACAGCTCCTCGGCGCCGTCGGCGTCCAGATCGAGCGTTTCGACCGCCAGCCCCTCTCCACGACGCAGCTCGCCCTCGGCGAGCGCCAGATTGCGCCAGATGGCGGTCCGCAGGTGCGGCAAGTACAGTCCTCCGAACACGCCGTGCCAGTAGGCGTCGTTGCACTGGGCCCGACCGATGGCGCGCCGCGCGGCCGGCGGGTCCCCACGCGCGCGGCACAGCGCCGACAGCGCCAGCATTTTCTTGTGCATGCGGTTCGCCTCGGGGTACTTCACGAGGAAGTTCCGCCAGTGGCCGCCGCGCAAGAAGGCGCCGTCGGGCCCCGCTACCCGTTCCTCCCCAAGGTCGCGCTCCAGCGCGACCAGTCGCGCGACGGCGTGCGCCGGCAGCGCCCAGGCCTCCATTTCGCGGTACGACGCGGTCGGGAGGTACGCGAGCCCGGCGCTCGCGACCTCGCGCAACGCCGCCCCCGGCGTCGTGAGGCGGACCTCGCCGGCCGCCACGAGCGCCGCAATGGCGTCGCAGAACTGGGCGAGCCAGCCGCGCGTGTACACCCAGTCTTTGGTTCCGGGCCAGCCGCCGAACTTCTCGCCGTCGTCCACGAACACGGCGAGCGGACGGCCCGCCTGCCGCAACTCACGGAGGTAGGCGCTGATCTCCGCCGGCGGCCTGAAGGGAATGAGATAGCGGAGCCGCTCGTCGATCGGAAACAGCCCGACGCGCTTGCCACCGCTCTCGGTCAGGAACGGCGCATGCAGCCGGTCCCGCTCGAATCCACTCACCAGGAAGTGCCGGTCGTCCACGAGCAGATACCGCACGCCGGCATCGGCCAGGTCGGCGGCCAGATCGGGCTCCCACACCCGCTCGGTGAGCCACAGGCCGGTCGCTTCGACGCCGAAGCGGCGTCGGATCGCTTCGCGCATCCAGCCGATCTGCTCGAGTCGATCCGAACGCGTCAGCGACGCGAGCACCGGCTCGTAGAATCCCGCCAGCAGCAGCTCGAGGTGACCGTCCGCCGCCAGGCGACCGATCGAATCGAGGTAGGCGGCGGCGTGGGCCTCGAGCCATTCGAGCAACGGTCCCGAGATGTGCAGCGCGAACGGCAGGAACCGCCGCTCGGTGAGCCGCTCCACCAGCGGCAGGTACACGTCCCGCAGGTGGTCCTCGAAGACGTGGTCGAAATTCCCCACCGGCTGGTGGAAGTGCACGCCGAACACGAACCGGACTGGATCCATCAGATGGGCACACCGCGGGACGGCGCCGCTTTCACGCCTTGCAGATACAGCTCCCGCCCGGTCCCGACCGCCGGATCGTTGCTCGGCGCCAGGGCGAGGCGCTCCAGCAGACCCGCTTCGAGGCTGGCGGCGTCCGTTCCGGCGAGCTCGATCGCGCGCGCCGCCGAGCGCAGCACGATCAGCGACTCGAGCCCGGCGATGTCATCGAAGAACCAGCCACAGGAGGTGAACATGCGCAGCGCGTGGCGCTCGAGCTCGAGCAGCTCACGTGCCCGCGCCAGCGCGCTTCGATCGTCGGGATGTCGCAGCCGCTCGCCGATGAAGCGCGTGACGGCGTCGTCCGGCGCTCCCAAAACGGCGCCATAGACGTCCCGAACCGTCCATGGGTCCGCGGAGAAGATGACACCTCCCTCCCGCTCGAACACGCGGTGCAGCTCTGCCGCCAACCAATCGAGCGCGCTCCGCAACGGGGCGCGCCAGCGCTGGTGCGTCGCACGATCCCCGTGCACGCGGCAGCCGCAGTCCGACCGCCAGCGCTCTACTCCATGGGGGCAGCTCCACGCGCTCGGCGCCACCAACCGCACGTCTTCCTGCGGTGGATGGCGGGCGAGGAACGCTCCGAAGGTGTCCACGCGCACGTCGCCGCGCTGGCGCAGAGCGTCGAGCACCCGCGCGAGCGTGACGGCGCCCTCCCGGTGATGGTGCCCGAACGTCTCGCCGTCGGTGGCGATCGAGACAAGTTCGGGACCATCGCGTGCGGTGAGCCGCTCGATCCACGCGGCGGGATCGCGCACCAGGGGTCCGAAGGCCACGTCGTGCGAGAGCGCACCGTCATAGAGGAACAGGGCGATGCGACGGCCGCTGGCGGTGCGATGCCAGCCGGGGCGCCCGCCCGCCGGCACACGCTCGACCTGGTGCGGCGCCAAAATGGTGAAGCGGATCCCCTCGGCGGCCAGCACGTCGAGCGTCTCGTCGTCCACCGCCGTCTCCGGCAACCACATCCCCTCGGGCTCGCGCCCGAAGCGCCGGCGAAAGTCGGCGATTCCCCAGCGCACTTCGGTCTCCTTGTCCCGTCGGGAGCTGAGAGGAAGGATCGTGTGATGGTACGGCATCGCGACGGCGTTGCCGATGCGATCGGCGGCGAGTACGGCCGCGTACGTCTCGGCGGCGTAGCGCTCCATCCATGCGAGCAGCGTGGGCCCGAAGTCAAAGCTCAGGGACCCGAGGGACGCGGCCACAGGGGCGTAGCTTTCCCGCTCGATGCGCTCGTTCCAGTCGTGGTAGGGCGCGGCGGACGCCTCACGGGGGATAGTGCCGAGCCACGGGTCGTCGCGCGGCGGCTGGTAGAAGTGGCCGTGAATGACGATGGACCGCATGACGTCTTAGCGGCCGAGCGCCTGCGTCACCGCTGCGAGGACATCCGGAAAGAGGTCGTCCCGGCGTGCGAGCTCGTCGGCCAAGCGACCCCCGCCCTCGAGGTCGCCGCCGGAGAGCGCGCTGATCAGGCGCTCCGCGTCGTCACAGTGCAGGGTGAAGCGGCGCTCGGCATAATCGACCACCGCCCCCGTCGAGATGATGAACTGCCAATCGGAGGCCTGCGCCAGGAGCAGCTCGCGAGCCGCCTGCGCGAGCACGGGGCGAGCGGCGGGGGCAGCGAGGCCAGCCGGCGCCGCGTCCCAGAACGCGTCTTCCAGCCGCCAGAGTCGCTCCCACGTCCACGCCGTCTGGTCGTTCAGCCACATGCTATGGTCGCCGTTCGCTCCCCAGGAACCCTCGGCCAGCTGCAGCGCCGTGCTGGCGGCGTGAGCCTCGAGGTGCTGCGACGCGGTCACCGCGCGGACACCGTCCTTACCGGAGCCGCGCAGCGCGCGGTACGTCGCGGCCAGGAAATCGGCACCCTCGAACCACCAGTGCCCGAACAGCTCCGTATCGAATGGCGCCACGATGATGCCTTCCCCTCGCCGGTCGGCCTGCTGCTGCGCCAGGCTCTGGAGGAGATGAACGAAGTGGGAGGCATGCCCCATTACCCGCTCGTGCGCCGCCGACGGCTCGTACGGACGTTTGCCGCCCAGGTCCACGTTCGCGCCGCTGACGCGCCAGAGCTTCAAGCCGCCGGGCCAACGGATCTTGTGAAACTCGAGGTACCACTCGTCGCCGGGGTAGCCTTGGTGTCGGCTCCAGATCTGCATGGAAGAGCGGGGGTCGCGCACCAGCGCCGCGACCACGGGGCGTACACCGCGACCGGAGACCCGGTACGCCCGATAGGGCGAGCGCGCGGCCCGCACTCGAGCTCCCGTCGTGGACCCCGGATCGTGCCGCTCCGCGTCGAATCGCTCCGCGCCGAGCGGAATCTCGCCGTAGGCGCCGAGCGGGCTGCCCGCGCGCGCGAGATGCGCGTCGGTGAAGAAGTAGCGAAACCCCGCGTCCGCGAGGTGCTGCTCGATGCCGCGCCGCACCTTTTTCCCACGCCACTTGCCGCGCGGGCGATAGGCGCACTCCGGCAGCCAGCATCCCACCGGGGCGACGCCGAACAGGCGCCGGTGCTCCTGCTGGCCCACCGCGAGCTGCAGCCGAATGCTTTCGTCCCGACCGAGCAGCGGCAGGTAGCCGTGCGTGGCGGCGGAGCCGATGATCTCGAGGCGACCCTGCTCCTGGAGGCGGCGAAAGGCGGAGACGAGATCTGCGTCGATTCTCCGGAACAGCTCCCGCAGACGGGTGAGCCGCGACCGCCAGTAGTCTACGAGTGGCACGAGCGACCCATCGCCGGACGCCTGCAGCGCCGGGGGCGCTTCGTCGCAGGCGGCCAGCCGCTGCGCGAAGAACGCCTCCAGTTCGCCGGCGAAGGCGGGGCTCGCAAGCTGGTTCGCCAGCACCGGCGTGAATCCGATCGTCAGCGGGGTCGGGGTCCCCTCGGCGGCCAGCTCCTCGAGCCGCTCCAGGAGCGGCAGGTAGGTGTCCAGCGCGGCCTCGCACAGCCAGTCGCTGCCGTGGGGCCAGCGGCCGTGATTGAGGACGTACGGCAGATGACTGTGGAGGGCGAGGACGAACTCCATCGCGTTCCCGGTCAGCTGGAAAGGGAGGCCGACCGCACCGCGAGGGCGCGGCCGTACAGCGCGAAATACTGCTCCCCGGAGCGGTGCCAGCCGAACTGCTGAGCCATGGCCCCTCGCACGAGCTTTCGCCACACAGTCCGGTCGGCATATGCGTCAATCGCCCGGCGTATCGCCTGGGCGAGCGCCGCCGGCGAGTACTCGTCGAACAGGAACCCGCTCACGCCGTCGATGATGCTGTCCTTCAGGCCACCGACCCGGCGGGCGACGGGCACGGCGCCGTAGTGCTGCGCGCGCATCTGCGTGAGTCCGCACGGCTCGTACAGCGACGGCATGAGCAGCGCGTCGGCGCCGCCCAGCAAACGGTGCTCGACGCGATCGGTGAACATGAACTCGACCGCGACGCGATCGGGGGCCGCGGCGGCGATGTTCCCCAGCGCCTCGTGGTAGCGGTGCTCCCCGGCCCCCAGGAAGATGAACTGCGCCTCCGTCGTCCCGAGCAGGTCGGCGCCGAGCACCAGGTCCAGTCCCTTCTGGGACACCATGCGCGCACTCATGCCGAAGAGCGGCGTGTGTGCCCGCTGGGCCAGGCCGTACGCCCGCTGCAGCGCCGCCTTGCAACGCCGCTTCCCCGAGAGATCCTCGCTCGAGTAAGTCCCGGTGAGCTCCGGATCGGTCTCGGGGTTCCACAGATCCGGATCGATGCCGTTCAGGATCCCCACCAGCCGATCGCCCAGCGCGGTGAACCGGTCGTGCAGCCCGAACCCGCCTTCCGCTGTGCGCAGCTCCTCTGCATGGGAGGGGCTGACGGTCACGACGACGTTCGAGTGGGCCATCCCGCCCTTCAGCGCATTCATCCGGCCGTACCACTCGAACACGTCGGAGTTGTACAGCTCGGCGGGAAGACCCAACGCCCCCATCGTCTCGGGCGGGAAATGTCCCTGGAACCCGGCGTTGTGCACCGACATCACGACCGCGAGCCGCCGGTGGAACGGCTCGTTGGCGAACGCGGTGCGCAGGTATACCGGCGCCAAGGCGGTGTGCCAGTCGTGCGCGTGCAGCACCTGCGTCTCGGGAGCGATCTCGGGAAGCGCGGTGAGCGCCGCCAGACAGAAGAACGCGAACCGCCGGGCATTGTCGGAATAATCGCCCCCGTTGTCGCCGTAGATGCCCGCCCGGTCGAAAAAGTCGGGATGCTCGACGAAGAACACCTGCGGGCCGGGACCCGGGGGCGCGCGATACAGCCACGCCCGCTCGGTGTGGCCGCCGAGCGTGATCGCGAGCGCCGACCCGGTGCGCTCGAGCGACGGCGTGGTCTCGCGCACGATCTGGTACAGCGGCATGATCACCGTGGTCGGCAAGCCCGCGGCGGCCTGACAGGTCGCCAGACCGCTCACGGCCTCGCCCAGCCCACCGGTGCGCGCGAAGGGCCAGTACTCGGCCGTCAGGTGGGTGACACCGATGCGCTCATCCAGAGCGATCTGGGGCCGCGGCGCCGCGGCGGTCGCCGCCCGGCGCGGCTGGGCGGGGCTCCGCCGCCGGGACTTCGGGGCTGGGGGGGGTGTCGCGCCCATGTGCGTCTCCACTGGCTTGCTCACTCAGGCCGTCGGCGGATCGTCCGCCGGCTGCTCCCCCCGCATCGCGGGGAGGTAGTACTCCGTGACGTAATCCCGGACCATGCGCTGGGCCGTGAACCGCGCACCCGCGGTGCGCAGCGCGTGCCTCATCTTCTCCGTCCAGCCGCGCGCGACACCCTGGGCATCACGCTGGTAGAACAGGGGCACCACCTCGTCTTCGAGCAGGTGGTACAACTGCTCGGCATCGGCCGCATCGGCGTCCTGACCCGCCGGCGCGGGCGGAATGGCCCAGCCGTTCGGCCCATCGTAACCCTCGGCCCACCACCCGTCCAGCGTGCTCAGCTGGGGCACGCCGTTCAAGGCCGCCTTCATGCCGCTCGTGCCGCACGCCTCGAGCGGGGGGCGCGGCACGTTGAGCCAGAGGTCCACGCCCTGCACCAGGCTGTGGGCCAGATGCATGTCGTAGTCCTCGAGGAACGCAATCCGGCCCTCGAAGCGGGCTTCCCGGGTGTGCGCGTACACGCGCTGCAGCACCTGCTTGCCCGGCTCGTCACCCGGATGCGACTTGCCGGAGAACACGATCTGCACCGGGCGCCAGGGGTTCACCAGCAGCCGCTGCAGCCGATCGGGATCGCGGAAAATCAGATCGGCCCGCTTGTAGGTGGCAAACCGGCGACCGAAGCCGATCGTGAAGGCTTCGGGATCGAGCAGCGTTCCCGCGCCCACGAGGTGCAGGGCTTCCTTCCACTGATCAGCCCAGCGACGCCGCGCCTGCTCCCGGATGCTCCGCATCAACTGCGCTTTGAGCTGGTTGTGCACCGCCCATAGGGCTGCGGCGTCCAGCTCGAGCACTTTGTCCCAGAACTTGGGGTCGTCCACCCGGGCGAGCCAATCGGGTCCGAAGTGCGAGTCGAACAGGGTCAGGACCCGGTTCGCCATCCAGGTCGCGACGTGCACGCCGTTGGTGACGTGGCCGATCGGCACCCGGGCGACATCGCGGTCGGGCCAGAGCGGAGCCCAGATGCGGCGGGACTCTTCCCCGTGACGCCGCGAGACCGAGTTCACCCGCGCCGAGAGCCGGATGGCCGCGACGGGCATGTGAAACCGATCGTGATCGACCACCGGATGATGCCCGAGTCGGATGAAGGCTTCGCGGCCGACGCCCATCTCTTGCCACACCGGACCGACGCTCTGCTCGACCTGCTCGATCGAGAACGTGTCGTGCCCGGCGGGCACCGGCGTGTGGGTGGTGAACGTGCTCGCCGCGCGCACCTTGCGGACGGCCTCCGCGAATGGGGTCCCCCGCGTCACCAGCTCACGCACGCGCTCCACCAGCATGAACGCGGCGTGTCCTTCGTTCGCGTGCCAGGCGGCCGGGTCGTACCCCAGGGCCCGCAACACTCGCACGCCCCCCACCCCCAGGACCCACTCCTGCCGCAGCCGCAGATCGGGCCCGCCGGCGTAGAGCCGATGGGACAGCCCGCGGTCGGCCGGGTCGTTCTGTGCGAGATCCGTGTCCAGGAGGAAGATCGGCACCCGACCCACCATGACGCGCCAAGCGCCCACGCTCACGTGGCGCCCCGACAGCTGCACGGTGGCGAGGCAGGGATCGCCCTTCGGCCCCCGCACCGGCTGGAGCGGCGTCGCGGCCACGTGGAACCGCTCCTCGGCATCCTCCTGCCAGCCGTCGAGCCGCAGTCGCTGGTCCGAGTATCCCTTGGTATAGAACAGGCCGACGCCCACGAGCGGGACGCCCAGGTCCGACGCCGCCTTACACTGGTCCCCGGCGAGGACCCCGAGGCCTCCGGAATAAATTGGCACCGAGGCGTGCAGCCCGAACTCGGCACAGAAGTACGCGATCGGCCGCTTGACGAGCTCGGGATACGCGGTGGCGAACCAGGTGCCGGCGGACGTCGCGTCCTGCGCCACCGCAGCCGCGACGACGTCGTAAAGCCGCAGGAACTCCGGGTCCGCCGCGCAGGCGGCGAGCCGCTCCGGCGCCACGCGTCGCAACAACTCGATGGGATTGTGCTGCGTGCGGCGCCACAGCGCCGGGTCGAGTGAGCGGAACAACGCCCGCGCGTTGCGATTCCAACTCCACGACAAGTTGGCGGCAACGGCGGCGAGCCCTGCGATCCGTTCGGGGAGGGCGGGACCGCCGTGTTGGGGTTGAGTCATCCGGCCTGCAAGCTAAGGCCGGTCGGGGCGGCCTGGGAAGCGCGGAGGGTGGCGGCGAACGGGCGACGTGCCCAGGTTTCCCTGAGCGCTATGACTGCCACCTCCGCTCCGACCGTGCGCCGCCACCACTGGGTCGTCCGCCTCACCCATTGGGCGACCGTGATCGTACTCGCCGGCATGATCGCGAGCGGTCTCCAAATCTACGAAGCCTACGCCCGCTTCGGAAACCGCGGGGGGCCGTACTTTGTGAGCCCATTCGACGGCGCCCAGTTCCCGCACTGGAGCCGGCTCGGCGGCTGGCTCGCGGGCGCGCTCAACTGGCACTTCGCGCTGGCGTGGCCGCTCGTCGCCTTCGGTCTCCTGTATCTCGGATACCTGGTGCGGAGCGGCGAGTGGCGCGCCTTGCTGTTCCGGCCGCGGGACGTTCCGGGCGCGATCGAGATGACGAAGTACTACCTCCATCTCCGTCGGGAGCATCCGCCGCAGGGCAAACACAACCCGCTCCAGAAGCTCGCGTACACGGGCGTGATCGGGTTGGGCGCGCTCGCGGTGCTCACCGGCTTCGCGGTCTACAAGCCGACGCAGCTGGCCTGGCTGACGACGTTGTTCGGCGGATTTCAGGCGGCACGCTATTGGCACTTCTGGATCGTGTGGATCTTCGTGGGGTTCACGATCATGCACGTGATTCTCGTGTTCGCCGTGGATCCCGCCTCGCTGCGCGCCATGCTCACTGGATCGTACCGGGGGAGGTTCCCGAGCCATGACTGAGAGACAGACGCCAAGACGCCAAGACGCCAAGACCCAAGGCATCGATAGACGTGCGTTTGTCACGTTAGGCCTGGGGAGTGGTGCCGCAGCCTTGCTTGCGGCGTGCGGGTGGGACGGGGGCACTCTGGTGCGTCCCGGCCTGTGGAGCATCAGCCGCGTGAACGACTGGGTGGGCGAGAAGCTCCTGTACTCGCCCACGCGGCTGGCGCGCACGTACCCCGCGAGCGAGCGGAGCGCCGCGCTTCCCAGCTATTTCATCTCGCGCACCGTGCCGATGCTCGGTGATCCCGCCGCTTGGCGCCTGCGGGTGGACGGCCTGGTAGCGCAACCGCTCGAGCTGTCGCTCGACGATCTGATGCGCATGCCCCGCGTGTCGTACACGGTGAAGCACCATTGCGTAGAGGGCTGGTCCGCGATCGCGAGCTGGCACGGCGTCCCGGTGTCGGCCATCGTGGAGCAGGTTCGCCCGACCAAGGCAGCGCGCTACATCAGCTTCGTGTCGTTCGACGCCGACTACGCGAACGGCTGGGATATGGCGAGCGCGCTGCACCCGCAGACGATCCTCGCGTACGGCATGAACGACAACCCGCTACCGGCGGCGCACGGAGCGCCGCTGCGGCTGTACTCGCCGACCAAGCTCGGCTATAAGCTCACGAAGTACCTGGTGTCGATGACGTTCATGGATCAGCGACCGGGCGGGTATTGGGAAGATCAGGGATACCCCTGGTTCGGAGGGATCTAGGACGTCTACTGCTCGACGATTCTCGCGAGCAATTCAACGTCGGGATCAAACACCAGCTCCGCCGGTGCCGTATCGAGCGGTGGGTCGAGTGTGACCGGCGTGCGTGTCTGCGCGGGAACTTGGACGCGGGTCCGGACCCACCGTCCGGCCGCGGTTTTGACGTCGATGGTGAGCGGGAAACGATAACTGCCGAATCGCGTGCCTTGGGTGATGGAGACGATCACGCGCTTCGCCACTGCATCGTAAGTCCATGACGTGGTGAGCTCGGGGAAGCCGGGCCGGCGCAGCCACTGGTCGAAAAACCAACCGAGCGGTTGCCCCGACGAGGCTTCCAGCTCGCGGCGCAGATCGTCGCTGAGCGCGTTCCCGTTCCGATACCTGTCGTAATAACGGTGCAGGCCACGGAAGAAGGCCGAGTCGCCGAGCGTGGTCCGCAACATGTGCAATACGAACCCACCCTTCTGATAGCTGTTCTCGTTGAGCAACGCCATCAGGTCCTGTTCCATCGTGTCGATCACCGGCCGCACGGCGACGACTCGACTCGAGAGCACGGCCCGCCGGATCTCCTCCATCTCCGCGCGAAAACCTGAGTCGCCGGCTGACTTCCGCGTCCAGAGCGCCGCAAAGTAGGTGGCGAAGCCCTCGGACAGCCACAGATGCGACCATTCGGTCTCCGTGACGGCGTCGCCGAACCACTGGTGAGCGGTCTCGTGAGCCACGACTCCATCGGTCATGGTGCGCTTGCGGAACGGCTGGTCGGCGTAGAAAATCGCGGTCGCGTTCTCCATGCCGCCGAACCGGGTCGACGATTCCAGATGCGCCAGCTTTTCGTACGGAAACGGGCCTACCAACGATCCGAAATAAGACACGATGTCTGCCGCGCTCCTGAACGGGCCCGGAAGAAAATCCGCCAACCGCGGCTCCACGTATGCCCATTGGTGGACGCAGCGACCGACCAGCGTCAGACCGCACGCCGTTTCGCCCAGGTCGTATTCGTAGAGCGGAGCGGCCGCGATGACCATGAGATACACGGGGATCGGCTCGTTCATCCGCCAACGGGTGATGGTCCTCGGCGGGTTGGAACCGTTGACCGGAGCTTCCCCGAGACGGGCGCCGTTCGCGATGATCTTGAGGCGGCTCGGGGCGCGCACGGTCCAGCTCACGGTTGCCTTGTCGCTCGGATGGTCGACACTGGGAATCCAGTGACGCCCCCGGTCGGGCCAATTGTCGGCGAAGGCGGTCCAACCCCACACCGTGTCGCTCCGCATGATGAGACCGTCGGTGACTGGGCCACCGTAGCGGACGGCGATGGTCAACGTGTCGGACGAGGCTGCCGGCAACGGAATGCGGATGGTGCCGCTGTCCCGACGGAAGCGTGTCGCGCGCTCACCCACCAGTACGCTGTCGACCCTCAGGCTCAAGAGGTCGAGCACCAGCGTGTCGATCCGGGCGGTTCGCCGAACGGTGAGCACGGCGCGCCCCTCGATGCGGTTCCCACTATCCGGCAGATCCAGGGACAACGCGTAGTCCAGCACGTCGACCCCCGGCCGGTATGGCCGCGGTGAGAGGGCGGCGTGTTGTGCTGCGAGCCGACCCGTGGCGAACAGCGTGATGACCGCGCATGCGAGTCTCATCCGATCGCTGCCAGCGCGTCGTGCATCTGCACCGCGGTCTGGTATCTGTCTGCCGGCTCCTTCGCCATCGCTTTGAGAATCAGCTGCGCTAACGCTTCGGGCACGTCGGGGTTGACGGTGCGCGGATCGGGCGGCTCCTCCTCGAGATGCTTCGCGATCAGCGCGAACGTCGTCTCGGCGTCGAACGGCAAGCGGCGCGTGAGACATTCGAACAGCACCACGCCCGCCGAGTAGAGATCGCTGCGCGCGTCGAGCTCCTTTCCTGAGAGGTGCTCGGGCGACATGTAATCCGGCGTGCCAATCGACATCCCGTCCTTGGTCAACCCCTCGTCCTTCGACCGGTTCGCGAGCCGGGCGATGCCGAAGTCCATCACCTTGAGCACGCCGCTCGGCTCGACCACCATGTTCTGGGGCTTGATGTCGCGGTGGATCACTCCCTCCTCGTGCGCGACTTCGAGCGCCCGGCACAGCTGTTTACCGATCGTGAGGGTGACGGACACCGGCAGCGGCCCGCGGGTGCTGATGAGCTGCTTCAGGGATGTCCCCTCCACGTATTCCATCGTGAGGTAGTACATCCCGTTCACCTCGCCCAGATCGTACGTGCGCACCACGTTGCGATGGGTGATTTTGCGGGCGAGCCGGATCTCCTGCTTGAAGCGCTCGAGCGCGACGCCGCTCCCCACGAGCGCTTCGGGACGGAGCGCCTTGATCGCCACCGCCTCCTGCAGCTCGCGGTCGAACGCCCGGTACACCACACCCATCCCGCCCATCCCGAGGACCTCCTTCACCTCGTAGCGGTTGGCGAACAGCGAGCCCGGGCGCAGCCCGCTTCCCGTCGCGGCCCCGATGGACGGTCGGGTGCTCTTGAGCTGCTCCGTGGGCGCGGCTCCCGACGTGGCCATCATGTACTCGACGAGCTTCGCCTTCTCCTTCAGGTCCGCCACCAGACTCTGGAACGCCTGCGACAGCATGCCGATCTCGTCGCCGGAGGGGACGCCGATTTCCACGCTGTAGTCCCCGTCCTGCACCCGGCGCGTCGCGAGCGCCAGCCGGCGGATCGGGCCCGCGATCTGGCGGGCGAGCACGTACGCCGAGGCCAACGCGAGCAGCAGTCCAAGCGCGAGGGAGAACCCGATCGTGTGCTGCAGCGCCCGGAACGCGCCGAGCTCGCGCTCGTGCGAGCGGAAGGCGACAAACCCGCCGAACGCGTCGCCCCCCGCGGAGCGGATGGGACTCGCCAGCCCGATGAGCCGCTCGCCGTCCACGTCGGCGACCAGCTCCGTGCCCGCCGTGTCGCGCGTCAGGGCAGCCATCGCCCCCGTGTCGGCCACGAGCGCCGGCTCGACCGCCTCGCGCGGCAGGGTGGAGCCGACGATATAGGGCCGGTTGAGCGTGTCGAGCGCAAAGAACACCACGTCGGTGGTGGTCGCCTGCCTGATCTGGTGCGCGAGCGTATCATCGATCGCGTAGGCGGCAATGAGGGAGCCCTGAGGCGCCGCCTGTGGTGACGCGCGCAGCGGCACCGCCACCGCCATGAACAGCTTGCGCCGGCGCTCGTCCACCCAGGCGCCGCTCGTCTCGTCGCCCGAGAGGGCGCCGGCGATCAGCGCGCCACGCGAGAGGTCGATGTCGGACTCCGTGGGGTAGTCCGTCCGGGCGACCAGTACGCCGTGCTCGTCGGTGATCAGCACCCACGCCGCGCCCAGCAACCGGCGGTGCTCCTCGGCTTGATCGAGCACGTTGCTCCGCTCGGCAGCCTTGAGCAGCCGCTCCCGGAACTGCGGCACCTCGGCGCTCACGGCGCTCATCCCCGCAAACGTCGCGGTCCGACCAGCGAGGAACGCCTGCACGCCCCGCCGCACGCCCGCGAGCGCCCGGCGGATCGATTCGTCGGCCGTGCGGTTCGCCTGCAGCGAGGTGAGCCCGAGCGTCACACCCAGCACGCCCGCGACCGACAACGTGGCGGCGATGAAAATCTTGGCCCCGAGGCCGATTCGCGCGATCCTAGTAGCGCTCGCGTCCGGCATTCGTCGGGTAATCTTTGCCGTACTTGTTCTTATGGGGCGTCCAGCGGAACCCGCGAGCGTCGAGCGCCAGCTCGATTCCCGAGGCGCCGGCCGTCGTCACGCTCACCGTCTGCGTGATTTCCGGACTCCGCTCGTGCCAGGCGTGCAACACCCATGTGCCCGGCGGCACGGGGGTGATTTCGAAGCTGCCGTCCGCCGCGGGTTGCGTGAAGTGGCGACCCGCCATCACCTGCACGAATGCCACCATTCGGGGGTGGATGTTGCAGAAGACGCGCACCAGGCCGGGACTCGTGAACGTCCAGGTCTTGGCCTCGCCGCGGCCGTATTGCCCGAGGTCGAACGGATCGGGCCCGGAGGCGGAGAACACGTTGTGGTCGAAGGGGTCGTGATTCGGGAAGCGGACCGTTGAACCGAGAGGAACCACCACGACGCGGGGCACGAACTCCTTATCGTTGATCGCGATGTCGACGGTCACCGGGCGGGCGGCATCGTCCGCGGTCCCGCCCTCGAGGTACACGACCGCGGCCGCCAGGTCGGGAGACGACTTCCCGCTCTTCTCGAGCAGCGTCACCCGGCCCGCGACGCGCCCCTGGGCGATCCCGCGCTGCACTGCCGTGATACAACCCACGCCTACCAGCAGCGCGATCCATCGCATCGCCTGTTCCCGGTTGCGCTCGAGGCGTTGCAGCTTACTGTAGTCATATCGAAACCGCCAGGAGCCCGAGATGCGGGCCACGTTGTTCGTCTCGCTCGTCGCCGTCGCCCTTCCGCTCGCGGCGCAGACGCCACCATCGCCCCCCGCCCCTGCCAAGCGCACCGTCGAGCTGACCGGTCTCGTGCTCGTGAATGGCTTCTTCACGAACGCTCGCGTCAACAACAGCGACCTGCCGCAGTTCGCCGACTCGCTGCCGTCGGCGAGCGCGATCGGGGGCACCATTCGCCAGACGCGCCTCGGCGTGCTCGTGACCGATCCCGATGTGCTGCGCGGCAGCTTCTCCGGCGAGGTGGATGTCGACTTCTACGGCGGCCAGCAGCCGTCCTCCGGCGGGCGCACCTTCCCGCTGCTCCGGCTGCGGCGCGCCGTCGGGATCGTCTCGTGGCCGCACGCGCAACTCCTGTTCGGCCAGGAGTCGCCGCTCGTCGCGGAGCGGAGCCCGCGCTCCCTCGCCTCCGTGGGCACCCCCGACTTCGCCACCGCCGGCAACCTGTGGCTGTGGCTGCCGCAGTTTCGCGCGACCCTGGAGCAGGGATACACCCTGCGCCTCGCGGAGCAGGTGGCCGTGCTGGCCCCGACGTCCGGAACGGCGCAGGGGCTCTTCAACACCCAGCCCGACTCGGCGGAGCGAAGCGGTCGCCCCTACCTGCAGGCGCGGGTGCGGCTCGCCTGGGGTCCCAATGACGATCCGAGCGAGATCGCCATCGGCGGCCACCTGGGATGGCTCGCCTCGGCCGACACGCTGTTCCAGTCGCGCGCCGTCACGGCGGACGCGCGCGTCAAGGCCGGCCCGGTCGAGCTCCTGGCGGAGGCGTTCAGCGGGAAGGCCCTGGCGGGACTGGGCGGCGGCGGGATCGGCCAGAGCCTGGGGCCGACCGGCAAGGAGGTCCGCACCAAAGGCGGCTGGGGTCAGCTCAACGTCCGGCCCAGACGGGAGGTGATGGTCGGCGGCGGTTGTGGCATCGACGATCCCGACGACGGCGATCTGTCGGACGCGCTCGGCAGCCCGCGGGGCCGGCTCAAGAACTTCGTGTGCGAGGGGCACGTGGATCTCCGCCCCCGCGGGCCGCTGGTGTTCGGGATCGAGTTCCGGCGGCTCGAGACCACGTACCCGAGCGGCAAGTTCACGGCCAATCATTTCAACCTGGCCGCGGGATACCGGTTCTAGGCGGGCAATCGTCCCTTTAGGTCCTGAAGCCTGAACGGGCCGGGCTCGGCGATGAGCGCCCGCGCGTGGTCCACCTGGCCCCACGTGTTCCACAACAGGACGCCGCGTACGCGGCCGTCGTTCAAGTAGTAGACGACCCCTTCACGGAACTTCTCCTTCCAGTCGGCGACCGTCTCGAGACGGGCGTCGACGTCACCCACCGCTTCGTAGCCCAACTCGAACAGGTCGGAGTAGAAAAACGGCAGGTGATGATAGGGTGTCGCCCGGCCCGCCATGTTGAGACCGGCGGTGCGCCCCATCGTGTTGGCGTTGTCCTCGTGCTCCACACGCAACCGCGCGCGCAACGCGGGATTCGCGAAGTTCGCGACGTCGCCCGCAGCATAGATGTCGATCTGGCTGGTACGGCAGGCCTCATCCACCACGATCCCGTTGTCCACGCGCAAGCCCGCCTGCTCCGCGAGCTCCACGCCCGGCACGATACCGAGCCCGGCGACCAGCACCTCGGCCACGAGCTCGCCGCCCAGGGTGGTGCGCACGACGCATGAGCCGGCGCGCCGGTCGAGCCCCGCCATCCCCTCGCCCATCCGCATGGTGACGCCCTTCTCGCGGTAGTAGCTCACGAGGAACGCCGCCAGGTCCGCCGGGAACACGCGCGCGCCGAGTCCCGCCTCCGGGACGAGCATCGTGACGTCGCGCTGCTGCATCCGCAGCGCGGCGGCGACCTCGCTGCCGATGAACCCGCCGCCGATCACCGCGAAGCGCACGCTCTGGCTCGCGAGCGCGCGCAGCCGGCGGTAATCGTCGAGGGTGCGGAAATAGATGATCTGGTCGGTCTTGAGCGGCAGGCGCCGCGGGACGCCGCCGGTGGCGAGGAGCAGCTTCTGGTACCGATACACCGTGCCCCGGTCGTCCGTCACACTGCGCGCCCGTGGATCGAGCGCCGTGATCCGCCGGCCCAGGTGCAGCGCCGCGCCCGTGGCGGCCGTCTTCCGCCAGATCTTCTCTTCCGGCTCGCCCTTCCAGAGGGCCTTCGAGAGCGGAGGCCGGTCGTAGGGAGGATGCGGCTCGGCGCTGATCAGGCCGATCGAGCCCGCGGGGTCGGCCTCGTGGAGGGCCTGCGCCGCGGCGTCGGCGGTCATGCCACCGCCGACAATGAGGTAAGCGTAGTCGGGCATCGGGCTTGGGCGCTCCTGTATGCGCAATATACGCTGCCGTTAGAGCGATTGGATCGCGGCTGCGCGCGGTGTAGATTTTTGACGTGCCAGGCACCGATCTCGAGAGCCAGATCGCCGTCATCTCGTTGCTCGACGAACCGATCAGGAGGGGTCTTTATCTCTACGTCGCCGAGCGGCGATGCGAGGTAGGGCGCGACGAGGCGGCCCGCGCGCTCCGCATCTCGCGAGCGCTCGCCGCGTTCCACCTCGATAAGCTGGTCCAGCAGGGGCTGCTCGACGCGAGCTACCGCCGGCTCACGGCCCGCCGCGGGCCGGGTGCAGGCCGGCCCGCCAAGCTGTACCACCGTTCCACCCGCCAGCTCGACCTCACGCTCCCGGAGCGCCGGTACGAGCTCGCCGGCCGCGTCTTCGCTCGCGCCTTGACGGCGGTCGCGCCCGCGGCTCGGGGCGCGCTCCAGCGCGCGGCCCGCGCCGAAGGCCGGAGGCTCGGCGCCGACGCGCGCCGCAGCACCAACGGGAATGCGGGCAGCGATCGCCTGCTCGCCAACGCCATCGCTGTGCTCGATGAATGCGGGTACGACCCCGCCCGCGTCAACGGTGAGGTGCGGCTCCGGAATTGCCCGTTCGACGCCCTCGCCAACGAGTGCCGGCCCCTGGTGTGCGGGATGAACCTCGCCCTGCTGCGCGGCCTGCTCGCGGCTGCCGGCGCCCGCGGCACCCGGGCCGAGCTGCGGGCTCCGGGGGCCGGATCATGTTGCGTGGTCCTGAAGACCCCCGCCCGCACGAAGCGTTGAATCCCGTCCCAGAACTTTAGTCGTCGTCCGCCATCCGGCCCGGATGCTTCTCCCGTCGCCGATAGTGCTTCACGGACTTGTGCACCTTGTGCGGTGGCGTCTTGAGGCGCCCCTTCACCGGCGCCTTCGGGTTGGGGACGCGCACGGTGAGCTTGCGCTTGTCCTTGTCGCTCACGACGCGAGGAGCGCGCGAATTTGCTTCGCATGATGCGCGCAGTGGCGCACATGGAACCGCAGCCACTCTGGCAGGGTGAGATCGCCGAACGCGGGATGCTTCACGAACAGATCGTCCCGGCGAGCCGGCAAGAGCTCGTGCGCCAGCGCGACAAAGCGCGCCACGCCGTCCCGCAGCTGCCGCTCCACCGCGCCCGGATCGGGACGCTGGGCAGGCTCCGTGGCCGCCGGGGCACGACGGCCCGAGGGAATCCACCCGACATCGAGATACACGAATTGGCGGAGCCGTTGTCGCAGTGGCCTCGGCCGGCGTCGCATGGGGGGCTTGGCGCGCCGGTCCTCGAACACCCGACCGCTCCCGTCGATCGAGATGGCGAGGTGGTGGACGATTTGAGCCGCGGTCCACTTCCCGGGCGGAGCGCGGTGCCAGTCCGCCTCGGGCCGGCCCGCCAGGGGCCCGAGCACCACGTCGGGAATCGCGGCGAACCCTTTGGCGGTCACGGCAACACCGCGTCCGCCATCTGTCTGGCCTGCGCGGCCGCGGGCGACCCCGCCCGCACCCGGCTCACCAGCGTCCCCGCGCTGTCCGCGATCGCGAGGTCGGCGTCGGCCAGGGCCGCGCTGTCGGTGCGGATCGAGAGGGCCCATTGGTGCTGGGCGGCGATCGTTTGGAGGCGGCCGGCGATTCGGTCGGCCGCCTTGGGTGGAACGTAGACCGTCACCATCGTGCCCGCGTCCGCCGGCCGGGGGTTCGCGCGCCGCGCCTCTCGGCAGGCGAGCGCCGCGGCGGCGAGGCAGCATGCGAGCAGGCGTGCGACTGTAGCGTCCCGCACTCTCATACCCAAGATTGTACGAGTGAATCTGCTGCGTCGCCACCCGATCGCCTTCACGCTCATCGCGCTGGTCCTCCTCTCGGCCCTCTCGCCCTTGCCGGGCCTGGTGGACGCGGTGAGCGGCGCGCCTCCCGCCGACGTGGATCTCGTGCGTCCGACGCTGTATACCCTGCTCGCACCCGTCTCGAACGTGCTCGACGCGCTCACGTTCCTGAGCGGGGAGCGGGCAATAGCGTTCCTGGTCACATGGGTCGCGGCGTTCGTGCTGTGGGGGCTGCTGCGGCGCGGCCCGCTGTGGCGGCGGCTCGCGGCGGCCATCCTGGCGCCGCTCGCGGTGATCCTGCTGGGCGTCGCGGCGGTCCTGCTGCCGCGCCCCGTTCCCAGGCTCGTGGCGGCCGACTCGACGCTCACCGTCATCGACTACCACGCGCATACCGCGTTGTCACACGACGGCCGACGCGGCTGGACCGCCCAGGACCTCGCCGCCTGGCATGCGGCCCAGGGATTCGGGGCGTCGTACGTCACCGATCACAACGTGGTGTTCAACGGTGGCGTCGACGACCCGATCCGCCTGTTGCCGGGCGTCGAGTGGAGCGTGTACGACCAGCACGTCGTCGCCCTCGGCGCCGTTGCGCCGCTCGAACGCGGAGTCTACGGGCGCGACACCCGCGCCATGCTCAGCCTGTTCGGCGCGCTGCACCGCCAGGGTGCGATCGGTATCGCGTCGCTCCCCGAGTACTGGCGGAACCACTGGGCCGAGCTGGACGACTTCGTGGCGGCCGGGGCCGACGGCTTCGAGATCGTGAACTGCGCGCCCAAGGCGATCGGCTTCCCTGCGGCGGCACGCGCGCGGGTCCTCCAGCTCGCCGAGTCGCACGACCTGCTGGTCGTGGGCGCGAGCGACAATCACGGCTGGGGCCAGGTGACGTGCGTGTGGAACCTCTCGAGCCCGAGCGCGCACGGCTACCGGTCGAATCGCGTGATTGCCCGCCCCATCGCGCTCGCCCAGGGCGAGTGGCGGCCGTGGACCGCCGCCTACACGCAGCCGTGGCTGATGCTCGCGGGACTCTCGTGGAGCGAGCGGTCCAGCTGGATCACCTGGATCCTCGTGATCCTGATCTATCGCGCCGTGCCGCGGCGGGCGGGAGACCCGGCCGGGATCGGGATCCTGGCCCGCAGCCTGTCGCTCAAGATCCTCCGGCTGCGGCGTCCTCCGCCGCCTCCTCCCTCGACCGACTGAGCGGTGCCCGAGCTCCGCCTGCTCCGCCCCGGCGACGAGGCCGCTCTCGACGCGTTTCTCGCGCGCCACGCCGACACGTCCATGTTTCTCCGGTCCAACGCGCGCTCGGCGGGGCTCACCGACCGAGGCCAGCCGATGCAGGCCACGTACGTCGCTGCGCTCGAGGGCGGGCGCATCGCGGGCGTCGCGGCGCACTGCTGGAACGGCATGGTGCTGGTGCAGGCGCCGGAGGGGGGCCACGCCGCCGCAGCGACGCTCGAGGCGGTGCGGCGCTCCGGCCGCACGGTGACCGGCTTTTCCGGGCCATGGGATCAGGTGGTCGCCGCGCGTGCGGCGCTCGGGCTCGCTGCGGCGCCGGCCGCCAAGGACAGCCGCGACGAGCTGTACGTCCTCGACCTCGCCCGGCTGGTCGTGCCGCCGGAGCTCGCGAGCGGCGCCCTGCGCTGCCGGCATCCTGCGGCGACCGAGCTCGAGCTGCTGGTGGACTGGCGCGTGAGGTTCGCCGTCGAGGCCCTCGGCGCCACCGACGGCCCCGACCTCCGCCAGGCGAGCGCGGATGACGTGCGGCTGCAGCACGAGCGAGGAACGGACTGGCTGCTCCTCGCCGGCGCGACCCCGGTGTCCTACTCCGTGTTCAATGCCATGCTCGCCGACATCGTCCAGATCGGCGGTGTGTGGACGCCACCCGAGCGGCGGGGGCGCGGCTACGCCCGCTCGGTAGTCGCCGGCTCACTGCTCGCGGCGCGCAAGCAGGGGATCGCTCGCGCCGTGCTGTTCGCCGATCCGGCGAACGAGGCCGCCCGGCGCGCGTACCTGTTTCTGGGATTCCGGATCGTGGGCGACTACGGTCTGGTGCTGTTGGCGCCGTAGCCCGGAATTTCGGGAAACCCCATGCGCCGGTAGACGCCCTCCATCCGCGGATCGTTCTGGAGCAGTCTGAAAAAGGGATATCGCTTCGAGTAGACGAGGATGCCGTCGTGCTCGTCGCACGCCCGGTCCAGGAACTCGAACGCCACATCCATGCGTCCGAGGCTCGCCGCGACGATGGCGAGTGTGGACGACTGCACATACTCCCGCCGTGCCCGGGCGACGAGCTCGTCGCTGATCGCGTCCACCTCGGACAGCTTCCCGAGCGCGCTGTAGCACACGGCGAGCGCCGAGAGGGTCCAGGGGTGGCGTCCCGACGCGGTCACGGCCACTTCCAACGGCGCGATTGCCTCTTCGCTCCTCCCTAGGTGGTTGTACAGCAGCCCCAGGTGGATGGTGGGGAGGAACATCGTGGGCGCGAGGTCCGCCGCCCGCTTCAGGGGTGCGGCCGCCTCTTCATACCGCCCTGCCCCCATCAGCGTCATGCCGAGCTGCATGACCAGCAGCGGCGCCAGCGGGTCGAGCTCCACGGCGCGCTGGGCGTGCGCGACCCCCTCCTCCAACCGGCCTTCGATGAACACCAGATAATAGGACAGCCATTGCCGCGCGGCGACGTAGCGCGGATTCAGCTCGACCGCGCGCCGCAAGTCTCGCGCCGCCCGAGGCCAGTCCCAGTCGCAGATGAAGCCCAGCGCTCCCGAGGCGCAGTAGACCTCCGCGAGGTCGGGCGCCAAATCGAGGGCTTTCTGAACGGCCGCGCGTGCCCTGGGTCGGAGCACATTGGGCGGCGCGAGCCCGTACTGCGCGAGCACCGTGCAGGCATCCGCGAGGCCCGCGTAAGCCAGCGCGTACTGCGGATCGAGCGCCAGCGCCTGATCGAAGCACTCGAGCGCCTTCTTGAGCCCGAGCCCGCGCTGCGCCAGGTAATACCGCCCTTTCAGATAGAGATGATAGGCGTCGAGATTCCCGGTGGCCGGAGTGACCAGCGGCGTCCCCTCGACACCCAAGGTGACCTGAAGTCGGTTGGCGATCGCCTTCGAGATCTCGTCCTGGATCGCGAAGACGTCCGGCATTTCGCGGTCGTAGCGCTCCGACCAGAGATGGTAGCCGTCGCCGACCTTCACGAGCTGGGCACCGATCCGCAGCCGATTTCCCGCCTTGCGCACGCTTCCCTCCAGCACCGTCGCGACCTTGAGCTTCGCGCCGACCTCGGTGAGGTCGATCGCCGGGCCGCGGAACGCGAATGACGACGTACGCGCGGCCACGTGCAGGCCGGGCAGCTGGGTGAGGGCGTTGATGATCTCTTCGGCGATGCCCTCACTGAAATACTCGAACTCGGGATCGCCGCTCAGGTTTGCGAATGGCAAAACCGCGATCGACTCGCCTCCCTCGCCCTCGGTGGTGGGTTCCTCGCGCGCCGTCAGGGCCGCGGCGAACTGGGCGGCCGTCGCGAACCGATCCGCCGGCGCCTTGGCGAGCGCGGTCAACACGGCGCGCTCCAGCGCGTCCGTCACGGTCGGCCGGACGCTGCGGATCGGGGGCGCGATGTCGACCGAGTGGCGCGCCATCACCGCCTGCGCCGTGACACCCGTAAAGGGCACCGACCCGGTGAGCATCTCGTACACCACGCATGCGAGGCTGTAAATGTCGGACCGGCCGTCGAGCTGCCCGCTGCCCGTCGCCTGCTCCGGGCTCATATAGGCGGGCGTCCCGACGATGGCGCCGGCGGCCGTCAGGGGCTCGAGCGTCGCGGCGGTCACTGCGCGGGCGATCCCGAAATCGGCCACGAGGGCGCGGCCCGCCGAGAACATGATGTTTTCCGGCTTGATGTCGCGATGCACGACGCCGCGGCTGTGGGCGTACCCGAGGGCCTCGGCGATCTCGCTCGTGATGCGGATCGTGTCCGCGATGGACAGTTGCCCCTCGCGCTGCAGACGGCCACGCAGCGTCTCGCCTTCGATGTACGGCATCACGTAGTAGAGCAGGTCCTCGGCCTGACCCGAATCGTACAGCGCGAGGATGTGCGGGTGGTTCAGCCCGGCCGCGGTGGTGATCTCACGCAGGAAACGCTCGACGCCGAGGCTCGTGGCGAGCTCGGGATGAAGCACCTTGATCGCAACCGATCGTTGGTGCTTCAAGTCGACCGCCAGAAAAACCGTCGCCATCCCGCCGCGGCCGACCGCGCTGTCGATGGCGTAGCGATCCGCGAGGCCGGCTTTCAGACGAGCGAGGAGGGCGGTCACGCGGCGCTCCTTAGACTACGGCTGAGAGATTCAGCAACGTCCGCCACGCCCGGAATACTTCCCCGTACTCGGGATGCGTAAAGGCCACCGTGCGACCGGCCGTGCGCGTCGCCCCCGGGCAGAGCTCGGCCATGTCCGCGTGGATCGTCATCGCGAAATCCACCTCGAGCGTCACCGGCGCCCGAAGGGTGAACGGCACATGCGCGCGCTTCAGGGACCGCGGCACCTCCTCGCGGATCATGCGGCACGCGGCCGCGGGCGCGACGCTCTTCGCCGCGTGGCGGCTCACCGCCTCTTTCACGATCACCGTCCCCACGCCCTGGCCCAGCAGGTCCTTCGCTTCGGTTGCCACGGCGGAGTCGCCGCTTACGAGGGCGACGGGCACGCCGTGCACGCCCGCCAGTGCCGCGTTGAGCCCCAGCTCTCCTACCGGCTTCCCATTCAGTCGGACATCGTGAATGCGGTCGGCGTAGGTGTGATCGAGGATCGCGTTGCGGGTGCCCGCGCGGGCGTGGTAGCCGATGAACAGCGCCGCGTCGAATCCGCCGTCGATGTCCTGGACCATGGAGCGGGGTTTGGGATCTCCCGACACCAGCTCGGCCGCCTGGTGCAGCTCCTCGGCCAGCAGATTGCGCATGAACCAGTGGCTGTCGTTCACGAGCACCCGGGTGGCGCCCGCGGCGAGGGCACCTTCGACGGCGGCGTTCGCCTCCGCCGTCATGAGGCGCCGGAACCGCCCGTATTCGGCGGCGAACGCCGGTGTTGTAGGATCGGTCTGGGACTCGTGGACGACCCCGGCGATTCCCTCCATGTCGACGGAGATGTAGACGCGCATCGGGTCAAAGCTATCTCTCGCCGTTGCTTTGTATTACAAAGTACTTGACAACAGAGCGGCGACCCCACATCGTGTGTGTCATGGTCGCCCCTCGGCCCCTGCACGACCGCGCGCTCGACAACCTCCGCTTCATCCGGCAGACGATGGAGCGCGCCGGATCGTTTACCGCGGTGCCGGGCTGGGGCCAGGTGGCGGTCGGCGTCACCGCGCTCGCCGCGGGGTTCCTCGCGGCGCGTCAGCCCACCCCCGAGCTGTGGCTCGCGACCTGGCTGGGCGAAGCGATCGTGGCGCTCGCGATCGGCGGGTCGGCCATGGTCCGGAAGGCGTACGCCGTGAACGATCCCATCCTGTCCGGGCCGGGGCGCCGCTTCGGGCTGAGCTTCCTGCCGCCCATGATCGTGGGCGGGCTGCTCACCGTCGTGCTGTACCGCGCCGGCCTGTGGCACGCGCTGCCCGGCACCTGGCTGCTGCTGTACGGCACGGGGTTCGTGACGGGTGGCGCATTCTCGGTCCGGATAGTCCCCGTGATGGGACTCTGCTTCATGCTGGTGGGCGCCACGGCGCTGTTCGGGCCGGCGGCGTGGGGCAACTGGCTCATGGCCGCGGGGTTCGGCGGCCTGCACATCGGGTTCGGCGTGATCATTGCTCGGAGGTACGGTGGCTAGGCAGGGAGCGGCGCGGAAGACCGAGGCGGTCGAGCAGGGGCTCAAGAGCGAGCGCGGGGGTTCGCGCGCCGCCGAGCTCGACCGGCTGATCCACGAGCGCGTGCGCCTCGGCATCGTGAGCGCGCTCGCCGTCAACGAGTCGTTGAGCTTCAACCAGCTCAAGGCCCTGCTCAAGACGACGGACGGCAATTTGAGCGTGCACGCGCGCCGGCTCGAGGAGGCGCAGTACATCACTTGCACGAAGTCGTTCGAGGGGCGGATTCCGAAGACCGAGTATCGGCTCACCGCTGCCGGGCGGCGCGCGCTGGAGCGCTACCTGGACCACATGGAAGCGTTGATTCACGCCACCCGTCAGGGGTGAGGCATTTT
>Ga0209154_1000093_pt1 | contig 63522 bp, 50 predicted proteins | sample GraSoiAngelo_121_FD_185878 | JGI IMG/M metagenome (GOLD analysis project Ga0209154, IMG submission 185878) | Grasslands soil microbial communities from the Angelo Coastal Reserve, California, USA - 14_0919_12_20cm (SPAdes) (version 2) | ecosystem: Environmental > Terrestrial > Soil > Grasslands ... | reverse complement strand
GCTCTGCGCAAGACTTCCCTGGTCAACGAAGCCATCCTGCTCGACGCCACCGCGGAGGCGCTCTTGTGAAAGATAGCGATCGGCAGAAAGCCTCGGCTTCAACCGTGTTGTCCCTGGCGCAGCTGCTGGAAAAACATTTCCCCGCAGAATTCAAGTCGAAGTCCGGCACCACCGACCGCCATCCAGCGTCATCGAAGCCCATCCACCCAGACCGCTAACCCGCGGTCTTTTTTTCTCACGGACTCTGCGATAAAAACTGGTTCGAACACCGACCACCGCTCTTTGCGAGAGCTCACCTGCTCACGACCGCTAACGTTTCGTCCTAACGGGTGCCGACGTTCTGCATCGAACAGTGCAGTGCCAGAAACCATGATAGACTTTACTTGTCTGCTACACACCCTTCCGCCGCGCCGGTTGGTGACGGTCTCTTGTGCAAACGGATGAAAGCTGATTGTGCAGGCGGCTATCATGACAGACCCGGGTGCTCCATCTCCCGAAATCCTCTATCCAGAATGGCAGCATGAGTACAAAGCTGCGCTTTTAGAGCTTAACCGTGAAAAGCTCCTGGAGCGGGTGACGGCGGCAGAAACCGCCATCTTCAATCGCGCTCAGGCGATGTCGCAAAGCGCAGACGGCAATGCTGAACGGCAGGCCATTGAAGATGCTCTGGCGAACTTGCGCGTTCTCAAGAGGGACAATCTTGGGTTTCCTGACTGGGAAAAGAAGTGAGAATCACGCGGCAATGTGGTAGAGCAAAGCGCGGGCTTTGCCGATCAGCACAGATGTGTGCTCAGACTTTGAAACTAGTGCGGAAATACCGGCGGAATGAGCTTCCCTCTCAGAGAACACATCGCTGTACTCGCTGAATATAATCAGCGGCACCGTAGGCATCAAACTTTTCAGAACATGAGCGGCGTCTATTCCGTTCATCACCGGCATCGACAGGTCCATCACAATCAAGTCCGGGTGCAACTCCTTAGCCTTTTCAATCGCCTCTCGTCCGTTCTCTGCCTCGCCGCATACGTCAAAGTCCGCTTCCGAAGCGAATAATTGACAGAGCACCTGACGGATAGCCGCGTTGTCGTCCACGAGCAACACCGATTTGGGCATCGGTGGACCTCACAACATAAGGCCAAAGCCGGACGCGTGGATAGTGGGCAATCGGATGCGGGGACTGGGGACAGGGTTTCCTAAGAACTAACAAAAATGAACCTAAATTCTCCGGTCGAGACCTAGCACACACGTCCCCACCGTCACCCCCATACGCTGACCGCCGTTCGGCCTAGCACTGGTTCCAGGCGGTAGCTGAAAACAAAGGAGATACTTACGCCCTGTTCATCGTGAGCTGCCGTAAGATAGGATTGAACATGCGACTTGAAGCGTGGTGCCGTTCAAGGACGGCCCGCGGGCCCGCGCTTGTAGAGCAGCCCTCCCCTGAGATCGAGAGCTCCAACGCGGGCCTTCTACTCCAAATGCCTTGTCTGGCGGCCTATTCAGGCGTATCATCCCGCACCGTAAACGATTCGTTAGGAACAGAGACGACTTAAGCGCCACTGTCTCTTAACGCCGAGGCCGCCGTCAGGGGCCTTCTTTGGGGGAACGGCTGTGATGGCGGCCTCACGGCTAGCCTTACTCTGTCCATCACTGTCGCCGAAAAGCCGCGCTCCGCGCGGCTTTTCCATACAAAATTCAAGCAAAATCAGCGACCCGAACCTCGTGAAAAACCCGCGACCTGACCCGGCAGAATTCGCGACCCGCGTTTGACACACTGGCGCGGCTTACGGCTTATCGAGGACCGCCTCCATGACGGGGTAGGTAGACGAAAAACATCCACGTGGCTAGGCCATAAAGAAAGAGAAACAGAGCACTCCAACAGATGGAAAGCACCGAGAATAGGGTGCGCATCCCGTGGCCTCGGGAGAACGACCTGCCCAAAAGGATAATCGCTGCCACCGGGATTATGAACGCGATGATGAGGGCGAATGTCGTATACATTTCGGCAATACCGCCGGCCACCGCTGCCAGGCCCGTTGCCTTCTGCTCTGAAACTCCCGAGAATGCGTGGAAAAGTCCCAAGTTGAACGGAATAAACGGAGTCCAGGCAAGGACCATGCCCCAAATGAACCATGTTCTCTTGCGTTCCTGACTGCGGTCCTCGTTCATGGGGCCGAGAGATTCTCACAGGGCCAGGCGAAAATCAAGAGTTAATGCCACCAGAGTTAATGCCACCACTATGCCACCACTACACCCGTGCTCCGGCACATAGCCGCTCCTCATTTGTGGTACCCGGGCTTTCATCTTTCCACCCCTCACCCGATCCAAAAGCCCAGCAACCGTTCCACCGCGCTCAAACGCACAAATTTTCAAACTCCCCCCGATCGTTCGCCGGTGAGCCGACGCATCCGGAAGGCTCGATTACCTGCTAACGGAGGTCGCAGGCAAGACCCGGTAGTTGCGTCTAAGGCCCTGAAAGCGCTGATGTTCGGTACCAAAGTATTGCCCTTCAAATTCCGCGGGAACAAAACCGCCTTACTCGGCATCTACAGTATTAAAAGCAGCATACGCCTTGTACGTGCCTGCGGCGTTGCCTGTTCCCGGTCAGCCAGTGTACGGACCTGGCCCGGGAGGAGGTGCGGGCAATGGGAGGCGCACGGCCCTCGGAGTTCCGTCACTATTGGGTGCGTTACATTCTCGCCTTCTGGGCAGTAGAAAAATTGCAGTGGGCGCGGGACAAAGTCTTAATCGCTTTCGTGTGTTCTCTCGCTCCTGGCCTGATTACCGCCGGAATTAGTGCCGCTCTAAGCGACCACAAATGGCGTGTCGCGGCTTACGCAACTCTGCTCACTTACGCCGGATTGTTTGCGTTGTTCCTGACCTGGAGGCTGGCTTCTACTCCATTCGAACTTGACCAGGAACGCCAAGAGTTCATCACTGGATTAAGCAAGAGTCTTATGTATACCAGGTCCAAGCTGGCTGCTTTGCAGGCCCAACCTCCGGCCATCGACGCCGAAATACTGGAGCTCCATGTTCAGGCGGAGACCAGCCCCGTTGCACGTGTTCCCTACGCGCCCGTCGACTGCGACATTTTCCTAAGGGTGAAATTGAGGCTCCGCGAATCGCGGCCCATTGAAGTGCTGGCGTACGAATTAAGCAGCGTTTTGTACGGCAATACTACATGCGCCGATTATGTGGGCGACATTCGGGACTGGGGGCTCGTCACCACAAAAAGACCGATAGGAATCGGAACTACCTTTCAATACACCGTGACCAAGCTCACCAGGCTTACGGAGAGGCTCGAACGAATAGGAGTGCCGGTGGAGGGATGGCTGCATTTCCGTCTCGACAGAGTGCGTGAGGACAAGATCGAGGAGACTGTGTACAGGCTTAATGTCTTAACTGCGACCGGCGCCGTTAGCGCGGACTTAGGAGGCGATAAGAATTTATCAGGAGTCGAAGGTACAGAGTTTCAGAAAATTCCTTCTGTCTCTTCTGCCACTGGCTCTATCGCTTGTTAGGACAAAATGGCAAGAGCCTAGCAAGCAAATCCGCAATCACCCCCAGTCGATGTTCCCGGATGATTCTTCTTGCCTAGCGCAGTCTCCTGAAGTCACCGGAAACTCGCCGGCTGCCTAACCCGGGAGCGCTTTCCGGCTGCACCACATTTGAGCAATTGACCCGGCGCACCTTCGGGCGTAGCTTTGCGCCGAAGGAGGGTCACGCCATGACCAACGCTACGAAGAAACCGCCAGCGACGGTGGCGAGCGACCCACAAGGGCTCGAACACCAAATCCGCCAGCGTGCGCATGAACTCTACGAGGAACGCGGTCGGGAAGACGGCCATGAACTAGACGACTGGCTCCGCGCCGAAGAGGAAGTTACGGGTAGGAGAGTTCGTGCGGTGACTGGCAATTAGGCGCAGCTAAACCATGCCCCTCCTGATGGCAGGGGGATTTTTTGCGCGCGGAGAAACTTCCCTGCGGGCTGAACATGGGTCCAACGTCCTATCCGACAAGCGCAGCGCTCGATACATTGGTGCTACAGATGTATCGGGCAGGCATTCCCTACTCCGATGCCGTCCGGGAATTCAAAAAGCAATTCAATCTCACGGCTTTGCGGGAAGCCAATTGGAACGAGAGCAAGGCGGCCCCTGTGCTGCGGATGCATCGCAACACCCTCCGCCGCACTCTCCGGGAGTTGAATATAGATATCCGCACCCTGCGCAAGAGCCAACGCCGCCCCGCGCACGGCATAGGTGCTCAAAGCCAGAAAAAACTCGCCGGCTGAACACCGCAGAACGGCGCCGTGGTGCTTGACCGGAAGCGTTGCAAGGGAGCACACTTGTTGCAACTCAAAGCCACAAACTTCGCGCCACTCATGGCCGGAGCGAAACGTAATGAAAGACCAGACCAACAACGTTTCGCGAGAGTACTCTGTGCGAAAGGAGTCGTGTATGAAAAAACTGGTGTCAATTTCTTTCCTGCTCGCGCTAGTGACGTCCTTACTCGCGCTTGCCCAGGAAACCACCAAACCCAGCGAGATGAAGCAGGAAACCTCGAAAGCCGAGAAGATGTCCACCAAAGCGGTCAACCTCCCCGGCAAGATCAGCGACGATGGAAAGACGTTTGTCGACAAGGACAATAAGAGCTGGACCGTAACCAACCCGGAGGCGCTGAAGGGCCACCAAGGGCATGTGGTCACGCTCAAAGCGCATGAGAATGCCGCCAAGACCGAAATTCACGTGGTATCGGTCAAGATGGGGAAAAGCGAAATGAAAGAGACCAAGAAAAAGGATGAGATGAAGTAACTAATTCCCGCCAGAGCACGTTCCTGACAGCCAGCAACACTGCTGGCTTTTTTATTGGCGCGGCCGCCCCAAAAAAGAGCCCTCTTTCATTTCGCCAAAGGCAGGTAAAAAATCGCGCAACGCAGGTAATAAATAAGGAGAGGAAATTCCGAGCGCCAAAGCCAGGTACCCATCCCATCGCCAAAGGCAGGTGACGAGCAAAAGTTCAACGGCGAGTCCCCGCATCCGCCAAAAGACAGGTACACGCCAGGGTGCTCAATGCACCAGCGAGCGGTCGCTTCACATTTTCAGCAAGTGGCTATCTTTGGCGGATGCCCTCGATATACCCGCTGATTTCGTTATCCACCAATTGCGGATACTCGTAGCCGAGCAATTTGCAAGTTTCGCCAGATATTTTTCTCCAGAAATCCATCGATGACATCATGCTTTGCCATGAATCCTCAATGCTGAATCCGGAGTATGTTTTAGCTAACATTTGCAGAGTTACATCATCAACCCACAATTGCATTTTCTTCCCACCGGTATGGGTGCCGGCTTCCCAATTATTTTTTGCTTGCACATTCCATATGATCATTCGCAACAATAAGTCTTTGACGATGCCCGTTATCAATTTTTTTGGCGAAGAAGATATCTTTTCGCGCAAGATACTTGGCAACACCGGCCATCTCGAACCAGAAATCGTAAATGGTCGTAAGAAGTTCATCTTTTGTCGGTTTGGGTATCTTGAAAAACTTGATTGTTGGCGGCGGCAAGTTCTTCGTAAGACCATCCTTATCCATTAGCACCTGATAGCCGCGGTTCAAATCATCGGTGCCTGAAAAACCATTTTTAACAAACTTTTTCAGAATGTCGAGTTTCCAAAAAGAGAAGTCAACCTTTGCCCCTCCTTCAAAAATAACCAATCGAGTGGAAATAACGTCTGGCCCATGAGTAAATTGTTCTTTTTGGTAAACCCATACGGGCTTAATACTCTCGATCCACTTATCCGAAGCAAGATATTGTTCGGCCTGGTCGGTGAGCACCATGACATCATAATCTGAAAATTCGTCAGTCTGGCTTGCCCCAGCACGGGAACTCGTGAGGACCAAACCCCGAATGGCCTCCTGTGATTCAGCCCACTTCACAACTTTTTGCAGAATTTCATCCATGATGCGTAACGAAGCTTAAGCTGCAAATGGTAATCTATTTAATCCTATCCAACTGTCAGGAATGAGCAAGGTATTGCAACGGTGCAATTAAGGCGCGCTGCCAAAAGGCAGGTGACGAGCAAAAGTTCAACGGCGAGTCCCCGGATGCGCCAAAAGGCAGGGGGACGCGGTTGAAAAAGCGAGGAGCAGAACTCCTCGCCTTTACTATTTTCATCGCCAAAAGGCAGGCATCCAGCCGGTCATCAGAGTATGATCGGGGCCTATGGCAACACCGATTGCTGTCGCCGCTGCGAAACGCAAACGCGGAAATCCCAACTGGGGCCGTCCCATTCCGCCCGCGCGATTTCTCCCAACCGAGTTTGAAATACAGGTCAGGCAATTGCGACTCACCGTACAGACGTATGCCTCCTCGGCGGAACTGCGCAGCTGGTGCGAGCGAAACAAGAATCGGGTCTACATCCCAGAATGGCTCCTGGAAGCGTGGGACATCCCCGTCGACCCCACCTTCAGCGACGCAGCTTGACCACTCACTTACTGTACCGGATCAGCATGTCGCCATCATGCCGACAAGACCGAAGTTCCTCTCTTCGATAATTTCCGCATCCCCAAGCCAAAACACACATCCACCATCACGCAAAATCCGAGACCCCCACCTCACGAAAAACCCGCGACCGGCCCCGGCAGAATCCGCGACCCGCGCTTGACCCGCCGCCGAATATCTTGTTCACTGAAAACACCCCAACCCCACCATCCCCTTGACCTCTCTTCTCAATCTTCTCCCAAATATGTCAACCACCCCCGCCGGCCAGGAAAACCCAGTATGCCCCGCCTGTGGCTGCAAGTTCACCGCTAAGAAAGGAAAGCGCCGCAATCGCCTCCAACTCTTGCAGGTGTATCGCTGCACCGAATGCCTACATCGCTTCACCACCAACGCAGGCAACAACGTCCTGGTCATCTTCTCCGACATGCGCCAGGACACGCTGACCCTCAACCTTGAACACCCCAGGATGGTGTCCACATCCCTCGCCATGAGTAAAGCCGAAAGAGAGCACCTCCTGCCCGACCTGCATGGCGTCGCGGTTTACGCCCTGGGCGTGGATGGGGCAGGCAAAGACATCGCCTACTGGCAGACGTTGCGCGACTTTTGGACCGCCTACTTCAAGAAAACGGGCGCGGACCTGGAGAGCTACTCCGTTCTTCGCGACATTTCCACTTTCGCACGTTGAGAATGGAGTACCATACTGCCCAGAAAGCTGGCTTCATCCTAGCCGATAAGGCAACCGGGAACCGCTGCCGACTCGCACCCGCACCGGGGTCCCGCCAGAAAGGAGGAGCCATGCTGCCTGGGTTACGCCTCCCAAGTATTTTTCGCAGGGTTCTCTTCCTGGTAATGTTTGTCGCTGTCCTTTGCGTTGACTCCGCTAGCGCGCAGAAAAATCAGCCAAATACAGCAAGCCCTCCCAAATACGATCTCAAAACCGAAGCCAAGATGAACGGCACGGTGGAAGAGCTAAAGCTGCCCGCCAAAGGGAGCGAAAAGGAACCTGCCCACTTGCTGTTGAAGAACGGGACGGAAACCGTTGACGTGTATCTCTGCCCGAAGTCTCTTTCTCGATGACATGGGCATTAGTTTCAAGAAGGGGGACGATATCGCCCTCACGGGGTCGAAAGTCAAGCAGGATGCAGCAGATATTATCCTCGCGCGCGAAATTGTAAAGGGTGACGGCTACGCTCGTTCTTCGCGATAACAAAGGCACGCCAATCTGGAACTGGCGACACTGACCCCCCACGCAATGAACGCCGACGCATGTCAAATTGGGCTTTATCTCGTCTTTAACTTTTCTTTAGAATTTTTTTAACCCCGGCGGGGACAATCTAAGCATGGACGAAGCGGGACTCAAATTTCACATCGAGGCGAACAGACTACTTCGGGACTCTCGCGACCGTTCTCGATCTCCTTAGCCAAGACCTGCGAAAGCGCGGACATATGCGCCATTGGGCGACCCTTCTTCGCCTGCGGGATGGACCTTGTTTACCTGCAGCACAGCTACCGGATCGAGGAAGTAGACCTAACCGCCAAGAGTGAGAATGTATCCTCCTAACCCGGCTTACTGTCCACTTACTGTCCATTCCTAAAGGGCACCAGGGCGACATTCGGGAACCCGCGAGACCATAAAGACGCCGGACAAATATCGCCGAACGCCGCGCCAATACTGGGTGTTTGAGCTAAGTGGAAGGTTTGGTAGCGCTACCGGGAATCGAACCCGGGTTTGAAGATTGAGAATCTTCCGTCCTAACCCCTAGACGATAGCGCCTCCGGGAGATTTTGATTATAGCAAAGCTGCTAGGCGTGCTGGATTTCGCGGATTTCTCTGAAAACTGCAAGTAGCTTCCCACCATTAGCTTACAAATATTCTGCACCAGCCCCTTGACAACTCCCCGCCCCAACAGCACAATTCTTATAGCGAACAAAAAGCGAAAGTGATTGGGGACGGAGCGTTGACTCCCCTGCTTCTGCCTCGAACGCTTCCTGAATTGAGGTTGGCATGTCTTCCCTGCTCGTTTGCGCCCAGCCGGCGACGGGCCGTCCGGAGGCTTTTCTCGCAAGAGAAGGGCCTGCCCTGCTGTTGAAACATCTCTCAGCGGTACCTCGCCTCAGCCGAGTCACTCCTGCTTCGCGGCTCGAAGTGCGGCCTGCGCCGGAAACTGTCTCTAGCGGCATCGCAGAAATTGACACGCTCACCGGCGGATTGCCACGCGGATGTCTAACCGAAATCTACGGAACAGCCTCTTCCGGCCGCACTAGTTTGTTGCTGTCGACGATCGCAGCCGCGACCCGGCGAGAGGAAGCGTGCGCGCTGGTAGATGTCAGCGACGCCTTCGATCCTCAATCTGCAGCCGCCGCAAAAGTGGACTTCAAAAGTCTGCTGTGGGTGCGCTGCGGTCCCGATTCCAAGAAAAATTCGCCACCGAGGCACGGAGGCACGGAGAAATATTCTTCAAGTCAACCGGACCGTTCGCCTCGTGCCTGGGAACCCTGCCTGGAACAGGCACTGAAAACCACCGATCTGCTTCTGCAAAGCGGTGGATTTGGCTTGATCGCTATCGATCTCGGCGATATTCCACCATCAGCGGCGCGGCGCATTCCGCTCACTTCCTGGTTTCGTTTTCGCCGCGCGGTGGAAAACACGCCCACGGTGCTGCTGGTTCTCGGCCATGCGCCCTGCGCGCGCACTTGCGCTTCCTTATTACTACGGCTGGAAGGGCAGTTGTCAGCTATCAGACCTCAGCTATCAGCAAGAAAAATTCCCGAGCACGCGCAATTGTTGCAGGGACTCAGCCTCCAAGTTGAACTTGTGCGCTCCCGTCTGGAGCGCAAGCCTGCGCAATCGGACCATACGGTATTACAAACGAGGACTGCCTGGACCGGATGAAAACATTTATGGATTGACGGATTTTCGAATTGTCGAATTTCCGCCAATCCTTCAATTCGTAAATTCGGCAATTCGTAAATCGCATGTCTTTTGCCGCCATCTTCGTCCCCAATTTTCCAGTCGAAGCAGTTTTGCGCCTGGAACCGGAGCTGCGCTCGCGGACTGTAGCCGTGCTGGAGGGCAAACCTCCCCTGCAAAAAGTTGTTGGACTGAACGAGAACTCACGGTGCGCTGGACTGGAGATCGGCATGACCAGGCTGCAGGCAGAAGCCTGGACGGACGTGGTATTGCGCTGCCGTTCTGCCTTGCAGGAATCAGCCGTGCATGCTGCTTTGCTCGACTGCGCTCAATCTTTTTCGCCGCGCGTGGAAGACACAGCTTGTGACACGGTCGTGCTGGACATCTCCGGCATGGAGTCGCTGTTCGGACCGCCGGCCAAGCTCGCCCGCGATCTGGCGCGACGCGCTTCTGATCTTGGAGTGGAAGCGAATGTTGCCGTGGCCTCCAATCCCGACGCGGCCACGGTCACGGCGCGCGGCTATTCCGGCGTAACAGTAATTCCTCCCGGTCAAGAGCACGAGCGGCTAGGCAATCTGTCGCTGGAAGTGCTGTTCGCAAATCAAAATGAAGAGCGTAATCAGTTTTTGGACACCCTCGAACGCTGGGGTATACGCAATCTTCGAGCCTTTGCGGCGCTGCCGGAGATGGCCATCAGCGAGCGCCTGGGGGAAAGAGGAGTGTACCTGCAGAAACTTGCGCGTGGCGCTACATCCCGAACGATTGTGCCAGTTGATCCGCCGCTGGTGTTTGAAGAAGTAGTCGAGCTGGAGTATCCGCTGGTTTTGCTGGAGCCACTGGCGTTCCTGCTGAACCGGTTGCTGGAACAGATCTGCACGCGCTTGTCGGCCCGCGCGTTGGCGACTCAGGAATTGCGGCTGAAACTGGAGTTAGGACGGGGAGCTCTGGACTGGACGGGCGAGGACGCCCGTCCCTCCACTTTTTTTACTCGCACCCTGCGCCTGCCCGTTCCCATGCTGGATGCGAAGGTCTTTCTCAAGCTGCTGCAACTCGATCTGCAGGCCAATCCGCCGGGAGCGCCTATAAAAAAGATCTGGCTTTCCGCGGAACCGGCGAAGGCGCGAACCGTCCAAGGTGGGCTTTTTTTGCCGCCTTCTCCCGAGCCGGAAAAACTCGAGCTCACGCTGGCCCGAATCTCCGGAATCGTGGGCGAAGGCAAAGTTGGGTCGGTGGAACTTCTGGATACGCATCGGGCCGAGGGCTTTCGCATACAGCATTTCACTCCTGCAGCTCCGGAATCCAAAAAATCCAAAACGTATGGAGGTTTCGACAAGAATGCCGCCGTTACTGCGCTGCGCATATTTCGTCCGCGTCTGAGTGCGACGGTAACCCTGCGCGACGGAAAACCTGCGCTTATCTCTTGTCCTAAAAAGAAAGAAGTGCAAGGAGAAGTGATCTGGCAGGCAGGGCCGTGGCGCTCTTCCGGCGACTGGTGGCAACAAACCCCCTGGGCCCGTGACGAATGGGATATCGCTTTGCAGACAGCTTCCGGGGTTGCTCTCTACCGCCTGGTTCGCGATTTGCTCGCAGGACGCTGGTTTGTGGAAGGTACTTATGACTAGCCAAGGAACTTTCACCACGGAGGCACGGAGACACAGGAGGATTTCAGATTTCAGATTGCAGATTGCGAAACGAGACTCGAAAAAAGCAGCAATCAGAAATCAACAACCAGAAATTTCTTCTTCTCCGTGACTCCGTGCCTCTGTGGTGGGTTTTAACTGAGAACCAGTAACTGAGAACTGCTTTTATGGGGTGCTACAACTCGGTTCCCAAAATTCGTAAATCCGTCAATCCGGCGATTCGAAAATCGTCCTCTCCGCCGACGTACGTCGAGCTCCACGCCCGTTCCGCCTTCAGTTTTCTGGAAGGCGCTTCCCTGCCGGAAGATTTAGTTGGAGCCTGTGCCGCCCTCGATCTTCCCGCGATGGCATTACTCGATCGTGACGGAGTTTACGGCTCGCCGCGTTTCCACCTGGCCGCGGAAAAAGCAGGAATCAAAGCACACATTGGGGCCGAAGTGGCGTGTGAACCGCTCTTCAAAATTGACGAATCGACGGATTTCCGTATTGACGAATTTGGTCAACTGCTCGGAGGTGACTCCAATTCGTCAATTCGTAAATTCGACAATACGAAATTTCCTCTGCTCATCTCCTCCCGCACTGGTTATCAGAATCTCTGCCGCCTGATCACCAAGATGAAATTGCGCGCCAGAAAAGGCGAGGGCGCAGTCCGAGAACAAGAATTGCAGGAGCATGCTGCCGGTTTGATTTGTTTGACCGGCGGCGATGACGGTCCCTTAGCTGCCGCTCTCACCCAGTGTGGAACGGAGGAAGCGCGCCGTTGTCTCGAGCGATTGATTGGGATTTTCGGTCCCGAAAATGTCTACGTCGAACTGCAGCGGCATTTCCATCGGGAAGAAGAATCTCGCAACCGGGCTGCCGTTGAGATTGCCCGTTCGCTTCAGCTTCCTCTGCTTGCGACCAATGGCGTCTGCTATGCGACCGCACAACAGCGCGAACTCTGCGACATCTTCACCGCCCTGCGCCATCATCGCACGCTGGCCACGGCGGGCCGGCTGCTCGCCCGCAATTCCGAACGGAACGTGAAATCGCCCGAGGAAATGCAGCAACTCTTCGCCGATTTGCCGGAAGCCCTCGCCAATACGGTCGAACTTTCCAAGCGCCTCAAGTTCAAGCTCAGCGATCTTGGCTATGAATTCCCAAAATACCCGGTTCCTGAAGGCGAGACCATGATGTCTTTCCTGCGGCAACGCACTTTGGAAGGATTTCAGCAACGCTATGGCCGCACCACTTCCGACCTTCGTCAGCGGGCCCGGCGACAGATCGAGCGTGAGTTGCACTTGATCGAAAAACTCGACCTGCCCGGCTACTTCCTCATTGTCTGGGACATCGTTCGCTTCTGCCGCGAGCGGAAAATCCTGGTGCAAGGCCGTGGCTCGGCCGCCAACAGTGCCGTCTGCTATTCACTTGGCATTACCGCCGTCGATCCCATTGGCATGGACCTGCTATTCGAGCGATTTCTCTCCGAAGAACGCGGCGAATGGCCTGACATCGACCTCGACCTCCCCAGCGGCGATCAGCGCGAACGCGTGATCCAGCACGTCTATCGTCAGTATGGTGAGCGTGGCGCCGCCATGACTGCCAATATCATTACTTATCGCGGCCGCCTCGCCGCCCGCGAGATGGGCAAAGCTCTGGGCTTTGAAGCGGAAACCCTGGATCGACTGTCGGCCATTGTGGGCGCCTGGGAGTACCGCGATGAGAACGACACGCTCGATCGCCGCTTTCGCGATGCCGGTTTGGACCTGCGTCATCCTCGACTGCGCAAGTATTTCGAACTCTGCGAAGCCGTCCAGGATTTGCCGCGTCATCTAGGCCAGCACTCGGGCGGCATGGTCATCTGTCAGGGACAACTCGATTCGGTAGTTCCACTCGAACCTGCCTCTATGCCCGGCCGGGTTGTCGTGCAATGGGACAAGGATGACTGCGCCGACATGCGCATTATCAAAGTTGACCTGCTCGGCCTGGGAATGATGGCGGTATTGGAAGACTCGATTGAAATCATCCGCAAAGATTATGGCGAGGAAGTCGATCTCCCGCACCTACCGCCCGACGACCCTGCAGTTTATTCCACGCTGCAGAAGGCCGACACTATCGGCATGTTCCAGATCGAAAGCCGCGCGCAAATGTCGTGCCTGCCACGCCTTCGCCCGCAGCGCTTCTACGACATCGTTGTGCAGGTCGCGATCATCCGGCCGGGACCGATTGTCGGGCAGATGGTGAATCCGTTTTTACAACGGCGTCAAGGCCGGGAACCGGTCACCTATCCTCATCCTGCGCTCGAACCAGTACTGGCGCGGACTTTGGGTGTACCGTTATTTCAAGAACAGCTTTTGCGGATGGCCATGATTGCCGCCGGATTTACCGGGGGAGAAGCCGAAGAACTGCGCCGCGCCATGGGCTTCAAGCGCTCGCAAGCGCGAATGAAAGAAATCGAAGCCAAGCTGCGCTACGGCATGACGAAGAACGGTATCGCGCCCGAAGCCCAAGAGCAGATCATCCTTTCGATCACTTCTTTCGCGCTCTACGGATTCCCCGAGTCGCACGCCGCCAGCTTCGCCCTGCTCGCCTATGCCAGCGCATATTTGAAATGCCATTATTTAGCTGCATTTACTGCCGCCCTGCTGAATAACCAGCCAATGGGCTTTTATCATCCGGCAACGATCGTCAAAGATGCGCAACGGCACGGGCTGAAGGTGTTGCCCATCGATGCAATGAAATCGGATTGGCTATGCACCCTGGAACTGGTTTCGAGTTTCGAGTTTCAAGTTTCGAGTAAAAATAGCCTTGTCATCCCGAGCGAGACTGGCTGTCCACGCAGTGGACAGCCAGTCGAGTCGAGGGACCTGCTTTTTGCCGATAACCACCGTCCCACACTCGCACTTCGTCTTGGCTTACGCTACGTTCGCGGACTGCGTGAGGAAGCTGGCCAGGCTTTGGCGCGCGCCCGCCAGGTTGTTCCATACGATTCCATCCACGATCTGATTCACCGGGTGCCGGAGCTGCGCAAGGACGAGCTCAGTACTCTGGCAGAAATCGGCGCGCTGAATGCAATAGAAAATCCACCACGGAAACACGGAGACACGGAGAACAAAAGACAAGCTGGCCACGGATCTCCACGGATCTTCAGGGATTCAGTCAACAATCAAAAATCAACAATCAACAATTCTTCTGTCAGCAAATTTCATCGCCGCGACGCTCTCTGGCAGGTGGAACGCGCAGTCCGTTATTCCGGCCCTCTGCTGGAAGAATTGCCCGAACCCGACTCCAAATCACCGCTTCGCGCAATGAATGAAGAAGAGCGGCTGGTGGCCGATTTCCACGGCACAGGTTTAACGGTTGGACCACATCCCATGGCGTACCGTCGCAGACAGATGGAACGGTTGGGCATTCGCCGCGCCAGCGAACTCAGCCGAATTCCTGACGGGCAGCGCTTGCGTGTAGCCGGCTGTGTCATCGTTCGCCAGCGTCCTGGCACCGCCAAAGGTTTCGTCTTCCTCAGCCTGGAGGATGAAACCGGCATTGCCAACGCCATCATTACCCCCGGCATGTTCCAGAAAAACCGTTTGCTGCTGGTTAGCGAAAAATTCGTAATGATCGAGGGCATCCTGCAGAATCAGGACAATGTGATCTCCGTAAAAGCCGATCGCATTCTCCCCTTGAATATCACGCAGGCGGAAACTACCTCCCACGACTTCCACTGACGACAAACTAGGCATTCCAGCTTAGGGTTGATCGCGGACCTAACAAAGAATACTAATGGATTTCATAAGGAAATTTTTTCCTTGTACCTTGAGACATTCACAGCCAGAGGCGTTATAGTAGTTTAATCATCCGCCACAACTGAGTTCTCCACCGATGTGTAGGTGGCGGCTAATTCATGAAAGCATTTGTTTGCCGATATTAAATGTTGAGGAGTAAAACGATTATGGCCAAAGTAACCCCCCCCCGCAGCACTTCAAAGAAGAACGGTAACGGCTCCGAGTTGCAGGTCGCAGTCGAGGTAAAGAAAAACATTGTTCCTATCAATCTGGAAGACGAGATCCGCCGCCGTGCGTACGAGATTTATGAGCAGCGTGGGTGCAAGCCGGGCAAGCACCGCGAGGATTGGCTGAGCGCCGAGCGCGAAATTCTCGCCCGCTACCAGCAAAGCGCATAGAATATAGAGCTGTCGGAGCCGGGGCGGTAAAGCAGGCAGCTTTGTGCCTCAGCCGGAAAGAAACTCCGCATGCTCGAAATCCTGCTGATTGATGACAATCCGACGCAGTTGAGCGTCCGCGAAGCGGTCCTGCGCGATGCGGGTTTCTCCGTGGCCAGCGCCACCACTGCGGAAGAGGCACTCTCCCAACTGCGAGAACCGGCCGCGGCTACCCGGTTCAGCGTGATCGTGACCGACCACGTCATGCCCGGCGACAGCGGCTCAGTTTTCGTTCGCCGGCTGCGCGAACTCCATTCCCACATTCCTGTGCTGGTGGTTACGGGATTGCCTGAAGCCGAGGAAGAGTATGCGGGATTGAACGTCAGTTTCCTGCAGAAGCCCTGTCCGCCTGAGAAATTGATTGCGCGTGTGAAAAACCTGTCAGGACAGGCGCCCTGAAGCCGAGTTCAGAATCATCACGACAGTAAGATAAGGAATATGTCGTCATTCTGAGGAACCGCCAGGTCCTCAGGATGACGACCTTACTCAACGTCCGGCCGCGCGACATCATTGCTTTGTGGTCGCCGCAGCATCCCGAATGTCCATGAGATGCAATACGGCGGCTGCCGCAGTGTATTTGACCTCGGCTTTGTCATCGTCCAAGTAGAGTTCGATGGCTTTCAGAGCCGAAGCATCGCCGCGCCTGGCGAGTGCCTCCAGGGAAGCAGCCCGCACCAGCCAACTCTTGTCACCGGCAGACTCCGTGAGGGTCTTAGTCGTATCCGGGTCGGGATCGTGGGCCAGCACTTTAGCGGCGGCGGCGCGCACCGGAGAAGTGTCATCTTTGGTTAAAGCCTTGATCGCTCCCCAGCCGATGCCGGCAAACGGAATGAACCCCATCCCCTCCTCAAAACCCAGCTGGGCGAGTTTCTTTGGGTCAGAGATTTTCGAAGCTTCCGAAGCGATCAGTCCCTTGCCGGCTCTCCTTTGTCCCGTCAAGAGTTCATAGAAAACCTGGTAGCCCGAGTCGTCCTTGAGCAAGATAAGGGCGTGGGCAGCCGCCAGGGCGACCGAAGGATCGTCATCGTCCATCCGTTTCCTGAGAGGAGGAATGCTGGATCGCGAGCCTATCTCGCCCAGTGCAGCCGCGGCGGACGAGCGCACTTCGGCATGATTGTCGTTCAGTGCAGCTTGCGCCAGCTCCAGAGCTTTGGGATCCTCGGGCAGGAGGCCCAGGACGCGGACCGCGATGCTCCGATCTCCCGTCTTTTCGGCCGTCACTCCAGTTTCCAGCAGCCTCCAAGCTTGCTCTTTTCGAGGCAGCGGTTTGATGGCGGGCAGGGTTTGCTTTTCGGGCGTGGCCTTGGTGCCGCTTGGCATTTCAGGCTGCTCTTGCCCAAGCGCTATGCACATCAAGAGGAGTACAAGGCCAGTGAGTCTCGGCAAGGTTACAGCCGGCATGAATGCCCCTTCAGGCGGGAGTGATGATTAGCGAGCCCATCTTTTTGCGGAATTCTTTTTTGCTCGGGCGGGCCTGCTTTCCTTCTCCCCGAAGACACGCGCGAAGATCTTATCGATATTTCTTAGCTGTCTTTTAAGATCAAACGCCATCTCGATCTGCTTCCACGGGACACGCCCGGTGATCTCCTTATCGCTCATCACCAAGTCGTGGAAATTCAGGCCTCCCTTCCAGGCGTGCATCGCGTGGCGCTGGACCGTGCGGTAGGCGTCTTCGCGGGAAACCCCGTTTTCCACCAGGTCGAGCAGCAGCTGTCCGCTGAAAACCAGGCCGCCCGTACTCTCCAGGTTGGCCAGCATGCGATCGGGATAGATGAACATGGTATCAATCAGGTTGGTCGTCTTGTGGAGCATGTAGTCCACGAGGGTAGTGGAATCGGGCAGGATGATGCGTTCAACCGAGGAGTGCGAGATATCGCGTTCGTGCCACAGGGCCACATTCTCGAAGCCAGCCTGGGCATTGGATCGGACTACTCGGGCCAGACCGCTGATCTGCTCGCAAGTCACTGGATTCCGCTTATGCGGCATAGCCGAGGAACCCTTCTGCTTTTCGCTGAAGCACTCTTCTGCCTCGCGGACCTCGGTGCGCTGCAAGTGCCGAATCTCGGTGGCGATTTTGTCCAGCGTGCAGGCGATCACCGCCAGGGTAGCCAGGTAAGCCGCGTGCCGGTCGCGCTGGATCACTTGCGACGATACTGCCGCCGCTTTCAAGCCGAGACGAGCACAAATCTCTTCTTCCAGTTCGGGAGTAAGGTGAGCGAAGGTGCCGACCGCGCCGGAAAATTTGCCCACTCCCATGTCTGCGGCGGCCCGTTCAAAGCGGACAATGTCACGCTGCACCTCGGAATACCAGTTCGCCAGCTTGAACCCGAAGGTGATGGGCTCGGCGTGTATGCCGTGAGTTCGCCCCACCATCGGAGTGTCCTTGAACTCCCAAGCGCGCCGCTTCAAGACCTCAGACAACCGCTGAAGGTCTTCAGCAATGATTGCTGAGGCTTGCTGGATGAGGAGAGCCTGCGCGGTGTCCACAACGTCGTTGGAGGTCAGCCCGTAGTGGAACCAACGGGCGTGCGGACCGACAATTTCGGCTACAGCCGTGGTGAAGGCAATGACATCATGCCGCACCTCCGTCTCGATCTCGTGGATGCGTTCCAGGTTGAAGTCAGCGCGCTCGCGAATGGCACGAGCCGCATCCTCGGGCACTAAGCCGGCTTCCGCGAGGGTCTCGGTGGCAGCGACTTCCACCGCCAGCCAGGTACGAAAGCGGTTCTCGTCACTCCAGATGCGTCCCATCTCCGGACGCGTGTATCGTGCGATCACGACCCACTCCTTGGACATCTCTCGAAGATCAAGGACTAGGGATTCTAAATGGAGCAGGACATCCGCCGCCAGCGGCAGCAAGGAACTTCTTGGGGCAGAGAACGAACGGCGAATTACGATGCCAGGCGTGTGCCTACAGCCGGAGCAGGATATCCGAATCACTTTCCGCTTCGATATATGTCGTGGTACGATATTATAGTATATTGTCTCGATCCCGCGCATGGACAAAGGACTCACATCTGCCGATTTCCAATCCCTCGCCAACCTGCGCCATCAGATCCGCCGCTTCCTGCATTTCAGCGAGCAGGCATCCCGAAGCGCCGGCCTGGAGCCGCGTCAGCACCAGGTCATCCTGGCTATCAAGGGATTGCCTGAGAACGCGCGGCCACGTATCGGAGAAATTGCCGAGCGGCTGCAGATCCAGCACCACAGCGCAGTCGAACTGGTGAATCGCCTGGCCGCGGGCGGCTATGTGCGGCGCCGGCGCGGTGGCCAGGACCGCCGGGAGGTGCTGCTCGCGCTCACCCCCAAGGGTGAAAAAGTGCTGCGTGAACTTTTACTCCATCATCGCGCCGAGTTGCAGAGCGCCGGTCCTGCGCTGGTGCGAGCCCTTCATGACGCGATGCGCGGGATCCAAAGCTCGAGGTCCCACAAGAGCACACTTACAAGAAACAGGAGAACAGCCTGAATGGCACACAGGACTGGCACTAAGGACGCCAGCGCGGGAATAAGCGTCACCGGCAACGGTTCACAATTGGCTGTCATGCCGGTCGCACAGACTGCAGTCTTGCCGCCTGCGCAATTTCGTATGGTGCTGATGTCATTCCTGGCGGCGGGAATAGGCCTGCTTGCCGGCATGGTGGCTTATGTTCTGTATAAGCTCATCGGACTGTTCACTAACCTGGCCTTCTATCATCGCTGGTCCACCGAATTTGTCAGCGCGCGCTTCAATCATCTCGGCCCTTGGGTCGTTGTCACGCCGGTGGTTGGCGGAATCATCATCGGCTTCATGGCCAAATATGGGACCGAGAAGATTAAGGGCCATGGCATCCCTGAGGCGATGGAGGCCGTGCTGGTCAACCGCAGCCGCATTCAGCCCCGCGTGGCGATCCTGAAACCGATCTCGGCGGCCATTGCCATCGGTACCGGCGGACCGTTCGGCGCAGAAGGGCCGATCATTCAAACCGGCGGCGCCTTCGGCTCTCTTGTCGGGCAGATTGTTCATACCACTGCGGCAGAACGCAAAGTCCTGCTGGCCTGTGGCGCTGCCGCCGGAATGTCAGCAACCTTTAACACGCCCATTGCCGGAGTCATCCTGGCCATCGAGTTACTCCTGTTCGAATTCAAGTCGCGCTCCTTCATTCCCCTGGTGATCGCCAGCACCCTGGCCACCGCGGTTCATATGCGCCTGCTGGGTGCGGGGCCGATGTTTGCGGTTGCCGCCGTGGACTTTGGCATTCCGAGAGCGCTTCCCTTTTACCTTCTGCTCGGTGTGATTTGCGGATTTGCCGCGCTCATCCTCAGCAAGTCGCTGTATTGGGTGGAAGACCAGTTCGAGAAGCTGCCGGCAGATCCGCTGTGGTGGCCGGCGATCGGCGCTCTCGGCCTGGGCATCATTGGATACTTTGTGCCACGCGTCCTGGGCGTCGGCTATGACACGATTGGCGACATCCTGAATGCGAATCTTGCTCTCAAGCTGCTCATCGTAGTGATGATTGCCAAGGCAGTGGCGCTGGTCATCTCGCTCGGCTCGGGGACTTCCGGTGGCCTGCTGGCGCCCATGTTCATGTCAAGCGCCGCACTGGGCGGCGTTTATGCCATGCTGATGAATCGCGTGTTCCCGAGCGCCGCGCTGGCCCCCGGAGCTTTCGCCCTGGTAGCTATGGGCGCTGTTTTCGGTGCGGCATCACGGGCTACGTTTACCTTTATCATCTTCGCCTTCGAAATCACGCGCGACTACAACTCGGTGCTGCCCTTGATGCTGGTAAGCGTGATCGCCGACGGCGTGGCCATGCTATTCATGCCGAAATCTTCCATCATGACCGAGAAGCTGGCGCGGCGTGGTCTGCGCATTCACCAGGATTATGAAACTGACGTCCTGCAACAAGTATCCGTCGCCGAAACCATGGATCAGGATCCGCCGCTGGTTCCCAGTGACATGCAAATCGGAGAGCTGGCTGACCGCATTGCCAAGCGTGACCCCGCGGTATGCAAGCATCAGGGCATGTTCATCGTGGACAAGGAAGGGAACCTCGAGGGCATCATCACGCGCGGCGACATCCTGCGCGCGTTGGACAAAGATCCTGCTGGCGCTATGAGCGTGATCGAAGCCGGCACTCGCGACGTCCTGGTCACCTACCCCGACGAGCTACTGCACGATGCGGCCGCCAAGATGCTGCGCAGCAACATTGGGCGCCTGCCGGTAGTGGATCGCGATCATTCCCGCCGCATCATCGGTTATCTCGGACGCCCTGGAATCATGGCCGCGCGCCTCCGCCGTCTGGATGAAGAGCACATACTGGAACCAGGCTGGATCGGACGGTTCTTTGCAGAGTAATACCGAGTTCCACGACTCTCCTGACCGAGTCTCTGAAACCACGTCTCTGCCGCGCACACGCAAAATAACTGCCTGAGTTCGGTGACGAACAGACTTAATCACCGCCTGCGGCTCATCATTCCATTCCCGAAGAGTGCACTTTCGGCACACTGAAGGGCCACCACGTATATCGGCTCATCGCAGCAGGCCGGAGGAAGGAAAGCCACATCATCGAGACCAAGACCAGGAAGCCGGACCGCCAGTCCTCTTCTGCCGATCAAGCTGTCTCCCGAGCAGCCCTGGAGAACCTCGTCTTGCGCGCGCTTCCTAGCGAGGAATACAGCCTGTTCGCACCGCGCCTGGAACTCGTCGAACTGGCGAAGGGCCGAACCCTGCAAGAACCGGGCTCGAATATGGAGCATGCTTACTTCCCGAACCGAGGGCTTGTCTCCCTGGTAGTCGAACTGGAGGACGGGAAAAGCCTCGAGGTCGGCATGATCGGCAGAGAGGGGTTCCTGGGAGCGCCCAGCGTGATGGGCATTCGCGACATTCGCAGCCGCGCCATCGTCCAGGCGCCTGCGGCAGCGTTTCGTATCCCTTCGGAACAGTTCGCGGAAATTCTACCCGCCGCGCCTCGCTTGCAGTTTCAGCTGGCACACTTCGCGATTCTCTACAACCTGCAACTTGCCCAGATCGCGGCCTGCACGCGATTTCATCAGATTGAGCAGCGGCTCGCCCGCTGGTTATCGATCAGCGCCAAGAAATCCGGCTCCGAACAACTCCCTTTCACGCAGGAATTCCTGGCGGCGATGCTGGGAGTTGGGCGGCCCAGTATCACGTTGGCCGCGGGCGCGCTGCAAAAGGCGGGATTGATCCGCTACAGCCGAGGCTCGGTCACGATCCTGGATCGCCACGGTCTGGAGAATGCCGCCTGCGAGTGTTACCGGGTAATTCTGCAGCTCGAGTCAGAGGCGGCTTGAGTCGCTGATCGCACCAAAAGGTACCGCGATCGATCCCAAGAGAAAAGGAAAGGAAAAGTAAAGCAAGCGAAACTAGAATTTTCTTTTTTCGGCAGCCTGAATCAGAGGGCGCAAGGCTTCCACGGAGACTCCCATGGTGCCGCCCGAGAAGCCATCCATGTAAGCGGCGTTGACGCCAATGACCTCGCCCCGGGAATTGAAGACCGGGCCACCACTCCCTCCGTGCGCGGTCGGTGCATCGTAGATCAGCTTATCACCGACCACATCGCCCAGGTGGCCCACTGTGGCGGAGGGTCGAATTAACGACAGTGCCGCCAGCTCGTTGGCTGCGCCGATATCGTCGTGACGATACGCCAGCCGCTCATAAACCGCGGGCGGTGATTTCGCAACCATGCCCGCAATTCCCATCGGATACCCGATCACGGTTACGAGTTCTCCTGGCGGCGTGGGCAAGCTCGCCAGAGGCAGAGGCTCGAGCTGTCGGTTAGACGGAGTGGATTCCACACGCAACAGGGCAACATCGCTTTTCGCAGACAGAATAATCGGAGTCACGGTCACCGGGGTTGGCGAGCCCGGAAAGAATGCGATCAACTTCTCCAGTTCCGGAGTTGCGCCGCGACGCATGAGGGCGTCCGCGTCCGCATCTTCGTACCAAGGCTCAGCAACGTGGCGGTTGGTAGCCGCCAGGGCGGCGCCCACCATGAAGCCCGTGCCGGAAAGCCGTGCCCGTAGCCCCGGGCGGCGGCCGGGAAAGCCCACGTGGTATACGCCATAGATGTAGCAGATCGAATTGCGATAGCGAGTCAGGACCATGGCCGGCATGGTCTGTTCCTGCTTGAGCTGCTGGATCTCGGCAGACAGCTGCTGCACCTGCTGCTGTAGCTGCCCCTCTCGCGGAGCAGGCTTGCGGTGCTCGGTCAGCAGGATGGCGCCGCTCATCATCGTGAGCCCGGCCAGCGGGGCCAGTATGCGCCACCACCAGCCTAGGCGTGTGCGCACGTCGGCTTGGGAAATGATCGCCTTCATGGAAAGTTCGGTCTGTTTGCCGGAGGGGGGAGTTGTAATGCAAACAGAAAAGCTGGGCCCATGTTGCCGTCTCCGAGGGACTTCTCCTAGGGTACGAACGGGTAGTAAACGCGATGGCCTCACGGAGGTGCGTGGACACACCTTTGAATCAGTCGCTAACGCTTTCGTTTTCAACAGCTCTGAGCCGCACACCTGAACCTGTCTTCCGAGTAAAAACTGGAGTACACCAGCGTCCGGGTGACCTGCCCCTCCAATCCGCTCAGCCCTAATCTATGTGAAACAAAGTTCGCGATTTTTTGAGAGCTTTCAGGCCTTTGAAAATAAAAGGGTTACAGATAGCGTCTCAGAAAACAAAGGGGTTAGCTGCTCGCTGCTGGCGATCAGAGCAATGTCTCCTGTTTCCCTGATGAAAGAGCCGCGACGGGTCGGCACTGATTTCACTGATCTGATGCGCTTGAATCTGTGTGAATCCGTGCCCGTTTATCTATAATTGCGAGTCTTTTGGGCGGGAGCAACCATGCGAATCCTGAACATTGTGAGCGGAGTGGCGGTCCTACTCACTACCTTGCACCTGGGACACGGAGTGCATCACTCCATTTCCCATGCAGGTCCGGAAGGCCTGCATGGACCCGCACTTTGGGCCGGCTCGGCTATTGCCGGTGTGGTGGGGATCTTCTCGTTTATCGGAGGCTGTCTGCTGCTGCGAGGGAAGGGGACGCTAACCGCGGCTTTGGGAGTACGTTCTATGCCAAGAATTTCCAAAACCAGGTTCGTCATTGCCGTTCCCGACTTGAAGGTTTCAGCTGCTTTCTACCAGGACGTGCTCGGATTCACCGTTCACACCAACCCAGATCCCGGCTGGCTTTTTTATACGTCGGGGGATTGCACCATCATGGCGGGGCGATGCCCGGAATGTATTCCTCCCGCCCAGCTCGGCGATCATTCTTACTACGCGTACCTGCAGATCGAGGACATCGACGCGTATTACGCTTCGGTTCGTGCTGCCGGTGTGGAGATCTGCAAGACCATTCGAGACGAGCCTTGGGGAATGAGGGAGTTTGGCCTCGTCACCGCGGACGGACACCGCATCATGTTCGGCTCACCGGCTGCGTGAAGGCGGCCGGTGGCCGCCCACCCGCCGGGGCGGGGTGATGAGGTTTGTATCAGGGCACGCATCTTGATCAGGTTAGGAGCCGGATGCGGCACCGCTGAAGCGGTGCCCTGATACAAATAGACAGCGGCAGATTCCTCGCTGCGCTTGAATGACAAGCTAAGAGCTAAAGGCTCACGGCCAAAAATAAGGGAGGGAGCGGTTTCCCGCTCCCCGCTTCCGTGGTATGGAATCTTGCGCGCTTCGCCCGGCCGCCCAGAGGAGGACGTCTGGGCCTACGTCAGTTCTCGTAGAGTAAAACGCCTTCGGTTTCCTGCGAGTCTACTGGCCGATAGTAGAGCTTGTTGTCCTCGAGGAAGACCTCGATGAACGCAGGCCGCGTGGTGATTGTGCCCTGGATCAGCGCCTCGGACAGCGGGTCTTCGATATATTTCTGCAGGGCGCGACGCAGCGGACGCGCTCCGTAACTGCGGTCGCCGGCAGTCTGATTGAGCACCCACTTTTTGGCTTCGTCAGTCACACTTACGGTGATCGATTTCTGTGCCAGGTTCTGGTTGAGCTGGTTGACCATCAGCTCCAGAATCTGGATCAGATCGGTTTCGGCCAGTGCGCTGAACAGGATGATTTCGTCAAGCCGGTTCAGGAACTCGGGGTTGAAAGTGCGCTTGACTTCGTTCTTCACCAGGTCTTCGATCTTCTCCGACACCATCTCTTCCTTCTGCGACTGGAACCCGAGCCCTTCCCGCTTCTGCAGGTGGCGAGCGCCAATGTTGGAAGTCATGATGATGATGGCGTTCTTGAAGTCCACCGTGTTGCCGAGGCCGTCGGTGAGCTGGCCGTCTTCAAACACCTGCAGCAGGATGTTGAAGACATCCGGATGCGCCTTCTCGATTTCGTCCAGCAGGACGACAGAATACGGCGCGCGCTTCACGCGCTCGGTCAGCTGGCCGCCTTCCTCATAGCCTACGTATCCTGGAGGCGAGCCGATCAGCTTGGAGACTGAGTGCTTCTCCATGAACTCGGACATGTCGAAGCGGACCAGCGACTTCTCGCTGCCGAACATGAACTGGGCCAGCGTGCGGGCGACTTCGGTTTTGCCGACGCCGGTCGGACCGAGGAACAGGAAGGAGCCGATGGGCCGGTTCGGGCTCTTCAAGCCAGCCCGCGAGCGGCGAATGGCGCGGGCCAGAGCGACGATGGCCTTGTCCTGCGAGATCACGCGCTTGTGCAGCTCTTCCTCGATGCGCAGCAGTTTCTGGGTCTCTTCTTCCTTGATGGAGGTAATGGGGACGCCGGTCCAGCGCGATACCACGTCCTCGATGTCCTCCCGACCGACAACGCCGGTGGAGGATTCATCGAGGTGGTATTTTTCGCGAAGGGCGCGCAGGTTCTCGCGCTCTTTGCGTTCCTCGTCCGAGTAGAAGCGCGCCTTCTCGAACTCGTGGTTCGCGATGGCGTTCTCCATACGGTGGACGATGAACTTGATCCGCTTCTGGACTTCCGTGATCTCCTCCGGCAACGAGGTCTGGCGCAGCTTCACGCGGGCGCCGGCTTCGTCGATCAGGTCGATAGCCTTGTCGGGCAGAAAGCGATCCGGGATGTAGCGGTTCGAATGGGAGACCGCGAAGTTGATCGCGTCGTCGGTGTAGGTGACGGCGTGGAACTTCTCGTAGCGGTCCTTGATTCCGAACAAAACCTTGGTGGCGTCGCCTTCGTTCGGCGGCGGAACTTTAACGGCCTGGAAACGACGCTCCAGCGAACGGTCCTTTTCGATGGACTTGCGATACTCGCCCGGAGTCGTCGCCCCGATACACTGAATCTCGCCACGCGATAGAGCCGGCTTCAGGATGTTGGCGGCATCGAGCGAGCCTTCGGCCGAACCGGCGCCCACCAACGTATGCAGCTCATCGATGAAGATGATGGCGTTCTGGGATTCCATCAGCTCCTTCATGATGGTCTTGAGGCGCTCTTCGAATTGGCCGCGGTACTTGGTGCCGGCCACGATCAACGACAGGTCCAGCGCCAGAATTCGCTTATCCGCCAGGAAAGACGGGACTTCGCCGTCAGCGATACGCTGGGCCAGGCCCTCGACAATGGCCGTCTTGCCCACGCCGGGCTCGCCGATCAATACCGGGTTGTTCTTGGTGCGGCGGCAGAGAATTTGGACGACCCGTTCCAGCTCGCCCTCGCGTCCAACCAGCGGATCGAGTTGGGTGTCCATCGCTGCCTGAGTCAGGTCGCGAGAGAATTCTGATAACAGGGAGGACTCGCGCTGGCGTTGCGGCTGAGCTTTCTCCTGGCTGGTGCGGGCCAGTTCCTCGCGAATGGTCGAGAGACGCAGGCCACGCTCGTGCAGGATCTCGGCGGCAAAACACTTCTCTTCCCGCAGCAAGCCTAAGAGAAGGTGTTCCGTTCCAATGTGCTTGTGGGAAAGACGCTCGGCTTCCTCGGCCGCATAGGCCAGAACGCGCTTGCACTCATTGCTCAACGGGAGGTCAACCGAGGTGGAAACCTTCTCCCGGATGGTGGTGTGGCCCTCGATCTGCTTACGAATCGACTCCACCGAGGCGTGGGAGCGCAGGAAACGGTTAGTGAGAGCTTTGTCTTCGCGCAAAAGTCCCAGCAGCAGGTGCTCTGTCTCTATATAAGGAGAACCGAACTGACTGGCTTCGTAGCGCGCAAAGAAGATGACGCGCCGTGCTTTCTCCGTGTAGCGTTCAAACATAAACCCTCTCCCCGCCAAGTGCTCCGGGAAGCTGTGGGGTTCGTGACATGCCCTTTAGCCTCGGGGAAACCATTTGGCCCAACATCTGTCATGCAATCAGGATACCAAGAACCCAACTCCTAAAAGGAGTTAGGAACTGCAGGATTACTGCAGTACCTGATGCGATTGTCTGCAGTTTGACTGCAATCTCTTGCAGCCATCCTACAGTACCTGTCCACCTCCAGATGACGGACCTCACGCCGGAAGCGAATCCGGGGCCACCTCCTCGATATGCCCGCGATGCAAGCGCAGCACGCGATGACAGCGCCGGGCGAAGGCAAGGTTGTGGGTAGCAATGAGTGAGGTCAGCTGATAGTCGCGATGTAGCCTAGCGATCAAGGCAAAAACCGAATCGGCGGTGCGGCTGTCAAGGTCACCCGTGGGCTCATCCGCCAACAACAATTTAGGGCCGGTGATCAGTGCCCGGGCCAGGGCGACGCGTTGCTGCTCACCCCCGGAAAGCTCTCCGGAACGATGATGCGAGCGTTGCTCCAGCCCAACCTCGCGCAACCAACGTAAAGCTTCTCCTTCCACTCGCTGCCACGGTTGTCCCCGCAGCAGGAGCGGCATAGCGACATTCTCCAGGGCCGTGAACTCCGGCAGCAGATAATGGAACTGCCAGACGAATCCGATTTCGCGGTTACGAAAATCGGCGGCGCGGTCCCCAGAGAGCGCGTTTAACCGCAGTTGCGCGCAGTATACGTCACCAGCGGAAGCGCTATCAAGCGCACCCAGGATGTGCAACAAGGTACTCTTGCCAGCGCCGGACTCGCCGACGATGGCCAGCATCTCACCCTTATTCACCTGAAAGGACAGGTTATCAAAGAGCACGAGGTCCGAATCGCCTGAGCGGAAGACCTTCTTTAACCCCTCAATTCGCAGCATCGCTGCCCGTTTCATTGGATGCGGTACGCTTGCGTTTCGTTCCAAGACCCCTAGCAGGCGGCTTGCCAAACCCAGCGCACCTCATTCCATTAAAACACGGGACGAGGCCGAATGTTCCCGCACATTCCTGCTTCCAGGAACATACGCGGAAAACTGTATACCTAATATCAAACAACACAATGTGACGATGGTCACAATGGCACGTAAGTGTGGGCACCATAAAAAAATGAATCCCGGAATACGAATTGCCATGCAAAGCGGAAGGCAAAAGGTCTGCAGGGGCCGTCCAGGATCGCTTTATTCGTACCGCAGAGCTTCCGCCGGCAAAATCCGGGCGGCGGACCATGATGGGTACAGGGTCGATATAAAGGACACACCAATCGCCACCAGGGCGACCAAAACGCCGTCCCCGGCGCGTGGAGCGAAGGGCACGTAGTCGATGGAGTAAACCTCGGGCGAGAGCGAGATCAGGTGATAATGGCCGCCGATCCAAGACAACACATACCCAAGGAGGAGGCCAATAACCGTTCCGAATGCTCCGATAACAACGCCCTGAGCGATAAACAGGCGTCGGACTTGCGAGCGGCGCGTGCCCATCGACATGAGCACCGCAATGTCCTTGGTTTTTTCCATGACCATCATCGTGAGAGAGATCAGAATGTTCAGTGCCGCCACGAAGACGATCAGACCTATGGTGATAAAGGTGACTAACCGTTCCAGGCGCAGGGCATGGAACAGCGCCTTGTTTTGTTCCATCCAGTTGGCGGTCATGAATCCGTGGCCTCCTGCTAGCTCGATCTCCCGGGCTACTTCCCGGGCTTTGTAGATGTCATCGATCTTGAACTCAATCGTGGAGACCACATCGCCCAAGCCGAACAGGCGTTGCGCATCGGAGAGCCGGGTGAAGGCCCAGGAAGTGTCGTAATCAAAAAAACCCGAATTGAAAATTCCCACCACTCGAAAACGGATGTACTTGGGAACCATGCCGAAGGGCGTGAGTTCCCCTTGCGGGCTGGTCACCAGAACCACGGATCCGACAGTTGCGCCGAGAGCGTCGGCCATGTCCTTGCCCGGAATAATGGGTGGCATCGCGGCAACGCGTTGTTGGACGCCGGAGAGCAGGTCGGGGGACGTTGGAAGGCGGGTCTCTGACCCCCTCTGGCCGGGTCGAAGACCCGACCCGACACTTGCAGATTGTTCGCCTCGAAGATCCGACCCGACACTGGGAAGGCTCTCCTCCAAATCGTTGGCTGAGCCAATCGTGATCGACTTCAGAAGGTCGCTGACCTTGCGCTCTTCGGCTGGAATCATGCCCTTCAAAACTGCCCCACTGGCTCTCGGGCCGCGAGAGATCAGCACTTTCTCATAAATCGCCGGGGCCGCCGCAATCACGTGCGGCTGTTTGGAAAACCGCTCGAGCAGCGGCCGCCAGTCCTTGATGCCGTCGCTCTGAACCCGCATGAGGCTGATGTGCGCGGTCGAGCCCAACAGGCGATCCTGCAAGTCCTGGCGAAATCCGTTATTGATGGCGAGCGCCACAATCAGGGAGGCGACACCGGCTGCCACTCCTGCAATCGAAATGGCAGTAATGACGCCAATGAAGGCTTGACGCCTTTTGGCACGCAGGTAGCGGGTGGCAACGAAGAGTTCGAAGCGCATGAGGAGCTTTCAGCTATCAGCTTTCAGCTTTGCGTCTGGATTATAAACAGTTCAGCCGGGGAAGGATGGCGGGGACCGAGTTCCGGTAGGTGCGGTATTCCTCTCCGAAACGCTGCTCGAGTTCTGCTTCTTCCATTCGGATCATGATGGCGCCGGTGATCAAGGCAAAGGCGGTGAGCGCGTAAAGCGCAACCAGGCCGGTTCCGATGCTCCATGCCAACATTTCACAAAGGTGTCCGAGATAGACGGGATGGCGGACGCGAGAGCGGATTCCGGAAGTGATCAATCGCTGGTCCGGGTAGTCCGGCCGAATCTCGGCGAGGCCGCCTAGTTGGGCACCGGTGAAGTTTTTTTTCGCGTGAGGGTAAATCCAAAGGCCACAGCCAAACCAAAACCCAGCGGGCAGCCAGGCCCACCAACTGGTGTATAACAACACTTCGCGCCATGGCCAGGTAATGGCGCCTACGACGACCCACATTGCTATCCAGAGCGGAACCAAGACGAGATAGGGATTGCGACGCCGCGAACGCCAGTATTCGGCAAAAGGATGAATGGCAAGCCATAAGCCAGGGACGGTGGAGTAAACCACGCACGCGAGCCAAGCCAGGAGATGGAGGATGGGGAGCATGACAGGGAGTCGAGTCTGCGCAAAAACCGACGCTGCGCTTCGCATTTCAATTTCCCTCGAATGTCGTCATCCTGAACCGGCGTTAGGCGGTGAAGGATCTGGCGTGCAGCGCAGATGATGCCGTTCTGCACGCTAGATCCTTGGCGGGCTGAACGCCCGCTCCGGATGATGACATGGTTATCAGGTTCCCTGGCCGCGAGATGAACAAATTTTTGTGCGATCCGTTGGCCAAGCTCCGGTTATCGGCCACGGACCAGGACCTTGGCAGTTCCCATATTGTCAAAGCGGTCGTAGGCACGAACAACGACAACATGTTCCGGGTCATCTGCACTCGAATTGGCAGACCTCCTGGCTCCCGTGCTGGCCTGTTGCAGCGCGGACTCACTGTCGTTGCCCGACAGCTTAATCTGAAAGTTGTAGTCTTCCGCCCGGTTGTCCGAGATCTGGTCCACCGGCTCGATAAATTGCCAGTCGCCCGCATCAACGGAGTATTCGGCCCGCTTGATCGGCGAAAAGCCGTCGGCGGCGTGGAAAGTGACGTGAATTTGTCCGCCTTGCATGGAGGCCGTCAGGCCTTCGATTTGGGGAGGAGTGGTGTCAACTTCGAAACGTCCGCTTTCCTTGTCGCTGGTAAGAGCGTCCCCAGGGGAATGCGAGGGCGCGTCGGAAGCGACTACTTTGATGGTGTAGCCGCCATCCGGAAGCAGCCCGGCGTCGAAGGAGTAAAACTTGTCGGTGATCCCGTCTTTCAAAAGCAACCAGCGGGACTCGTGATCGCCGCGATAATAAATGGAATAGACCAGTTGGTCGTCATTATCATCGTGAGCCGACCACTTCAGGCTAATAGCATCACGGTCGCGCATAGGCGCCGGCGGCGGCATGGTGATTGCGGGATCGACGTTGACCGGCTTAAGTATCTGCGGGTAGCGCATGCCCACTTGCATGGTGACATCGTCGATCTGCGGGGCTACATTCTTCGGCAGGTAGTTAATGACAACGCTGTCCACGCGCGGTGCGGGATTGCCGGCTCGCAGCACCGCTCTCCATTGAACGAACCGTGCAGCTGGAACGTTAAGAGAAGCGTCTTTTTGGAAGTCAACCGGCTGCCAGGAACTCCAGTTTCGGTCTGGGTTGTCTACATTTCCGCTGCGGGCGAAGAGCTGAACGTTTCCGACTCCCCGGAATTGAGCCCGACCCCAACGCGAGAAGATGTGGGCATCGAAAATGTCGCTGTCGTAAGTGCCTTCCGCGGTGAGCGCCGGGCCAACCTGGAACACCTTGCCCAGATTGCTGGTGGAAGCATAAAGGCCGCCCCCAGGAGCCTTGGCAAAAGCTGTGACTTGGGTAGCGCCAGCCTTGATTAGATCGATGAATTCATCCTGCCCGGTAATGGAGAAGATGTGTCCCCGGTTTCCGGTGCCAGCCAGCAGATTGCCGCGTTCGTCGAAAGCCAGAGCGTAGACAAGGTCATTGGAGGAGGTCCAGATCCGCAAGGGTGAACCGTCCGGGGCGATGCGATAAACCTCCGATCCTCCCGTGGCGCCGAGGCCGGGTGCCGGAAATGCGATTGGTCCCGCGGGGATCGTCGGGCCACCCATAGGCTGGATTTGCATCCCTCCCATAGGAGCGTTGATCGCCGTGCCGGCTGGGACATTCGAGGGCATCCCGCTGGCGCGCTTTTCCCCAGCCCCGGCCGCATAGATGTTCCCTGCATCGTCGATGGCTAGCGCTGTGATCTCTTTTTTCGGAGCACTATAAAGAACGAATGCTTGCCCGGTGGGCGCAATACGGTAGACCAAGCCGCTGCCGTCCGAGCCGGCAATCAAGTTACCTTTTGGATCGAGCGCGAGCACACGGATGTGCGCCTCATCACTCTTGAAAAAGACGGTATGCTCCCCCTTGGGCGTGACCCGGTAAATCTCGCCGTGATCGCCGGTCGCGATGTAGAGGTTGTCCTGACTGTCCAGGGCCAGGTCCCAAATGTATTTTGTGCCAGGATCGAAATAGACGCTGGAGGACCATGTGGGACCCTGGTCGGCCTTGCCTTTCTCATTGCGGGTCGGCGCGTTCTTCTTCTGCTCGATTTTATAAACCTTGCCGTCAGGAGAAGTGGCGGCGTAGATCGCGCCTTTCTTATCGGCCACGAGGGCTTGGACTTGAAGTTCCTGTGGCTCGAAAATTGTGCTGGCCTGGCCGTCGGACGTGATTCGGTAGAGCCGGGCTGGGGCGCCAGTGGCAGCAAAGAGCGTGCCAGAGTCGTCGGCAGCTATAGACCAGATGTAAGTGGACGGCGTGGTATAAAGCGGCTTGAAAGCGGGAGCCAGTTGCAGCCCGCCAGTGCTGCGGACGGCCACTCCCTTGGCTGTGCCCTTGTAGAGCTCGTCAAACTTCGACTGTTCCCACGTACGGGTGCCTTCCGTAAAAGCAAGGACCGTCAAGAAAACTACAACTAGGATTGAAAACAGCTTGCGTCGATCAGTAGACAAATTCGTACCTCTCATCGATTTCCAGGGTTCCAGGGAAATTTCAGACTATCACGGTTTGCACGTGTCCGGGTGCAGCGGAGCGGTAAGCGGCGGCAGTCATGCTCGGCGAGACCCATGTCTCGCAAAACCGGCGAGACATGGGGCACCGCGGCAATTACTTGATCGTAATGGTCAACAACTGGGCACCGGAAACAACGTAATCTAGCGCTGTGGAAGCCTCGTTCACCGAGGATTCTCCCAACACCACCATCTCCTGCGTGCCACGCATTCCTTCCATGACGTTCATCACGGAAAGCGGGAGGGTTGGCATGACCTTGTCGGCCACCATGGCTTCCGGATCGGCTTCCAACAGTGAAACGTACAGCCGGTTGTTGGAATGCTCTTTGTTCAGCAGGGCAATGGTGGAGGGCAGGTCCAGCTTGCGGCTGAACATCGGAACATTGCGGCGCATATGGTCCAAGGTGTCACCGTCGCTGACGAGAATGCGCAGAGGACCCTTGGACGTGGAGGTCGGCACGTGCAGCTTAATTTGACGCACGATCCTCTCGCCACGATAAGGACGAAGCACGGTTTCCACGGTGATCTCGTCGCCAGGCCGGGCCTCGGTGACGTCTGTGCGGACGTTCTCGAGACGGGCAAAGCGGCGTTCTTTTACCAGGTCGAAATCGAGTTGCACGCCTTGGATCTTGGGCTGTTGGTAAGCATTGTCGAAAATTCGCCCGAAGCGATCGCCCAGAGAGAGCGCGACCTGCAGGGCCGCCGGAGCCGCTCCATCGCTCGGCGCGAACATGTTCTGCAGGGTCACATCCGGGTAGCCATTGACGCTGATGTGGCCATTCAACCGGTAAGTAACTTCTTCTCCGTATTCATTCAAGCCGCGCAGGGCGTTGAAGACGGTGGCCATCATGGCGACAGGGCTGAGGCGCGCGTTATTCAGCACCTCATAATGAAATTGCTTGTCGGCCGGTCCCCCGTGGATATTGAGCGTGACGGGAATCATCTGCGGGTCTCTGCCCAACATGCCCATGATGCCGGTGTGGCGGTCCTGTACAAAGGAGCCGACCGGCTCGGTAGCGTTCACAATTTTGAACGCGTTCAAGGGCGACGGCAGTGTGGCCAAGATCTGCGCCTTGGTCATGGGTATATCCACCATGCCGTACTGCAACAGTGGGTGGCCACAGGCCAGAAGCCGCTGCGGATCGATGTAGGTTACGGTGCAGGTGGCGGCAATATCCATGTCGCCGCGAACCAGGACGGCGCTTACCGCGGAACCGGCTTCCAGCGGTTCGGGCTGCTTAATATCGCTGACCGAACCAGCGCCCATGACCGGGATAATGCCGGCAGAGGCAAACTGCGGCGCGAAGCGCCGCACGGTTTCCTCGTCAAAACCGTTGAATACCAGCGGGGTATCGATCGGTTTCAGGTAGTTGGCGACGCTTTGAAGCAGAAGAGCGCTGGGGTCTCCGGGTCCAGAGGTCTTGCTGGGCACGCTGGGACCTGACCGGGCAGACGGCATTTCCACCGGCTTGCTGCGATCCATGGCGTTGATTTCCAGCATTTCCGCGATCGGGGTCACCCCGGCAATCGGCTCCTTGGAAAACTCGCCGATGCGGAAGGCAAGCGCGCCCGCCAGCTTGCCATCAATGTAAACAGGGCTCCCGCTCATGCCGGCGACGACACCCGTGTACTCAACTTTCTTCCCGTGCAGACGTATGAGGATAATGTCGCCCCTGGGGCCGTTGATGTTCTTAAGGATGCCCAAGACCTCGACGTCCATCGGCTCGGGTTTGACGCCTTCGAACACCGTATAGGCGACGCCCTTCATGCCGGTATGGATCTGGTCTACAGAGATGGTCTGGATGTCAGTGGAAGTCTCGGCTGCGGTCACACAAACGGGCAACAAACAGCAGAGGGCTGCGAGAGCAAAGTACAATTTTCTCATCAGTTCGCCCAATACACTCCGGCGCCGAACAGCACGCCTGTACTCAGCTTCAGTGTGTCAGATTCTCGGGGGAAGTCCCAAAAAACGAGCACATCTACCAAACAGCGAAGCAGTGCATCTATACTAGCACGGGATTTTCCTGAGGCAACCCATGTTTTACAGGCAGTTGGCAATGTTTTCCGGCCAGGTCCGTAAAATTTTCACGCTACTTACCTTGCTCGGATTGGGCTTGGGAACGCCGGTTTTGAACCGGTGCGCCTTCGCTCAGCCGCAGCCTTCGAGTCAAAGCTCGTCGGGTCAGCAGAACCCCAACCAGCAGACGCCTCCCCCGGAGGCGGGAGGGCCTGGAAATGACGTTGGGCCCTACGCCATCCCCAAAAAGAAGGAGGAGCCACCGCCCCCGCCGCCGCCACCAAAGCCTTCGAAGGTGGAGGGCATGCCGGACTACTCCATCCGGGTGGATGTGCCCATCGTCAATTTGGACGTTTCAGTCATGACCAAGAATGGCCAGTTCATTCCCGGGCTGAAGAAAGACAACTTCAAGATTTACGAGGATGGGGTACCGCAGAAGGTCGCAAACTTCAGCCAACAGGAAGCACCAATCACGGCGGTCATGCTGATCGAATTTGCCTCCACCAACTACAACTACCTTTACGACGCGCTGAACGCCTCTTATACATTCGCCAGCCAATTGAAAAAGGAAGACTGGGTGGCGGTAGTCGCCTATGATATGAAGCCGCAGATTCTGGTGGATTTCACCCAGGATAAGCGCGCAGTCATGGGTGCGCTGAACATGATGCGCATACCCGGATTCTCGGAGCGGAATCTGTTCGACTCGCTCTATGACACGCTGGACCGGATCGAGGGGGTCGAAGGACACAAGTACATCATTCTGATATCCAGCGGGCGAGATACCTTTAGCAAGATTAACCTCGATCAGATCATCAAGAAGATCAAGGCGACCCAGAACGTTACGATTTACGCCGTCAGCATAGGTCGCGCATTGCGGGAATGGCTGGACTCCCATGGCTACGCTGGCGGGATTCAGAGCACTGACTGGCTGCAGGCCGACAACCAGATGAATACCTTTGCCAAGCTTACCGGCGGACGAGCCTACTTCCCGCGCTTCGAGGGCGAGTTGCCGGAAATCTTCCACGACATTTCAGCCGACGTTCGCAACCAGTACAACCTCGCCTATCACCCGAGCAACACCAAACTCGATGGCAGCTATCGCAAGTTGAAAGTCGAGTTGGTGGGACCTGATGGCAGCCCTCTGAAGGTGCATGACCAGAAGGGCAAAGAGGTCAAATACCAGATCATTGCCCGGGAAGGGTACACGGCGAAACATCAAGTGGAGTAGCTCGTATAGGAGCTAGTAGCTAGTGAAGATGGAAGAAGTGGTCCAACAGAAACAGCGATCCTACGCCCAGGAATACCAATAAAGCCATTCGTACGCCGGGCTCTTTGTTGACCTCGGGTATCAGGTCGGAAGCAGCGACGTAGATCGTCACGCCGGCCGCGAGCGGCAGGCCGGCGCCGACTTCGTGGCGGAATATCGCCATCGTCATGACCCCAGCTACGGTGGCAACTCCCAACAGCATGGAGGCACCCCAGGCCACTCCACGACTCCGTCCGCTGGCCAGCATCACCGAGGAAATCGTGAATCCTTCCGGAATCTTGTGCAGAAAAACAGCAAGAAAGATGATCCAGCCCAGCCAACTGGACACGATGAATCCCGAGGCGATCGCAATGCCGTCAAAGAAGGTGTGAATTATCAGGCCAATCAGCACTGAATAACTTTTGTGCACTTCTACGAACTCGTCGGTGTGAGTTTCTTCGCCGAAGTGGAAATGCGGGGTGACGGTGTGCTCGAAGAAATGAATGATGAGATAGCCGAGCAAGACCAGAAACGCAGCGCTTTTGCCGCCTAGCGCGAGGCTCTCCGGAACCATCTCCACGATGGAGGTTGCCAACATGAATCCGGCGCCGAGCGCGACAAAGTATCTTAAATAAGAACGCTCCCAATGCTTTTGAACAATGATGGCGCCGCCGAAAACGTTGGCGGTCGCCGCCGTGAGACCCAGCAGCAAGCTGAGGATGATCGGATTCATTGGTGAAGGAGCAGAATACCAGTAGCTAGTAGCTAGTACCTAGTACCCAGTACTGAGAAACTGAGATCCACACTCGACAGCTCTCGAGATTATTGTGTGGGGCCGGGTCTTTGACCGGGCCCGGCGGGTCAGAAACCCGCTTCCACCTTGGGAAAAACTAGCTCGGAACTCGGTGCTCATCCCGAATGCCGGATATGCATCACATCGCCGTCGTTGACGATGTAGTCCTTGCCTTCCAGCCGCAGCGTGCCTTTGGCACGGGCGTTGGCTTCAGAACCGGCCTCCAGGAGTTGGTCCCAGTGAATGGTTTCGGCACGGATGAAATGTTTTTCCAGATCAGAGTGAATGGCTCCGGCGGCTTCGACGGCGCGGGTTTTGGCGGGAATGGTCCAGGCGCGGCATTCGTCTTCTCCAACCGTGAAGAAAGAGATCAGGCCAAGAAGCGCATAGGTGGTACGAATCAAGCGTACGAGGCCGCTCTCTTTGAGTCCGTAACTGGAGAGAAACTCAGCGGCGTCGGCATCGGTCATTTCTGAGAGTTCCGCCTCAACTTTGCCACAAATGGCAGTCGCGGCGGCGTTGGGACGCGAAGCCACCTCGGTCAGCTTGTATTTCGCGACAGCGCTCTCCAGTTCCTTGCCCAGCTCAGCGCTCTCGTTGATATTGAGCACGTACAGGATGGGTTTCTCGCTGAGGAACATGAATCCGCGGATGCGCTTTTTGTCCTCGGGGGTCATCTCCATTTCGCGCAGTGGGCGTTCGGTTTCCAGGTGTGCTTTGGCGCGCTTCAGCAGGTCGAATTCGTGTTCCAGTTCCGGCGAGCGCATCTTCTTTAAATCTTTTTCCAGACGCTCCAGGCGTTTCTCGATCTGCCCCAGATCGCTGATCATGAGGTCAAACTCCACGTTCTTGATGTCGCGAAGGGGGTCAATCTCGCCCACATGCGGGATTGCAGGATCCTCGAAGGCGCGGACCACGTGCGCTAGGGCGTCTACCTGGCGCAGGTGTCCGATGTACGCGGTTTCTTTCAGGGCTTCCTGGCCGATGGCGCCGACGTCCACATACTCCACCGAAGCGTGCACCAGTTTTTTGGGGTTGTAGAGGGCGGCAAGGCGGTCGAGGCGGTCGTCAGGAACCTTGGCGACTCCAACGTGGGCCTCACGAGGATTCGCGAAAGCATTCTCGGAGAGTTGCGCCTTGGTGAGAATGCGAAATAGTGAACTTTTGCCCACCTGGGGCAGGCCGATGATGCCGGTTTTCATAAGAAAGCTTCCAGCTCCTGGCTGCCAGCTGCGTAAGCAGAATAACAAGAATTGTCAGAGAAGGGCCGTGACGTGCTGCCAGTTAGGGACAAGGAAAAGCAGATTCCTCGCTACGCTCGGAATGACCAGGAAACAAAGAAAAACAGCCACGGATTCACATGGATTCACACGAATCAGAAGATCCATCTGTGTTCAGGCGAGCTGTCGAGCGGTGAGGTAAACAACTATGAGGCCTAGTAACAAGACTCCACCTTCCAGGCGCGTGGACCAGACGTGCAGCGCATTGAACTGCAAGCGGGCCGGATCGTTGCCGGCGACATTATCGATCTGACCCATAGACGCTCGCAGTGCCGTCATTTTCGGCGAAATGCCGAATTGCGAAATCAGGGTGAGGACCAGCATGAGGCAGACGAAGACGTGCCGAGCGGCAAGAGGATGCGCGGCCCCGGTGGTCAGGCGAGAGCAGGTCATCGAGCTAACGAGGAAGACAATTCCAGAAATGATTCCCATCCAATGCAGCCGGCTGAGAGATGAGCTCACCACGGAACCTGCCATGTGACGCGTGGGAAGCACGGAAAAAACGGTGGGGGCGAGAACAAAAGCGAAGAAGATTAGACCGCCCAGCCAGACGATCAGGGACATCAGCATCAGGAATCGCAGCAAGGACATGGGGTTACATTATGCCTAGCGCGGAGACTGTCAGCAATCCAGAATGGCAAACGGGCTGGTGAGTGCTTGTGTCGTCCCGATGGGACTTGTTCCAATTTCCGACTTCATCCCAGCGCTAAACCCTGGGCTATTTTCAGGGCACCCCTCCGGGGTTGTTTCTAAGTCAACTGCGAACTCGGAAACCAAGAACTGCTGTTCACACGGGCACGGACACGCTCTCCACAATCTCCCGCAAAACTTGCTCGGCTTGCTCCGACTTCTTCAGCGTAGAGGAATAGAGCGCGTTGACGACAACTCGATGGGCGAACACGGGTACGACCAGCGGTTTGAAATCCTCGGGAGTGCAGAAGGTCCGGCCTTCGAGAAAGGCCATGGCTTGTGCGGCGCGATAGAGCATCTGGGATCCGCGGGGTGAAACACCCAGCGAGAGATATTCGGACTCCCGCGTCTTCTTCACAATTTCCAGCGTGTAGTTGACCAGCGCGTCGTCGACTCGCACGCGGACCACGGCCTGCTGCATCTCCAGCACATCGGCTGCGCTGAGCACCGGTTGCATCTTCTCCAGTTGCACGGCTCCCGCTGCAGAGCGAAGAATCTCGCGCTCTGCGTCTTCACCCGGATAGCCCATTCGAACGCGCATCAGGAAACGGTCCAGCTGCGACTCCGGAAGCGGGTAGGTTCCGTGATGCTCCACGGGGTTCTGGGTGGCAATCACCAGGAATGGCTGAGGCAGAGGATACGAGTGCACGTCCACCGTGACCTGGCCTTCATTCATTGCTTCCAGGAGTGCCGACTGGGTCTTAGGTGTAGTGCGGTTGATCTCGTCGGCGAGGAGGATGTTCGTGAACACCGGGCCGCGCTTGAACTCGAAAGCCTGCTCGACGGCCGACCAGATCGAAATGCCCAGCACGTCGCTGGGCAGCATGTCGCTGGTGAACTGCACCCGTTGGAAGCTGCAATCGATCGCGCGAGCCAGCGCCTGGCCTAGCGTAGTCTTTCCGACTCCAGGCACACCTTCAATCAGCAAGTGGCCGCGGGCAAACATCGAGACCAGCGCCAGGCGAACCACCTCGTTCTTTCCGCGAATCACGGCGCGCACAGCGTTTTCCAGCTGCGCAGAGCGCGACGTGGCAGTTCCCGTCTGCATGGGCATTAAATTTGATTTTACTATGGGTGGTGAGGAGGGCCGAGGACAGTTGGGTTACGGAAGTCATAAGCTGCTGTCAGCTCTCAGCTATCAGCTCTCAGCGAAAACAACAGCGAGGAAATGAGGGCTGAAAGCTGAAAGCTACTGCTCAAAATCTGCCGGGCGGCCGGTCAGGCGCTCGATACGCTTTGCGATGGGCGGATGGGTCGAAAACAGATTACCGAAATTCATTCCCAGCAGCGGTTGCACGATAAACAGGTGAGCCGTTGAAGGCGATGCAACCATGGGCAGGCGGCGCGAGTAAGCGTCGAGTTTCTTCAGTGCACTGGCCAAAGCATAGGGATTTCCCGTGTAGTGCGCGCCGCTGGCGTCGGCCTGATATTCGCGCGAGCGCGACACGGCAAACTGGATCAGCATGGCGGCGATCGGCGCCAGAATCAGCATGAACAGAGCGGCCAGCCCGCCTCCTCGATCACGATCGTCGCGCTCCATGCCGCCGAAAATCATGGCCCACTTGCCCATGTTGGCCAGCATGGTGACGGCTCCAGCAATGGTGGCGGCAATCGAGCTGATCAGGATGTCTCGATTGTTCACGTGTCCGAGTTCGTGGGCCAGCACACCTTCCAGTTCCTCGTCGTTCAGCAGGTTGAGAATCCCTTGCGTGACTGCAACCGAAGCATGTTGCGGGTTGCGGCCGGTGGCGAAGGCGTTTGGCGAATCGCTCGGGATCACGTAAATCTTGGGCATGGGCAGCCCGATTCTCTGGGTCAGACGCTCGACTACCTGGTAGACGCGAGGCAGTTCTTCACGGGTGACCGGCTGGGCGCGATAAGTGGCCAGGGCGATCTTGTCGGAGAAGAAATAGGCGATGAAGTTCATGACCGCCGCGATGACGAGAGCGAAGATCATGCCATTCTGCCCGCCGAAGGCTCGGCCGATGAAGAGCAAAAGCAGAGTTAATGCCGTCAGCAAGAATGCGGTCTTGAAAGTGTTGCCCATGAACTACAAACCCTCAACCATATAGATGTTACACGCCCAGGTGAGATTCAGGCTGTGATACGAGGCCGGGGGCAAACTGCACCACTACCAGGCCGGGAGGGTCGCGGTTCCGCGGAGAGTTCGGCGCTGCACGCGAGATCCTGGGCCAAGCTAAAGCTTGGCCCAGGATGAAGATCGGAGAAGTGGAGGTATGCAACGGCGGAGGCGGGTCAAAGACCCGTCCCCCACAGTGTTAGGTTCTCAAGCCTTCTGCGCTTCGCGTTTCACGGCGCGATGAAGCGTCTGATCCAAGGCGGCCTTGGCTTTCTCGTAGTCCTGCTGAGAAATGCGCCCTTGCTGCCGCTCTACTTCGAGCTCGAACAGTTCTTCCTTCAGCGCCTGCAACAGCAGTCCCGAATGATTCGAGTTGCTGCGAGCCGTGACTGTCGGCGCCGCAGTAGCGGGAGCCGCCGCCGCTTTTGTCAGTCGCGCAGCGGACGGGCGCGGAACCTCGACCGTCTCGTCCTGATCAATTCCCTCTAGAACTCCGCCTTTGGCCGGGGAACGCTTGGAGATGTAATAACCACCGCCTGCCAACATCACGGCGAAGGCTCCCAGAATGTACCAGCGGTATTTATCCAGCGGATCAGGGGCATCGATGGGCGGTCCCAATCCTCCGCCCGGGCGAGAGTCGCGGCCAGAGGCCTGGCCTCCGCCCATTCCCCCACCTCCTGCTTCGCCGCCGGACTCATTGCGCGCGGGCAGATTTCCGGTGCCCGACACCTTGAACGCGAGCCCCTGGTTGGCCTGGGCGTTGGAGACAACTTCCACCTGGGAATCACTCTGTCCCGGGTCCTGCATGGACTGGTACGATGCCGGGCCGGAAAACTGCATCGATTTCGGGAGCACCACCACGAAGTGGTCCATACCGTAGAGCGGCTTGGGGTCGAGGTTGGCCGATCCGGAATACGGCAAGTGATACTGCACCTGGAACTGGGTCTCGCCCGGCCGCAGCGGGAAGATGAAGGCGTAGCGGTTCTTCTCCTTCTGCGGAACGGCCGTGGCGTTAATGGGCTGGCCGCCGGCGGTCTTGGCCATGGCGGAGTCGACGGTCACGCCGTCCGGCAAATAAAACTCGAAGTTCTGGTCGTTCATCTGCGTCTTCGGAGGCTTCGACCGGTTGTCCACCGCAAACAGACGGGCAACCTTCAGGCTGCTGTCATCTGCTTCGATCCGCATGACGTCGGCGGTGACATTCAATCCCTCGATCTTTTTGGCCACATCGAAGACTTCCGCCTCGACCGAGGTTGTTCCCGGGGGCGCCATACGGTGATAGGTAACACCCTGGTGAATCACCCGAATGAGGTGGGGCGCATCGCCGGCCGGCAGTTTGAAGCTGAAATTGCCCTTGGAATCGGTCTTGGTGCGGGCCGCTTCTTCCATGCCTTGCGCCAGGTTGAGCAGGACGACTTCATCGCCGCTGGCGGGCTTGTTGCTCGTACCATTCTTGACCGTGCCGGTCAGGGTTTGCGCCGAGGCGAAACTGCTGAGGGCCAGTATGAGACCAGTTGCGGTAAATTTGAGGGAGGACTTCAAATCCTCGCTCCTTTCTTCTGCTTAGTTGGAGAACTAGCGGGGCCGGCTGATGAAGCCGCGGCTTCCAGGCGAGCAATCTCAGCCAGGATGGCAGCCGCTTCCTCTTCCAGAGAAGTTTTCATGGCCTGGTAATCGGCTTCCGGAAACTTGCCAGCTTTATATTCGAAGTTGAGATCACGCAGGTTTTCGTACACAACGTCTTTGCGTTCGCGCAAATAGCCGGCGCGCGTCTTTTTCGGATCCAGCTTCAGTGTGCCGGGCAGATAAAAGACGTAGAACACGACTGCCGCTGTGAACAGGAGACAAACACATAGAATGAATGGGGTCATATTTCGGTGTCCTGCTGCGCTTTTTTACGGAAGATATCGAGTTCAGAGCCGCTGACCGGCAAGACGCCTCCGGGGGCCACCGGCGCGGGACGCTTGCTCCAGGCGCGCACGATGAAGATGGTGGTGGCAAGTCCCAGCGCAAGTGCCAGGAAGGGCATGATCCAGGCCACCCGGTTGAAACCGGTGGTGGTGGGCGCGGCAATTACGACGGTGCCGTATTTCTGGACAAAGCCCTGCAGGATGAGGTCGTCATTATCGCCGCGATCGAGGGCGGCCATCAATTCGCCGCGCATGCGATCTGAATATGAGCAGCCTACGTGGTTGCATTCCAGCAGGATCTGGCTGCAGCTGCACACGCACATCATCTTGTGGCCGAGTTGATTGAAACGAGCGCCCTCGTCTCCCGCGCCCATGAGCGCAACGATGGCGATGAATAGAGCCGCGAACTGCAGGGAGCACTTAAGCAGCCCGCGGGAACGCCGAATTGTGGATCGTGTAAGCAACTTCACCTCAGCGGCTGACGCCGGTTCCTTCTGAGCATCTAGCGGCACACCTGAAGGCATGCCCTGATACGAAGCCTCTGATTTCCGACCTGATGAGGCACGGCCGAAGCCATACCCTGCCTAGTCACCGGCTCCGGCGGGAACGGCCTGGGCGCGAGCAGGTACAGTGACCCGCACGGCCGCAGCGTTCGGCACGAGAGCCGACAGTGTTCCGAAAATCATGACGAGCAACCCGGTCCAGATCCACGGAACCATCGGGTTCAGGTGCGCCTTGATGATCGGACGCCCCGTGTCCTGGTTAAGGCCTTCGTAAACGACGTAGAGGTCCGTGATCAGTAAGGGATTTTTCCCGGTGAACGTGGGAAAAATACGCGGAATGGTCTGCGGCTGCTGGCTGGCTTTGTAAAAGCGCCGCTCAGGATATAACGTCGTGAGCTGCTGGTCGCCTTTGAAGACCTTGATGATCGCCCACTCGTTGCCGTAATTCGGATTGTCGTCCTGGGTGTAGGACTGGCAAACCAGGGTGTAGGGACCGAGCGTCATCTTATCGCCGAAACCCATCTCCTTCTCTTTGTCCTGATTGAAGGCGGTACCCAAAATTCCGATAACCACCATGGCCACGCCGAAGTGCACGACGTATCCGCCGTAGCGGCGGGTATTACGGTGCCACAAATGCACCATCGAAGCCGCCAGGTTCTGGCCCGTGTGACGGGAGATCACGCGGCCTCCGCGTACGAACTCAGAGACCACGGTCAGGATTACAAGGACGCCCAGCATAGCCGCCATCAGCGCGTAGAAATACGAAATGTCATTCCATGGGCGCACGCCGAAGATCATCATGCCGATGCCCACGGCAACCGCACCAAGGCTGGGCCACAGGAAGTTGCGTTTCAGGCTGTCCAGGGACGTCTTGCGCCAGGCCAGCAGCGGTCCCAACGCCGTCAGCAACAGAAGCAGAAGCGCAACTGGTACCGCGACCTTGTTATAGAACGGCGCGCCTACGGTGATTTTCTTGTCCTCGACCAACTCGGAGATTTTGGGGAACCAGGTACCCCACAACACGGTGAAGCAGGCCAGCAGCAGAAGCAGGTTGTTGAACAGGAAACTCGACTCGCGCGAAACCAGCGACTCGAGCCTGTGTTCGGTCTTCAAATGCGCCTTATTCTTCACGAAAAAGAAGGTGAACGTGGCCAAAGTAATCGCGAGAAGCCATCCAAACCACTCGCCGATGGAAGACTGAGCGAAGGCATGCACGGAGCTGATGATGCCACTGCGCGTCAGGAAGGTCCCGAGGAGTGCCAGCCAGAAGGTGGCAAATACCAGCCACATGTTCCACACTTTCATCATGCCGCGCTTCTCCTGCATCATGACGGAATGCAGGAAAGCGGTTCCGGTCAACCAAGGCATTAGGGAGGCGTTTTCCACCGGGTCCCATCCCCAATAGCCGCCCCACCCGAGCACGGCGTAGGCCCAATGCGCTCCCAGGAAAATGCCGATGGTGAGAAACATCCAGGTCACCATGGTCCAGCGGCGGGTAATGTGAATCCACTGCTCACCCTGGTAACGCATGATTAATGCGCCAAAGGCGAAGGCGAACGGGATCGTCATTCCCACGTAGCCCAGGTACAGCATGGGCGGGTGAATCACCATCTCGGGATATTGCAAGAGTGGGTTCAGTCCGTTGCCGTCGGCAGCCCGCTCGCCTTGCATGACGGCGAAGGGGTGGGCGGCGAAGTTAAGCAGCAAGAGAAAGAAAATTTGTACGCCGGCGATAATGACCGAAGCGTAAGCGAACAGTCTCTGGTCGGTCTTGTGGCGCAACCGGAGCACAAAGCCGTAGGCCGCCAGCAGCAGTGACCAGAAGAGCAGAGACCCTTCCTGTCCTGACCACAACACAGCGAATTTGTACGGACCAGGCAGGTCGCGGTTGCTGTGATGGAAGATGTAGGCGATGGAAAAATCGTCACGAAACGCGGCCATGACGAGCACAACGGCGGCAAACAAGACCGCTGCAAAAATCGCCACTCCGGCGCGACGGGCGGTTTCGCCCAGCCGTTCCGAATCCGGGCCTTCCCGCACCAGGGCCAGGATGCCCGCAAGGAACGAATAGAGGGCCAAAACCAGAGCAATGAGAAGCGCAAAACTGCCAACTTGTGACATGGGAAGCTCTTATTTTTTCAGAAACAAGCGGCCGTGGCAATGTTAGATGCCCCCGGCGTGCAATTACAGAGACTAGAACCCCTTGAGAAATTCAAAGTCACAGCTTGCTTTTGTGACGAAGAAAAGCGTTCAGCGGGTGGCTTCCGCCGGGCCCCACAGCGGCTTATGAGTGTAATTATCTCCTAAACGACTGCAGAAAGAAACCTCCAGAAGGACACAATGTATTATGTCCGGTTAGCCTCTTGTTATGATGTTGATGGACACTGTCCAAAATAAATGTGCCCTAATCTGAAAATTCAAACGCATGAGTAGTCCTGAAGTCGCATCCCCTGTCCGACAGCCGTTAAAAGTGCTGATCGTCGAAGATAGTGCTCCCGACGCGGAGCTCATGGTCCATGAGCTGCGCCGGGCCGGGTTCGAAGTCAACTGGGAGCGGGCCGATAAGGAGCCGGATTTTCTTGCCTGTCTGGCCGAGTCCCCTGAACTAATCCTGGCCGACTACACGCTGCCGCAATTCAGTGGTCCGCGTGCCTTGGAAATCCTGCAGGAACGTGGCCTGGGAATCCCTTTCATTGTGGTTTCGGGCACCATTGGCGAGGACCGTGCGGTCGCTATGGTGAAAGAAGGCGCCGCCGACTTTCTCCTGAAGAGCGAACTGCCTCGCCTCGGCCCGGCGGTCATGCGGGCTCTACAGGGAGTGCGCAAAATTGCGTATTTCTCCATGGAGATCGCCCTGGAATCCGGAATTGCGACCTACAGCGGAGGTCTGGGCGTCCTCGCCGGTGACACCATTCGATCTGCCGCCGATCTCCAAGTGCCCCTGGTCGCGGTCTCGCTGGTTCATCGGAGAGGGTACTTTCTGCAGCGTCTGGATGCAAGCGGGTGGCAAGTCGAGGAAGCAGCGGAGTGGCGGTTGGAAGACTACTTAACCGAGATGCCGTCCCGGGCGAGGGTGGAGATCGAAGGGCGAACGGTCCATCTCCGGTGCTGGAAATACGAGGTCAAGGGTGTGAGTGGTTACTCGGTCCCGGTCTACCTGCTCGATTCCTGCCTTGCAGAAAATAGCGACGCGGATCAAGAACTGACGCATGTGCTCTACGGCGGCGATTCCTGCTACCGGCTTTGCCAGGAGATTGTGCTGGGGATCGGCGGGGTACGCATGCTGCGCGCCCTGGGTTACGACGCGATCGAACGCTTCCACATGAACGAAGGCCACGCCAGCCTTCTTACCCTGGAGCTATTGCAGGAAGAAGCGCGGAAACAAGGACGGGAGCGCGTTGACATGAATGATCTGGCGGTAGTGCGACCCAAATGTATCTTTACGACGCACACGCCGGTTCCGGCCGGGCACGATCAGTTTCCGCTCGGCGTTGTCAGCCGTGTGTTAGGACATCAGGAAGATTTTTCGGATTCCTTTGCCAGCGACGTAGCGGCGCGCGTTTTTGGACGCCGGCAAAGCGGTTCTGCGCCGAAATCGTTCCCCGATGGTCAAGGCATGCTGAACATGACCTACCTGGGACTCAACATGAGCCGGTACGTCAATGGAGTAGCCAAGAAGCACGGAGAAGTGTCGCGCCTGATGTTTGCGGGCTACCGGATTGATGCCATCACCAACGGGGTCCACGCCGGCACCTGGACGTCGCCGGCCTTCCAAGCCTTGTACGATCGCCATATCCCGGACTGGCGGCAGGACAATTTTAGTCTTCGCCATGCCGAGAGCATCCCGAAAGATGAAGTCTGGGATGCCCACATGCGAGCCAAGACTCAGCTGCTCGAGGTGGTCAACCAAAAAGCCGCGGTGGCGATGATGCCGGACGTGCTGACGATCGGCTTTGCCCGTCGGGCGACCGCCTACAAACGTGCCGATCTTCTTTTCACCGAGATCCAGCGCTTGAAGAAGCTAGCCGAGGCCGGCGGACTGCAGGTGATCTATGCCGGCAAGGCCCACCCCAGCGACCAGGATGGCAAGCAGCTGATCCAGCGAATCCTGCGCATCAAAGAAGAGTTGAAAGACGACATCAGCATTGCCTTTGTCGCGAACTATGACATGCAGCTGGCCAAACTCATGACGGCCGGAGTCGATCTGTGGCTGAATACGCCCCAACCTCCACTCGAGGCCTCCGGAACCAGCGGCATGAAAGCTGCCCTGAACGGTATTCCGAGCCTCAGCATCCTTGACGGCTGGTGGCTGGAAGGACTGATCGAAGGCACCACGGGATGGGCCATCGGAGGTCGGGACGGGCACGAGAACACCAACGGCGGGTCTCAGGATGCCGATTCGCTCTATACCAAGCTGGAGCAGAAGATCATTCCCATCTTCTATCAGAAGCGGGGGCGTTTCATTGACGTCATGCGCCACGCCATTGCGGTCAACGGCTCCTTCTTCAATACCCAGAGAATGCTGCAGCAGTATGTTTTAAGCGCATATTTCGGCTGATTCCCACGACCAGGACCCTGGGAAAACCTGGGGACCGCACGTCGGTAATCGTTAGTAACCTTGCGCCACAACCGCCCGATGAGTTCTGATTGACCCGATCGAAGTGTGGGCAATAAGTGTGTCTTCGGAGGAAGACGTTGCGCGTGGGCGAGGAAAGATGGGAACTGGCTATTCTGGCCACAGTCCACGGCTTCTATTTGAAGCTGCTGCAGGACTATCTTGCCGGCGAGCTGCCCATTCCCACGGGCCTCGACAGCGACGCGCTGTCCAACGCTTCTGACAATTCTCATCACGCCCTGGAGAACATGCAGCGCTGGTTGCAGCTGCTCGACATGGCAGTAACTCCGGCCATGGTGCGCTGCGGGCTGACCGCGGAAACCGACCCGGAATTGGCTGAGGCCCTGCTCCGTTACTACGCCCGCAAAAAGGATCCCAGCGACCCAGACCGCGACCGGACGGACCTGGTGGCCACATTTCTCTATCGCAATCCACGGGTTCCCGGACAGTGGGAGCGGCGAGGGTACGCCCTTGACGGAATTCTGCCGATCCCGCCTTTTGAGATCGCTCTGACCGAGATTCTCGCCGATGGCGAAGTCACGCCCCTGTCAGGGGAAGAGATGCAATATCTCGCCGACCTAGATATTCTGCGCGCCAAGGCTGAGATTTTTCGCGATTTTGGCGCCTTCCTCGATTCCGGATTGCTGGAGAAGGTTCGCGAGGTCAAGCGTTCCCTGGGTTCCTCGTTCTACCACCCGGCGGTGCTGGGTTATCTGGCGCCCTTTAACGTGGGCCTGGGCAAGAAGTTCGATACTCTGTTCCGCGCCGCCAGCTTCGAGATCAAGACATTTGCCGAATCGGTCGAGCAACGGGGCGGCAGTATTGTGGGTCAGGTGGATGGCCGGGATGTCACCGTCGATTTGATATCGGCGATGGACGAAGAGGAACTTCTGGGAAGCGACTATGGCACGTCGCTGGCGCGTTTCCGACGTATTACCAAGCTCAAGAAGTCGATGGAAGGACAGCCGAAGGTGAAGATGGCGGCTGCAGCGGGGGTCTCCAATGTAACTGGGCCGTTCGTCCATGGGAAGCTTGCGGACGTCGCCGCGACGTCGGCGCGTCCTACCTCACCTTCCAAGCCTGCTGTGCCGCCGACATCTGACCCGCGCCTTATCACCCTGGAAGAGACCAAGCTGCGCAGCGTAGAAGAATCCATCCGTGCTTTTGTGCGCGCTGCCAATCCCAAGCTGCGCGAAATCGTGCCCATGACCTCTTTCAACCTGATTCTCACGGCTGCTGAGGCAGACGCGTTTTGCGCTGATTTTCTGGAGGAAGACAGTTTTCGCGCCGATCATGCCCGCATTCTGGTGCGCGTGGTGGCGATCGTGGCGCGCATGAGCACGGAAATCGAGGCACTCAAGCGCAAGCGTTTTACCCAGCTGGCCCAACCTCACGGGGACTCGGTCACCCTGCTGCTGGCGGCGGCCCGAACCGCCCGAGAAAATGCCACTCTCGTTCTGGACCTCGCCGACAAACGTGGTCTCAACGAAAAGGTAATCACCCTGGAGGCTTCACTGCAGAAATTGCGGGAACGCTCCGAGCTGGCGGAGAAGGCCTTGGCGGAACTGACCAGAAGCACAAAAAACTAGAAGCTTAAGAGGCGCACGCGCGGCCCCTCGTGTCTTCCGGGAAGAAGACTAACTCCTTTGGGGAGGGTCCAGGGGCCGCAGCAACCTGACCATTGCTCTTTCACGTGCGCGATCGGCTCGTTCCGATCTCACCTCTGCTCGTTTACGCCACACGAGGCAACTTTGCGGGGCAGCCTAAGCCCTCCCCTCTGCCGTCCCACGAAAAACTTATTCCTGTTCCGGAAAACGGAAATAGACGCAACACAGGCTCGCTTCTAAGTACAAGAAATTAAAGCAGTAGGTCGCATTCGTGCGTAGTTTCACGGCTTTGCCGGCTGGGTCTTCCGAAGGCCTGGGATTCCTAGATTCAGAACAAGGCGGAACGACACAGCGGTTGGTGCTTCTTTCTCCTGCGTTATATCCTCGCCTCGTGTCACGCTCGGTTGCCGCAGAACGCTCTCCGACTGCAGGGTTATTCCTGGGATTGATCATCACGCTGGGAGCAGTGGTGGCGTATTCCGCCTACATAACCGTGCAGATCTCCGGGCTGCGCGAGCTACAGCACGATCTTGCCGACCGAAACCGCAAAGACTCACTCCAGCTTCTGCGTATCCAGAATGATTTGAATTCGTTAGCGCTGGGGATGCGCGATATGCTGGACAACGACGAGCCCTACCCGCTCACTGCGTGGTCCGCGCAATTCCAGCGCATCCGGGCGGACCTTGACGACGCTCTTCATCGCGAGGAGCAGGTTGCTGTCGCCCACCGCACACCCGAGCAGCGGGAATTTCTTGGGCATTCTCTGGCTCAGTTCTGGGATGCCGTCGATCGCACCTTTGCCCTCGCGCGGGAGGGCAACGAGAAAGAGGCACAAAGCGAGATCAGAGACTCGTTGCAAGCCCGCCAAGCGGCCCTGAGCACCGCCGTGGCCCGCCTGCTGGTGCAGAACAACGATAGTGAGGAGCAAGCTGCACTCCGTATCGGCCAGATTTATGATCGGGTGCAGCGGCAGGTGTATATCTTCCTGATTGCCATTCTGCTGGCGATTCTGTTCACGAGCTTGTATCTGATCCGCTCCAATCGCCGGCTGTTTGCCCAACTCGCCGCCTTGTCGGAGCAGCGCAGCGAGCTGGCCCAGAAGCTGATCTCGACCCAGGAGTCGACGCTGCTTTACATCTCCAGGGAACTGCATGATGAGTTCGGCCAGATTCTCACCGCGATTGGTTCGATGCTCAGCCGTGCAGGAAGTCATGCGCCAGAGGGATCACCCCTGCGCGGAGAGATCCGGGAAGTGGCTGAGATGGCGCAATCAACGCTCGAGAACGTTCGCAGTCTGTCGCAGGCGCTGCATCCGGTCATGCTGGACGAAGCGGGCTTGGAAAGCACGATTGACTGGTATATTCCCGTGGTGGAAAGGCAAACTGGAGTTGACATATCCTATGAAAAATCCGGGAACTCCTTCCCCGTTGATGGCAGCCTGGGAGTTCACATTTATCGCGTCTTACAGGAAGCCTTGAATAACGTCACGCGCCATTCTGGGGCTCATCGCGCGTGGGTGCGGCTGCGCTTTTTGCCGAATGGCCTGGAACTGGAAGTGGAAGATCGTGGGAAAGGTTTTGTGTCACAACCGGCAAAGGCAGGCATTGGGCTGGTAGCCATGCGGGAACGGGCTGAACTGTTGGGCGGAAACATTGAATTTCTGCACCCGCCGGAGGGCGGAACTCTCGTACGATTGAAAGTTCCCATCGAGAAGTCGGAGTCGCATGTCCAATAAGATTTCCGTCTTGCTGGTCGACGATCACAGCCTGGTACGCCGGGGATTTCGGCGCATCCTCGAGGACGCCCCGGACATTGTCGTCGTTGGGGAGGCTGGTGACGGCGAAGAGGCGGTTCGTCTGGCGCAGGAACTGAAGCCTCGTTTGATTGTGATGGACTGTGCCCTGCCGGGCATCAATGGACTCGTTGCCACCCGGCGCATTCTTGAGAAGTCTCCTGCGATTGCCGTTCTCATGCTGAGCATGCATTCCGAAGACACTTGGGTGCGACAGGCGCTTGATGCCGGCGCGCGGGGTTACATTCTGAAAAGTGCCGTGGACATGGAATTGGTGACGGCGATCCGGCGGGTGGCCGAAGGCGAGACAGTACTTGATCCCCAGATAGCACGTCCCGCCGCGCTAAAAGGTGAGCGGGACTACGGCCTGACCGTGCGGGAACTGGAGATTTTGCAGCTCATCGTGGATGGGAAATCGAACAAGGAAATTGCCGCCCAGCTTGATCTCAGCGCCAACACCGTCGCCGTGCATCGAGCCAACATTATGGATGCGCTCGGCATTCATAAGACCGCCGAACTCGTGGTTTATGCCATCCGCAATGGGCTGGTGAACATTCCGTGAATCGCAGGTCGTTCCTCCTGGGACTCGCTGGTCTGGCGTCCGCTCCCGCACTAGGCCTCGAGTCGTTCGGCGCCCCGCAAACCTCATCTCCCGGATTTCGGCTGGTAGACGTCACGGGCCCTGCGGGTATTCGGTTTCAACACAATAGCGGTGCGTATGGCGGCAAGCTGTTGCCCGAGACTCTGGGCTCTGGCTGCGCATTTCTCGATTATGACGGGGACGGCTGGCAGGACATTCTCCTGATCAATGGCATGGACTGGGCAGGCCACAAGCGGGGGCGGAGCACTCTCAAGCTATATCGCAACAATCGCAACGGTACTTTCACCGATGTGACTCGAAAAGCCGGTCTCGACCTCCAGATGTATGGGGTGGGCGTCGCCGTCGGCGATTACAACAATGACGGCTTTCCTGACCTCCTCATCACGTGCGTGGGACAGAATCGGCTGTTCAAAAACACCGGTAAGGGCAACTTTGTCGACGTGACTCAGTCCAGTGGCTTGGCGGGACGGCAGGCGCTCAGTACTTCGGCTCTGTGGTTCGACTTCGATCGCGATGGCCTGCTTGATCTGTTTGTCTGCAATTACGTGAAGTGGTCGCCCGATCATGATGTGTTTTGCAGTCTTGACGGCAAGCACAAGTCCTACTGCACTCCTGAAGCTTACCGCGGCGAAACTTGCTGGCTCTTCCATAATCGTGGCAACGGAGCATTCGAAGATGTCACGGCTCCCAGTGGAATTTTCGACAGCAGTTCGAAGTCGCTCGGCGTCGCCATGCTCGATTACGACCAGGATGGGTGGCCTGACCTGCTCGTCGCCAACGATACCCAGCCGAACAAGCTTTACCGAAACGGTCGTAACGGCACCTTCAAGGATGTGGGGGTGGAAGCAGGGATCGCCTTTAGCGCTGACGGAAAAGCCCGGGCCGGGATGGGAGTGGATGCGGCCGATTTCGATAACTCAGGCGTTCCTGGCGTGGCAATCACCAATTTCGACAACGAGATGATTGGGTTGTATCGGGCGCAAGCGAAGGGCGTCTATGAAGACGTTGCTACCCAGGCTGGGGTTGGATTGCCTTCCAAGACCACCTTGGGGTTCGGTTGCCTGTTCTTCGATGCCGACCTGGATGGCAATCTCGACCTGGCCGCCGCCAATGGCCACATTGACGATACAGTGCGCAATATCCGAGGCAATGTTGGCTACGCGCAGCCACCTCAGTTTTTTCTGAATACCGGAGCTCGCAGCTTTCGCGATGTGAGTTCGGAAATTGGCGATGATTTCCGCCAGCCGAAGGTCGGACGCGGACTGGCGTATGGGGACTTCGATCGCGATGGCGATCTTGATCTTCTCATGACCACCAATCAGGGACCTGCGTTTCTCTACCGCAACGACCAACTCGCCGGCAATCGCAGCGTTCGTCTCCGGCTGGTCGGTACAGAATCCAATCGCGACGCCATCGGAGCTCTAGTACGCATTTATCACGGCAGCACAACCCAGTCGCGCCTGGTCAAAAGTGGATCGAGCTATCTGTCGCAGTCGGAGCTGCCGGTTACTTTTGGGATTGGGAAACACGACGGAATTGATCGCGTCGTCATTCAATGGCCGAACGGCAGAACCGAAGAGCACAAGAATCTTGCGGCAGGCCGTGCGTACCGGTGCGTTGAGGGTAAGGGGATCAGTTCGGAGAGTGGATTCTAGAGGGTCTCCTCCGACGCATGATTGAAAGGCACGTGAAGAGATGTTTCTGACGTCCCTACCGGGGCTTGCTCCAATTTCCCCATTTTCCCCAGCGCTGAAAGCGCTGGGCTATTGTCGCTACGCCCCGCCGGGCTGTCTGTATGTACTTCTCTGCCTCCCGTCCGGCTCGGAAATTGCTTCTCACCTACACACTGAAGACGTGCCCTGATGCAACTCTAGTATTTTTTCACGATTGTGCTAACTGGCGAGGACCTCTACATTCCCTCCCATCATCGTCCTCATGCAGCGCATCGCAACCGCCGCCTGACGGACCCCACGACGCGAGAGTACACTGCCGGGAGCAGCCGGTGGCAGACAGCTGAATGCTGATCTGGGGCTGCAACCGGCAGTGAACTCATTTTGGTCTTATTCCACGTTCCCTCCTTCAAAACTGCACCATTTTTGTTGTGCACCATTTTTGTTGCACCATTTTTGTTGCTGCATTGCTTAGGCAATTGCGCTACCATGCCACCCTTACGTACTCCGTTCGTCAGATAGCCTCCGAGAACCGGGGGCCAATTACGGCCCAGTTTGATGTGATTAGATTGTTAGGGGGTGCTATGGCTGACCAGGAGACGAACCGTTGGCGGGCATTCTACGTGGCAGCCTACCTGGAGCGAGATCCGGCGAGAGTAACCGGACGAATTGAAGAGGCCGAGGAGGCCATGGCGCAACGGCAAGAGGAAACCGCAGTCAATCGCCGCAACAGAAATGTTGAGGCGGAACGCCGGACCCTGGCGCTCTGCCTGCAAGATTTACGCATGCTCCGGCAGAGATGTTCCAGTCCTCACAGCGAAGCCACAAAATAATCTTTCAAGGTTTAGAAAAAACTCGCGTGGCCACCTGATTCACCGCGGCGGCCTTAGGCGTGTCAAAAACCCGGCCTCCATACAATACCGGCCGGTAATAGTTTTCTACTATTGTTGCCTGCCGGGTTCACCACTAGATTGCTCAGCATCTTTTCGGCTCGACTTTGAGTCAATCGGGTTCCTGTCGCCAATTCGATCTTCTGTGGGGTGGGATTTGAAACGGTTACTCCTGCTGTTTCTCCTGTCTTTTGGGTTCTCTGCCTTGGCGCAAAGCAACTACGCGGTGCTCGGTGGCAGTATCAGTGATCCGCAGCAGCGCCCCATCAGCGGGGCCGCCGTCCAGCTTAAAGCCGCGAATACGGGTGCGATTCGGCACGTAGTCACAAACGAGCAAGGGCTTTTCGAGGTTCCGGGACTTCTTCCGGGAGACTACCAACTTAGCATGCAGGCCCAGGGGTTTGCCCCGGCCAAGGAATCGCTGCGTCTCGAAGTCGGACAACAGCTGACCGTCGCGGTTCGGCTCAAGCTGGGCTCGGTGGACGAAACGGTGGAAGTAGACGCCCCGGTTGAAGTCTTGCGCACCAAGGATGCCAGTGTTGGCGAAGTCATCGAGCCGCAATCGATCCGTGAGCTTCCGCTCAACGGGCGCATGTTGATTGACCTGGTGCTCACCGTGCCCGGCGCGCATGTGGGTCATGGTGCGCAAACCGGTGACATGAATCCTTTATATTGGCGGCCCGGACAACGGTCCGCGGTGAGCATAGCGGGCAGCCGTCCCAATGGAAATTATTTTCTGCTTGATGGCGCAGCCAATACCGATCCGACGTTCAACACCGTTAATCTAAGCCTCTCGCCGGATGCGGTGCAGGAATTCAAAGTCCAGACCGGCAGCTACTCGGCGGAAATGGGCGGAGCCGGTGGCGGTCAGATCAACGTTGTCACCCGTTCCGGCTCGAATCAGTTTCACGGGACAGCCTACGAATTTCTTCGCAATGGCGCTATGGATGCCACACCGTTTGCAGCGATGGGCAACAATCATCTCGTCCAGAACAATTTCGGCGCTTCCTTTGGCGGACCCATTGTTCACAACAAGACTTTCTTTTTCGTGAATTATGAAGGGTTCCGCCACGCCATGGCGGACACCATGATCGACACCGTCCCATCGGACATGGAAGCGATGGGCGACTTCAGCATGAGCGGTGCAACAATTTACAACCCGTTCAGCGCGCATCCTAACCCGAACTTCGATCCGAGCAAGCCGGTCACCCCCAAAAATCCGCAAATCATTCGCGATCCCTTTCCCGGAAACGTCATCCCGCAGAACATGATCAATCCCGCCGCCCAACGGTTTTTGCAGAAATACGTGCCCCAACCCAATGCGGGCATGGGAATGGCCATGGGCGCTGTCGGCTGCGGCATGACCATGATGGGGTCGCCCACCGTGCTTGGCGCCGGTACGGACTGCAACAATTACCTCGATGATCGCAACGAACTTCACACCAACAACCAGGGCACGGTACGTATTGACCACACGTTTGCCAATGGGGACAGCCTGACTGGGCGTTACTCGCTGAGCAGCGAGAATGGATTCATGCCACAGAACCTGCCCGGCTTCGGCTCTTTCCACGACAATTTCTCCCAGCATGGCAGCATCGCCTGGACGCGGGTGGTCAGCCCGCGCATGGTCAATATCGCCACGGTCACCGCTTCCCGGCTGGTGATGCGCCGCAACGAACAGAATGCCAACCTCAATGACATCGTCGGCCAGCTTGGCATTCAGGGAATCGGGTTCGGCGGTGCGGGGGCGTGGGGGGCTCCTTGGTTTAGTGTGCAGGGCTACTCGGGGATGGGCGACACTTTTGCTGCCACTCCCATGCATGCATGGGACACCTTGTTGGAAGGGCGCGATCACCTGAGTTGGCAACGCGGCCGGCACAGCCTGAAATTCGGCGGAAGCTATCGCCGGTTCATTTGGCCCATGTGGGGTTTTTTCCAGAACCGCGGCTACTACCAGTTCACTAACGGCTTCACCACGCAAACCGCTACCGCTGACGGCACCGGTTCAGCGTTGGCCAGCTTTCTTCTGGGGCTACCGGCGGTGAAACAGCGCCAAGCCGGCATTCCTCAGATGCAACTGCGGCAGTGGTATGCGGACGGTTTCATCCAGGACAGTTTCCAACTGACTCACACCACCACTCTGGAGATGGGCGTTCGCTACGATTACATGAATCCGCTGGTGGACATCAGTTACACCAATTCCAACCTCATTTTTCAAAATGGCGTGCCATCGGTCTTCATCGGCGGACAAAATGGCTATCCCAAAGGGCTGAAGTATCCGAACACTAACAACGTCGCGCCCCGGCTCGGGATATCCCAGGCTATTCCCAAATACGGCGTAGTGATTCATAGCGCATTTGGGATTTTCTATACTCCCGTCGACATGAACACCTGGTGCAACCAGCGCCACAATGTGCCATACGTGTTCCCGGAAACCCAGCAGAGCGACAACTTCATTCCCTCGGCGTCTTTGATCTCCTCAGGCTTTAATTTCGGACAGCCGGTGCTGGGACGGACCACGGTTAGCTTCACCGCCATGGACCCGCACGCGCCTTCGCAGTACATCGAGCAGTGGAGCCTTTCGGCGGAGAAGAGCCTGGACCGGGCAACTACGCTTGAACTGGGATACCTCGGCTCCCATGGCGTGCACTTGCAGCGGGCGCACCTGATTAATAACGCCCTTCCAGGTCCGGGTCCGATCGGGCTGCGCCGTCCGTTCAAGACCATCAGCTTCGTGCCGAACACAGTTCTGCCGGCCAATGTGAATGTGGTGAGTACAACGTTCCCAGTCAGCACCGTCAATCTGCTGGAGAACACGGCTCAAAGTTGGTACGAGGCCGGGTACGTGAATGTGCGCCGCCGCTTCTTCCATGGCCTGACCTTCCTCGGCAACTACACCTGGTCAAAGAACCTCAGCGATGCGCCCGATTTCCGCTCGCCCATGTTTGAGGCTTCCATCCCACAAGACAATAACGACTTGGCCGCGGAAAAAGGTCCGGGGTGCGACATTCGTCACCGCTTTGCGCTCAGCGCGGTGTATGCATTGCCGGCGCTTCCCTACGGCGGTGCCCTACACGCTGTGACCAAGGACTGGACTGTCTCCAGCGTGTACCAGATCCAGACCGGCTTTCCGTTCACGGTCTCGGTCTTCGGTGACACGGCGAATTCCGGCACCGTGCTGGGTGAAAATCCGGTTCGCGCCAACTACTACACCGGCCAGTCGATCTTTCCTTCCGGCACGCGCACGGCGAATCGCTGGTTCAATACCGCTGCATTCGCAGCACCGGCAGCGTTCACTTTCGGGGACGTTGGGCGGAATTCGATTTACGGCCCCGGCCTCGAGACCCTGGATCTTGCGCTGGTGCGCGATTTCGGGTTGACCGAGCGGATGAAGTTCCAATTCCGCGGAGAGTTCTTCAACGTGCTCAACCACACCAACCTGGGCACACCTGACCGTTTCGTGAACACGCCGCAGTTCGGCACGATCACGCAAGCCACCACTCCCGGCCGTGAGGTTCAGTTGAGCGCGCGGCTGACGTTCTAGGGAGCCGGGGCAAGGCGGCCGGGAATGCCGTCATTCTGAGCAACTGGCCGGGCGGCGAAGAATCTCGAGTGCATAACTGTGAAATTGAGAGAGAGAGATCACTTCGCGGACTCACCTCCGCTCAGCAAGACATCCCCCGGCGGCCTGCTCTCTGTTGCCCTGCTCCCTACCCCCTGACACCTGGGTTTCAATTACACTGAACTCAGGTGGGTCTTAACATTCCCCATTTACGGCGCTGGTTTGCCACGGGCGCGATAGGTGTAGCCGTAATCGTTCTGGGCTCCTACCTGATTGCCCGTTGGCGGCTCAGTCATGCGGCAAAAAGCATTCCACAGAAGCTAAATATCCAGGTCCAGCAAACGGCGGAAGGATTCACGATCTCGAAGTCCGAGGAAGGGCGCACCATCTTTACGGTCCGCGCGGGGAACGCCATCCAGTATAAGGAAGGCGGCCACGCTGAGCTCCACGACGTAAGCATCACCGTTTACGGCCGCGACTCGAGCCGCTTCGATCAGATCTATGGTTCGGATTTCGACTACAACCCGCAGTCGGGAATCATAACCGCCAAGGGCGAAGTGCAAATTGACCTGCAATCAAATCCCGCCGGGGCTCGACAACCTGACCAGGCAAGTCCCAGAGAACTCAAGAACCCGGTGCACATAAAGACCAGCGGCCTGGTCTTTAACCAGAAAACCGGGGACGCCTCCACGCCGGAAAAGGTTCAATTTGGAGTCGCCCAGGCTGCCGGATCGGCAATTGGCGCTACGTACACGGCCAAAGAAGGTGTGCTCGACATGCATTCGGATGTCAACCTTGTGCTCACCGGGCCGACTCCAGGCACTTTGACCGCTCGGCGCGGAACGCTTCGCAAGGATCCGCGGCAGATCGATCTCGATCAGCCACACATGGTGCATGGCACCCAGCAGTTCGAATCGGACCATGGAACGATTTTCCTGCGCGAGGACGACACGGTGGACCGTGTGCTCGGTACTGGGAATGTGCGTATCCACGTTAACGGACGCTCTCCGATGGAGGCTCGCTCGGAACGTGCTGAGCTATTCATGACCGACGAGCAGGGCAACATCCGTACCGCGGTGCTCTCCGGCAAGGTGCAAATGGAGAGCTCGGGCGTGCAGCCCGCGCACGGCAGCGCGGGACGCGTAACCCTGAATTTTTCCGGCAAGAACCTGATGACCACGGCTCGCGCCGAAGAGAATGTGAAGCTGGTCCAGCAACACGTACCTGGAACACAGATCGTGCAGAACAGTTCTGGCCAAGCGAACAATTCCCAGGATATTGAAATCACCGCGCCGGTTATAAACTTTTTCGTCGAACAGGGCCGGCGGCTTAGACGCGCTGTAACCTCGGGCGCCGCTCAAATCGCCATACTTCCTGCCAGGGGAGCTGCTGGTCAGCGCACCTTTGTTACAGCAGGTAAGTTCGACGCCAGGCTCGATGAGCGCAGCCGTTTGCATTCCGTCCATGGCGAGCCTGATGCCAAAATCCTGAACAACGCGCCCGGCGAGGTTGACCGCGTGAGTACCAGCCGTATGCTGGATGCGTTTTTCGGGCCCGCCGGCGGCATAGAATCCCTCGTCGAGGTCGGAAGCGTCGCTTACGTTGACGCCAATCTCAAAGCCTGGGGGGAGCGGGCCCGCTACACGCCTTCCGATCAAATGCTCTATCTGACCGGCTCGCCGCGCGTGATCGATGGCGGCATGACCACCACGGCTCGGAGCATGCGCATGAACCGGGCAAGGGGAGATGCCTTCGCGGATGGCGACGTGAAGAGCTCTTACAGCGATCTCCAGCCGCAACCGAACGGCGCGCTGCTGGCATCCTCCAGCCCCATCCACGTCACAGCCCGGAATATGGTTACCCACCAAAATCCCGGAGTCGCCACCTATACGGGAAAGGCGCGTCTCTGGCAGGATGCCAACGTCGTGGAGGCTCCCAGCATCGTATTCGAGCGCGAGCGCAGATCGGTGACCGCCTATGGAAGCGCCACAACGCCGGTGTCAACTGCGCTGGTGCAAACCGACAAGAATGGCAACGAGACTCCAGTCAATATCACTTCGAAGAGCCTCATTTATATCGACAACGAACGGAAGGCGCACTTTGAAGGTCGAGTGGTGGCGAAAAGCGCTGATGCCACCATGACCGGAAACCAGGTGGATGTCTATCTTCGGGCGCGGGGTCCAGGTGCCGCCGTTCAAAATTCAGCACAGCCGGTTGCGGGCGCAAGCCAGATCGAGAAGATCATTGCGGAGGGTCAGATTGTCATCGTGCAACCGAACCGCCGGGCGCAGGGAGACCACCTGGTCTACACGGCGTCAGACGACAAATTCGTGCTGACGGGTGGTCCGCCTAGCATTTTTGATGCCGAACGCGGCAAAGTGACCGGGGATTCGTTGACTTTCTTTAGACGCGATGATAGGGTGCTGGTGGAAGGCGAGGCGAAGTCCCCCACGGTGACCCAAACGCGAGTGGCAAGATAAATGCACACGCTGGCAACCGACGGAATTGGAAAGACTTATCGTGGACGCCGGGTTGTAAATGGGGTCAGCCTTCAGGTTCTGCAAGGTGAAGTGGTTGGCTTGCTTGGCCCCAATGGCGCGGGCAAAACCACATCGTTTTACGCCATCGTCGGCCTGATACCCCCCGACACAGGTCGCGTGCTAATCGACGACGAAGACATTACAGATGTGCCTATGTACCTGCGGGCACGAGAGTACGGGATCAGCTATCTCCCGCAGGAGCCGTCGGTTTTTCGTAAGCTAACGGTGGAGGAGAACATCCTGGCCGTGCTGGAGGCGCAGCCCATCTCCTGGCACGAACGCCGGGAAAAGATGGAAAAGCTGATGGAGCAGCTTGGGCTGCAGCACATCCGCAGGAACCGCGGGTGGGCGTTATCCGGGGGTGAACGGCGGCGTGTGGAAATCGCCCGCTGCCTGTGTATCAGCCCGAAGTTCATTTTGCTCGACGAGCCGTTCTCGGGAATTGACCCAATTGCCGTGCTCGACCTGCAGAAGATAATCTCGGACCTGAAGGCGAGCGGGATCGGACTTTTGATTACTGATCACAACGTTCGCGAAACGCTTTCCGTTACTGACCGGGCATACATCATTAATGAAGGACGAATCTTCCGTGCCGGTACGCCGGAAGAACTCGGTAGCGACCCGGAAGTCCGGCGGGTGTATCTGGGCGAGAGTTTTTCGCTGGTGTAGGAAGAAAGTTCTCAGTTCCCATTTCTCAGTTCTTCAGGCTGAAAACCGAGAAATGGTAACCGAGAACTGGCTAACAAGCGCTATGACGGAAGTCACGTACTCGAATCGCCGGTGAGAGAGATAATAAGGACTGAATAGGGTCTCATGGTTTTACTGCAACATAGATTGAGCCTGAAGGTCTCGCAGAGACAGATCCTGACCCCGGGCCTCGTGCAGATGGTCAGCGTGCTTGCGCTCAACAAGCTTGAGCTCAAGGACATGATCAACTCCGAGATGGTCGAAAATCCGGTTCTTGAGGAATTGGAAGACAGCGTGCCGCTGGTCGACGACGTTAGCCGCCGCGAAGAAGAACGCGAGCATCCCGCTGCCGCCGAAGAGAACCCCATCACTGCGGTCGAAAAGAAAGATCCATTCGAAGAGATTGATTTCGGGTCTTTTTTCCAGGAGTACCTGGATCCGGGCTATCGCAGTCCCGGCGAAATGGAAGAAATCGAGCGGCCGTCCTTTGAAAACTTCCTCTCCAAGCCCAGCAACCTGACCGACCACCTGATGTGGCAGCTAGGCTCGATTCCTACCCGGCCGGACGTACGAGAAGCCGCGGAACAAGTCATTGGCAACCTGAATGAGGACGGGTACCTGATCGCAACCGACGAGGAACTGCTGGGAGTGGCTCCTCCCGCTTCTCCGGAAGATGATGCCGCCAAGTCGGGCAGCGTGGTTCTAGAGGCTGCGGCCCTGGGACTCGGGGCGGAGGCCGAGGAATCGTCCGAAGCTGGCGGGCAGGTCCATCTCCCGGAAGCGGCGAGCTCAAGCGATTGGAGCGTGTCGGGAGAAACTGCCACGACATCAGCCATTCTAGTGGCGCCCGCTCCGGTTGCGACATCGGCCTCCAGTGCCGAAGCGCCTGCGCGGCCGGTGGTGTACACTCCCATAAAATCTAATTTCGATCTGGCGGCCCTGCAGGAAGCCATCGAGATTGTTCGCCAGCTGGATCCGCCGGGCGTTGCCTGCCGTAACCTCCGCGAGTGCCTGCTCTACCAACTGCGGTTCCATCAGCGGAATCTGGAGCAGCACAAGAATGGGATTCACAACGGAAACACTGCGGAAGTGATCGCGGACGCAATCGCGATGGTTGACCAGCACCTCCGTTTGTTGCAACTGAAGCAACACAAAGAGATCGGCAAGGCGCTGGGGCGTCCCGTCGAAGCCGTGGCCACTGCCCTGGAATTCATCAAGACGCTCGATCCGCGACCCGGCCTACGTTACAACAAAGTCCAGCCGCGGCTGATCGAGCCGGACGTGGCTTTCGTGAAGCATGGCGACGAATGGCTGGTAGTGATGAATGATGAAGATCTCCCCACGCTCCGCCTCAATCCAGCCTATCGACGACTGCTCACCAAGGACGTCAACGACAAGGACACGCGCAACTACGTGAAGGAGCGCTACAAGAGCGCCATCCAGCTCATCAAGAACATCGAGCAGCGTAAGCAGACGATCATGAAGGTCTGCTATGCCATTGTGGGGCGGCAGCAGGATTTCCTGGAAAGAGGCATTGACCAGCTAAAACCCATGATGATCAAGGAGGTGGCCGAAGAAATCGGCGTGCATCCATCCACCGTCAGCCGTGCGGTGGCCAACAAGTACGCTCACACACCACAGGGCGTATTTGAATTGCGTTACTTCTTCAGCGAGAGCGTGAACGGGCCGGAAGGCGGCGCGACTTCGTTGCTGATCCTGAAGCGGCGCGTCAAGAAGCTTATCGAGGAAGAAGACCCCACCCGGCCGTTAACCGACGAACAGATCACCCGCATCCTCCAGTCGCAGGGTATCCAGGTCACTCGCCGAACGGTTGCGAAGTACCGGGAAGACATGCGCATCCCCAGCACCCACCAGCGCAGAGTGAAGAAGTGAAATTTCTGGTTGTTGATTTCTGATTGTTGATTGGAGCCTTCCACCACCAGAAATCGAGCGATCGGAAGTCAACTTAACCGGTTATGCCCAAAGAGTTCAGTTTAGGACCCAGGGAGGGCGCACGATGAACGTGGAATACACCGGAAGACAGTATGAAATCACTCCTGCCATTCGTAAGGAAGTGGAAACCGGTCTTACTAAAATCAAAAAAATATTAGGCGATAAGTTCGATACCAAGGTCATTCTTGCCGTGGAGAAGCATCGGCACAAGGCGGAAATTACCGTCAGTCCGCGCAACGGACCGATTGTCGGTTTGGCCCAGGCCAGCGACATGCTGTCAGCCGTCAACGAGGCTCTTGAACACCTGGAAAAACAGGCGGTGAAATACAAGACCCGCTGGCGAACCAAGAAACGCCAGCCGCATAAAGGCTGGGACGGCGAAGGCAAACAGGTGGCGTTACAGGCGGCGGTGGGCACGACGGAAAGAACCGCGGTTCCCATTGTCGTACACAAGTTTCCGCAGGTCTCGCGGACAACTGAGGCTCACCTGGTACGCTCCAGCGATTCGGTTGCACTGCGTCCGCTGACGCTGGAAGAGGCAATCAAAGAAGCTCAGTTCCGCGATCGCGACGTTTTCGTCTTCCGCGATCCGAAAGGCAGGCTGATGGTTCTACACCGCACCCGCGACGGCAAGATGGAACTGATCGAAGCACCGTAAAAAGTAACAAAACCAAACTGGGAAAGGAGCACGCGAGTGCTCCTTTTTTATCTGGCCGAGAAGCTGGTGGTCTCAGCCGAGATTGCTTATGCGGCATCGCTACCTAAGAAACGCTGCTTCTCTTTCCACGCCTCTTACCAAAGTAACCTTCGCTGAAAACTTTTCAATAATTACCGAGAGGCCGATATCCGAGCCGTTGTACAAGTAACTGCACATAGCTCACTTTGGTTACCTTGTTGATAATAAGCGCGGGTTCATAATGCTTGTTGAAGCTCT
>Ga0209154_1000082_pt1 | contig 67133 bp, 73 predicted proteins | sample GraSoiAngelo_121_FD_185878 | JGI IMG/M metagenome (GOLD analysis project Ga0209154, IMG submission 185878) | Grasslands soil microbial communities from the Angelo Coastal Reserve, California, USA - 14_0919_12_20cm (SPAdes) (version 2) | ecosystem: Environmental > Terrestrial > Soil > Grasslands ... | reverse complement strand
AACATCCGATTCCCGAGCCGCCACCGTAGATATTGAAGAATCTGGCAGCGGAGACAAAGAGGCTCAGAGTCTGAGCGTCAAAAGGAAGCGATTCAACGAATGGCAGAGTGATGTTGTAGTAAGAAGGTTGAGTCACCAAGAACGGGCTGCCCTTGGTCACATTCTGCGCCCGGGCAAACGCTCCAACGAATAGCTGCAGCGGGGTGTAGGTTGTGGCGGTGAATGTCTGGTTCCAGGACTTGTAGAAGAGAGTGAGATAGTTGAATGCGACCGACTGATATGCTGTAGGTGTCTGTGCCGAGACGATGGGCCAGCTGGAGTTGTATGCTTGGCCGTTGTAGGCCGCAAGCTGTGCCTGGTCGATGGTTCCCGAGCCTGAATTCACCAGCGATATCCATTGACTCACGTAGGTGCTGGGTACGCCGAACTCGATGTTGGACGCAAGGGTTGTCGCGTTCTTAGTCTCGTATAGTTGTAGGTGTACTACGCTCGTGTAGCCTAGGAGTAGCTGACTGTAGATGTCGTAGATGCTTGTGATGTTATTGATGTTTGAGAGCTTTCCGTCGTTGTGCAGGGTTCTGTTTAGGGCCAGGGTAAAGTCTCGGACGTCGTTGCCCCTGATATCACTGGCCGTGATGACGACGATGACGCTGCTGCCCTGGTCGATGCTGAACTCATTGCTCACGATGTTTTGTGCAAGGCTTGACTCAGAGTTCTTCGGGTTGAAGGCAGTCTCATTGTACACAATAACGCTCTGAACCTGCAGAATCGCTGGGATACTGAGGACTAGGGCCACCAGCCAGATCACGAACACGGCCCTGTTGTGCCGGATGATGAGCCGAGCTAGTTTCGTGAATAGCACAGTTAGTCCTCTTTAGGATTGAAACGATTGAAAACCGGGACGGCGGCCATAAAGTCGTGGTGTAACTCGGAAACGTTCGAGAACGACTAATACTCGAGTCTAGGCACATCTATAAGACGAAAACGGGACAGTTTCAAGCAAGGGACCAAGTCACGAAGCCGATAACTCTCCTTCTAGCCCAGTCCAGCCCGAAACTGGGAAAGAAGGAAGAGAACCTGAAGACAATCGCTAAACAGGCAAATGCCGCTAGGAAGAAAGGGGTCGAGCTTCTCGTATTTCCTGAACTCCACCTGACCGGTTATACCATGCAAGACGAGGTGTACAACCTTGCGGAGCCGATTCCCGGACCCAGCGTCAAGAGGATCGAGAAGCTCGCTAAAGAGCATGGATTACACATTGTGTTTGGGATGCCTGAAGAGAGCGCTGTCAAGGGAGTAATCCACAACACAGCAGTGCTCGTGGGTCCTAACGGACTCGTCGGCAAGTATCGGAAGATCCATCTTCCGACTCATACGGTCTTTGAAGAAAGGCGCTACTATCGTCCGGGGCAAGAGGCTCCGGTCTTCTCGACTCCTCTCGGAACAATCGGGTTGACGATCTGCTACGACCTCTACTTTCCCGAACTGACACGGCTCCAAGCACTAGCTGGAGCACAGCTGATAATCTGCATCTCAGCGAGCCCAGGTCTGAGGCGCCGATTCTTCGAAGGATTCTGCCTGAGCAGAGCCATGGAAAACGCAGTCTATCTAGCGTACGTAAACCGGGTGGGGATTGAGGACGGGAACCAGTTCTGGGGTGGCAGCAGAGTCGTCGCTCCGAGTGGGTCAGTCTTGGTTCAGTGCAAATATGATGTTGAAGATTACCAGCCTTGCAAGGTTGACTTGGACGAGGTTTCGCGAGCTCGGGCTTTCATACCGACGATAAAGGATCTTGAGCCTCAGCTCTTTGATCAGCTGAGAACCAAGAGCAGAGAAGCATAAGACGTGTCTAAGCACTATCGCAGACTAAGCCTTGCCCAAGGTTCGTCGCTTTGTGCCGCCGGACTGTTAACGGGTCTAACTCTACTCGTTCTGGTGCCGCGAGTCAGACTGTTTCCTGTCGATTTGGCATTCATCTTTGCGGGATGGTTCTGTTTCTGGTTCTTCTCCCACGATCTTGCCCACCACATTGTCGGAAGAATCGTCGGCGTTCGTTTCCGCTACTATTTCTTAGGACGGTCGACGATCACGAGATTGAATCTGCCAATCGCGTCCAACTTGCTGAAAGTAATCCCAGTGCTGGGATTGAAAATCGACAAGTCTAGTTTGAAATCCGTTTCTCCGAAAAGGGTGCGCGCGATGTATAGTTCTGGGGCCGTCTTCTCCATGTTTCTCTCCTGGGTCGTCATCCCCACTGGATTCTTAGTCGGTCTCCCGGTTGGAATCTTGATTTCGATTCTGACCGCAGCAAATGTTGTCTTTACTCTCTATTTCAGCCCGCGAGTAGGCGACCTTCATAATGCCCGGATGGTCAGAAGCTAGGTCGAATGGCTTATCACGATACATTCTAAAGCTGATTGCTTAGTTTCTATCTAGAAATCCATCCCGAGAAGACTATAGTATATTAGACGGGACGCCGTAGGCATCTGAGGCATCTCTCTTTGAAAGGCAGAAACTATCGTTCTCCGTCAGGTCAGGCTTACACCCGGATGAAATACATTCATGGATCCCCGGCCCCGAAAGTCTCGAAGTTCAACATGGGGGATCTCTCGACTCATTTTGCCCGAAGGGTCCATCTTGTGTCCAGAGAGAATGTTCAGATTCGTCATAACGCCCTAGAGTCGGCTCGAGTTTCCGCAAACAAGGTTCTCTTCGACAAGTACGGCGAGACAGGTTACAGGTTGCAGTTGTGCGTTTATCCTCACATTATTCTCAGAGAGAACAAGATGATAGCGACTGCGGGGGCTGACCGTCTCCAGGAAGGAATGAGGCGGGCCTTCGGAAAACCCACCGGGAGGGCCGCGCGGGTCCATGATGGGCAGTCGATACTCATCGTCTATGTTCCAGAAGATGGTGTAGATACTGCTCGAAAAGCGTTAGACACCGCGTCGACGAAATTCCCGATGAGGAGCCGCATAACCATTGAAGAGATTCCTGTGGAAGAGCAAGCTCAGGTTCCCATTCAAGCTCCGGTCCCTCCAGAGGAAGTCGAGCCTACCGAGGCCGCGGAAGAAGTTACTCCGATTGTAACCGTGGGAGCCTAGTCTGAATGGTCAGCTCCGACGCCATCGTCGTCTGGCTTGAAAATGTAAGAAAAGACGACATTCATATCGTCGGCGGGAAATGCGCCAATCTCGGAGAGCTGACAGCTAAAGGCGTCACTGTTCCACCCGGCTTTGCAGTCACCGCGGACGCGTTCCGTCGCTTTTTGGAAGAGACGAAGATCGGAGAGGTCATCCAGAAAACCCTCACAAGCTCTAATGGTCCACGAGATCCGAAACAGTATGAAGAAGCGTCGCAAGAGATCCGGAAGATCATCGAGTCAGCCCCGATGCCATCCGACATCGCCAACGAGGTTCGAAGCGCATATCGTGATCTAGAACGGAAAACGAGTAGTCCTCAGGTCAAAGTGGCAGTACGATCCTCAGCCACTAGCGAGGATCTTCCGGACGCGTCCTTTGCTGGACAACAGGATACGTATCTTAACGTGAAGGGAGAGGACGCGCTTGTCCACTACGTCCAGAAGTGCTGGTCTAGTCTCTATACACCACGTGCGATATTCTATCGGGAGGAAAAAGGATTCCCTCACGAGAAGGTGCTCATCAGCGTTGGGGTCCAGAAGATGGTTGAATCAGAAGTCTCGGGAGTCATCTTTACTCTCGACCCTGTCAACGGGGACCCGTCCAAGATCATTATCGAGTCGAGCTGGGGACTAGGCGAAGCGCTTGTCGCGGGAGTTGTCCGGCCGGACCGTTTCATTGTTGACAAGGGGACGCTTCAGATTGTTCACAAGGAGATTGTTCCGAAGATGGTTGAACATGTTCCGAACCATGAGACCGGGCTCACGATGGAACGAGAAGTTCCGGCGGAGCGTCGGAACGCTGCGAGCCTCGGGGATGAGCAGGTTGTCGAGCTTGCGCGGTTGGCTCGGGATATTGAGGATCATTATCAGACTCCGCAAGATGTCGAGTTCGCAGTCGAGCGTTCAAAGTCTGGTCAGAAGGTGTACGTGGTCCAGACTCGGCCCGAGACTTTCTGGGCTAGAATGAAGTCGCCCTCAGAGTCAGGAAAAAGTCCTGTGCTTGATCGTGTTGTCGTGGTTCAAGGTCTTGCGGCTAGTCCAGGTCTTCACGCGGGACGGGCCAAGATTGTGGTAGGCTTGCAGGATGCTGGGAGGATGATGAAAGACAAGGATATTCTCGTTACTAGAATGACGAACCCGGACTGGGTTCCCTACATGAAGATCGCCGGCGCGATCGTTACAGAAGATGGCGGCACGACTTGTCATGCGGCGATTGTTTCTCGGGAGATGGGGATACCTTGTATTGTCGGGGCGAGGAATGCTACGAAAGTCTTACAGACCGGCAAAGAGTATACTGTTGACGCAAAGGCGGGAGTTGTCTATCAGGGACTCGTCGAAGACGTTCTCAAATCCCCTGCTGCTGTGGGCCAGCAAATTCCTACTGTCATTCCTGTTACCTCGACGAGAATCTACGTGAACATCTCTCTGCCGGAGCTGGCTGAGAAGGTTGCGCGGGAGACTCACGCTGATGGTGTGGGGTTGTTGAGGGCGGAGCACATGATGTTGTCCGTGGGGAAGCATCCTCGGCTGTTGATCGAGGAGGGTGGGGGACAGAAGATGATTGATGCTTTTGCGGAGGGTGTCCGGAAGGTGGCTACGCCTTTTGCGCCCAAGCCGGTCGTTTATCGTTGTCTAGATTTCAAGCCTGACGAGTTTCTCGGACTGCCGGGTGGTGAGAAGTATGAGAGGGAGGCGGGGCATGTCGGGCCGAATCCGTTGTTGGGTTTCCGAGGAGCGTTCCGGTATGTAAAGGAGCCGGATGTGTTCCGGTTGGAGTGTCGGGCGATACGGAAGGTGCGGGAGGAGTTCAAACTGACGAATGTGCATGTTATGCTGCCGTTCGTCCGGACCTTGGAGGATTTCCGGAACGCGAAGAAGATTATGGAGGAGGAGGGGTTGAAGCGTAGTCCCGACTTCAAATTATGGATTATGTGCGAGGTTCCCGCGACGGTACTGTTGATCGATAAATTTGTCCAAGAGGGTATTGACGGGATCTCGTTTGGGACGAATGATTTGACGATGCTGATTCTCGGGATCGACCGGGACGATGCTTCTATACAGGAAATTTACGATGAGCGGAATCTTGCAGTGTTGCGGGCGATGAGTCATGTTATCCGGATCTGTAGCGAGGCGGGTGTTACGACCTCTATCTGTGGCCAGGCTCCTTCGAACTATCCGGAAGTCGTCGAGTTCCTTGTTAGAGAGGGCGCGGTTAGTATGAGTGTGAATCCTGACAAGGTCATAGAGACGAAGCAGCTGGTCGCGGGGATCGAGCAGAAACTCATTCTCGAAGGTATGCGAAAGATGCGACAGAATAACGGTGATTCGGGAGCTCTCCAGCCCCGCTGGCCAAAATAGATCCACGTCATAGATGTTCGATGATCTAGTCGAGTACGTCCGAGAGAATTATTCTCGGGCTTCGAAGATTGTTGAGCTGGGAGTAGGAAGCCGAATAGACGTTGCTGAGAGAATCAAGAAACATCTTCCCATGGCCGAGGTTCTTGTCACGGACAAGGATGAAGCATGGGTCCGGAAGCATTCGACGAGTCGTGTTCGGGCTGTTGCTGATGATGTGATGTTTCCGCAGACGCCAATCTATCAGAATGCGTCGCTAGTCTACTCGATCCACCCGCCCTTCGAGATTGTAGAACCAATGGTTGCACTCGCCGGGAGGATCGGGGCTGATCTACTAGTTGTGCCTAGGTCGGATGAGCAAGAAATGTTTCATGGTGATTGGCGGAAGCTTGCCCGGAACGGAAGGACGCTCGGTTGGCTCCGAGACTTCAGAAAGGAACAACATTAGCCTAGAACGGGATATAGAATCATCCGGTTTTCTGCGTCGCGAGACTGGTCTTCATACCTTCTTTTTCTAGCTAGCCTATTGCTAGCAGGATCTTAACAGGGACCGAGCAAGAACCCCGTTCGCATCTTCTGAAGCGTCATGCTGATCTTATCATTGACTCGGACCCTCAGGCGTTTTCCAGGCGACTTCCTTGGCACCCTCAGGACCCTACCAAGTTCGCCCGAGTCCATGTGCTGCCCTATAGGACTCTGCTGTGACTCTCGGCCCGCTAAACGATTGAGCTATGGTTTTTGTTGTTGATATCTGACGCTGAACCTTTCCAGGTGTTCTCGACCAGCTCCACAACATCCGCCAGATGGGCACCCAACTCTCCAAGTCGTTTCCCCGTCTCCGGGTCGTCCTCGCCGAAGAAAGAGCCGAGCCTGCCGAGAATAACCATACACTTTCTAATCGTCGCTACCTCGTATCGTATCTGTTCGCCGACCGCCATGTCCCAGAGGATGGCCCTCCGCTTTACCACAACCTCCGAAGCCTCAGCCTCAGAATCTGTCTCGGTCTCTAACATGCTCGCTTAATCGGAGCCGGTCCGTGTTTAGAATCCGTGTAACTCTATCGCGGATTCCAGAGTGACATCGCCGAAGCCTTACTGCGGTTGACGCCTTCTCGACCCCGGATCTGTCACGGGAGGAGTGCTCGATTTCAAAAATACTATAGAACTCTAGACCCTGTCAGATTTTACGTGGAGATGTTAGCCTGGGCGCCTGGTTCGGTCGACCCTGATCTAGGAGGATTAACACGATCTCGCGTCCCGGCGGGCATCTCTGGCAACATGTCGCGTCTCGAGCCGAAAGCTGAATATATGGCGTATACAGTTTGTATATCGAGTCTCATTTGGGCGTTGTGCCTGTAAGGTTGGACGACGAGGAGCTGAAAAGAATAGATCTTCTGGTCCAGCAGAAGCATTACAAGAGCAGAAACGAAGCCATAAGAAAGATGCTAAAGTCGAAACTCTCCGAGGAGCTCTCTGAAGACGAAGACGTTCACGAGCTTGTAGAGACCCTCTTAAAGCTCAAGGAGAAGGGAAGAGATCCGCTCGTCCTCAAACTCAATAAGACCGCGGTTGAGACAGTTGCGGAGGGGCGGGGAGCACGGCCTACGTAGATACGAACGTCCTAGTCGCGGCCTATTCTCCCAGAGATCCTCTGTACCATGCGGCAAAGTCCTTCCTTTCTAAGCAACAGCATAGGAAGATAGTTTCAGCACTCAGCTTCGCAGAACTCAGCGCGGTCCTATCCAGAGTCAGACCGGAACTCCAGCTCCCCGAGCCAGTCAAGAAGGAGCCCTTCAAAAGAAGAATCCGGGCCGCGGTAGAATACATATTCAAAGATGGAGGCCTGACCCTTGCTTCTCATGTCGGAAACTCGATTACGCATGTCGGGGGGAGAACGGTTCCCATCCCCATGGAATACTCTAAGGCCGCCTCCGAAGCCTACAGACTCCGGCTCAAAGCCCTCGACCTGCTCCACTTAGCCTACGCCGGCCTCATCAGCCGGTTAGAGTTCAAACTCGACCTCTTCGTCACCGCGGATCAAGACATCCTCGATACCGCCAGCGAAATTGAAGAATCGCTCGGGCTAAGAACAATGCATCCAAAAGATTTGCCCTAATTCCGTCCAGATAATCTGTCTTCCTTCATCGCGTCAAGCCCTTTAAGTCAAGAACCATAGAGAATTGAGGAGTGTTTTGCGGGGGACCTTCAGACTCTACCGCGGCGCTGAGGCAGAGTATAGCTATCTCTGCTAAATCCCCAGTTCTACCCGGAGAAAATCCTTCACGCCATCCCTTCCCGTTGCCCTAAGCCAGATGGGTCCTTGATCATGATGCAATTCTAGAGTGAGTGTGAGGAAGGGACAGCAGAGCTGTTCCAGAGTAGCCCACTCCGACAACGCTGTGAAAAGCGACCGGTTGTTAGGGAAGCGAAACCCATAGCCATCCTGGAGTTCTCTGACTTCAAGATGTTTCGGCAACAAGTCCTTTGCTAAGAAGTCGTGTCGTTTTCTCTGTTCTTGGTCTAGGGCTGAAAGGTTGCAAGAAAAGGCGTCCACTGCACTTCAGACGATCAGCCACTTTTCTAAGTACATAAACAACGAAGTTCCCGCACGGTAACTTGTTTACGCCGTAGTTAGGATGGTCAGCGTGATGGAGAAGGCGTTTTTCCAAATTATCAAGTTCTTAGACTCGTCCGCGGTCGCCTTGGAAGTTAGGCGATTGCTCGCCAAGAGCCCTTCAAAGGGCATGTGTGACGGTGGTCCATGTCAAGAGGAGTACGAACCCTATGAGAATTAACATGAATAAGAAGAACAGCACAGCCTCTAGACGGCCGAGTCGCGACTCCAATCGTCTAATTCGCATTTCCGCCTCTTCAAGCCGTTTGTCTGGTCCTGGTGCATCGGAGGAACTCAACTGATTTCGAAACCTCAAGGCTTCCTAGCGTCTCAAGGTCGTCGCGTGGCGAAATACCAGAGGTTCCCCTCTGGGTCTCGTGCCGAATACTCCCGCTGTCCGTACGGCTGGTCTGTCGGCGGAGAATCTATCGTGGCTCCAGCACTTTTCGCATGAAGATAGTGAACGTCTACGTCGTCGACGAAGACGACGAGACCGCCTGGTTGCGCCGGCAGAGACCGGGCCGAGACCAAGCCGTGTTCGGGGTCGACTCGGTGGATCCAGATTACTGAGCCGCCAGTATGTACCTCGGCGTGGAATGGCCGACCGTTGCTATCCCGAACTAGTCGACCTTCCTTGAATCCAGAAACGTCCACGAGAAACCGCTGCGCGGCCTCCATATCCTCATACACTCGCATTGGAATAACAGGCTGAGCTCCCATACTAGAAGTTCCTTTCTCGATTTGGGTTGCACTCAATTCCATGGGTCATCTATTTCTTATTGGAAACTTAAGGATATCGAGAAACTCTTCCACGACTGAACTTCGTCTATCTTCGAAACCTGCCTCTCGGACTCTGTCGCCTGAAGCCTGCCTGGCTCTTGCTAGTGAGCTTCAGACTCAACAAGCTCGGTAGACGATAATTCAGAATAGTTTCATATCAGAATTTGTCCCACTCTCCTACTCATCTACATCGACCACCGCACCGGGTCCCATGCAAAGCCTCGATTGCAAAGTCTTCTGCCGAATCTGCCAAGAACCAACATATCGCGAACTCCGATACCGATCCGACTTCCAGTTCGTCGGCCGATTGCTAGTCTGCCAGAATTGTGGCGAGACAATCTTCGAACCAGTCGGGTCCGGGACAGTGTGTCAAGACTGTTGACAAGTCTCGAAGCAATGTGGCTGCTAGACCTACGTGAACGTCCCGACGAGACCCGTAATGAGCGCAAACGAGACGGTCGGGTCAAGAAAGTCTCTAAGACTTCTCACAAGGGTCTCAGCCGCCAGGCTCGATAGGTCTCAGACCAGAATATCGCCACGGTGAATCCTCCGAAGATGAACGCTACGATATTATGAGTTGAAAAATCGGGAGGGTAGAGAATAGGGTAGAGAGCGAGCATTACCGTGAACATTGCGGAGTAGAAAAGGTGCCGAGGCAGTAGGAAGCCTAAGACGCCGACAAAGTTCTGTAAGACACCCACCTCCACATGCTCGGCGAGATGATACTCGCCTGTCGGGTCCTTCTCCACCAGCCCTAGTGATCGCAGCTTCTCCAGATGATGTAGCGCAACGCTGGGACTGCTCATCCCTAGAGCACGTTGTACAGACCTGACTCCGATTGGTTCATTCCTGGTCTTTAGTAGGTGCCAGTAGACGCGTAGCGTGAGTCCCTTCAGCTCAGACTCTATGATCCTGTCCCGGTCTTCAGTCAAAAAATGGTCTCCGGGAAGAAGAATAGCATCAGATCAATACAAGTCTGCTCATTTGCAGAAGTGTTTCGATCTGTGAACACCTCGTTCTAAACCGTGGCCTTAAGGTTCTCTGCCTCGTACACCAAGTCCATGGAGCCGCCAGCAGACCAGAGACTGAATCAGAATCTACATTCTGGTCGCCGAATTATTCGAGACGAAGCGAACTTGGACGAGAGGAGGATATGGCTGTGAAGGTTGGCTCCAAAACCCGGACTGTCTTTGGACTCACACTGGGAATCATAGCCGGACTAGCCCTAATACTGCTTCCCGGAATAATCGTTATGCGCACTCACCCACCCATTCCTAGCGCTACTGACCAGCATCCTATGGTCCCCTTCACATCCTATCAGGAGTTGCACAGCTTCATTTTCACCAAGAGTTGCAACAGCACCGAGGTTCGCAACCTCTACAATCCCACGCCCGCTCCGGTAATCCTGAACACGAACACGAACGGTCTCAACCCTGGCGGGTTCACGGGCACCGTTTCGACCGCTGCCACAAGTGGAACCTCTACGGTTTCAATATCAACAAGCGCAACTCCCAGCCACTCTGAAACAAACGCTCAGGTGGCAGGCGTCGATGAGCTTGACACCGTAAAGAACGACGGCACTTACATCTACACGGTAACCAATAACACTGTCGCGATCGTCCTCGCTTACCCCGTCACCGACGCAAAATTGCTGGCCCATGTATCTGTGAACGGTTCTCTTCAGGGAATTTTCGTCGACGGCAACAGGCTAGTTGTTGTCAGTCAGCAGTACCAGCAGTATCCTCTACCATATACTGGTACCGTACAATCTGGGATGGGAGCTTCCATCGCCGTCTATCCAATATTCCTCAGCTATCCCCAGACCACTTCTCTATCGATCTTCGACATTTCGAACCATGCCAGTCCAGTGCTGACAACTACTCTCGTAGTAAATGGAACTCTGGCCGGGGCCCGGCTAATTGGAGACTACGCTTACCTGGTAGCGACGCAACCGGTCTACTGCACCGGCCCGATTCTGCTTCCGGTCAATGTGGTAGACGGGCGCGCGCTGACAACTGGGATTGCATCCGTCTATCATTCTGATATCGCCGATGTAGCTAACAGCTTCACTACGGTTGTCGGTATCAACGTAACTCAAGCCAATCCTACTCCAGCAGCCAAGATATTCCTCATCGGGACGAGCAGTAACATCTACGTCTCACTTCACCAGATCTATCTTACTCAGCCGATCTGGAGTCAGGTCGAACAGACTGCTGTGCATCGGATCAGTATTGATGGTGCGAGCATCAGCTATCAGGCGACGGGTACTGTGTCGGGCCATGTTCTGAACCAGTTCTCCATGGACGAGTACAACGGCAACTTCCGCATCGCCACAACCGGCTACAGCTTCAACCAAGTAGCCTCGACGGGAGGCGTATCTTCTACCTACACCCAACAAACCAATCTATACGTCTTGGACAGTGGCCTCCACATCATCGGAAGACTCGAAGGACTGTCGCCCGGTGAAATGTTCTACGCGGCCCGGTTCATGGGTGACAGAGCATACCTGGTCACTTTTCAGAGAATGGACCCGTTGTTCGTAATCGGTCTACAAGACCCCACCCAGCCCAAGGTCCTGGGACAGCTCAACATCCCTGGAGTCTCTGACTATCTGCAGCCCTACGATGAGACTCACTTGATCGGCTTCGGTAAATCTTCAGAGAATGTTACCTGGGAGAACGCTGCTGTGTTCCAGGGTCTCAAGCTCAGCCTATTCGATGTCACAGACCCAAGTCATCCTATTGATACGAGCGACTATTCGGTCGGAGATAGGGGTAGTGATTCTCCAGCTTTGACGGATCACAAGTCGGTGCTCTTCGACAAGTCTCTCAACCTGCTGGTAATCCCTCTGACGATAGCGCAGGCACAACCGAGCACAACTTGCACATGGTGCTATAATCCTCCTGTCTGGCAGGGAGCCTACGTGTTCAACGTCACCGTTCAAAACGGAATCGTCTTCCGCGACGGAATAACACACCTCGCCACAGGCCAGCTTCCAAGCTGGAACAACAGCAGCTTCTTCGTTACCCGCGCTCTCTACATCGGCAGCGTACTCTACACAATCAGCAACAACACGGTCAAGATGAACAGCCTCTCCGACCTCACAGAACTCAACGCGGTAAGCCTAGCCTAGAACCTCGGGAATCCTGGAAGAACCTTCAGCCAAACGATCACCCACAACAGAAGACTTCCGAAAAACAAACGGCTAGAACTCACACGCCAAGGTCGAACCACTCTCGCCTCACGCAGAGAAAAAATTCCTACCCCCTTTTTTCCAGAAGGCTCCCACCAGCTGAAACTGTTCCGGGCGAGTCCTCCGATTCAGGGGTTAGAACAGGCCAATCAAGCATTCACCCAAGCGGGATTTGTCCGGGTGACCAAGCGTGAATATCCCAGGGGTCGAAAATGGCCTGCCCAGATTTCCCGATCCAGACTCGTTCTGCGACTGTCAGGCTTACAGCGAAACAGTCTGCGCGATTCCTATCTCCCAAAGAACAGGCCGGATGAGCATTACTATCTGTTAATTCCCTCGCAGAGTCGGGTTTTGTGTCGCGGGAAATATTTTTTTTCTAAATTCTAGGAACGATCCATTCACTGGTTGAAACGTTTCCTGGCGAGAATATCGATTTTCCGCCCAGAACAGGCGAGTCGGCGCCTTTTCGACCGGTCTCCATCTCCAATCATTGCATGCTTGAACTGGGCTTCATATGAAATGCCCCTCGCAGATCCCAGATCAGGGTTTATTTTGAATGATTATGGCGACGAAATTCTCGAACTAGTCGGGTCCACAAGGCAAGGGACCGGCTATACGGTGAATTATTAGACAGCCGGGGGCAAAGCGTAGGCTTAGTTTTGCGAATAGTCTCGGTCAACGTAGGATCAGTGCGCCAGTTAGGTCGGGTTCGAGGGAACCCGATTTACTCGGGCTTTGTCAAGAAGCCGGTCACGGGTGAGGTGAAAGTCAGAAGGCTGAACCTGGAAGGCGACCGCCAAGCCGACCTGACAGTTCACGGTGGCATAGACAAGGCCGTCTACGCATATGCGTCAGAACATTACCCGTTCTGGGTCGAGAAGTATCCAGATATGGAAATACCGTGGGGATCCTTCGGGGAAAACTTCACTACAGAAGGGTTGCTTGAGAGCGAAGTTCACATCGGGGACAGACTCGGAGTCGGGTCGGCAGAATTTGCGGTGACCCAGCCTCGCTTTCCGTGTTACAAGCTAGGTCTGAGATTTGGAACCCAAGCGATCCTCAAGACTTTTCTTGACTCGGAAAGATCCGGATACTATCTCAAGGTCCTTCGCGAGGGGAAGATCAAAGCTGGCGACTCGATAAAGACAATCGAGATAAACGAGAACTCACCGACGATCACCTCGATGGTGCAGATGGTCAAGAGAAGCGGCTGAGAGGCCGTCTAGGTTCTCTGGAGCGATAAATGGAAATTGTTTTAGCTGGACTTGGTTGTCTGTGAAACAGAAAGTTGTCTGAACAAGCGCTCCCTCCGCACCAAGTGTGGGGCAGGAAGTTCATCATCTACGGAGCTTTGGGAATACCGAAAGTCGATCTTAGCAGCTGGAAACTCCGAGTCGACGGGCTCGTAGAAAATCCGATTGAATACTCCTACGATCAGCTCACATCAATGCCGCAGACACGATACGTCAAATCATTCCACTGTGTGACACAATGGTCGATCAAGGATGTGGACTGGGAAGGTCTTCCGATCCGTGGTCTTGTGGAGCCAGCTAAGGTCAGTCCCGAGGCCGAGTGGATAATGTTCCACACCGTGGAGGGATATTCTTCGGCGGTGCCGGTCGAGGACGGTCTCAAGGAGGATGCCCTGATGGCGTTCAAGCTAAATGGGAAACCACTCAGCCCCGAACAGGGATTTCCAGCGAGACCGTTCATGCCAAGTCTTTACGCGTGGAAGAGTGCAAAATGGGTGAACAGAATTGAACTAATGAAGGATTACCGTGACGGCTATTGGGAGCAGTACAGATACCATGAGAGAGGTAACGTCTGGGAAGAAGAACGATTCAAGGGACACTCTGGGACCCATCAGAGACACAGGGCGTTCGGAACGGCGTAGAGAACTAGCCGATCATAATCTGGGGCTCGTTATCGCGCCTTTTGCAAGCTTGAGGAATTGTATGTCGCCAGATTTTTTCTGGGCCTTGAGCTTATCCGCGTGATTCTGACAGAGCCACCAGACCATCTGCTCGCCCTTGAAAGAAACCCAGACAGTGTCCAGAGGAGCCGTAGTCTCTTTTTTGAAACCCTCCCAGCATTCCTTGCAGACGACTGGGCCTAGTTTGTTTGACGAGGCGTCATACAGCTCATAGTTTCCAGGCAAATGCGCCTGGCGGACCTGAGACATGGTCACTATTTGATCCGGCAAATCAGTAATGAAGGTATTGGTGACATCGAACAAGAGATAAAACGAAACGACGGGAACGCGATGAGAAATTGGTCACCGGGTTCAGTCATTATACTTCAGTCAAGTTCGCTCTTGAAACTATATCACGCCTGACCGAATCCAAACTCTCGGTTGAGAGAGTTAAGACAAAGAACTCGTATGGCCGAATTGTTTCAAAGAATATCCAATCGCCGATTAACGTCCCTGACAAGCAGCGGTCCCACATGGACGGATACGCGGTCGCAGCATCCAGCCTGACGGGCGCGAGTTCCCAATCCCCAAAAGTTCTTCCTCTCGTGGGAGACTTGGACTCCGCCCAACATCGAAGACAGAGATTGTCACGCGGACAGACGATCGGAATCGTCACCGGAGGAGAGCTCCCTGTCGGAGCTGATGCGGTAGTACCTGTGGAGGATGCGAAGAGGGCAGGCAGCAAGGTCTATTTTCAAAAAGAGGTTCAGAAAGGTGCATTCTGTTTCCCCATCGGGGTTGATGTCAAGAAGGGCATCTTGGTAATTCATGCAGGAGCAGCGGTCAGAGCGCAGGATATTGGGATGCTCGCGCTCTTGGGCATAAGAGAGCTTCAAGTGTTTGCAAGGCCGCGGGTTGCGATAATTGCTACCGGCAACGAACTAGTGGACTCGTTTGACGTTAGCGATCCCCGGAAAGTCCGGGAGAGTCACTCGCCCATTTTCGAGAATCTGATAAGAGAGCTAGGCGGTGTCTCTAGTTCGAGGGAAATAGTCAAAGACGATCTAGATCTCATGAGTGACGCAGTCGAGCGAGCCCTTGGAAGCTCAGACATCGTACTGACGCTCGGAGGGACATCGCTAGGCGAAGCGGATCTTGTGGAACAGACGTTACGCAGAATCTCGAAGAAGAGCCGCATTATTCATGGAATAAAGATGGACCGTGGAAGAGTAGCGGGGATTGCGGCAGTTCGAGGAAAACCGATTGTCATGCTCCCGGGTCCTGTTCAGGGGGCGATGAACGCGTTCATCCTTCTGGCTCTTCCTCTAATTTTTAGGATGACATCTGGAGCTGACTCAGGCGCCTTCGTAACGGCCCGTCTCTCTGCGGGTTGGAAGTCGAGGAAAAAGTTTCAAGATTTCACCAAGGTCCTCTACGTGCGCTTGGAAAGGAAAGGCAAAGGGCTCCTTGCTCGACCAATTGTTGGGGATACTGAGTCGATCAGCGTCCTGACTAATTCGAACGGATTCGTAGTAGTTCCTGAAAGGGTCAGAGAGTTACAGGCAGGGGAGGAGGTTTCAGTCAGGCTTCTACCAGGGTTCTCTTATGTCGGCGGTCAATTTCTCGCGGGCTAGTCCGTGGCCCGCTCTTCGCCGGGTTTGAAACGGGATAGCTCTGGATCGGAGTCCCTTTCACCCATCCGTAATGGCTTCCTCTGAACTTTTCGCGTTTCCAGATGGGAAAAGAATCCTTGATTCTGTCGATCGCGTACTTAGCGGCTTCGAATGCTTCGTCTCGGTGCGTCGCGGATACAGCAACGACAACGCTGACTTCACCAATCTTCAGCTTACCCTCTCGGTGGATCATCGTGATTGACTTGATGGGCCAGCGTTTCCTGATCTCTTCCTCCAGTCTGGCGATCTGGCGTTCAGCCATCCGGCGGTAGACCTCGTACTCCAGACCCTTCACTTTCTTACCGTCTGTCTGGTTTCTGATTGTTCCGACGAAGAGGACTGTGCCACCAGCATCTTCATCCATTACAGATTCGAGGGCCTTGGCTGGGTCGATAGGTTTCCGGGTGATTCTAGATTTCAATTTAGGGCTACCGAGTCATTCTCATGAGTGCTTTATTTCCGACGATGAAGCGTTTACGGGGTAGCCTTGAAATTTTCGAGGACATTGATATGAGCAAACAGCGAGACCTTGAGGGCCTAAGCGCCCTAGTCACCGGAGCCACCTCTGGTATCGGCAAGGCCGTAGCCGAGGAGCTATGCCGTCACGGCGCAGAAGTCATCGTGCACGGACGCGACGCCGCCCGCGGCAAGGCAGTGGTTGACTCCATCACCGCGGACGGAGGAAAGGCCCGATTCCTCGCTGCCGAGTTGAGCAACCCTTCCGATCTGGATGATCTGGTCAAGCAGGTCGGCGTGATCGACGTGCTGGTCAACAACGCCGGTATCTCTTGGTTCGGCCCAACTGAGAAGCTCGACGTCGTGACCTTTGATCGGCTCTTCGCCGCCAACGTCCGAGCTGCGTACTTCCTTGTTGCTGCTCTGGCTCCGAAGATGGCAGCTCGGGGGAGCGGCAGCATCATCAACATGAGTAGCATGGCTGGCCAGATCGGTCTCGTCGGCGGTGCCGCCTACGGCGCCACCAAGGCCGCGTTAGCGTCGATGACCCGTTCTTGGGCAGCTGAGTACAGCCCTGCCGGAGTCAGAGTCAACGCCATCGCCCCCGGACCCGTCTACACGGCAGCATCTCCAGATCGGATCGAAGCCCTAGGCGAAACAACCCTGCTAGCTCGGGCCGCCCAGCCGGGCGAGATCGCCAACGTGATCGTGTTCCTGGCTTCACCCAAGGCGAGCTACGTGACCGGCGCAACCTTCACCGCCGATGGCGGCCGCACGGCCATCTGAATCCTTCTTATCCGCCGACAACCGGGGGCAGAAGTGCGACTCGGTCTCCCTCCTTCAGCGGAGCACCTTCTTCAGAGATTTCTTCGTTCACTGCGACCTTGATCGCCTTCTCTAGTGGTTTCAGTTTGGGATGTGCCTCGATGGCTTTCGACATTGCAGTTCTCACGTTCGACTTTTCGTCGAGGCTGAACTCTTCGCCCTTGGTTCCAGCGGCCTCACGCGCCTGAGCAAAATAGATCATCCGGACTCGAATCATGGCTTAGCCGCCGATCGCATTCATGTTTCGAGGGTTCTTCCATCCCTGCTTGATCCATGGCATATACCCGACACCTTCGGGTTTCTTCCAGACTGCTTCTCTAACGAAAGCTGCAAGCTTCTCATCGTAGACGCTTTTCCGCAGGAGTGGTTTGAGGTCGTGATATTCTGTGTCAAAGAGGCATGAGAGGAGCTTGCCGTCGGATGTTAGCCGGAGCCGGTCACAGTCGTCGCAAAAGGGCTCACTCATAGGGGTGATAACCCCAAGCTCCCCTCTCCCATCCGCGAACTTCCAGATCGAGGCCGTTTCGCCGTCTCCTCTTCCCGCCGGGAGAATTGAATACCTAGTTCTGACAGTGTCGAGGATCTCTCGTCCAGCCACCATCTTATCCTTGTCCCAGATATCGAGCCCGTCGAGTGGCATGAACTCGATAAACCGGATAGCGACATTCATCTTCCTCGCATATTCGACCAGGTCCAAGACTTCGTCGTCGTTGTAGCCCCGGATGGCCACGCTGTTGATCTTTATGGGGTGCAGTCCGACGCGAACTGCTTCGGATATCGATTCGAGGACTCTCGGGAGCGCGTTAATTCCAGAAATCTTTGCGAATCGATCCTCCTTGAGGCTGTGAAGGCTGACAGTTACACCGCGAAGACCCGCAGACTTGAGGGCTTGAGCTTTAGATCCTAGGAACCAGCCGTTGGTGGTCATATCCACGGAGTCAAGGCCGTGGATTCCCGTGAGTCGTTTTACGAGGCCTTCGACACCAGTTCTGAGTAGAGGCTCGCCGCCAGTGATACGGACCTTGGTTATTCCCATCGCGACAAACACTCTTGTCACGCGCTCGATTTCATCGAAGGAAAGAAGATCTGCAGAGGGAAGCCAGCGCATGGCCGATTTGTCCGGCATGCAAAACAAGCACGCAAAGTTGCAGCGGTCGGTCACAGAAATTCTTAGCTTGGCTGCGACTCTACCTTTCGTGTCGACGAGAAGTCGTGGGACGGAGGCTCCAGTAATCAAACTCGACAGAAAGGGCCTTTGTCGCTATAAAAGACTCCATTGAAAATCTAAGTAAGCTCGTGTTAAACGTGCTCGGACGAGGGCGTCGTGATTTTCAGACAAACAGACATCTCAAAAAAACCAGTCACCTTCAGAACAGCAACCGCGTCGGGAAGGATCAAGCTCAGACCGAGTACAGTGGAGCGGATACGAAGGGGATTGTTAGAGAAAGGAGATCCTAAGTCTTTAGCAGAAATTGCTGGAATAATGGCCGCGAAGCGGACCCACGAGCTTCTGCCCCTATGTCATCCGTTGAAGATTGAGAGTACGACAATTGAGACCTCTGTGGTGCCCTCGGGGATTGAAGTGACTGTCACTGTCTCTGCTAATGAAAAGACGGGAGTGGAGATGGAGGCGCTTACCGCGACGGCCGTCGCCTTGCTGAATGTCTGGGACGTTGTGAAGGCGTACGAGAAAGACGGCCGGGGTCAGTATCCAACTACCCAGATTCAGGCGGTTAGGGTGGTAAGGAAGGCGAAGTGAAACCGCACGAGAAACACAGAGCCGAAGCTAGACACGCTCTGATCTTCGATATGGTCACGGTAAGCTCGAGCAGGTTCAAGATGATGCATAGCGGTTCCGAGTACAAAGACGATTCCGGCGACTTGGCAGCGCGGTTGATTGTTGAAGGAGGCCACAAGGCCGGCACTAGGACACTGCTGCCTGACGATAGGGTCATGATTCGGCGCGCTGTGAAAGGTTTTCTAGATAGCGGCGCTCACGTTATGGTTCTAATCGGCGGGACAGGAGTCTCGCCGAGCGACATCACAGTCGAGACGGTGGTCCCGTTCTTCGAGAAAGAACTAACAGGCTTCGGAGAACTGCTTAGGAGCATTAGCTATCAGACGATCGGTAGCGCGGCAATGCTCACAAGAGCGACCGCCGGGACGGCCAGGGGAAAACTGATTGTCTGTCTGCCCGGCTCTCCTGAGGGAGTGGAGACAGCGCTTCGGAGCTTCATCTCAGAGTTCCCACATATCGTGTCAATAGCGGGAGGCTTGGATACTGGCAACGCGGCGAGCCGTGCAAATTCTGAGAATCATCTGACCAAGCATTGAGCATCACTTCTGAACAGCTGTCTGAGGAACAGCTGGTAACTCGCAACAAGGTCGGGGCTTCGATAGGATATGGTTCGCTCATCGGGCTACTAGCAGGCCTTGTTGGGCTGGGAGGTGCCGAGGAGAGGATGCCCTTCATCCTCTACTATCTCAGGCTCTCTCTAGAGGACATGATCACGGCCAACCTTCTAATCAGCTTCGCGGTCTCAGGCTTCAACTTCGCAGTAAGAATCCGCACAGGGGTATGGTCCGGCGACGCCATCCTTCCGGCGCTTGCGATGATCGTCGGTTCGATTCCAGGTGCTTACGTCGGAGCGTCGCTGAGTCATAGAGTGAGCCAGCGAGCTCTCAAGGGGTTCATATCGATAGTACTCTCAATCGTCATCGCTAGAGTAGTTTACGGACTGCTCATCGGCGGAGGAGCATCAGGTCAGAGTGGAATGTCGACTCTTGAGCTGGTCTCCTCCGTGATCGGGGGGCTGGGGATCGGAATCATAAGCGGGTCTTGCGGAGTCGCCGGGGGCGAGTATAGAATACCCGTCTTGACGTATCTCATCGGGTTGCCGTTGAAAATCGCCGGGACCGCCAGCCAGCTCGTATCGCTGCCGACGATTGCCGTCGCCTTGTGGAGGCATAGACGCCTCGGCTTCTTTACGAGATCCAGCCTGACGACCGCCGCGATTCTCGGCATACCTTCGGTTATCGGGGCTGCTCTGACCGGTCTTCTAGTCGCGGGTCTCGCGACCCTCTACATCGAGATCACTTTCGTTCTGCTACTCGCCTACACTGTCATCAGACTATTGGCGGAAGTTCGGTGAAAGGCGGGGCTCGCTAGTATCTAGGCATTTTGTTGTCAATCTGTCTGGCCCATTCATCGATACCACCTTGAAGGTTCCGGACGTTTGAGAATCCTGCCTGCCTCAGCAACCTGACCGCGCTAGCGCTTCTGATTCCGACGTGGCAATAAACTACAATCTCGCTGTCCCTCTTCAGCTCGCCCAAGCGAGTATCAAGTTCCTCTACTGGGATCAACGTGGAAGACTCTAGGTGGCATAACGAGTATTCGTATGGCTCCCGGACGTCGAGGAGGACAGGACCGTTCCCAGAATCGATAGCGGTCTTCAACTGCCCGGCTGTTATGTTGAATTCGGCTGGTGTTTCCGTTCCTTTCAGTCCGCAGAATTCTTCATAGTCAATGAGTTGAGTGATGGTAGGGTTGGGTCCGCAGACCGCGCAAGAACTGTTCTTTCTGAACTTGATCTCCTTGAAGGAGTTGTCGAGGCCATTGAAGACGAGAAGTCGACCGATTAGCGGGGTGCCGTTTCCGAGTAGGACCATTATTGCCTGATTGGCCTGAATACTGCCCATGATACCAGGTATTACATTCAATACTCCGGCTTCCTCGCACGATTTGACAGAGTCGGCTGGGGGAGGCTCGGGGTAGAGACACCGATAGCAAGGCCCGTTAGGAGTGCTGAACACTGACGCTTGGCCGTCGAAGCCTAGAACGCTTGCAAAGACATTGGGCTTCGCTTGAAGGACGCAGGCGTCGTTGATGAGGTACCGGCTCGGCAGGTTGTCCGTCGCATCGATAACCACATCGTATTCTCCGATTTGTTCCATAGCGTTGCTAGAGTCAAGCCTGACCGGGTGACAGGTCAGTCTGATCTCCGGATTCACGAGGCTAAGCTTCTCCTCGGCGGTATCGACTTTTCTCCGTCCCAGGTCAGCTTTCGAGAAGATGAACTGCCTCTGAAGGTTAGACAACTCCACAAGATCGGAGTCGACGATCCCGACTCGGCCGACTCCAGCGGACACGAGATAGACAGCGGCCGGAACTCCAAGACCCCCGAGTCCCACTACCAATACGGAGGAGCGCTTGAGTCTCCGCTGCCCCTCGGGTCCCACCTCGGGGAGGACGAGGTGTCTACTGTAGCGCTGCGTTTCGCTGGCAGTTAGGCCGAGACTCTCGAACAATTCAGACAATGAACGTGAGGAGTCTGATCCCAGATAGAACCTTCGGCCAAGCATTCGCCAAAATGCAAGAAGATTTGTGAAGCACGCTTCGCAGGGCACTTCCAGGAGAGGAATCTCCCAAAGAGCACTCACGCGTCGCGAGGAATTTGTGACCTCCCCCCATTTTTTTCTGGAGGGGTCCTGCCAGATGGAACGTTTCCATGGGACGATTCGAGTTCCGGGCGCAGAATTCACTTGGAGGCCTGTTCTCCAATAGACTAAACCGGGCCGGCCACAAAGAGCACTGATGGGAGGCGACCTTGGAGATGAAACTGGCTTCTTCCGTGGTGCACAACTGGGGCGAGCTGGATCTGCCTCTTAGAATATCAGCAGCAATGGGTCTGTTGTCCGGAGCGAGTCTGCCCATAGTCTACGAGTTCATTCTGCCCTCATTCGGCGGTGCACCGTCTATCATTGGACTAGCTCTCACCATAATCTACCCGCCCTTAGCACTCTTCGTAATTCCGCCGATGGCTGGCTTCGTCGGCACGATTGCGTTGCTTCTCGGTCCTATGAGCGTTGAACAGCGTGGAATCGTAGGCTTCATAGTCTTCATCGCTTCGGTCCCAAGCGTCTTCTTCATACTTCTCTACGCCGTGTATCTCTGGGGACCGCACACATAGGCTGGTGGCTTCGACAAGTTCCGATTGTTACCCTTCACTCCAGAAGTGGATTAATGCCACAGAACTGGGGAAGAAGAACGATTTTTCCAGCATGAACGTCTTCCCCAAAGAGCAGTTTCTATGTGTTGAGGATTAAGCGCAATTAGGTCCGTTGGGTTCTACAGCCAGAGATTGCTGCCGCAGATGCAGGCGCGGCTAACGGCGACGAGTGCATCGGTCGGCTGGATCAGGCGGGCGTTGGACAGGTTCTAGATGCGATCGTACTTGGCGCCGTACCGGACGCTCGCGCGCATCTCGAACTACTCCGGGCTTCCGGCGGGCGGGCTAGTCGAGAGAGAGCGACGAGGACAGTTCGTGGTAGGCGTCGATCTGCGCCTTGAGATCGGCGACCTTCTGCTCGGCGAGGGCGATGGCATCGGCGCCGGCGATGAAGCGGCGCGGCGGCGTCTGCTCGCCAGCGATCCTGACGAGTGCTCGCGCGAGCTTGGCCGGATCGCCGGGTTGCTGCCCGTTCTGCGCCTCCCACCACTTGAGCTGCTCCGCCCTGCGGTCGGCGTAGTCCTCAATGGACCGGTCGGCAAAGGTCATCGACTCTTTCGTGAGGAGCCTGGTGCGGAAGAACCCTGGGTTGACGATGGTGGTGTGGATGCCGAACGGCTCGACCCCGGGCCGTAGCGATTCCATCCAGCCCTCGAGACCGAACTTCGACGCGGCATAGGCGGAACAGAACTCGAAGCCGATTAGGCCCGCGCCTGACGAGATCGAGATGATGTGGCCCGAGCGCTGCTTGCGTATGATGGGCAGGACCGCACGGGTGACATTCATCGGGCCGAGGAGGCTCGTCGCCAGCTGCCTCTCGACCTGCTCCGGCGTCAGCTCCTCGAAGTAGCCCGCCTCAAAGGTACCGGCGTTGTTGACCAGCACGTCGATGCGGCCGAACCGGTCGACCGCCGCCCGCACAGCGGCCTCGGCATCGGCAGGGCTGGTAACGTCCAGCTTGACGACTTGCAGGTCGTCCAGATCACCCACGGCCTTAGCCACGACGTCGGGGTCTCGACCGGTGCCCACCACCGCGTGGCCGGCGGCCAGAGCCGCTTTGACGAAATCGACGCCCATGCCACGGCTCGCTCCAGTAATGAACCAGACCTTCTTGTTAGTCATGGTATCTCATTCCCTCCTTGATGTCATTCACATCGTGTATCCCGGTTTCTTGTATAACTTCTCCGAGTCGTTGACGACGTCGGGTTGAGAGACGTTCTCAGCCCAGTCCCATGGTCTGACTTCTTCGACGGCTACCGAAACTGAATCTTCTACCCGAGAACCGTCAGGATTTCTTGGACGGTAACGGGTCTAGTAACCATGAATGATAACAGAAAGAACAGCTGGGCGGGTTGCCTCGGTCCAAGTATGTCTACTGGTGCATATTCTCGGGACAGGTCGCGACGCATCACATTAGCGTGACAGAGCTGCTGCCCATCTTTCTAAATGTAGATAGAATTGTTCCTCGGCCCCAGTTCTGTCCACTCGTCTCATTTCGTCCGCCACCGATCGAAAATCGTTCAACAGCTACTCAGCTTCCTTTTGCTTAGGTGAAACCCCTATAGGAAACGCCTTCGAATGCAGAGTAGGTACTCAGTGATGCCAGAGGCTTGTAAATGGTGTGGGAAAGCTGGGAAGCTGGAACACATTGAGGCTTATGGTTGGCTTTGTGAAGACTGCATTGAATCGGTCGAGATGAATGAGAAGACTGCCCAATTAGATGAGGGCAACGATGATTTCTAACCTAGGTGCACAGGTTCAAACGTCTGATTTGGAGCCTTTCACTCGCGAGTGTCTGAAGGCCTCATAGGACTTGACTAGCAGCCGGGCACACTTCGCGTAAAGCTTCGGAAAATCTATGTTTTGCGCTGCACGATCAATTTCTGAAAAATGCTTGACAGGTTTCCCAGAGAGTAGTAGATTCGAAATCTTCCTTGGGTTCTTATGAGCCAAGGTGTTTCGAAGTTCTGTAAGATTCTCCACAAACCATCGGTCCGACTTGTCCCAAACTTTCAGGCCTTCCATTACGATTGCGAAGTCCCTAAGAGAGCGGTGTTCAAGTAGCCTATGTATAGTCTGTCTCTGAGGTTGCGACCCGCTACTTAGGTAAAATGAGGCGTCACGTACCGCATACTGCTCGATGTATCCATGCAGGTCGACTATTGCGGGTCCGTTCATTCCAAGTGAGAATAGCACGGCTGGTCCTTGTAGCATCCACTTCAGAGTATAGAATGCCATCGCACGTTTTTCTTGATCCTCTTTGGTCTTGATAGGAAATTCGGCTTCCAGACCATGAATTATCTCGAGAAGATTGTCTCGCAATCGACTGTAGTGGATCTTGATGGACGATTCGATGTCGTTGAGAGTGATTTCAATATTGAGAAGCCTCTTCGTCAAGGGGTCAGGTTCAGAGCGAACGGTTGTGGGCATAATGTGACGACGCTCGGTCCCCTAGATAATTGTGGTCGAAGAGAAGGGTCGAGTGTGCTCAGCGAGGAGGGTTCAACGCTTAAGGGCAAGCTGAAGCCTGTTAGGAAGAGGCGGGTCTGTTTTTGGCTGTGACTTGTGGTTTTAGGTTTGAGGTTCGGCCTGAGGATGAGGTTGTGGTGTTGGAGGCTGATCATCGTACTGTTCATGTCTGTGTGGACTGTCTTACGTTGTTGACTGTTCATCGTCGTATTCATCATATGAAGGTGGAGAAGGTTATTGTTGAGATGGCTGAGCGTAGACCCTTGTTGGCTGAAGCGCGATAAGCCTAGTCTTGTTCATCTCCCGGACTAGGGTTTCAGGAATGCTTATCATCGGGATAACGCTACACCTGATCCAAACTGAGACGTTTTGCTAAACATCGTTCGTCGATCAATACTATTGCTCACTCTGGCGCTGCTTGGAGCATGGCTGACAACGTTCAACGCGCATGCGACAGGACCCATGTTTCCGGATTCATCCGGCGTTCCAAACTGTATCAACCCGCCTACAATCGCCGGAAATCTAACTCTAACCATCTGCACTTCAAAGATCCATTATTCGTTCGGCGAGACTGTCCGTTTCGTCGGAACCCTGACAAACACCGGGGAGGCCCCGGTCCAATTGTCAACAATGAGCTCTAGTGCTATCGTCTTCGACCGGGCGGATTCGCTTATACTTCGCGAAGCTGGGTTCGACTTCTGTACACCATCTACAAGCTGCCTGATTCCGGCTGGGCAGTCCATGACCGTCTCGATTGCAAACTGGTTTACTGATGAACCATTTTTCCAGGCAAGACTCTCCGGACCCTACACAGCCTTCGCAGGTCTAGCCACATGTCAAACAAACGGGTCGTGTCTAGTGTCTGATTTTCTCTCTCTGAGAATCGTGGTCTCTGTCCCGCAGAACTAGCGAACCAATTTACGAGCGAACCGTTCCAGCGGGGTCGTCAAGAGAGCACAATTCTGCGAGGAACACGAGTTTAGCTCGGTAGACCCGTGCTGGCTGAAGCGTGAAGAGAAAGGTCAGGTTCGGACCGCGGCGCAGATTGCGTAAATAGTCGAATCGATCATGTATGGTTGTACAGCTTTGTCCAAGGATGGTCGGCACCCGAGCGGTAAGGTCCCTCCCCAACTGTTGAGGGAAGCTCGCCTGAGACAGCGGGACGGAGAGTGGCTCAGCTCGGCTAAGGGTCCCGTCGTTCGCAGATATCGGGGAAAGTACGTTGCAATAAGGAACAAGAAGATTCTCGCGGCTAGTACAACGATGAAAGGTCTCTATTCCAAACTTGACAAATTGAAGCCGGGAATGGTTCTAATAACGAGGGTCGAAAAGCCCACTCTTCTCGTATATGTCGAGCTTCGCTAAAAAATGGATGAGGCAAAAGACTAGGACCGGAACCGTTTATCGTCCAGTCATAGATCTTCTCTTTAACGAGAAGATCGGCCGCAACCTCTACTCTTTCATAGTTGACAGCGGCGCAGACATCTCACTCGCCCCACGTCAATTGGCAGAACGGATAGGCCTCGACTGGGACAAGGGCTCGAAAATAACCCTTTCAGGAATATCTCCTAAACCTGAATGTACCCTTGAAGGTCGAATCCATACGGTGAGTGCGCTAGTTCCGGATCTCGCCCTCGAACTCGCCCTGCCGGTCTGCTTCGCTAGCAGCGACGCACCCTTACTCATCGGACGAGAAGGCTTCTTTGACGAATTCGACATCACCCTAGACAAGACTCGGCGAAGAACCGTGTTCAGTAGGAAGAGAGTGCGACGAGCATAGTCCAGATGGCTGCGCGTAGACCCGTGCTGGCTGAAGCGTGAAGAGACAAGCAGACTGGGGCGCTAGTTCCGTCCATCTCTCCGGACTAAGAACAACAAGCTCTACGTCACCGGTTCATGGAGGCTGAAAGGCCCGTCATGCGGACCTGGTTTTTGTTCAAAGGAGTCGTCAGCCTCCTCCTGGCCATGGTGCTAGTCGTCCCGCACTTCATTCGCTTTCGTGCCGACAGAACACTCGGAGAACGCTGGGGCTTTGTTGAAACTGGTCTCGCCCGAGCCTTTGGGATGATTGAAAGGGCTGGGAATTGTATCCAACCTTCCGAATTAGGCGATTATACATATTTATATAATCAGTCAGAAGTCTCTAGCTTGGACAAGATATGGCAACGACAACGGTTCTCCATGAGCCTCGGCTGGACACTATCCTGATGGTTGAGAGGGAGATTCAGAGGGCAAGATCGTATCCTACCAAGAAGGAGCTCTGGCAGAGCCTTCCGAGGAAGCTCCAGTACCAGACTTTCAACCGTATTCTCGACTATCTGGAGAGTTCCAACAAGATCCTCCTGGACAAGGGCGAGATCGTCTGGACCTTCCCCAGCAATCCGAGACTCCGAAGACTGCTCAAGAACAGCGTCCGGCTCCGCTAGAGCTCTAGTGGTACCCGAATCTCTTCTCGTACTCCTTGTGAGTCAAGAACATCTCCAGCACAACGACGACCCAGAGGCCATTCTCTGAGAGCAGAGTGTAGATCAGCCGTGAGCCTTTCGACATGTTGAACTTCCAGAGATTGCTGATACCGTATTTTCCGACATAATACGGCGGCCACTGCGGCCGTTGAATCTTGTCCCCGGCCATCATGTTCAGTTTCAGCTTGTCCAGCGCCGAATCGACCATCTTCCTCTCAGGCGAACCGGGTTTTAGTTTCCGATAGATTCGGTCGAACTCTTTCGTGCCCTTAGCATGGTCCGCCGATTGAGACAAGTTTGGACCCGCCCCGGTCAAGAGTCAATCATAAGCCAGAGACCCCAGCGGCTCGATTGTGAAGAGTCAAGTCAAGTTCGGTTGCCGAATCTTTCTAGCAGCCAACGAACCCTTCCAGAACATCGTCCATCGCGCACAGTTCTGTGAGAAACACGGCTTCGATTCTGTCCTCATAACGACCATCTACTCTACAAGGCGGAGGCCGTGGATTTCACGGCTCTGCGATGTTTGGCTGGATGGTGCTAGATCAGAGTGACTCTGGGGAGTCCTTCGAAGTGGTGGTCGCTTGTCAATAGTTCCGCGCCGTACTGGGTCGAGGTAGCGTATATGATGGAGTCGACTGTTCCTAGTCCTGTCCGGAGACTTAGGTCAGCCGCTGCGACGGCTGTGTGTGGGTCAAGTGGGACCATCCGGGTATCCTGAAGATGAGCATACGCTTCTAGAGCTTTCTCTTCGCCTCGGTCTTTCTTGATCTTGCGGTAGACCTCCAACAGCACAACCGTCGGGGTGAGAATACTCCCTGTGGGAGTCTGGATAATACGGCGGGCGTAGTCGTCAGCCTTGGATCCTTTCCCGAAGTATTCTATCCAGCCTGTGGAATCGACGAGGATCAACGGCCGTCGCCTTCGTCTCGAATGCCCTTGCTCGTGACGCCAGTAGCCATTCCCTTCAGCTCTTTCAACGGGCGAATCGGGATGAGATGTACGACCCCATCTTTCTCGATGACGGCGACCTTCTGGCCCGGTTTGAGCTTCAAGCGATCTCTAACATCACTGGGTATGACAACCTGATACTTGGTAGATACAGTCACGGTCGCCAATAATCGTCCCAGCCGTAATACGGCTAGCCCATCGAAATAAACATTGTTGAACGGTCATGACCTCTACTTTCCCAGTGCCTCGAATTGTTCGTTGACCTTCCTCATCGAGTCTTAAACGCTTAAGGGTGACCAGAGACGCCCTTCCCAGTGGCACAACAATAGCCTCCGGGAGAGAATGTGAAGGAACGGGTCAAGTTCGGATGCCGGATCTTTCTCTCGGCCCACGAACCCTTCCAGAACATCATCCAGCGTGCACAGTTCTGTGAGAACCAGGGCTTCGACAGTGTTCTCATAGACGATCATCTACTCTACGGGACCGGAGACGCGGCTGCACCTGAACCCTTCACGATTCTTGCCGCGATAGCCACTGGGACCCGTAGGATCCGGGTCGGAATCGCAGTAACAGACATGGTTCGGCGACACCCGGCCATCATAGCCCAGACCCTCGCAACACTCTCCAACCAGTTTCCAAAACGCGTCTTCCTCGGACTGGGCGCGGGCGATCCGATGAACCAGACACCCTTCGGATTTTCTGCGGAACACCGCGTCGGTAGGCTAGAAGAGGGTCTGAGGATTATCCGGCAGCTCTGGAACTCTAGCATAGAGAAACCACAGAGCTACAAGGGACGATTCTTCTCCCTGAACAACGGATACTTGCAAGCCGGCCAAGAGAAACAGCCAGTCCCGCCAATCTATTTGGCGGCCTTCGGTCCCAGAATGCTGAACCTCGCGGGGGAGGCGGCGGACGGATGGGTGCCTCACTGTCACACACCCGCAACATACAAGATGGATCTTGACACCATTATCGGGTCAGCCCATAATGCGAGTCGAGATTTCGGGACGTTTCGCTCTGCATACTATTCGCTCTCCTCCATCTCGAAGAATCGCAAAGAAGCAGACCGGAACGCGCTGGGTCCAGCCAGATACTTCCTAGCGCTAATACCTGAGGCGTTGAAGAAGATCGATCCCTCAGCAAACCATCCCGGCCGAATCTGGGAGAAGATGGCATACCCGAAGGATCAGAGGGAGACAATCCGGAAGATCGCCGCGGATATTCCGGAGTCGGACGCGTACAACACCGTCATACATGGAACGGCCGAGGATTGTATCGAACAGATCGAAGACTACCGGAAGGCTGGCTGCAAGGAGTTCATGCTGACCTTCACACCCAAAGGAGGACTGTGGTCAACGACAGGTCTTCTCGACCAGATACGGCTCTTCTCGAAGAAAGTGATGGGTGGCCGAAACTAATCACGCAACAACTTTTCATGGCAATGAGAGCACACGGATTATGCGTCGCTCGCCAGAAATTCGGAAACATTCTCCGAGAGAGGCACAGGAGAAACGCCTCGGCTAGGCAGATGAATCACTCTGAAACCTCGATATAGGAAAAACGCGAAGTATTCGAACGCCGCAATTAGCGCTCCGTCACTCGCAAGTCCGATCCAATTGTAGCTCCATCCAACAGACCAGAATCCCATCCATGGAATCGGAAGACCGTTTGTCCAAGTTCCGTACTGTGCCGACCAAGAAAACAATACAGTCGCGCACGCTAGCCACCCTGCAGACACAGGGATTACAATGTTCCGGAATAGAGATAGGTGCCTCTGACGCCAAAGAATGACTGAATAGGCGATTCCCACATAGAGCAACACGTCCAGAAGGAGGGCATCCAATGAGTACGCGGTGATCGAGACAGGACTTACAACTCCAAAGCGTCCTACACTTCCTGGATATTCAAGATGTGTCTTCCAAAACAGAGGGAGGCCGTACTGAGAAATCTCGCCGTAGCTCGAATGGTAGGCTAGTACGAAACCGGTAAGCCAAGTGACCAGCGCCGCCGAGACTGAAATCAGGACAAATTCGGCTGCTAGGTGCGAAAATCTTCTTTCGAAGATGAACAACCCACCTGTCAGAGGCGCCTGACCCTCCCCAAGAACTTATCTCAATTAACACGTTCATTTGGACAAATTATCTTCCCGCGGCGAAGCTTGGGCTCCAGCTCCGCAACTCGGGTCCTCGAATCGCCAGCAATCTTTTTTTCTTGAAGTCTCCTGTTCGTATTATCCATGCGTAAGCCGGACCGGATTGGTGCGATCGTTTTGGCTTTCACCCTGTTTGTGGCTTACTGGGGTTGGGCAGGCCTCTTGTATTTTCAAGGTATGATTTCCCTACCGCTCGGTGCACTTGGAAGTGAAGGTCTCTTACTAGTGTTGGTTGATGTGGTTATCGTGAATCTCTACGCTTTTCGTCAGAGAAGGCGTGCCAGACAAGTCCATATCCGCGCCAGTAAGAAATAGAAATCTGTCGCTAGCCACGGCAGGGTTGTTTCAATACTCAGTCTAGCTTTTGTGAACGACCTCGATATCGTGGCCGTCAGGATCGAACACCCAGGTCGCATAATAGCCAGGATAGTATTCGAGCCGAGCTTGAGGTGCTTACTTGCTCTTGCCTCCAGCGTCCACAGCGGCTTTGTAGAATGCATCTACCTCAGCACGGTTTTTCGCGACAAACCCAACATGAACCGCTTGAGGATCGGACTTTCCTTCCTTGAGCCAGAAAGAAGCTCTCTTGCCGTCACCAAAACCCTTCAGGTCGGCGTGTCCGTCTTGGCCTTCGTAATCCGTAAAGTTCGTGATCCCAAGAGGCTTCAAAGCCTTGACGTAAAAGCGACTGAACGCTTGAAATCACTGACTGTGAGAATAACGTGATCTATCATATTTGTGGGGTGACCTGTTATCGGGGTCCGGCTATTTCGCTCGGGCCGCGGCAGCTTTAGCAGCGAGTGCAGCGAACTCCTGACGGCCGAATGCTGTGCCCGAGAGCCCCCAACCGCCCTCTGCCGCCTCAGTCAGTATAACCCAGGTGCGACCGGCCTGGTTCGAGTCACCTGAGATCTTGGCAACAATCTCGGTGATTTCCTTGACCAGTTGCTTCTGACCATCACGGGTCAGAGCGGCTGGAGGAGTAATGACCTGAACTCGGACAGTCCGGGCGGAGTCGGTGGCTGCGGTATGAACCGCGTGCGGATCCATTCGATGGATGAATGCCGCAGTATTATTGAGATGAAACGGACCGGGGGTCGACACCCCCTCAGCGCGTAGAACAGCCATAGTCAGCTCATGGCCAAGCTTACCATCGGAACCGGGCGGGAAAAGATCTGCTGGAGCGTAGACATCAATCATTGGCATTGTAAACGATTCGGCGCTGGCAAAAAGACAGCTAAATAGCTTGTTGGCTCACGAGCCACCAGGAGACATTATGCCAGTTAGCAGAAGAAAACGAACAATTTCTGATTACATGTCGACCCGGAAGAATGATTATGTGACATGCGCAGCGGTCGAGTCAGCGCGAAAGATAGGCAACCAGTGGCGACTGATAGTGGTCAGATATCTTTTGGAACGGCCCATGAGGTTCAACGAGCTACTCAGAGTTGCCTGCGAGATCGACCCAAAGACACTCTCTCGAGTCCTCAAGTACCTCGCCTCAGAGAAGATCGTCCGAAGAGAAGTTCTCGACACACAACCCTTCACTGTCCGATACGCGTTGACTGACAAAGGCGAGCAGATAAGACCCATAATGCAATCATTGAAGGCATGGGGGGAGAACTGGATTCTCGGCGACACTCCCTTGAAAATTACACAAAAATCATAGCCAGTTACGACCCAACGTAATGGTTGCGATCCTAATTGGTATGCGATTTTACGTAGTTGCTGGCAGTGATTTCAGCTGACAGCCCCAGCCTGTGGGTGAGCTCTTACAGTCGAGTGTGCCGAGAGGGCTCGTCGTAGTGTCTGTCCAGTCTCCAGCGGGCCACCAGACCCAACTGATTCTCGCCGGCGTATTTGCATCATACAGGTCTGTGAGTGCCTGGATGAAGCTGAAGGTTACGGTAGTGTAGCCTGCGCTGCCGGATAGTTTCGTGTCAGGCGGGGGGCTGGCGCAAGGAGCGCATAGTGGATCTGCTCCGCCCTCAGTGTTGAGAGCAGGCCAGCCGTACTTCGTTGTGGCTGACAGTACCGCCTGGTAGTAGCCGTTCGCTACGGCGGTGGCAGTAGTCGTGTTCCAACTGTTCGAATAGTACGAGTAGCTCATGTAGCTGTGAATGCTGAGAAAGATACGGCCCCGCGGATCGGTGACTATTGGATAGCCGTCGACCGCGCCTGGGCAGTCTCCGGTCCCATCAGGACAGAGACCGCATCCATAGCTACAGATACTCTGCACCACTATCCAATGAGTATCGCCCGTTGACCGTGTCTGGTTAATCCACTGCTGGTATGCGTTGCCGAGATAGGTTACGCACGAGCTGTCGCTTGAGCAGGGAGCGCTCGGACAGGACGACGGGCTATTCGAACAGTCAGTCGTGGGCTCGTTCTCAGGCTCCCAGACGATCTTGGAGTATAATGATCCGACGTTCTGCACTATCGGCTTCCAGTAGTTGAGCCAGCAGCTGGTGTTCCGGAAAATATCCGAGTAGCCGTGGTAGTCGATTATTATCCAGAAGCCGTAGTGCTGGGCTATCAGGACGGCCTTCTGGGCGTTCGTCTGAGAATAGACACTCATGGAGTTGTAGTCTGTCATGTCGGTACAGTACGGGTCAAAGTCAACCCTAACGGTATTGAACCCTCGAGCCTGGAGAACTTGAACTACATATTCGAGATCGCTCGCCGTCTCACCGGGAAAGACGCTGCTGACAGGATTGCCCGAAGCCGTTCGCGTCACCTCGTTTAGAGCTACGCCTCCCCAGCCCGCCAACGCAGGTCTCAGGCTCGGAGCAGTTGTGTGATGGCCATCTAACAGCGAATACAGAAAGGCAAACGACACGGCCAGGGCGATGATGAGAACGGTCACCATTATGACACGCCGCGACCGAAATCTCCCTGTCCCCCTTTTTTCGATGCTACTGTCGCTCTCCATCAAGACCTTCATGACCTTCTGCCATATGCGTAAATCGCTAGCCATCGTCGAACTGCCTCCCCAATAGCTGATCTATCCAGTTGACCGGCCGTAAATACGATGTGATTGCTGTCGGAAGAGGCCCGACGCCACCTTTTTTGGCCAGGTCTTTAGTTGCTGACATTACTTCTAGCCTGGATAGCTGACTTTTTCACGGAGCGGCTGGACCCTCTCGTAAGGGGATTATTATCGTAACGATTGACCGAGCCGGTCTCTCGGACCGTCGGGAGATTGAGAAACTTATCGCTGAATACCACGCTTCTGAGCGCCTGACTCCGATCAGAGAGAGGATCTCGTGGGCCCTCGACCAGCAGCTGTCCGGCGAATCGCCAGGCCTGCTTCTGGTTGCTAGAGAGAAGGAAATGATGGTCGGTGTGGCTCTGGCGGTTTACACTCCGTCCGCAGAGCTTGGACGTGTCATTACGGTAAACGATTTTTTCGTAAGACCCGCCTGTCGACGGAAGGGAGTAGGAAGAGCCTTGGCGAAACGTTTGATTGAAGAATGTAGAAGTTTGAAGGTGGACGAGATTGGGCTCGAAGTTCTCTCCGCCAACAAGACTGCAGCCTCCTTCTGGAAATCAGTCGGCTTCAGTCCATCGGATCGCTTCCTCTTCAGGCTGAAACTACAATAGGTGTAACGTCTTCGGGAGAAGTTACCGCATAACTATTTTTGCAGGCACGACTTTTCTCCACAAGGTACTAGTAAATATCGGGACTAGTCGGATAGCTTAAGTTAGCACGGGGTTTGGATATCACCAGCATGCCTGGTGAATCCGAGCAGACATGACCTGCTTGGCTCCGACTCGAAATCAGAGGCTGACAGACAGTGTTCTCTGGGGATTAGCAGTAGCGTATGCGATCGGGGACCGCTTAATCCCGGGCTTCATCACGCCCCTGCTGTTTCCCTTCGCGTTGATCCATGGGGGAAGGCGGTATGGGTGGAGGGCTATTGCTGTCTTCATGGTCGTCACGGCAATCGTCAGCAATTTACTGGAAAACAGTAGCATCCTGACCGGGTTTCCATTCGGCCACTACTACTATACTGACTCGCTGGGACCTAAGATAGCTCTCGTACCCTTCTTCATCTCTCTATCCTACATCTCGTTCGGCTATCTCGCCTGGGTCTTCTCAACCCTCCTCGTAAGCGAAGTCCGAAAGGGGTCTGCCCTCCTCGTCTCGGTCGCGGTCCCGTTAGTCGCATCTTTCGTAATGGTCGCTTGGGATTTCTGCCTCGACCCGATAGCCTCCACTATCAATCATGCCTGGATATGGAGGGACGGAGGAGGATACTTTGGTGTACCATTCTCGAACTATCTCGGCTGGTCATTCACCGTCTACATCTTCTTCCAGCTTTTTGCGCTGTACCAGCGGAGGCGTGGATCGGAAGACCTGAGTCGAGCACTACCAGCAACTCACTATCTCCAGGCGATCATACTCTACCTCTGGACAGGAGTTGGGTTTGTCCTCGGCTACTTGTTCATGTCCCCCAGCACTTACGTGATCGATGCAGCTGGGCATGTTTGGACGACGGGGGACATCTTTGAGTCGATGGCTATCTCGGCAATATACACTATGATCTTCGTCTCGATCCTAGCCCTTGCGATACTCTACAGAGACCAGCTAACTCAGAAAAGAGCATAAATTCTGAATCGTTCGTTGGCCGAGCGTCGCGTCTAGCCGTATAGGCGACAAAAAAAATGAGAAGTTGGATGTTTGACGAACGTTTGATTACTTTTTGGCGTACACCTTAGCGGTGAAGGTCTGGTCGGCTTGGCTGGCGGTTCCCTCGATCCAGCCCTTGGTATTGTTGAGCCAGGATAGGCTCGGCGATTGCGTCATGTACTTTTGTTCTCCCTCGAACCAGATGGTTCCGTCAGCGTTGTTGCGTCCCTTGCCGTGGCTTGTTGCGACGATCATGTCCTTGCCCGCCATCTGAATGCTTTTGCCTTCCCATTCGCTCGTACCGTCAGTCTTCATGTGAATACTGACCGTCTCCATGAAATTGGCCTGGTACTTGCCCGTGATCTGGCCTACGTCGTTGTTCTCCATCTTGATGCCGTTAGCGCCGATGTCTTTGATGCTGAAGCTGTCGGTCTTACCGCGCAGCTCGGCGATTACCTCGCCTTTGGTTTGCTGTTGAGATTGCATACTACTCATCCTCGAGTGCGGGAGAGGCCTCTATTTGAACGGTTGTATCCACGGAACAGAATCCGTCTCTTACAAGGTGCTGAATGTTTCGAGAATTCGTTTTTGAGCCAAAATCCAAATCGCTAAATTCTGAGCCCGAGCGGGGGCCGGATCACAGAAAAGCAAGCATCAAGCAGGATCGGGAGGTGAAAATAACAACGAGACCAATCATCCTCCTCACACTCCTAGCTGTACCTGTTCTAATGCTCCTTCCAATCGGCCATGCGACAACGACGACATGCACGGGAACCACGAGCAACGCGTTTGTGCCGACAGGCCCTCCCACCAACGTAGTCACTAACCAAGTGAAGGGGTTCATCATCACTACCGAGAACTTCGGTTTATGTTTCACAGGCGCTTTCAACGGAGACACTCGAGGCACGGTCACGATCATCGTCAACACGTCAACCGGCAATGGGATATTCTTCGGACAGAACACGTTCACCGGGACAGTAACTACTTCATCCGGCTCCGCTTCAGGCACCATTTTCGTCCCGTTTGCTGCTACGTTCAGCGCCGGCAGCTTCCAAGGCCCGTACACGTTTTATTGCGGCACCGGCGGCCTTGCGAATCTTTCCGGATTCGGCTCCATTCAGGGCTCTTTGACCACGTTCGTCGGCGCTTACACGGCAAACCTCTTCACTTCCAAGTAGAACGAAACACTCGCACCAGCATCGGCGAGACAATCTCTCCCTCCTTTTTGAGAAACCTGTCCAAAAGAGCCGGCCATGCCTCTCTCCGAGCAGCCCAAAATACAACTGGTCTACAAACCTGGTGCACAGGCACGAGGGATAGTCGTGTTTGATAGGAGGACGTCTGCGAGCCGGAGCCGAGCCTACAGGAGACGGAAATATCAGACGGTGGCGCGTGAAGCTCCTCCGAACTTTGTAGCAGACTTGCAACGATTGAGAAACTGGCCTTCGATGAAGGGCAGTCTCTGGAGGAGAGCATCTCTAGTCAAGCTAACCCATGCGCAGAATTGCCGGCTGCTGACTGAGTCTATCAGTGGCAGAAATCTCAACATTCTCGACGTTGGTTGCGGAACAGGCTGCATCAGCCTTGAACTGTCGCGGATGGGACACGATGTACTGGGCTTAGACCGGAATGAGAGGATGACTGAGATTGCGACCCGTACTAAGAAGACCAGCAAATCCGGAAGTGGACAACTGCAGTATGAAATGGCAGACTTTGACAAGTGGTTCGGCACCACAGGAACCTACGATGTGGTGATTTTCAGCCGAGTACTTCATGATCTTCCAGACCCGGAAAACGCCCTCTTGAAGGCTCACCGCCTATTGAAAAGTCGTGGGAGAATTCTCTGCCTCGAATACGCGTACAACATGATGGATAAGAAAACCGCAACTTGGCTCTACCAGATTCGAAAACCACTAGAGCTTCAGGACTGGTATTCATCACCGCACTTGCCAGATGATCCCGGCAAAGGGGTCGATCTCATTATGCGCGAAGTGGTAACCGGAAGAAAACAGCATATCAACACGTTTGAGGAGATGATCCGACCACTCAAACGGTTATTCCACCAGGAAACATTCTCCTGGCATCCCTACCATTTTTGGGACGTACTTTCAGACATGCGGATTCCAAACCCCATGATCGAGGAGCGCCTCGCAACAATGATCAAGATATTGGAAGAATTCCTGTTGGGAATAGGCGAGATTCAGCCAGCTCTCTTCCTATACAACGGAAGAAAGCCCGACACTTACCACGTTAGAAATCGCGCCGTGAACTAACGCAGCATACATTGGGGGGGCACTGATCTTTCTTGTTCAGAGTAGTTTTGGACTTAGACATCGTCACAAAACAGGAGACAATTTCTAGATGCATCTCTCAAACTGAGTTCGAGCTCTGGATTTCTCTCTGCAGAACGTCATAGGCGAGGGGTCCGTCCTTGTCGTCAACTACCATTATGATGTCACCATACCCTAGAAATGCGTCAAGGATGTTGACCCCGTTTCTGAATAGTAGTTCAGTGACGTAAGATGCTATTCCTGGCGTCATCTCGGCACGAGGCGACAAATTGAGTATCAGCTTGGACACGTTCGCTTGTGTCACCACCTCCTTAAGACGGTCTATTTTCTTCTGGGCGAGAGCGTAGTCCTCTTCAGGAAGAATCAGTTTGATCGAGTTTGAGAGAGGGAAGATGTGAGGGAACTCTGAGAACTCGGCTGCCGTGTCTGACAATTCTTTGACTATGGCAGAGAACTGGGTCTTTGGTGCTCTGATCGTCACGTCTACTATGCCACTTGAAAGCGAGATCCTCGCGTCCTTGAGAACTCTTGACGCGTCGGGGCTTTTGCTGTTGGATAGTGTGTCGGAGAATCTCTTGATGGCTACCACCAGGGTGTTGATGCTGGCCTCTTTACCACTCAATTGTTGGACTTGGGGCTGGATGAATTCTGCGAGGGAGTGGAAGTTCATGAGTTTCATCTTCAGACATTGGTAGATGGGGTAGTTTCTGGTCAGAATCTCGCGTACGGCTTCTGGGACGCTGACGCTGTTTCGGTGAATCGTGAAGGCCTTTCTCCTCTTACGGTCATGTAATAGATCATAGGTTCTGAAATAAAAGTCTTATATGCAAGTAACAAGTGTTACTATACTGCAATAAAATGCAGTAGAAAAAAACAACAATGCAAACCAATATGAATTTCCCGACCTACGTATTCGCGACCGTTAATTCGGGCCGCGCTACGAAAGTGGTCGAGGAGCTAAAGCGCAACAGCCAGATCGACATCATCGCACCGGTCACAGGCAGATACGACCTAGTTCTACGCCTGAAACCGAACACTCCACACAACATCTACCAGACAGTCAAAGAAATCCGCGAGATCAGCGACGTACGCACAACCGACACTCACACCGGCTTCGACGGTATGCAGCCGAGCAAGAAGCTCGAGAGCCAGATGGCCCTCGGCGTCTCCGTATTGACATGTGAGCACAACACCAGCGAGAACGTCATAAAGCAACTCAGCAACATCCCAGGCTTCATCGAAGCAACCACAGTACCCGGACAGTTCGACATAGTAGCACTCTGGCAAGCAAAGACCTCTGAAGAAATCGTGAAGAATTCCGTTGAGAGAGTTACAACTCTCCCAGGCGTCTTCAAGAGCGAGACACTTCTCGCTTATGCACCATTCTTCAAAGCGTAATTATCCAATATAGCTCCGTCGACCTTCCCCCCTTTTTTGTGGGTCCGAAAGGATTCTGGATAGACCGATTCTAGTCTATAGTTGACGATTACTCGGAAAGCAAATTCGGGTTCACGAATCGGCTGAACCAAGGCAAAGCGCGGTTCCCCAAGGACTTTTTTCGGCACACTTGGGCGGACCCGCCCAGGCGAAGTTTGCAATGACGTAGCTGACGCACTAGAAAACGAGGCGACTCTACGAGATATCCTCGGCCAAACGGAGGATCATGCGGAAGCTGTGAAAGCGTTTCTGGAGAAGAGAAAACCGAAGTTTACAGGAAACTGAGAACAGCTAACTTTGAACTGTTGCAAAGTGGAAAGTCGTTTTTCGGACTACCAAATACCAGTCGGCAAGGAAGGAGGATCATGGCGTGGTCTTCAATATCTGCTTTCTGTGAGCGAAAGTCTTTGTTTCGAATGTCCCAATCCCTGACTGTGCTCGGTGATCGAGTAGATTCACGCTGGTGAAACTTTCGTTGGCGTGCGCTTATTCAGAGAATCCATGTAATCGGGTAGCGAGACCACTCGGCCCCGTTTTCCAGTGTAGCTTGATAGCCAGTTGGTGAGGCAATCCTTCTTGTCAAAAATATGGGTCGAATCACACTTGATGCTCATGCGTCCTGGTCCCTGCTCGATTTCGACGACGTGAAGCGTTGGGTCCCTCGGGGCAAGATCTTCGATTTGTCTATCGTCAATGTGGAAACGAGTGACCGTCCCACACACGGGGCATCGAGCTTCGGCCCTGAGGTCTGTCTTCAGGCCGTTGATGAGTATGTCCGCTCCACACATGACATAGACATCTCCTCTTTCCGGCAGAATCATCCGGTATAGTGTTGGGGTGTCGGAGAACCCGACCAGTCTTACGGGACCATAGAACGACATATCTCTCAGACCTCGTCACTACTCCGCGCAGCAGCTGAGCTCGTCTATGTCCTTCCGGAAAGAGGTCGCGGCCAACTTGATCGATTCAGTCATTGTCGGAAAAACATGCACGGTGTCGACAATGTCGTCGATCGTCAGCCTATACTTGACCGCCAGAACTGCCTCGTGGATAATGTCAGCAGCGCCGTCTGCGAGGATGTGAACTCCCAATATCCTTCCAGTCGAAGCCTCGGCAACCATTTTGATCAATCCTCTAGTGTCTCTTATGACGATGGCCTTCGGCACCTTTGACATTGGTATCGTTCTGCAGGCGCAATTGTAGCCCCGTTCATGAGCCCCTTTCTCAGTAAGACCGACCGAGGCTACTTGTGGCGACGTGAATATCGCCCTAGGAACCGGGAGGAAATCTATCTTCTTATGCGTCCCCAACAGCGCGTTCTCGGCGGCCGTAGCTCCCTCTTTGGCAGCAATCGTTTCTAGCATCGGTTCGCCAATGACATCACCAGCCGCCCAGACGTGCGGGGCGGTCGTATGCATTTCTCGGTCAACTTTTACAGCGCCATCCTTTCTGACGCTTGCCTTCACAGTCTCCAAGCCTAGTCGGTCCGTGTTGGGGGCTCTCCCGGTCGCCAAGAGAAGTTCTTCTCCTCTGGCTTCGAACTCTCTCCCGCTGACAGTGGCGACTACGACCTTCTCTCCTTGTTTTTGGTAGGTGCGTTTGATACGTACTCCCGTCTTGATCTTGATTCCTTCCTCCTCTAGGTACTGGCGTAGTGCGTCAGAGATTGCAGGCTCTTCTTCAGGAATTATCCTATCGCTCCTCTGTAGAAGAGTCACTCTGGTTCCCATGTGCAAGTACATCTGGGCGAACTCGAGGCCCAAGGCTCGGCCACCGAGCACAACCATCGAGGCGGGCTTGTTCCTCAGGCTCAGAGCCTCCACGTTGGTCAAGTAGTCCACAGTCTCAATGCCAGGGATACTAGGTATCCAGGGCGATGATCCAGTCGCAACAACGAACTTTCTACCGTCAACATTGATGCCGTCCACTTTTACTCGCGTCCGAGAAACGAACCTTGCGTTTCCGCGAAAGAGTTTGGTTGAGGGTAGTGACTTTAGAACGTCGGCATACTTCTCTCTCCTGAGGTCCCTAACGATCTGATTCTTCTGTTCTATGATCCTATTGAATTCGAGTGTTGTACCTCCGGGCATTATCCCGGGAAATTCGCGACGACTATCATAGTATCGAAGCTCCCCTGCTCGGAGAAGATTCTTGCTTGGGACACACCCAACATTGACGCATGTTCCGCCTACAGTGCTTCTCTCTATCATGGCAGTCTTTGCTCCATGGTCGGCCGCCTTGATTGCAGCGGCGAATGCTGCCGAACCCGACCCGAGAATGACCAAGTCAAACATACGATTCGATTGTCGTATGACGGAGTTGCCATATAGCCATCTCACAGCCTCAATTGCTTGGCATTCTGTGGACTAGTAGCAAGCCAGAGACTTGGAAAAACAATTGAGTACACTCTCAACCGGGGGACAGTCGAACCAATTCTTCGCCTAGCGGGCAAACACATCTCAAGATAAGCTGTCAACCTTCGAACCTGCAAGACCCTGGAACGCTAGGTCGAAATTGTCGGAGTTTGCATTACGGGTTTCAGGGCCCGTCGCTTCAGGCCTAGATTGCGGTGGAGCACATAGTGGGCTACTGGTTCCTGTTCACGGCTTCCATATTCTTCACCGGTGGGCGTGCCCTGCGACTGGAGGGCGCGTGGGAAGTTCGGCTAGCATTCCTTTGTTGTTTTGAGGGGACCCGGGAGCGAGGAGATGGTATCAGCCACATAGGTGAAACTGTCAGGGGTCGCTTTCATATCTGAGATCGAGACAGTCACTGAGACCGCGCCACTAACGTCCGACCGTGTCTGAACATCGTTGCAGCCTGCGATGTTGCCGTTAGAGTCCGTCTTTACAAGCCATAGTGAGTTGTCGCCGCCGTTGAACTGGTTGGTTGAGCCTGCTGCGATGAATCCTCCATCGCTGGTCTGCTGGAACGAGTAGAATTTTCTGCTAGAATACTGCACGTCCGCGCCGTAGGTCCTGTCCCACTGAACCTTGCCTGTGGAGTCTGTCTTGACCAGCCATGCCCGCTCGTCGTAGACAGGGTTCTGGAAGTAGTATCCCGAGAACGCGTATCCTCCATCACTCGTCTGTTGCGCGCCAGTGATTGCTAGGTCGCTGATGCTGCCAGACGGAGCATAGGTCTTGGCAAATTGCGGGCTTCCAGTTGAGTCAAGCTTTAGAAGTAGAACACTGCTACTGTATGATGTCGCAGTGCTTATGGACACTAGCCCGCCGAGGATGAAGCCACCGTCAGAGGTCAGCCCCAAGGTTTCAGCGTAGCTGTCAGTTCCGAGGGCGTAGACGTGCTGCCAGACTAGTGCACCGGTTGAGTCGAGTTTGAAGACGAGTATCTGATTGTAGTATACCTCTCCGGCGACCACATAGCCTCCGTCCGGCGTCTGCCGAACCGCGTAGGCTGCCGAGTACTGACTGCTCGGATCTACGAAAACATGTTGCCATTGTATCTGCCCGGTTGAGCTGAGTTTCACGACGAACGGGTTGTAGCTCGACGCTGGGGCGAAGGTATAGCCTGCTACTACGAATCCTCCGTCGGTGGTCTGTTGGAGGTCGAGAGGCCAGGTGAGGGGGCCGTAGGTGGAGGTGGTAGCGAATTGGAGGTCATTTGTCCATTGGACGTTCCCGTTCGGGTCCACTTTGACGATCGTGCCACAGCTGGTCTGTCCGGTTGCGGGACAGCCGAACTGCGCGTTGCCCGCGAAGATAGCGCCTCCGTCCGAGGTCAATCGGATGAGATTCAATGGTGTAGAGTATGGATATTTCACGTAGTTGTATTGGATCTGCGATTGAATATTTCCGCTTGAGTCGACCCTCATGACCATTGCAGTTGGCTCTGAGAGTGTGTTGCAGTTGGGAGTGGTTACCGCAGCTGCGGTACACGAGGCTCCCACGACGTAACCACCACTGGAAGTCTGACCTACGCTTTCGGCCATCGAGTTACTGTATGGGACGTTGTACGCCTTGGCCCATGTCGCGGAGGTTGATGACGGGGGTTGAGGCTTTGCTGCGGCTACAGTATGAATAGGCGAGACTTGGGCAAACGCGGGAACTATTACGAGTAGCATGATCACCGAGACTTCTGCAATCCGATCAAACCTCAGACCCTTGGAGTGAATCCTTTCTCCGCACAGGGCTGAGAGGACGCGGCGCACGGTCATCATGCGGTCGTACATAGAGGCAGCGGATTTTTCCTATGATGTATATAAAATGTACTATGGCTGTAGTAGATAGCATCACGAATCTGTTTGACGGGGATTGTCGCATACCCAGCTCAGTCAGACACTAGATTTCTACCTAGAACCAGGAGCAATGCGATTAACGTAAATCACTCGGAGCTCGGTTTCTCAGAAAATCCAGACAGCTATCGGCCTTCGATATTGTCGGATTCTGATATTTTCGAAACTCGAAAATATTCCCGTGCGAAATATTGGTTTTAAGCCGGAACTCTATCGGAAAAGTTCTCAAATTGATCAGAGTCATCCGATCAATACGCGAACCGAAGGTTCTGCCGATCCTCGCAGTCGGCTTGATGCTGCTCTCCCTCGTTAGCCCGGCAAGAGACTCGTCCCCAACCCAAGTAACACCATTGGCAGTGATACAGGGAGCTAATCCGACATCGATCGGGGTCCTACTCGGATCAGCTCCCTCAAACCTAGCGATTGCGACATCTGTCGGCTTCTTCGACAATAGCCAGACGGAGCTCCGGGATCAGATGATTGAGAGCATCTACACTCCCGGGTCCTACATGTACCACTCTTTTCTGAGTCCTGAGGAGTATTCGGCGGTCTTCGCTCCTTCGCCTGCACTCTACACGTCAGCAGTCTCCTACTTCCAGTCCTTCGGCCTATCCACCTTCACAGATCGGTCTAGGCTCTTCGTCAACCTGGTCGGCACTGTTGGACAGTTTGACCAGGCCTTCTCCACTAATGTTCAGATGTTTTCGGGGCCGCACTTCAAATTCTACGCCAACACGGCCCCAGTCTATCTGCCCTCCAACCTCGCGCCCTTCGTCACCTCTGTCATTGGTCTCGAGAATTACACGTTCTTTGTTCCGACCCTTGCTGCGCAGAAGGTGAGTCCGACTGGGACGAGTCCGATTCCGCCCTTCTCGCCGCCGTATCAGCCGTCGGATCTTCAGACTGCCTACAACGAGACTTCTCTATTGAACTCTGGAGTGAACGGAAAGGGTCAGTCCATCGTTTTGATCGATGCGGGCTATGGAGACAAGACGATCCAGGCAGATCTAGCAGAGTTCTCCTTGACCTACGGTCTCCCAACTCCCATTGTTAGCATCCAGACTGTCAACTCGTCGAGCACAATCTATGACGTGTCCAACGACGCTGTCAATGGAGTTCTTTCCAACTTTCCCGTGACAGGCGGGCTACTGGGAGTCCCGCCCGGTTCTGGCTGGGACACAGAGACGGCTCTCGATGTAGAGTGGGCGCATGCGATGGCCCCTGGCGCTGGGCTGGTTAACATGCTCAGTTTTGATCCGGGCCCAGGTTTGAGCGAGGCGATCGCTGCAGCGATCACTAGCCAATCGGGCAACATCATTTCGCAGAGCTTCGGCGAGTACGATGGATCAGCCGATGGCGGTGCCAACTCGACTGGCAGCTCGGGTATCGGCACAGCCTCGCTTATCGCCTACACGCACACCTTCTATGCAGAGGCAGCGGTCCAGGGCATTACAGTCCTAGCCTCTTCCGGGGACTGGGGAAACACATGCCCGGGAGCGAACAACTTTGACTTGGGCACCTGCTATCCAACGTCGGACCCGCTCGTCACATCAGTCGGCGGCACATCCCTCACTGTCACATCGGCTGGTTGGAAGGCTGAGACCACGTGGAGCTGTGACCCTGGCTGCACAGGGGGCGGCTTCTCCTCAGTCTTTACACGCCCGTCTTGGCAGACTGGACCGGGACTTCCTTTGACAGGGACGGGACGCGGCGTTCCCGATATCGCAGCTGACGCGGATCCTCAGACTGGAGTGGTGATCGTTCTGAACGGAGTCAACTTCGGCCTACTCTTCCTGATAGGAGGGACGAGTCTTGCCTCTCCGCTCTGGGCAGGTGTCATCGCAGTAATTGACACTGCAAACAACGACAACGCAGGCTTCTTCAACCCAACGGCTTACTCATTTCTCAACTCGCCTCAATACTCGGCCGAGTTCCACGACATCGCCACCGGCAACAACTGTTTCTCAGGTACGCCCTGCTACAATGCGGGTCTAGGCTGGGACCCCGTCACGGGCATTGGTTCGCCTAACGTTGGCTGCGTGGTCTCAGGCTGCGCCGCCAAGCCCATGTCCACAGGCGTCGCGATAACCTCGCCAACTCCAGGCCAGAACGTGACCTCTACCACGCTAACGGTTACTGGTACGCATTCTATTCCGCCATTGAACTGGCTCGTCGGCAAACCCAACTCGGCGCCCAGCTATCTTACTGGTCAGCAACAGGACCAGCTCAACATTCTCAAGGGATACGTCAACAACTACCGGACAGTCGGCGCCAATGGCTACTTCAACATCAACCTCGAAATTTCCAATCTAACCAGCCTACTGCTACCACCAGCTCCCTCGGAGGGAGAATGGTGGGTCCTTCAATGGAATTTCAACGGTCAGTCTTACTTTGCTTCGATGACTCTCTACACCGAAGGAGGCATCCCGGTCAACGGTGGAGGCACGAGCATTGCGGGCATCGCATTCGACTATGGCACAATATCGACCGTCGGCGGTTCGAACAACTACCAAGCAACTTCACAGACCAACGGGACCCTGACAAGAACCGCCTCAGGCACGATCACCATTACTGTTCCCTCATCAGGCGTCGGCCTGCCCTCTCTCGGCTCGCCTCTGTCCGGACTGAGGGCATCCACGTTCGAAGTCGTCGGAACTCCTCTACTCGCTGCACTAGTAACCGTCGACAGCGTTGGAACTGTTCCCTACAACCTCGGAGACCCTCTTCTACCCAACGGCTACGTCCAGGTAGCGCTCAGCAACCAGTTCGTCGGCGCTACCACTGCCATTCTAGTTAACTACCCAGTGACCAACTCTTGGACGGCCTCGCTGGACCTGACAGGATTACCCTCCGGCGCCTACGCTGTCTTCGCTAGACAGGTGGTAAATGGCACTGCGGGCCTGTACACATCCATCCCGTTCATCCTCACCTCTACAACGCCCCCGAGCGCAGTACTAGTCGTCCAGACTAACAATATGGGATATACTCCCGGCAGTGTCGTAAAGCTCTCGGGGACTCTCAAGACTCCCGCCGGAATTCCAATAACAGGAAGGACAGTGGGCGTAGAGGTTGACAACTCGCGCGGTGGATCGTTTTTCCTCGACCAGCTCTCAACCAATTCCAATGGAGTCTACTCCACGAGCTTCGCGCTTTCCCAGAACGCATTGACCGGGACCTACACGTTTCTAGCGGTCTCTTCCGGACTCGTAGCGAAGACAACGTTCTCCGTAGGAACGGCCCAGAAAGGTGTATCCACTGGATCCTCGACTGGCTTCATCTCTCGATCCGCTTCGAATCCAACAGTCGCGACCAGCGTGCAGGTTCTCAACGGTACCATGTATTCACAGTCCACGTTCACGAACGGTCAGACCGTAGTAGCCAGTCTGATCCTCACCAACACGGGCTCCCAGACCCAGAACGCTTTCACGGTCGTGGAGTTCATCGGGCCTCGCAACACACCCGTGTTCATAAGCGGAGGGTCTGCGACCCTGCAGCCCGGCCAGACGATTACGATGACGTTCTCCGCGACTCTCGGAGCAACGATCCCGTTCGCCGCCGGCAAGTACGTTGTGCTGGGTCTTGCCTGGAATGGATTCGTCAGCGCAGAAGGAAGCTCATGGGTCCCGCTTGCAGGCACTCCACTATCCTCCTCAGGGTTCCAGGTGAGGTAGGTGAACAGCAAATTGGTCAGTCGCCGGACTATTGCCAGCGTCTTTGTCCTAGCGCTCATGCTCCTCTCCTCCTCATACTCGCTAGCTACGATATCGTCTATCGGCCGACACTCAACCAGTTCACATACGCTCCCCAGTCAAGCGACCTCCGTGACCCAGAACATTGGAAATATCAAAGAGTTGCTTCAGATATCTACGAACAATCTCTATACGAGCGTCCCCCAATCCGCGTACGCTATAGGCGTCCCGGTAACTGCCTTCTACAATAGTCAGAGCGGATACGTTGACTTTCTAGGCGGCTGGGCACCCTCGCTGCTCGCCTTCGACACGAAGACCAACCTAGTGCACAGCGTCCAGATACTCACCGAAACCTCTCCAGGGACGCCCATCTCTGAATCTTTGGACTCGAAGAACGGCGAATTGTACGTGCTCGATGGAAACATCGCAAACTACTATTCTATCACGACAGGCGCCAGAATCTTCGCCCTCCGAGCGAGCAATTACACGCTCCTGAAAATCCTCAACCTTGGCAATGGGACCTTCGGCATGGCAGAAGCGTACGATTCAAGGAGCAACCAAGTCTACCTGGGCCTCGCAAACCGTGCGAACTACCAAGACGTCTTGTCAGTAGTAGACTCCTCGACCGACACGATAGTACGCAACATTCCGTTGAATATGACCGGCACTGGTCCCAACAGCTACCCGGTGCTGCAGAGCATGGTCTACGACCCGAACAATGATCTCCTTTACATCGTCCGCACCCTGCTGGGACTCGCAAACGGTGGCTTCCCATATGCAGGCCCATACACAACTGGTGGCACAAGCGACCTCGTCGTCGTAAACGCTACAACCGGCCTGACTGTTACAGACATCCCCCTTGTCGAGCCTGCAATGGGCGTAACCTACGACCCTGCTAACTCCAATGTCTACGTCACGCTTCAAGGCAGTGGAGGCTACGGCCCTGCGGTAGCGGTGGTCGACACGAGATCCAATTCTCTGGCTGGGCTCATACCTCTCCCTAGCAGTTCGCCTGGAGCGCAAAGCTTCGTCTTCCTAACATTCATTTCCATCCCCCGGTTGGCAGGCATCACATATGACCCTGGGAACGGCTATCTCTACGTCGGGACAATAAATTCGAATTCTGTCTTTGTCATTAATGGAGCAACTAACTCGCTGGTCACCACGATCCAGTCGCCCTCCCCGGACTACAATCCCGAGTCGATCGCGTACGACCCAGCGAACGGGAACCTCTACGTTTCTGCCGAGACAGGCGTAGGGATCGCTATCAACGGATCGACCAACCAGATAGTCGGGACATATGCTCTCCAGGGCTTTCCAGCCGATGCGCTCTACGATCCCCTCAACGGTGACGTCTACGTCAACTCTATCGATCAAGGTTCGGTCTACGTGATCAGCTCGACAACGGGCAAGGTTGTAACGACTATCTGGCCTGGAGATCCATACTACAAACTCCCTGTCGCTTACGGGTCAAGCATGGCCCTGGACCCGGCTAACGGGATGGTCTACATCACCGACCCGGATATGAGCATGGTCTCGGTCATCGACGGGAGAACAAACCAGATAGTCCACAATATCGTCCTCCCATCCGACGTGAACGCGACAGCCGTCCCTGACGGTATCGTTTTCGATCCGTCGAATGGAAAATTGTACGTCACGCTGGTTGATTGTAACACGTCGGTCGCGGGAGCTGTGACTGTGGGAGATGGCAGGATAAACCTCTGCGGGCAATTTGGAAACGCTGTCTCCGCGAATGTGGTTGTGATAGATCCTTCCTCAAACATTGTTGTGAATTCGATCAAGGTCGGAGTCTTTCCTGAGGGAATCGTCTACGACCAGTCCAACAATGATCTGTACGTTGCCACGTACAATGGGACCGCTTCCATCCAGGTCATAGACGTGACCAGAAATGTCCGCGCACTCACGATCGATCTCGGCTCATACAACAATCTCTACATTACATCGATGGTGTACGATCCCGCGAACGGGAACCTATACGCCTACGCCACAGGCACATCTCCCAGCATCTTGGTGATCAGCACGACGACAAACACTCTGGTAGGCGCGATCAACGTCGTCGCAAACCCATACACACTCGCCGGCCTAGCATACGACCCTGTCAACCAACTGGTCTACGCGAATCTAGGAGGATACCTGCAAGCCATAGACGGGAACCAGGTGATAGGCACACTCTCGACGGCCGAATTTGCATTCGGCCCGGGCGGGGGAATAGGCGTCGACCCGAAGACAGGGACACTCTACGCGCCCAACACCTCCATTGGCTTTGTCGCAACGGTGATAACGACAGTTCGGCTCCCACTCACCATCTCCTCTGTTCTTCTACTGAACTCGCAAGGAATCCCGCAGTCAAGCTTCCAGACCGGAAGCCAGTTCACGTTAAACGCTGGAATACGGAGCACGTCCGGCACCGCTACCCAGTTCCTGGGGGTGGTTCAGATCACAAACGCGAATCGGCAGACAATATTCGCAGGCACGGAGACCATGTCGCTCGCCCCTGGAGCCTCCATATCCCTAACTTTCACTCTTGCGCTCCCTCTAGGACTAGCACCGGGTGGCTACACCGTCACAGTCTCCGCTTGGAACGGCTTCCCTGCCACATTGGGGACGAACTGGAAGGCCCTTGCAACACCGCAGACTCTACTTTTCACAATTAGCTCATGATCCACATTCCATCAGCACCTGCCCCAAATTAGAGGGAGCAGAACCTCTCAATCTGTTTCTCAGAAACGCTCTGCACTGCTTGTTGGAACAACAAGATCTCTTTTGCTTTCCAAGAAATGCTTGGTGGGATTCACTAGAAGGCGCGCCGTTTCCTGGCGCGGGAGTGAAAAAATAGGAAGGGTTGAGGAGGTGGTCTAGATTGGTCTAGCTTTCAGTCTCGCAGTCTGCCTACTGCCTGGAGAATGTGTTCCCGGCTGCTGACTTGCTGGTATGGATGGACCTTCTCCGCGTTTCCATTACCGTTCTGTTTCGCTGTAGGGTTGAGCTTGACCCAGTCGGGAATGATAACAGCCCTGATTAGTTCTTGGACCGTTATGCCACGGTCCTCGGCTTCGTTGGTTAGGAGTTTGAAGTTCTCGTCGCGGAGGGAGAGCATGAATTTTGCCAAAGAGTCACCTAATTGGAAGGGAATTGTTGGACGGCGGCAGTTCATATAAAGATTCCGAAAAAAAGTACGGAAGATTTCCTCTCAAGAGAGTAAAAACATCGGAAGGAATACCTATCAATCCGTTGCTCACCTCTCCTATTTCGAGGATAGAGCGTCCCGTTCGACCGCGTCTGCCATGCGAGACCCAATAGAACTTCACCTCAACGAGGCTCCTAAGCTCCACAGTCCAATCCTCATCGCTGGACTGCCTGACAGTGGACGAGTTGCGAAGATTGTTCTCGACCATCTTGTCAAGACCCTCAAGGCCGCTCCACTAGGCTACCTCCACTCTGACTATCTTCCACCGCGGGTCCTCTTGAAGCCTGACGGGACGCCGGAGTTGATGAAGCATGAATTCTACTACTGGGTCAACAGCGATGAATCCAGCCACGATCTCGTTCTCTACACTGGAGACGCTCAGCCCATACTTCCCGAAGGAGCTTTCCGACTCTCAGAGGCTGTTGTGGATCTTGCCGAACGACTGGGCGTTGGCACGTTGATTACTGTCGGGGCTTTCATAACTGGTAGAATCTCCGACAACCCCAAGGTCTACGGGGCAGCCAGTGAGTCTGATCTCGTAAAGGAACTCAAAGCTCTAGACGTTCAGATCATAGACAGCGGTGCAGTAACCTGGATGAACGGACTAATCCCAGGCCTCGCCAAAGTCCGAAACCTCAAAGGACTATTCCTCTCCGGTGAAACCTCCGGTTTTATGGTGGACCCGAGAGCGGCGATGATAATTCTCCGGGTCCTAATACGTAAGCTCGGATTACAGATTGAGATGAAAGAGTTAGAGGAGCAGGCGAAGGAGATTGATGATGCTCTCAAGAAGGGCGGTGAGAAGGAGCCTACGGGCGCTCAGCCGGGTAAAGGAAAGTACGTCGGGTAGAATCTATTCCTAGCGTTACAGTCTACAAGAAAGCTTCGCTAGCGACTCAAGAGATACCCTTACCAACTGAATCAGGACATGAGGAATCGCATCATCGTTGCTGGAGGCAGTGGCTTCATTGGCCGCTTGCTAACTGACAGACTTGTCTCTGGAAACAACGATGTCATTGTCCTGACGCGATCGCCGGGACCAGTTGCGCCGTCTATCCGTCTAGTCGGATGGGATGGGCGTACGTTGGGCGAATGGGCGAGAAGACTCGAAGGTGCGCGGGCACTAATCAATCTCGCCGGGAGATCGGTGAATTGCCGGTACAACGAGCGCAACAGGAGAGAGATTCTGGAGTCGCGAGTCGATTCGACGTGCGTGCTAGGCGAGGCAATCTCTCGTTGCAGCAAACCTCCTCCGGTCTGGCTTAATGCCAGCACGGCCACCATCTACAAACACACATTCGACCGGCAGATGGATGAGGCCACCGGCGAAATTGGTGCGACTCCGGAGGCAAAGGATGCATTCTCGATCGAAGTCGCGCGAGCTTGGGAAGAAGCGTTCTTCGACGCGTCTACGCCTGCGACACGGAAGGTCGCACTGCGCACCGCTATGGTCTTCGCCGCGAGCAAAGGTGGCGTCTACCGGGTCCTGCGAGGGCTCACGCGATGGGGGCTGGGAGGCGCCATTGCCGGCGGGCGTCAATATATTTCCTGGATTCACGAAGCCGATTTTTGCCGCGCTGTCGAATGGTTAATCGACCGTGACGATTTCAGCGGGCCGGTCAACGTAGCCTCGCCGAACCAGATTCAGCAACGCGATATGATGAGAATCATACGTCGGGAGCTTGGCGTACCCTTTGGATTGCCCGCGACGCGCAGGATGCTCGAGGTCGCGGCCTTTGTTCACAGGACCGAGGCCGAACTGATACTCAAGAGCCGTCGCGTTGTGCCAGGCCGGTTGCTTGAAGCGGGCTTCCAGTTTCGTTTTCCGAGAATGGAAGATGCCGTGCGAGAGATTGAAGGCCGCTTAAGATTGGGTTAGGGCTTCAACGATCGAGCTGATTATGGGGGTATCCCTTAATTCTCAAACCTAGTTCCGCACACAGAGTTACGCCTATTTTGACCGCAAGATTTGGAGTCAAACCCTTTATTTTTGATTACCCTCCCACGGTCGAGCCATGCTTTCAACTCACGCGGTAGTCCCAAATCGGCTAGGATCTGTGATTGACGGGAAGCTTGTTCGTACCAAGATTAGCACCCCTCTAGGGTCGATGGTCGCCGTCGCGGATGACGCAGCATTATTCCTACTCGAATTTCAGAATCGTGTGGCATTAACAGGCGAACTTCGTCGTCTAGAGCGAAACTTTGGACTGATCGGTTTAGGCACCAACACTGTTCTAAAAATGCTCATCGCTCAGCTCGACGATTATTTCGCCGGTGAGTCTGCAGATTTCCAAATCCCTACGACCCAGCATGGCACAGCGTTCGAAGAAGCCGTCTGGAATGCCTTGAAAAAGATTCCTCCGGGAGAGACACGAAGCTATGGTGACATTGCTGAAGCGCTCGGACAGCCTGAGAAATCCCGCGAGGTTGGAAAGGCAAACGGTGCCAACAAGATATCGCTCGTTGTGCCATGCCATAGAGTGATCGGTTCGGATGGATCGCTCGTCGGGTACGGCGGAGGATTATGGCGGAAAAAATGGCTTCTGGATCATGAGCGACAGTACGCGTGGGCATCATTCGAACATCGGTAGAATAGCACACGTTGAATGAACAAAATTCTGCCCAATGGGCTTAGGCCCCAAGAGAAAAATACAGAGAACCCACAAGAGAGAAACATAGAAAACGCTCACGAGGAGTGGCCCTTGCATGAAAGATCCCTCCCTTAGCTGGCTTCTTGATTCCAAGGATCCGTCGGTTAGACATCAGGCTCTCATCGATCTGCTACACCGACCAAAGGACGGAAAAGATGTCCTGGCGACACGTGAGAAGATTCCAAGCTACTGGCCGGTCAAGAAGATCATCGCCACTCGGACAAGCAAGGGAATCTGGTCTCCCAAGGAGACCTGTTATCGTCCAAAATGGACGTCAGCTGTCTGGCCCCTTGCACTTCTCGGAGAAATGGACGCACCTCCCGATCCTAGAATCAGTTCGGAATGTGAGCGATTTCTCGACCTTCACCAGACAGAGACCGGCGCCTTCGCCTGCCCAAGCAAGTTCGAGGAGAACAAGAGATGGGACGAGCCATGTCTCACAGGAAACATGATTCGGACTCTGATCAAATTCGGCTACTCTAGCGACCCTCGGGTTCGAAGAGCGATCGACTGGCTGCCAAAGGATCAGCTAGAAGATGGTGGCTGGAACTGCGACCATCCTGAGAAGAAGGTGAAACATAGTAGCTTCATGTCTACCATCGAGCCATTATGGGCATACTCTGAGATTCCAAGACAGAAATGGACGCGGAAAATGAAAAGCTCCATTGGTGAAGGAGCAGAATTTCTCCTCATGCACCATCTCTACAAGTCGGACAATCATCACTGGCAGGAAACCTATCCATTCTTCACCAAACTCCACTTTCCAATGTACTACTTCTACGACATCCTCCACGCGTTGCGAGTATTGACCAAGCTTGGCTACGAGGACGATGAGAGAATCAGGAGCGCCGTTCAACTGCTACTGTCAAAACGTAGACCTGATGGCGCTTGGAATCTGGAGGGCGACTGGTATCGAGAAGGCGACTTCTTCTATCCCAGCGGCAAAGGCCGAAAGGCGCCCGTGGCAGTTGAAGAGATCGGCAAACCCAGCAAGTGGATCACTCTGAATGCCTACAGAGTCTTGACCCAGACTGGCGACCTTCACCCAAACCAAGACTCGTAACGGTGTCAGCAATGATTAATCTAGATGAGAGGCCCTTGTAGCTCACGATGATGGCATTGAAGAGTCGCATGGTCGAATTCAAAGCAGAAGGCGGACCGGGAAATGGGTACCTGGCGTCGCCCGAAAAACCACGCGGGGGAGTCCTAGTTTTGCATGCCTGGTGGGGACTCAACGATTTCTTCAAAAGCTTCGCCAACAGGCTAGCGTCTCAAGGTTTTCTCGCATTAGCGGCAGATCTCCACGATGGCGCTCTCGCAACATCCGTAGACGGGGCGAAGGAACTCCAGTCAAAAATCGCCAATGACAGAATAAAGCAGATTGTCCTGGGCGCTGCCGACTACCTACGATCGGACCCCTCAATATCGGGACGCAAGATCGGCGTCGTAGGCTTCTCCATGGGAGCAGCATGGTCATTCCTATTGAGCACGCTGAAGCCCGAAACCGTTGGAGCAGTTGTTGTCTTCTACGGGAGCTACCCGATAGACTTCTCCAAGTCCCAAGCGTCCTTTCTGGGACATTTCGCACCCGATGATGAGTGGGAGCCGCTGGCGGACGTGCGAGCTACAGAGGAGAAGATTCGTGGGGCGGGAAGGGAGGTCGCGTTTCACTTCTATCCTGGAACGAAACACTGGTTTGTTGAAGAGAATCGGCCGGTAGAGTTCAATCGGGCAGCTTCAGATCTGGCCTGGAAGAGGACTCTAGACTTTCTCGACAAGAAGCTGCCATTATCCGTTTGATGAAATAGAGCTAGCCAGCGGTTGGAGATCCGGGCTATTATACACATTGGGCAGTTCACGCTCCCGGATGAGCCCTGATTACCGAGTAGTCATCGGCGACAGTCGTCGAATGAGCGAGGTTACCGACAAATCAGTCCATCTTATCGTGACCTCGCCGCCCTATCCTATGGTGTCAATCTGGGACGAGTTCTTCGCAGAAGCCTCAGCCTCATCCTACGATGATATGCATGAGTATCTCAACGAGACTTGGCGAGAAGTCAGAAGAGTGCTCGTCCCTGGCGGCATTGCGTGTATCAATATCGGGGATGCAACCCGGACCTCCAACGGCGTCTTCCACCTCTACCCGAACCACTCCAGAATCATCGAAAACCTCGAAAAGCTCGGGTTCATCACTCTGCCCTACGTGCTCTGGAAGAAGCCTACCAACAGGCCCCACTACAAAGGCAAAGGAGCCTTCCTCGGGTCCGGATTCCTTCCACCGAACGCCTATGTGACTCTCGACATGGAGTACATCCTCATCTTCCGCAAGGGCCCGCCACGTAGCTTCCCGCCAAAAGACCCCAGACGGTATGACAGCAAGTTCACTAAGAAAGAACGGGACGAATGGTTCTCACAAGTCTGGAAGGTCCCTGGTGCCAGACAGGATATTGACGGTCTTGAAAGGCGAGTAGCAGCTTTTCCAGAAGAGATTCCTAGGAGGTTGATCAAGATGTTCTCGATACTAGGAGACACGGTCCTGGACCCGTTCCTTGGGTCCGGAACAACACTCAAAGTTGCCATAAACCTCGACCGCAAGTTCGTGGGCTACGAAAAACTCCCACAAATGGCCGAGATCATCAAACGGAGAGTCGGGTCCAACCGAAGACTAGTCGAGTTTCTTGAACAGGGCCGCGTCGTCAACGAACTTGTTGGATAGATCTGACGAGTTAGCTACTCGTCCTCGAAGACCATCACGTCCTTTGTCTTCTTCACCATGTCGCCGAAGACTCCCTTGTATCTGGTGGCTCGAATCGGAGTGTCATCAATGTAATGGTACTCGTCTCCTTCTCTGCGCCTAGGCTTGCCGAGGATCAGCTGGTGATGTTTCACCCCGTGTTTCTGTAGCCACGCAATAGTGGCTTCCCTGTGATCCTCTGTTCTTGCAGTGAAGAGACAGATGTATTGTCCCTCGTCATACCATTCGTTAATCTTTGTGATCGAATCAGGATACGGCTTCGCAGATAACATCAGCTCTGGATGCTCATTGTCCACATGCTCGCAGATGCACCCGTCAATGTCGATAATGAAGATCTTACTCAAAACAAGACACGTACATTGAATATGTTATCGAACGCTTAGAACGTTTCTGATCGCAACCCTCAGAGTAACAGACAGTTACTTCGAAAGGATGAACTCTCTAAAGTTGACACTGGCACTCCTAACATACTCAACGGTGACAAAGTCCCAATTACTCCGGACAGCTGCTGAGTATGTTGGGTACTGGCATAAGGCACTCTGAGCATCTGAATCAGACGCAAGAGTATGCGAGTCGGAAGACGCCGTGAGAAACAAGCACATAGGAATATTCGTGATCGCCCTAATCGCCGTTGCGGTTCTCGCATGGTACCAGAGTCTACCCCGGCCTCAAGGCCCGACGAGCCCGACCGCGCACTGGACAGAGTACGTGTTGATCAAAAATGGTAACCATACTCAGGTTCAAGTCTCGTACAGCGATGGACAAGTAAACACGGAACAGGTCCTCTGGCTTAATTTCGACAATAGGACCGCGGTCTACCACTATTTCGGCTGCACCCCCTCGATGCCCGGCTGCACACTCGACGGCTGCGCCTTCACAGTCCTCAACGATACTGCCACGGAATACCGGGTGAAAGTCTACTGTGCACCTGGAACCTGAGTCCTTACCCGATCATCTATCACCGATCTCGTTGGAGAGCTTTGACCAGCCCGGGTAGCGCGCCTAGATTAGGAACCCGATAATCCGGGTCGCCTCCCCGGTTTCCTCTGCGATGAACGATGACAGAGATCATTCCGACAGCCTTGGCCCCCTCGATATCGGTCCTAGGATTATCGCCGATATAGATGCTGGATTTCGGCTGCATTCTAAGTTTTCTCGCGATGAGACTAAATGACTCATGACCAGGCTTGACCCTAGGTGTGTCCTCACCTGCTACTACAATAGCATCGAATAGGTTGTGAAAAGGGACCTGTCGTATCCTCTTCCTCTTCATCCCCGGTGTCCCGTCACTGTCCGAGACGATACCAAGCTTGTATCCGGCGCGTTTCAATTTGCGGACGGTCGGCTCTGCGTCCTTGAAAGGGGGGCTGTTCGCCGCATAGACCCTCCAGTACTGAAACGTTAGATCGCGGATCCATTTTGGATCCATCCGCTTCAGCCCCAGTTGCTTGAACAGTATCTTCCACCATACGTCTCTGTTGTACCGGAATTTTCGCCCCAACATCTCATGATCGATACGTCGCAGATGTTCGAATAATAGGACATAACCCATGGAGTAGCCGCTTTTCTTCAGCTTCTTGGAAAGAAGCTTCGCGACAGTAAGAAGTGCCAGTCTGGCCCCGATCGGCGACCTTAGCAGGGTGTTGTCTAGGTCGAAGACGACCGCTTCTATCTCTCGCGCCGGAATAGCTACTGACCTTCTAGTTGTAGGTCTCCGGTCTTCGATCCGCGAACCGTTCTCTGCGAAGACGGTTATGGAATGATAGGTCGATCTCCTGGATCACAATTCCCTCTCCCATCCTGGAAACTGACGCGATCTTTGGTTGAGAGATCTTTGTTCTACGGTCCTCTCTCAAGCTAATGATCATGCTGTGGCCGTCAAACCACGGCGGCGAATAGACGTTTGGAGCGACTATCGGCATGCGATTCTCCAAGCATCGAACAGTAACGTACTGTTGCCATGGAGTGATTCCAGGCTTCACTATTCTCGACGGGCAGAGTATCAATTCGACCCCGTTCAGTGCGTAGATGCGTGATGGTTCGGGAAAATCGACGTCGTAGCAGACCAGTATTCCGATCTTGTACCCCTTCAACTGGAAGACAGGGTAGGAACTTCCAGGCTTAGCGTGCTTCCTCTCGAAACGGAACAAGTGGACCTTGAACTGTCGTCCAATAATCTCCCCATCGTCCCCGACAACCGGGCTGCTAAGCCGCACCTGTCCCTTGACCTTTTCATAGAACGCCCCTCCGACGACAGCAACTCCGTACTCCTCAGCCAACGACTGCAACCCCGGCAGAGGACTCATAGGCGTCGGGATGGTCTTTTCCGGCAACCAATGTTCCGGCAGACAGATGATGTCCACCTCTTTTTCCGCGGCTTTCTTCGCGAGCGTTATCGCATGAAAGATTGTATCCTCTACCGACGCTTCGATTGGTTTGACCTGTACTGCTGCGGCTCGGATGATCTTCTTCGCCACTAAAGAGACAGTCCCAAGTTAGTCTCTCATTCTCTTGACCGCCAAGTCAACTAGCTGCCGCGCAACCTCCCGCTTCTCAGCTAGAGGAATATGCACTACTCTCTTTCGTCCATCTACAACATAGAGCTCATTCGTATCCGCTTGAAACCCTACGCCTTCAAGACCAACATCGTTTGCAGCCACAAGATCTGCATTCTTCTCGTGTATTATCTTGAAGGCTTCGTCTATGAGCTCTTCATTGGAAACCTTGTGTTCCGTTTTGAATGCTACGAGGAATGTCTTCGGGCTTGCTCTGCGGATCTCCTCCAATATCTTGGGAGTTGCGCGAAGTTCGAGGTTGATCTCAGGTTTCTCGCGGGTCTTGATCTTCTTCGGAGCGACCGTTACTGGTCTGTAATCAGTTGGAGCGCCTGCGGCGAAGACTAGATCGGGCGCAGTCTTCTTGAGTTCTCCGAGAACAGCTTCTAGAAGCTGACTCGTACTCTCAACTCTAATCGTCTTAATGCCTGAAGGCGGATTTACCGTCCCGGGACCCAGAATCAACGTGGTGTCCGCACCGCGCGAAGCAGCCTCCTCCGCGATGGCCACGCCCATCTTTCCAGAACTCCGATTAGTAACTACACGGACGGGATCAATGTGTTCGATTGTTGGACCTGCGGTCACTAGAACTCGTCGACCCTCCAAGTCCCTACTTTGACTACTTGACAAGCGTGCGATAACTGAACGAACTATCTTCTCAGTGGAAGCGATCTTTGCCTTTCCCTCTGAGACTTCCGGTTCGATGAATTCTACTCCAATCTTCTTGAGCCGTGAGATGTTCTCTTGGACGATGGGATGATCGTACAAGGGCTCGTGCATCGCAGGCGCAATCATTACCGGTATTCGTGAGCCTATGGCTGTCGCGGCAACTGTGGTGACGGGAGTGTCATCGACTCCGGACGCCAATTTTCCTATCGTGTTGGCGGTAGCGGGTGCGACTAGAACTAAGTCTGCGTGACCCTCGTTTTTCCCACCGAGCGCAATGTGTTCTAGCTTACCTGTGAGATGTGTGACTACGGGGTTTCCTGTTGCCCACTCCAGAAGGTCGGCGCCAATCATCTTCTCTGTGGAAGCAGAAGTAACAGCGTAAACATCCGCTCCGTGGCGCATCAGCTCGCGAGCTATCTCCGGCGCTTTGAACGAAGCAACACTGCTGGTCACCAGAAGGGCGATTTTCTTTCCAGCCAGTTCTCGACCCATGGAGGAGATGATATCCTTGGACGGATGGCTCAAGGTTCGGGTCTATCGCCTACCTCTTCAGCCGTCCCGTCTCATACGCTTCGTCCAATAGCTGGATTATCTCGTTGAGAGTATACTTGCCAGCTGAGGATGGTATCCTGCGAAGAATGTCGGGTAATGCGGGTAGCATGGGTCGTATGAAGGCTGGAATCTTTTCGTACATCGCCTGTACTCCAGCTATAATCTCGGTCGCATCCTTCCCTTCGATGCTGGTTCCCTTCGGTTTCGCCTTGACGTTCTTGCCACTCAACATTCTCACCGCTCGTTTGACTGTTGCTCATTGCATTACCATATAATGGGTTCTCGCTAGACTGAGGATGCGCGTTCGGCCTGTTTGAGGTGGGTCTCCGTGCTGTATGAACGTCTCTAAAGATTCCGTGGAAGTTCAGCAGGCTCTCAGTCAAGGGAACAGTGGAGCAGGCGACTCTCCAAAGCCTGGGAGACTAGTCTGTAGTGCTGAACGATGCAAGAGAGTCCATTGGTGCCATTTTCTCCAGAGTCGACGCGAGAAGAGGATGAAGAATAGGTCGGCGACGATTATCAGCGGGTTGGCAAGGCCGATGCTTGCTATCAGACCGAAAACGGCGATTGGAAAGACCAGTCCTATGCTAAGCGCTACCTTCTCTTCTTGATTGTTCACTGTTCCCATCGACTTGTAAGCTCTCGTCAAGATGAACACAGCAAGTATGATGTCTAACACGAAGGGGATTTCTGGGGGAAGATTTGCTCCCGCTGCGATTCCTCCGGCCAGGAGAGTTGCTGGAAACAATAGCGCGCCCGCGAAGGCGAACTTGCGTGGGCTCCATTTTGGTTGACCCGGGTTGGTTCTAAGGAAATTGTCGGGAAGTTTTCTCGCTAAGACCACAAAAGTTGCGGCGACGAGCCCAGAGAAGAGAAGCAGGGTCCCGCCCGGATTATAGCCTGAGTAAATAGCCGAGACGAAGACAAAGAGGAAAATCGAGTCGGCAATAAGACAGAGGGCTGTCGCCGCTAGTCGCGTACCGGACACGAGGCTCTTTGTTTTTAGTTCTGGAAAGACGAGTCCGAAGAGGAAGATCGGTAGCCCGATGCTGTAGACAGAGTGGAATATCAACAGTCCAACGGTCCAGACCCAGTTTACTCCTAGCCAGTGACCGTAGAAGCCGAGGTTACCGACGGGGCCCGCTTTCGAATAGAAGAGGGTCCAAAGGTCCAATCCTTCCTCGACAATCCCATATGCGACTCCGAGGAGGAAGACTGAGGCCCAGCCTTTCTTCCATCGAATCATCGCTTCGCGTATCAATATGACTCCTGAACCGTATAATCCGACGTTAGCAGCGAGGAACAGGAAGAAGAGCGGAGGGAAAACGACTAGCAGGGTGATCTGGCTTGACGCGGAAAGATACTCTGGAATGCCGGGGGTTAGGAGAAGCAGGAATAGTATTGGATGAGACTTGAGAAACCGGACAAGTCTAGAGAGCATGCTCACTGACTGCGGGCTCGGACTAGTTGGGAAGGGCGATGCCAAAGGCTTGGACCTCACAGCAGGGATTACCTGTCTGAGGCTATCTGAGAATTCAACATACTGTTCCCTGCGGTGGAGAGCGCCTTGAACAAGGAAGAAGTCGATTGGCCTCAGAAGCTGTTCATCAAACACGCAAACCTATTCCTGAGACTGTTGCAGAATAGGGCAGAATCGGCGAAGCTCGAAGTCGATGGACTAGTCCGAATCTTTGAAGAGTTCAAGGTCTCGACGCATTCGAGAATCCTTGACGTTTCTTGTGGAATCGGTCGCCACTCGATCCCGCTAGCAGGGAGAGGATACGATGTTCTCGGGCTAGACCTCTCACCTCTCTTCATAGCCAACGCGAGAGCGACGGCGAAAGCACGGAAGGTCAATTCCCACGCAAAGTTTCGCGTTGCAGACGTGAGAAAGGTCGCAAGTGTCCTCAAGACTGAGCAGCCGTTCGATGTGCTTCTGAACCTCTGGAGTTCACACGGATACTATGGCGAAGAAGAAGATGTTCGAATGTTCAGCGCTCTCAGGAGTCGAGCAACACGAAACGGTCTGCTAGTGGACGACACGGTGAACCGAGACTATCTCGCCACGAACCCGCAAGCAAAAACGGTCGACACCGTTGGAGACCTGGAACTCCATGAACGTAGAAAGTTCGACCCAGAGACCTCTTGGAATGAGAGCATCTGGTCTTTCTACATGAGAAGTGGACGGGACCTCAAGCTAAAGGCAAAGGTGAGAATCCACCATCGTGTCTACTCGTTGCATGAGCTGAGAGCTTTGCTTGCAAGCGCGGGGTGGCGATACGTTAAGGGCTATGGCGAATTCGACCTCACTCCTTTCAAACCCAACTCTAAACGAATAATTGCTTGCTGTCGAGCCTAAATTGTGACTGAAGTCTTGGCTTCTTCGAGTCTCAGGATTCACAGTCCATGTTTCTCGAGGGGTTCTGCAAGGAGTTCCTGGAATCGTCTATGTTTCGCTCTCCCTCCAAATTCGTCCCTTATGAGACGGAGGGTTTCTTTGCAGAGTCTTGATGCTGATCGGTAAACCTTCGAGGTATCCGATGTTCCTTGTATTCCGAGAGCTATGGGATAGTCATCTCTTAGGTGTCGGGGTCTATTACCGGCCTTCAGTACTTGATGCCAAACGTAGTTCTCGCTGATAATCGAAATGTCATTCAACACGATAAGCGCCCTTTCTGCACACTGCGCAATGATCCGAGCCGAATGTCTCGTCATGTAATCGTCTTGTTTCCGCCAGCCGTTCCTCATCTTGCCTGAATACTCGATCATGTAGTAGTACGTGTCCCAGAGAGATTTTTCCACGACCTTGTGCGGAGGCTTCGCTCCTTTCCAGCGTAGCAGGTCCCTCCGAATGATGCCTTTCGGGTCGTAGAGGACCTTGGTTGCTAGCGCGCTGCCTCGAGCCCAAAAGAAGGCTTTTGGATCAGTGAACTCCTTTTCCAACTCCGCAATCTTGAGAAATCCTATTCCAACATGGATGTTTCCGTCGAAATATGAGAACTCTGACGGCTTCTTTCCGCGATTTATCACGGCTAACATGTCAATATCGCTGAAGGGTCCCGGCTCACCCCTAGCGACGCTTCCATGCACGAGAACGCCGACCACACCCGGATATTCTCGCCTCACAAAGGATGCTGCACGTTCTGCTGTCTCGTCAAAAAGCCGCTTCAACTCATTTCGCGTCAAGCTTTCCAGCGCGGTCAAGATTCCCTCGCCTGAAGAGAATCGCTAAGGCTGTCGCCATCTAGCTACTCGCGAAGTTACTGCTAGGGCGATTGCGAGTGAGGCTGCGATCAGGAGCCAGCCTGTCAGGGGGGACCAGTAGGGTAGGGTCGGGGTGCTGCCCATAGCGTCTCGTATGAGAAGGGCGGCATTGGTTGTCGGAATTGCGTAAGTGACTAGCAGAATGTTGTTTGGAAGAATCTCGGCGGGGTAGAAGACTGGGGGTAGGATTCCGACGAGGACGCTGAGGAGGAGTCCTGACTGCCATCCGTTTCGCAAATTTGAGGTGAAGGTTGAGACGAGGTAGCCTATGGCGGATGAGAAGAGCCAGACTCCCACGAGAGATAGTAGTACGAGGGGGAGAAAGATGAGTGGCAATCCGATGTAGACGAGAAGGGGAAGTAGCACTACTAGTGCCGGGGAGGCGAAGAATAGTCCCGCGAACGCTATACCTAGCAGGTAGCCGAGCTGGTTGACCGGGCTCGCGACGAAAAAGTCTTGCAGCTTCGTCTCTAGTCGATACCATGTTGCGTCTCCGGCGAGTCCAGTGCCGACAGTTGAAAGGACCAGCAACAATGAGCCGATTACTCCCAGCGCGAAGGATCGTCCGCCCGTCGTTACGGTTATGATGAAGAGGAGGCTGAACGGAGTAGCGAATAGCCAGACAAGGCTCAGCAGGTTTCTTCGAAGCCAAGTTATTGAGAGCATGTAGCCTATTACGACGGCGGCACGGAACTGTTTTGCACCGCTCATTCCTCGGCCCTCCCGACTAGGTCCACGAACAGATCCTCCAATGAAACTCTTGCAAGGCCTACATCAGAACCGCGCTTCAATGCTTCATCGGCCAGCTCTCTTCCCAGTCGATCGTCCGTTAGGACTCTGAATCTCTCAGCCAGTTTCACGACTCGACCATAATTGCTCAGTTCCTCCTCGGAAAAGGTCGAACCTACAATGTCGACGCGGACCCGTTCTTTCACGTTCCGGAGAAGCTCTGCCGGACTCCCTGACAAGACCATTTTTCCATGGTCAATTATCGCAACGTTGTTGGACAGTATCTCGGCCTCGTCGATGTAATGAGTCGTCAGCAGTATGCTTCGTCCCTCCTTCTGGATCTCGTTAAGAACGCCCCATATTCTACGGCGGGTGACCGCGTCAAGTCCCAGTGTAGGCTCGTCAAGAAAGATGAGCTCTGCGTCGGTCGCCACGGCCATCGCTACGCGGACCCGCTGTTTTAATCCACCGGACAGCGAGTCAGCAGGCTGGTTGCGGTATTCTGTCAGCTCCAACCGCTCTATCGTTTTCTCTGATCTCTCGTGTGCCTGGTTCCGCGACATCCCCCGGGCTAGGAGCGTTAAATAGACGTGGTCCCACGGCGTCAAGGGTCCTATCGTGCTGCCCTCTTGAGGGACGACCGCGATCTTACTCCTGATCTCTAATGGCTCATCTCTGACATCATGTCCCAGAACTGAAATTCTGCCCTTGCTCGGCATCAGCTGCGTTGCAGCGATTCTGAGAAACGTGGTCTTGCCCGCGCCGTTGCGGCCGAGGAGGGTGAAAATCTCGCCGCGACCAATTGTTAAGGTGATGTCTGAGAGGGCTTGTGTCCTAGAACGGTGGTAGATCTTTGATAGAGACACGGCTTCTATTACATTCAATTCTAAGCCCTTCCATCTAATCCACCGATATCCGCGGACCCGATTACCCTCGCTGGAAAGCGATAACCAATCCGGATTTCAGCTTTTGCCTATGGTCGATCAGGTCCAGCGAACCGTCCCAGCGGTCTCAATCTGATGCTGACAACATAACCATATGAGAACAACCGAGTCCGATGAGCATCATGGGCAAAATACACAAGGTCGAGAAGTTCTTCGATGTTCTGATGAGCTTCGCCACCCTTGTCGGTTTCGCGAGCACGGCCATTCTGGCCTGGACATTCCTCAACACCAAACCGGGCCCGATCACTTCTGGGACCTCGAACCTAGGGGTTCCTGGATTCTCCCTGGCGCAGTATCCAACCCTGATAATTCAAGGAGTGCCTTTCTTCTGGATCTTCTTCAGCCTGGTGACGCTATCGGCGGGACACACCTATCGTTCGGTAAAACACATCGTACTATCAATCGCTGGAAAGAGCTACTTCCCACATGCTCCCCATCTCATGCGCACCCAACCAGCCCCAACACCAACTGCTCCAAAACTGAGACAGACGGAACCTAACCAGTAAGCGATCAGCCGCTCGCGCCGAAACTTCTCAGATCCTAGCGTCGGAGCGACTGGTAATCCGAAACATTATCCCAGTCATCTGCTACCATTCTAAGAGTGAAGTTTCAGTTGGATGCTAGCAACGTCGACATGACCGGCAAAACATGCCTCATCACTGGGGGCAATTCAGGAATAGGCAAAGCCACAGCAATGGGTCTCGCCAAACTAAACGCAACAGTTGTGATAGTTTCCCGGGACAAGGACAAGGGCGAAGCTACACTCATCGAGATTAGAGCGAAGAGTGGAAATCGAAACCTAGACTCGATGACAGCTGATCTGTCGTCCCAAGATTCAATTCGCGAACTGGCACACGACTTCAACGGTAGATACAAGAAACTCCATGTTCTCATCAACAACGCAGGAATCTTCCTGCCCAAACGGGTCCAGACTCTCGACGGGCTCGAGGCAACCTTCGCTACAAACCACCTGGGACACTTTCTATTGACCAATCTACTCATGGACTTGTTGAAGGCCAGCGCACCCTCACGAATCATCAACCTAACATCCTCAGCTCACTATGGAACCGAGATGAATTTCGAGGATCTTCAGGGCGAGAAGAAGTACAGCGGATATCACGCCTACAGCCAGTCAAAACTAGCCAACGTTCTCTTCACGTATCAACTTGCAAAACAGTTGGAGGGCACGGGGGTCACGGTCAACAGTCTCCACCCTGGGGTCGTCAGAACGGGCTTTGGAAAAGACCAGGGCGGCCTCATGTCGATTCTCGTAACAGTGGGTCGTCCTTTCATGATTAGTCCATACAGGGCGGCTCGAGCTGCAATTTATCTCGCAACGTCGCCGGAATTGGAAGGCGTTACTGGAAAATTCTTCTCAAGAGGGAAAGAAAAGAGATCATCTAGAGAATCCTACGACGAGACCTCCGCTCAGAGACTATGGAAGGTAAGCGAAGAGCTAACAAGACTAAACGCCTGAGACTGAGGCCGCGTTGGATGACCAGACTTCTATTTACGAAAGTTTGAGGGCCTGGATATTACAACTGCCTGGAGTAAAAGAGGCGCCTCATAGAGTCGGAGGGGTTGAATTCCAGGTCGATGGCGTCGAATTCATGCACTCCCACGGACCCGCATGGCTCGACATTCGGCTCTCGAAAGAGGACCAGGCATCAGTATTGAAGACCGGACAGGCTCTTCCCCACCGAGCACAAGTGCACAGCGAAGCCGGGTGGGTTAGCTTACGAATCGAGAACTCGCAAAATCTTGGGAAAACGAAGCGGGTCATACAGCTGGCTTACGAGAAGGCAAAGAAGAATCCGGAAGATCTCAAGCCTAGATGAAAGCAGGACGGTCTTAGTGGAGAATGCTGTGGCGAAAATCTCCTCGAAGGCCAGCTAATTCAATAGCCCGGCAGTCTCAGAACCTAGGCGAGTTAGACCTTGAATTGAAAGCCATTCCTCCTACCTACGCTCCACCGCGTCCACCGCCAGGTGGAAAACCGCTCACCAACCGCCAGAAGCTAGCGCTAGCAGCTACGATCTTAGTCACGGTCTTGATCGTCGTGTTGCTAGTATTATTCCTACAACATCGTCTCTAGCCTTTCGATCTTCTAGACGGTGGAAGAGTTGGCGTTGAGAGAATCCTACTCTCTTCGCATTTGGGCAGCCTTTGCAATCTTATCGAGCGCTTCTCTGGTGCTTTCTTCGAGACGGGTTCTCACAAAGCCCTGTGCAAAATCGGGGATTGCTGAGAATTGAATATTCCACGAAACTTCAATCTTCGTCCTCTTCGCTTCCAATGGAATCAGCTTGATCTCTCTTGACCCTCTTAGCGGGCCGTCAATCATGGTCAGTTGGATGGATTCTTTCGGGACTAGTTCGATTCTCTGCGTCCCTTTTCTTCCCATGAATCCAACCACGACCTCCCGTTCGATCAGATTTCCCTCCTTCCGAATGTTACGAATCGAGACCAGTCCACTCCAGTACTCAGGGTCCCTGTCCACATCAGAGACTATGTCCCACACTTCGTCTGCTGGAGCGTCTACTTCGCGGACATCAGCGATTGTTACCGTATGATCTTCTCCATTTTTCGAGCCGGTGAGAGATATGGAGATCGGGTCTCCAGAAGCGTCCGTCCCAGATTGGTCTGTGAAACTAGGACATTTGCTTGCCAGCTCATGAAACTTCTACGTGCCCGTTGTTCCTAAGCCAATCCCAAACGATCCCCGTGTTTTTGGACAGTTTATAGCAAGGAGAGGTAGAAGAGAGACAGGTATTCGCTGAGTGGGAATACTTTGTCGCTCCGGGACAAGGCGTACTCGGATCTCATGAGAGAGCTCTGGGGCTCACCGGACATCTGGAACACGAAAAAGTCATACATTGAAATCGCTGCGAAGCTAGGCGTCGACGAAGAGACTGTCAGAAACAGAGTCAAACATCTAAAGGACACCGGATTCCTAATTGGTTATCGCCTAGTTCCGAACCCTGCTGTGCTCGGACGCACGTTCGCTTCTCTTCGAATCGAATTCCAAGACAGAGAGTCGAAGCAGGTCGCAATCCCACATCTCGCCAAGATCGAGGGCGTCATTAACATCGGTAGCACCTACGACACGAGCGTGCTCGTCACGCTTCTCGCGAACCAAGACCAGGATTTCTCGAAGCTGACAGTCGGCACGGGAGTTGAGGGCGAGGTCTCGTGGGTCCCGGGGCTTGGGATTAGGACGACCAAGTATCATATGGCCAAACTGGACTGGGAGATAGTCGGCCTCCTGTTGAGAGACGCAGAAAGGAAACTGGACGAGGTCGCCAAACAGCTCAAAGTCTCGACGAGGACGGTTAAACGAAGACTCAACTTGATGATGAAGGACGCCGCAATCCTCACCATGCCAATGGTCGATCTGAGAAAGACGGAGGGCATATCCTACCAGCTAAGGGTGCAGATCGAACAGGGCAAGAAATTGGAAGTTGAGAAATCTGTCGTCGCGAAAATAGGTAACGTAGTCTTCAGAG
>Ga0209154_1000081_pt1 | contig 67670 bp, 59 predicted proteins | sample GraSoiAngelo_121_FD_185878 | JGI IMG/M metagenome (GOLD analysis project Ga0209154, IMG submission 185878) | Grasslands soil microbial communities from the Angelo Coastal Reserve, California, USA - 14_0919_12_20cm (SPAdes) (version 2) | ecosystem: Environmental > Terrestrial > Soil > Grasslands ... | reverse complement strand
AATGCCCGTGGCACATCGCAACAATGCCCGTGTGGTCGAGCTGTGCCAAAGCGGTTGTGGGACAGGAAGCACCATTGTTCGGCTTGCGGTTTCAAGACCATCCGCGACCACTCCTCGGCATTGGAGATTTTAAGGCGCGGACTGCGCCTAAGGACCGAAACGCCTGCGCTAGCGGGCGTGGCCCTTGAAGCCCTAGCTTTAGCTATGGGGCGTAAGTCACAATCGCGACAAGATCGCAGGTCAAAATCTATGAAACTGGCAGAACTCGCATCGGCAATTGACGCGCGACTCGAAAACGGCTCGCCGGATACGGAAATTACCGGCGTCTGCGGCATCGAAGAAGCCGCCACGGGACACGTCACGTTTCTGGCCAACCCAAAGTATGCCGCCCGAGCTAAGGCAACTCGAGCTTCGGCGGTGATCGTGTCGGAAGACTTCCCGGTCGCGCCGACGGCCATGCTGCGCTCGAAGAATCCGTACCTGGCATTCGCGCACGCGCTCGCACTCTTCTATCAGCCGCCGAAATACGGCCCCGGCGTGCATCCTACGGCGATTATTCATCCCTCGGCGAAGATCGGCCCTGGGGCGCATATTGGGCCGTACGTGGTGGTTGATGAAAATGTTGAGATTGGCAGGAACGCGGTGCTACTGGCACACGTGGTGATTTATCGCGGAACCAAGATTGGAAACAATTTCTTCGCTCACGCCCACGCCGTGGTCAGGGAGTACTGCCGGCTGGGAGATTCGGTAATTCTCCAGAACGGGGCGGTGATTGGTGCCGACGGCTTCGGCTTCGCCAAGGACGACGGCGGCCGATGGCAGAAAATTGTGCAGTCCGGGCCAGCCATCCTGGAGGAGGAAGTCGAAGTGCAAGCGAACGCTTGCGTGGATCGCGCCAGCGTTGGTGAAACTCATGTGGCCCGTGGGGCCAAGATCGACAATCTAGCTCAGGTCGGACATGGGTCGAGCGTCGGCGAAAACACGTTGCTTTGCGCCCAGGTGGGCTTAGCGGGGTCCACGGAAGTCGGCAACAACGTGATTCTGGCCGGCCAGGTTGGCGTGGCAGGACACTGCAAGATCGGCGATGGCGTCATTGCGACCGCCCAGAGTGGCATTCCCAATGACGTGCCGGACAAGGCCGTGGTCAGCGGCTATCCGGCGATTGATAACAAACTCTGGCTACGCTGCGTGGCAGTATTTAATCGCTTGCCGGAAATGGCCAAATCCTTGCGAACGAAACCGGCAGAATAGACTAGGCGCTGGTTTAAGGCCGTACCCTGAGGCAGGCGCCCGCCTGGCGAAAGATCTCGCGTACAAGGGCTAGAGACCTTGTACGGGACGCCACATCGTTCATCGGCTTCCGCCGGTTCAGGATGACCAGATGTTCTGCCTAAATGCTCTGCCCGCCGTTCGCCCGCACTTCGAGTTCCGCCCGGTAATCGACCGGCAAGCCGCGGTTAATAACTTCCCACACCTTGGCCATCAGGCATTCCCGCGAGACAAAATCTTTCGGCTCGATTGGTTCATGAAAGATCACCGTAACCCAACCGGGCTTGATCGAGAACCTTCGCTTAGGCATGACGTTGTGGGTACCCGCGATGGTCACGGGAACTACCGGGATGCCGGCTTCCATCGCCAAATAGAACGGCCCCTTTTTGAAAGGCAGCGGCTTGCCGTCGAAGGAGCGCTTCCCTTCCACGTAGATTGTCATGTTGATCCCCTGCCGCAGCACCCTAGAGGCCTCCCGAACTGCCGCAATACCTGCCTCACGATTCCCGCGATCCACGGCGACCAGCGATCCCAGCCGCATGGTTTTTCCCAGAATGGGATATTGGAAAAGTTCTTTCTTCACCATCACCGAGGTGCGGCCGGGAATTAATGGGATCAGAATGGGAGGATCGAGATTTGATACGTGGTTGGACATGAAGATGTAGTTACGCGTGGGATCGAGGCCATCTAGCCCGACGGTTTCTACCCGCACTCCCGCCAGCCGGATACCCGTCCAGGCGCCCCACATCGCCATGCGGTATAAGAAATCCACACGCCCAGTCAGGAATGTCCAGGGGAAACCTACGAGAGCGGCCACCGGCAGCACAGCCGTCCAGAACGCGAGCATCAGGATGGTTCGGATCACGGTTGCGCGTCTCCCGGGTTTTGATCTTCACCCGCCAGCCAGGCGGCACGGCGGGCACGCTGCTGGAGGGTGACATTGTCGGCGTCTTGCAATTCAAATTCAACTTCCTCGCGACTTCCCAGCGTCCAGGAAAGCTCCCTCTGCCCGCTGCTGCCGCGAACCCTGAGGTGAACCTTGTCGCCCGGACGCAGACTGGCAAATTGCTCTTCCGGCTCGGATGTCGCGGGCCGGCCATTGAGCTCCAGAATCGTATCCCCCTCCGACAGCCCTGCCGCTTCCGCTTCTCCCCCGGAGACTACGGCGCCCACCGCCGGCGGGGCGCCAAAACCGCGTAGCGGAGTGAACCCGGGATCGGCAACCACCATCGTATCGCGGACTAAACGCAGTCCAACCGTCTTAAAAAAGTCGTCGTAGGGAATCGCTTCCGTTGCGGCCACATACTTTTGAAAGAACCATCCGAGATCGGTGTGCGCTATGGCTTCGGCAGCCTGGCGGATCCCGTCGGAATCGGGAAAGCAGCGGCCCTGCTTGGCGTAGTGCTCGTTCATCCAATGAAATACATCGCGCAGCGATTCTGCTCCATGACTTGCCTCTCGCACTTCCAGATCCAGCATCACACCCAGGAGTTCGCCCTTGTTGTAATAGGAAATGCTGCGTTGGGGAATGCGATAATAACTGTATTTTTCCAGCCATGCGTCAAGGCTCGACTCCTCGGCCGACTGCGTGTTGTGGGCAGGCCGCCGCTCGAAGGCGGTGATCTGGTCGGCAAGGTCCCGAAGATATCGCGGTTCATCCAGCAGCCCAGCGCGCAACAAGATGTACGGCGCAACCGTGCTGGTTACTCCCTCGCTGAACCACAGCGATGGCGTGTAGTTTTCCCGCGTGTAGTCGATCGGCTCGAGTGACTGGGGACGAATACGCTTAACGTTCCACAAATGAAAAAACTCATGCGCCGTCACGTCGGACAAGTATTCCGGATGAGCCGCAAGAACACCTCGGTTGAGCTCAATCGCGGTGGAGTTGGAGTGCTCCATACCACCCCGGCCCGGTCCGCCTGGGAAGTGGTAGATGAAAACGTAGTGATCAAACGGGCGGTCGTCCATCCAACTCGTTGCCGCCACGACTATCTTCTTCACCATGGTAACGACTCGGTCCATGTCGTAGTCGGATGAGGCCGCGTCCACTACAACCCGGTAGGGCGCGCCGCCGGCTTGAAACGAAGTGTCTTTAAAAGTACCGATCTCAACCGGTCCATCAACCAGTTGATCGTAATTCGCCGCTCGAAACTCGCTGGCGGCCGTCGCTCGGAGAGCGGTAGCGATGCGCCAGCTGGGAGGTAGATCTACGAAGCGAACTCCCATCTCCAGATTGCGGCCTTCGACGGGATACATCAGGATTTCTGCGAGATTGAAAAAACCGTGCGCAGAGCTCAGTTGCGCTCCGTAGGGGCCGGCCTGGTCCGCGACGATCTCGTATTCGACCCGTGCACCCTGTTCCGCTCCCCTGATGCGCCAGGTGGTTTTGTCGAGGGTGCGAACGGAAAGCGCCTTTCCTTCACCGTCCTGTGCCTTCACCCAGTTCACATACTGGGCAAAGTCCCGGACTTGGTAAAGCGCGTTCCACACCGGCAGTTGAAGGTCACGTTCGGCCGGTCCAGGAGCAAGATCGATGTCAACCTTCACCAGGTGGTCGGCGGGATGCGCAAGCGACACCGTGTAGCGGATCGGAGCCGGTTTGGCCGCTTGCAACTTCCGCGCGCATGTGCAACCACCCAGAACCACGACGACGAGAAAAAGCGTCAGCTTTACCCGGTCAGTTCGGATCACGCTTTGGTTGGCGCCTCCAAAGTTTTTTTGGCAGAGCTCGGGGCTGAGGCATTGGCGGCTATGAGCTTCAATCGCTGGGGCAGCTTCTCATAAATACCGCCAAAGCCGCCATTCGAAAGGATGGCTACCACGTCACCGGAGCGCATTTCCGGAGCCGCGCCGGCGATAATCGAATCCACGTCGGCGATGACGCGCGCGCGCCGCCCGTACTTGCCTATCTGGTCCGATACCGCGTCAAGGTTGAGCCGCTCAGCTTGCGGAATGGCGTCCGCCTTAAAGACGCTTGCGATGACCACTTCGTCGGCCAGGGCCAGACTTTTTGCCAGGTCATCCTGAAACACGTTGCGCCGAAGGGTGTTGGAGCGGGGCTCAAGAATCGCCCACAGGCGCGCTCCAGGATAACGGGAGCGCAAGGCCGCCAATGTGCCGGCAATCGCGGTGGGGTGATGAGCGAAATCGTCGATGATCGTGATGCCGTTGACCTGCGCCTTCACTTCCAAACGGCGCTTGACGCTCTTAAAGATCTTGAGCGCCGCCGCAATTTCTTCTTTAGATATCCCATAATCAAAGGCCAACGCCGCCGCAGCGGTGGCATTCCATACGTTGTATTCCCCACCCAGCGAAAACTCGAAATCGGCCCAGTGCTGTTCATCATGCAGCACCGACCATGTGGTTCGAGTCTGCTCCAACTTCAGATTGGTGACTCGCCAGGTTGCGTGGTTGCTCGATCCGTAGCGCTCGACGGGACAGAATGCCCGGCTGACACATCGTTGAACACTCTCGCCCATGTCATGGGCAATCAGGCGCCCCCGGCGCGGCAGCAGGTTAACCAGCCGTTGGAAAGCAGTTTCCACCGCGTCCAAGTCCTGGTAGATATCGGCATGGTCAAATTCCACCGAGGTCAGAACTGCTGAATCGGGAAAGTAGTGCAGGAATTTTGGGCCCTTGTCGAAGAACGCGGTATCGTACTCGTCGCCTTCCAGAATAAAGTACCGCCCCTGGCCGATCGCGAAGCTGCTGCCAAAATTTTCGGCGATCCCCCCGATCAGAAACGACGGCTGCCGTCCTGAAGTGTGGAAAATCCATGAAAGCATCGACGTGGTTGTGGTTTTCCCGTGAGTCCCGGCAACGACCAGCACCTCTTTGCCGCGCAGAAACTCGTCGTGCAGGATCTGGGGCAGAGAGCAGAACGGAAGGCGCTCATCCAACACGTATTCCAGTTCAACATTGCCACGAGAAATTGCATTGCCCACCACGACCAAGTCAGGCTTCGGCTGCAGGTTTGCCAGTGAAAACGGCTGGTAGACGGGGATCTGAAGCGAGTCCAAGAAATTCGACATTGGCGGATACGCCGCCAGGTCCGAGCCGGTCACCTTGAACCGACGTTGTTTGAGCATGCCGGCCAGCGAAGCCATCGCCGTGCCGCAGATACCGATTAAATGAACGTGCTTCTTTTGCGTCATGATCTGGATCGAGCCGTAGCTGTCGCGGGGGTGGTAGCCGCCTCGAGAATCTTTAAGCTCACTTCGGTGCCCTTCACGCGCAAGGCGGCTGGTGCGCCAATGGGCAAGGTGATGTTGCTATGCGTGACGTGTCCGGAGCGCAAGCCGAACGCCACCGGTACGCCAAGGCGGCCAATCACCCGCAGCACGACTTCTTCCAGCGTGTAGCCTTGGTTGCGGGCTTGTACGCAATCCAGCATTTCGCCGAAGATGATTCCTTTTACACCCTCCAGCTTCCCGGCGAGTTGCAACTGCATGAGCATGCGGTCGACTTGGTACGGCTTGGTGGCGATGTCTTCCATGAAAAGGATTGTGCCCTGGGTACGAATTTCATGCGGCGTACCCAGGGTCGCCACCAGCATAGACAAACACCCACCATACAGAATTCCTTCTGCTGTGCCTTCGATGAGCGGCTTCACATCGCCCACATCGAGTTCCCACTCAGAAATTCCTCCGACCGCTGCCTTCCAGGACGAGAGGTCAACTCCGTCGGGACGGGTGAAATCCTTGGTTATCATCGGTCCATGGAAGGCGACCATGCCGGCAGAATCGGCCAGCCAGGTGAGCAGGGTTGTGATGTCACTGTAGCCCACGAAAATTTTCGGATAGGGCACGATCTTCTGCGGCTGCAGCTTGCTGAGCAGGTAATTGGAACCGTAGCCGCCGCGGGCACAAATGATGGCCCGCACGTCGTCCCGCATGAACATCTCTTCCAACTCACCAGCGCGGCGCTCGATGGATCCCGCGAAGTACACATCCTGTTCCAGGATCGACTCAAAATAGAAAGGGTCATAGCCGAGTTCGCGCACCGCCGCACAGCCTTTTTCGAGCAGATCTTGTTGAATGTTGCTGGCGGGCGCGATGATGCCGACCCTGTCGCCGGGTTGGAGCGCAGGCGGCTTGGCGCGCGAAGTCTGGAGTCCCCTCTGCATGGATTTTCCATCTTAACAGCGAAGACCGGCTCCCGGTCGTGAGGCCAGCCGACCACAAGGCCAGCAACTTACGGCATAGCTGACGCCCGCGGTGCGGTCGAACCGTGTAAGGCTCTTCACAGGAAAAACTCGCCGCGGCAGATGAGGCGCGCTGGACCGCGGAGATACACCTCATTTTCCCAGCGCACGGTCTGAATCCCACCCGGCGTGTGTACGCGGACCGGGGACTCGGCTCGCTGGGTTGCAATCGAAGCTACGGCCGAGGCGCAGGCACCGGTACCCGAGGAACGCGTCTCACCCACTCCCCGCTCAAAGAAACGCACGTCGATATTCTGCCTGTCTTTCATAATTACGAGTTCAACATTAATCCCATACTTGAAATCATGATGGCGCCCGATTTCTGCTGCCTCCGCCTGCCACCCGGGAACAAACTCGCTCACATAGACCACATAATGCGGATTGCCCATCGACACCGGAATCCCGCGCACTTCACGAAAGGCAAGCTGGATCGAGAACTCATCGCCAACCTGGGGTTCTCCCATGGCAGTCTCAAAGTCGAATTTCATCGCGCTGCGACTGGTCAAAGTCGAGGTTTTGACCCCTGCGCCGGTCCGGACCGTCACCTTCTCCTTGGCGTGCTCGGCGCAGAGGTGGGCGGCGACGCAACGCGTGCCATTGCCCGAGATCTCCGCTTCGGTGCCATCCGCATTGAAGAGGCGGGCACGAACATCGGCATCGGGAGCAGGAAAGAGCCACTCCACTCCATCGGCGCCGACGCCGTCGTGACGGTCACAGATGCGGCGGCTGAACGCCTCCAGATCGGCGGGGGCATGCATCCCGTCAATGATCAGAAAATCATTGCCGCAGGCGCTAGCCTTCACAAAAGGCACGATCGTCGGGGTCATTCGTGCTCAGTGGCGCCTAAGGTGGCCACACCGGAAAATACGGTGGATTCTTCCAGCAGGAGCTTGAGCTCATCCTGCTCGTCCCCGGAACAATCGACACTGAAGATCACCCGATAGTGGCCAGGCGCGCCAGCCACATGCACGTTCTGCATTCTCTGTTGCTCCGCTTCGAGAATGCGGTTCAACTCCGCAATGGTTGTCTCCAGGCTCTCGCCGGTTACTTCGTAATTGAGCGACACCGATTTGAGAGAAAACCGTCGTTCCACATTGCCTAGTAGTGCCAACGCAACCAGGATCAAGCCAGTGGCAAAGACGGCCGTCAGGTACAGGCCGCCGCCTGCAGCCATGCCCACGGAAGCCACCACGAACAGCGTAGCCGCCGTGGTCAGCCCGGTAACCGAGCCGCGCGAATGCAGGATGGAACCCGCGCCGATAAAGCCGATGCCGGGAATAATCTGGGCCGCGATTCGCGTGTGGTCGCCCGGATGTTCCATCGCGAGTTGGTCCGAGAGGATGGTGAACATGGCCGCGCCAAAACAAATGAACATATTCGTACGCAGGCCAGCCGGTTTGTGATGGAGTTCCCGCTCCAGACCGATGATTCCACCCAGAAGCGCGGCTATTACCAGGCGCGTGATCGTCGAGGAGAGCACCGTCGACATCTCTCCTCCCAGCCGCTCGATGATGTGTCGAATCGGTTCCATCACGCTCGTTGCCGCGGATTTTATCATTGTGACAACCAGCTGCTCTGACTTTCAGGCAACAGCGCGTTAACCCGGGAGATTACCCGATCAGGGGTGACGGGTGCGGTAGATGGTGGCCGGCGGCTGGCCTGGGACTTCAACCTGCGCCATCGCTTCGAGGGTTTGTTGCTGAGCCGCTCGCCATACCGGATCTCCCCTCATTCCGACCACATAATCGGCGTAACGCGAGGGGTCGGCCAGGGCCCGCTCCCACAATCCATCGGGATCGGAAGGCCGTTTCCAGGTGCGGTGATTGCCTTCGTTGATCACACGCCGCAAGGGGATTCCCGCATCTTGCAAGGCGCCGACGTGGTCGCCCAGATACATGAGAATGCTGGAACCGGGAGGCAACTGGCGTAATCTGTCGGCCAGCTCGGATTCCAGCGCCAGACGGGTACGCGAGTTGACCCAGGCTTCGCGAAAGCAGACCGGCTGTGCGCGCCACACCCAAACGTAACTGCCAACAACCATGGCGAGTCCTGCCACGGTGAGCGCGATTTTGCTCGCAATCGGCCGCGCCAGCGTGGCCAGGAAATAAATCGCCAGCGCGACAAATATCGCAGCGGCAGGCAGCAGTTGGACGCCGTAACGGACGTTGTAATAGGAAAAGGGCCACCAGCCCGGGACAAATAGAGGAACGCCGCCGTAAGCGATGGAAAGCGCGTAGAAAGGAAAGGGCATCCAGAGCAGCAAAAGGCAAGCCAGCCGGATATCCAGAAGCAAAGTGAGCAGCGTCCCCACAGCCGCCAGCACGACCCAGAGGATTTCGAGTTGTCCTTCCGCCAGGTTGAACTCGGCCGACTTCATGAAGTATTCGGCGGCGGCGCGCAGATGATCTGAGCCGGGATGGGGCGGGAACCCAGGGGTAGCCGTTTTTTGCTCGATGGCGCGCGCTGAGTAGGGGCCGTTCGCAAATTCCAGCGGGTTACGGTAGATGATCCCGTTATAAGCCAGCCACAGCACGGGGGCTGCCGCCGTGATCAGCACGCAATTCCGGAGATCGCGCCGCAGTCGTTCCCTGCCTCCTCGGAAACTGCTGCGGCCTTCCCGCAGGGTCGCGAAGAGGGCCACGCTAAGGATGGCCGCCCCCAGAAACCACCCGTCATAACGGGTCAACTCGGCGGCTGCTAAACAGAATCCACATTTCACCAGCGAGCGGGATGCGGAGGCTTCGATTTGAAAATCCGCCGTTCGGACCGACTGCACCCACTCATAACAGAAAACAATCGCCCAGATAAACAGGCAGAGGTACAGCGACTCGGTCATGGCCGTGGTCTCGAGATAAATCAGATTGGGGTTAGCACCGTAGATCAGGGCGGCCAGCCACGCCGCCAGTCGACCACCGAGCGTCGGCTCGGCTTGAAAACTCAATGCCCCGCGAAGCAGGCGAAAGATTCCCACGGTTCCGATCACATAGGCCGCCAGGGAAGGAACTGACCCACCCACTCCGCTGCGCCAGAGAGAGACAAAGAGCAGAAATGGAATCATGAGCAGGTGAGGGAGAGGCAGCCATGCCGTTCCCAACTGCAGCAAGCCGGGAGTGCGCGAATCGAACACCCGGCGTGCGATGTTGATGTGTGCTACGGCATCGCCGTAAAGCAGAATGCATCGGTGATCGAAATAAAAAAGGAATGCGGCGATTGAAACGCAAACGGCAAGAAGGGCGAGCACCCAAGTTTCCTGGTCGCAATGTCGCATAGCCTCACTCGAGGTGCGTCAATTCACGAAATATCTGGAAACGCGCGTCAATTTCCTGGCGCGTCAGCCATTGCAGGCGCTCCGTGCCGAAGCGCTCGACCGCGAAAGATCCCATCACGCCGCCGTAAAACAAGGCTCGCTTCAACACCTCGCGGTTGAGTTGTCCCTGGGAGGCGATGTACCCCATGAACCCGCCGGCAAACGAGTCGCCTGCACCGGTCGGGTCTATGACTTCCTCGATGGGAAGCGCGGGAGCGCGGAACGGGTGCGTGCCAATGCCGAACGCTCCTTCGCGAAAGAAAATCGTCGCGCCATATTCGCCATGCTTAACCACCAGCGCCTCGGGTCCCATAGCCAAAACCTTACGCGCGGCCCGCGGCAGACTTTTCTCGTTGGTCAGCATCTTGGCTTCAGCGTCGTTGATGAGCAGCACGTTCATCAACTTCAGCGTTTCCGCCAGTTCTTTCGGCGTACGCTGGATCCAGAAATTCATCGTATCCCCGCCGGTGAAGGGCACGCCATCCAGCTTGAAGCGCACCGCGGCTTGCAGCGCGGGATGGATATTGCCCAGGAACAGGAACCGTGAATCAAGGTAAGGTTCCGGGATTTGCGGCTGGAACTTCTCAAAGACGTTCAGCTCCGTGTACTCGGTCTTGGCTTCGTTCAGGTTATCGAGGTACTGCCCGCCCCAGCGAAAAGTCTTGCCCTTCGCGTGTTGAATACCGCGCGTGTCCACGCCGCGGTTCTTGAGAACCTTCTCATGCTGGTCAGCGAAGTCCTCGCCTACAACCGCGACGATCCGCACCTGGGTGAAGTAGCTGGCCGCCAGAGCGAAATAGGTGGCCGAACCTCCCAGCAAATCCTGGGCGCGGCCCGACGGCGTGGCTACGGTGTCAAACGCAATAGAACCTACGGCCAGTATGCTCATCTATTTCGTTTTCGCTTCCAGGTACTTGTCGAGAATCAGGCTGAGTTTCTGGCGTGTGGCTCGAGGAATCTTGTCCCGCTCCGTGATAATGGCGTGGGCCAGGGATGAACTGCACTTGCAGGATTGCTTCTTGGGCATGGCGGCAACCGTCTGGCGGACGACCGCGCATGCGTTTTCGGCATTCTTGACGAGCACGGCGACAATTTGGTCCACCGTAACCGAGTCGTGCTGGGGATGCCAGCAGTCGTAATCCGTGACCATGGCGATGGTCACGTAGCACATTTCGGCTTCGCGGGCCAGCTTGGCTTCCTGCAGGTTGGTCATCCCGATGACATCCATCCCCCAGCTGCGATAAATGTTTGATTCCGCCTTCGTCGAAAACTGCGGGCCTTCCATGCAGAGGTACGTCCCGCCCCGCTTGACCGAGACAGCCGCCTGCTGGCAAGCCCGCTCAACGGTTCTGGCCAGTTCGGGACAAATGGGATCGGCAAAGGAAACGTGGGCCACGACGCCGTCGCCGAAAAAAGTGTCCACACGATGGCGGGTGCGGTCGAAGAATTGGTCGGGCACTAGGAAATCACGCGGCTTGTGTTCTTCTTTCAAGGAACCTACGGCGGACAACGACAAGATTCGCTCCGCGCCGAGCTGCTTGAAGCCATAAACGTTGGCACGGAAATTTAGCTCGGTGGGCATGATGCGGTGACCGCGCCCATGCCGCGCGAGAAATGCGACCTGGCGGCCTTCCAGGGTGCCAAGAACGTAGGCATCGGAAGGCTCGCCGAAGGGTGTCCTCTGCCGCACCTCGCGCACCTCGGTCAGTCCCGGCATGGAGTACAGCCCGCTGCCTCCGATGATTCCGATTTCTGCCTGCGCCAAACGTCCTCCTGCAAGTTTCAGCTCGCGACGGCGAACTGGGGATTATACAAAAGCTCCTGCCCGTGGCCCCGAAACCGCTACAATTCCTCTCATGAAGTCGGCCACTCGACTGATTGCCCTTTCGCTCCTGGCCGGTTCGGCATGGGCGCAAACCGCAACCCGTTTGGCAACTGTGCCCATCACGCTGGATCACAATCGCATCATTGTCGATGTCTACTTTCCCGGGCCCGAGGGCAGCAAGACACGCGTGCGCGGCTGGGTGGATAACGGAAATGCCGATTTATGGTTAACGGACGGTCTGGCCAAGAAACTAGGTTTGCAGCCTGTCGACAACACCAGAGAGCCTTCTCGAGACAAACCCCACAAGGTCGAGGCGCCGCGTGAATTGCTGATCGGGCCGATGACGATTCCCTTGTCCGATCTTAAGGAGGCGACGGCAGCCCCCGGGAATCGGATAGGCGGAGGCATGAGCGCAGAAATCAATCTTCCTTCTACCCTGCTGCGCAACTACGACGTGGTGGTTGATTACCCCAATCGTGAGCTCACGATCGGTGCTCCTGGAACGGTTCACCTTCGGGGCATGGCGGTAAAACCACTCATCAATGCGCAGAATGGGCTCATCCAGATCCCCGGAAAAATTGAGGGCGAGACGCACAATCTTGCGCTGGATCTTGGAGCAACGGTCAGTTTCATTTCCAGCGATCTGCTGTCGCAGTGGCAAAAAGCTCATCCGCAATGGCCGCACATGACGGGTGCTGTCGGTCCCGCAAATATGTGGGGAATCAAAGACGAGGCCAGCTGGGAAGTACTGCGCGTGGCACAAATTCAGTACGGCGGGTTGACGCTGAAAGATGTCGTGGTGGCTCCATTTCCCCGCAAACAGCTGGATTGGTTTGAGAAACGCGCCGGCGTTCCTACGATCGGCCTCATCGGGGCTGACGCCCTGCTGAACTATCGCGTCGCTCTCGACTACGCGCACTCCGCGGTATATTTCGACGAACTCAGTAAAGTGCCGGCGATCAACATGGACGTGGTTGGCCTCGTGCTGCACCCGGAGCAAGACGGAAGATACACGGTCCTGGGCGTGGCGGACTACGAAGGCAGACCGTCGGTGCCGGACGTCAAGGGTGGAGACGTTCTGGTCAGCGTGGACGGAGGACGCGCCAAAGGCGCTACCATGGGCCAGGTCTGGTCCCTGCTGGAAGGAAGCCCGGGTACAGTTCGCACCTTGGTGCTCGAGCGCGACGGGAAGCAATTCACAGTAAGAGCTCCGGTCGACCGCTTTCTCGCGCCGGAACCGAAAAAAGGCAAGGTAAAGGCTCCTACCCGTTAACGGTAAGCATCCTTAGATCTCGGTTAGTTCGGGGCAGCAGCTCCCACCGCCTTGAGGGGCGACATCACCGCCTCTCGCAGCTTGCCGCTGGTAACATCGTCGAAGCTCTCGGTTAAAAAGACCATGTCGCCCTGGACGTCGATGACGACATCGCCATCTTCCGTCAACCATTCGCGGTTACCCTTCAAGCTGGCGATCTTCTCTGTCGTCTCGGGCGCTTTTTCTCCTTCCAGAGCGACCGGCCGCACCGAGTGGTAGCGCTTAGTCAGGTACGTGGCATAGATGGCGGCGAACTCGGCAGCACTCTGAGGCGATGCCCAGCGCGATACATAGAGCAATGCCAACGCTGCGGCCTCATCGCCCTTGGGTTTGGCCGCATAGTAGTAGCCGCCGCGCCACTTCGGATAGAGCGCCTTCGAAGGATCCACGCCGGCATATTGATCGACGAGAAGTGCCACGTCGAACTCCCCCATCGAGCCCACATCGAACTTGTTGTAGTCCTTGGCAAGATGAGCGAAGTCGGGCAGGGGCATCGGCTCGATCTGCTCGCCGGAAAGGTACGTCTTCGGCTCCATGATCTGGCGCGTGCTGTGAGGAGGATTCTTGAAGACACCCGCAAAAGCTTTGTCTTTCCCATCCTTGGTCAGGACTTCGGTCACGAAATCCAAACCGTAACGGTAGGGAAAGGTCAGAACCTCCTTGAGAAATATCGGCGCATTGGAGAATTCGACCGAGTCGGCAGTCCCCACCAGCAGGCCCTGCTTTAGCGCTTCGACCACCTGCGGCGAACTGAGTAATGATTGCCCGGTAGGCGCGAGCATGTAATCGATCAGGACGGCCATAGCCTGGCCTTCGATTACCGCCTGGCGCGCCGTCAAGGCTTCGTCATTGTCGATTTCCTCGGGCGTCGGATTTTTCTTTTTGAGCGCCAGGTCGTTCCGGCCGGCCTTCATCCATTTTTCCAGACCAAACGACTGGTCCTGCAACGCATGGGTGAGCTCGTGCGCGAGCACCGGCCGCTGTTGTTCGGCTCCCAGCCAATCCAGCAGATTCACCGTCTTGGTCTTGGCATCATAGTAACCGGCAACCTGTTCGCGCAGGAGTGACACCAGAAACTTGGCAAGATCAAAGTCGCGCGGCAGCAGACCGAATTTCTTCAGTACCTGCTCGGAGCGCTTCAGGCGCTGCGCGTCTTCATCTTCCGACATGTGCTTTTCCAGATAGGCCTGAACTTCGTCTCGGCTGGTCAACCGCCGCTTGACTTGCTTGTGAATAGGCAACGCGGAATCCTGGCTGGCGAATTTGAGAATTTCATCGACGGAGCGAAAAAGTTCCTCCGCCTCCCGTGACGAGATCTTGGTTTCCGTTTCCGCGGGTGGAGGCTGGGCCTCCCCGCCGGGCTTTTCTCCCGCCGTCTGCTGACCGGACGGGAGGTGAGCGGGCTGGGCTGCCTCGTGCCCTACTTCCTGCGCCCCCAGCCAAGAGGAGATCAACAGGAACAGAAGCAAGACGATTGAGATAAGAGGGCCAGAGCCCTTATGGAATTTCTCGCGATCCTTCATAAGTAAGTTTCTCAGGTGATTATGACAGAGCGATCCGGGAGTGGCGGGAGAGGATCAAAAGTCCATCCTGATTTCGGTGATCTTTTCACGACCGGGTGAACCCGTCGAAATCAGTGACCAACTGTTTTTGCGATCCACTCCCCGCACTCGTTCGTACCCAGGTTGCCTCCAACATCCGGCGTAATTTTCTTCTGGTGGACCGCTTTCAGCACGGCGTTTTCGATCTTCTCCGCCTCCGCGGCAAGGCCCAGGTGGGTGAGCATCAGGGCAGAGGTCAAGATCGCGCCAATCGGATTCGCCAGGTTCTTGCCGGCCATGGTCGGCGCCGAGCCGTGCACCGGCTCAAACATCGACGTCTTGCCGGGATGAATATTTCCGCTGGCGGCCATGCCTAGGCCGCCCTCGAGGCCCGCGGCAAGATCGGTGATGATGTCGCCAAACATGTTATTGGTCACGATGACGTCGAAGTCCAGCGGGTCGCGGACCATCTGCACGCAGAGCGCGTCCACGTACATGTGCGAGGTTTCAATCTCCGGGTACTCGCGGCTGACCGCCTTGAATACCCGCTGCCAGAGCCCGCCCGCGTGCGTCATCGCATTGGACTTGTCGCACATGAGGACGCGCTTGCGCGGTTTGCCGTCCTGCTTCTTATTGTTCTTCGCATACTCGAAGGCATAACGGATCACACGCTCCACGCCCGTGCGCGTGTTAATGTCTTCCTGGATCGCCACCTCATCGGGGGTTCCCTGCTTAAACACTCCGCCCAGATCGCCGTAAACTCCCTCCGTGTTTTCGCGGATCACGACGAAGTCGATGTCGCCCGGTTGCATAGCTTTCAAAGGACACAGAGAAGAATCCAGCAGGCGAACCGGGCGCACATTGGCATATAAGTCCATTTTGAAGCGCATGCCGAGGAGGATCTGTTTGGCATGAATGTTCGACGGCACGCGCGGATCTCCGAAGGCGCCTACCAGGATGGCGTCGAAATCTCGCCCCAGCATGGCGAAACCATCCTCCGGGACGGTCGTGCCATCCTTCAGGTATTGTTCCGCACCCCAGCCAAAATGCGTGAGTTCCAGCGGTGCTCCTGTGGCCTCGATCACGCCCACAGCCTGGGGAATCACCTCGCGCCCAATACCGTCCCCGGGGATCACCGCAATGCGTCTTTTCCTGCTCACGGCAAGGTAAGGTAACACACGCGCCCGTTTCATGAGCCGCTCCCACCTTCGCTATAATCAAGGATTGATATGAGCAGTGCCGACGTGATGGAGAAGCTGGGAACGCCAGGCGCGCGCCTTACCGATTACCGGGGCGGCCAGACCGTAGCTCGCTATTCTGATCCGCGTAAGGAATTCTCTGCCCTCGAGAACTCATGCGGGCTGTACGGCCTGGGCTGGCGTACCAGCATCAGGCTCGCGGGAAGAGACCGCGTGCGCTGGCTCAACGGCATGGTCACGAACAACGTTCGTGATCTCACTGTCAGCCGAGGCGTTTACGCGTTTGTGCTGAATCCACAGGGCCACATTCTGGGCGACCTTTATGCCTATAACCGTGGCGACTCTTTCCTGATCGCTACCGACCGGGCGCAGGCTGAAAAAATTTTGGGGCTCTTTAGGCGTTACATCATCATGGATCAGGTCGAGGTAACCAACATCAGCGAGAAGCTGACCGCGCTTGGAGTCGCCGGCCCGGCATCCCGTGACACGCTTGGGCGCGTCGGCCTCGACCTTCCCGAGCTTGAGCCCCTGCAATTGGCGGAGGTCAGTTGGCAGCAGCTCGGGTTGACCGTGCTGCGGGCCGACAATCCGATTTCCGAGTCCTACGAAATCTTCCTGTCGAGCGAATCAGTGAACCTGCTCGGGGAGACTCTGGTCAAGGCGGGAGCTGTACCGGTCGGATCCGAGGCCTTGGAACTATTCCGCATCGCCGCAGGAATTCCGTGCTATGGCGTGGACATCCGCGAGCGCGATCTGCCGCAGGAAACCGAACAAGCTCGGGCTTTGAACTTCACGAAAGGCTGTTACATCGGCCAGGAAATCGTGGAACGTATCCGTTCCCGCGGAAACGTACATCGCAAATTTACCGGCTTCGTGCTGCAGGGCTCCTTACCGGCTCCCGCAACCAAAGTGCAGGCGGACGGCAAAGACATTGGTGAGATCACGAGCGTCGCTTGCCTGCCGATGCCGGGCGGCGATTTGCCAGTCGCTCTCGGCTATGTCCGCCGTGAAGTCGGAACCAGCGGCCAGCAAGTCCAGATTGGCGACCTCAAAGCGACGGTAAGAGATCTTCCGTTCGCGGAAGTCTTGAAGAAGTAGGAAAAACTATGGCTGATAAGAACAATACTGGATTCACCGTCACCGACCGGCGGTTGTTCACGCCGGAAGGCGAACTACGCAAGGACGTCGCGGAAGAACAAGCCCTTCCCGCGCAGAACCCCGAGCAAAAAGCGGTGGCGCCGGCACGGGCAACAGGAACAAAAGCTGCTCCCGGGAAAGATATGCCGCCCGCCCCTACCGCCCGGGAACAGCAACAACAAGCTGATGCCTATCTGAAATCCGCCAGGGATCTGGATTCCCGTGTAGAACTCAGCGGGCACTCTGCCAAAGACCTGGAGATGACGTTCGAGCGCTTCCTGGCTTCGCTGTACATGACGGCGATGTTGCAGCTCGGGCTCATGCACGAAGAAGGCGGCCAGCCTCGCATCGACCTGATCGGCGCCCGCCAGACCATCGACACGCTCGGCTTGATGGCACAAAAGACCAAGGGTAACCTGACTTCCGCGGAGGAGGGTTTCCTCCAGAACTGCCTGTACGAACTGCGCATGGCCTATGTGGAAGTAACGAACTCGCTGGCGCATCCGCCGGAACCGCCTGACGCGAAGGCCGCTCCCCACCCTCGATGAGAGCCAGACTCACGGTGCTGGGCAGCGGCACCTCCATGGGCGTGCCTACCATTGGCTGCGACTGTGCCGTGTGCCATTCGACCGACCCGCGCGATAAACGCACGCGGCCGTCCATCATGATCGAGTACGGCGGCCGGGTCGTGTTGATCGACACTACTCCTGACTTCCGCGAACAGGCCATTCGCGAGCGCATCAATAAAGTCGACGCTGTCATCTACACCCACACCCATGCCGATCACATTCTTGGCATTGACGACCTGCGGCCCTTGAGCTTTCATCGCGAGGGCAAGATTCCCTTGTATGCCCGGCCCAAATCGGCTGAGTTTCTGCGTAGCATGTTCCGCTATATCTTCGAAGCCGACTACAAGTTCGGCGGCATCGCTCAGGTGGAGCTAAAGCCGATCAACGGCGTGATTGAGTTGTTCGGGGCACGCTTTGAGCCCGTCGCAGTGATCCACGGGGACACCGAGATCTACGGATACCGCTTCGGCTCAGCCGCCTATCTTACCGACCATAGCGATATCCCGGAGCGATCCTTTACCCAACTCAACAATTTGGACATTCTGTTTCTCGATGCACTTCGCCACAAGCCGCATCCGACGCACTCCACGGTGGAAAATTCCTTGCGCATCGTGGAGCGAACCAAACCCCAGCGGGCTTTCTTCACGCACATCTGTCATGACTTGGGACATGAAGCAACCAACAGGGCTCTGCCGCCCAACGTGCGTTTGTCATACGACGGCCTGAAATTAGAGTTTGAGATCTAGCCGGGTGCTGAAAAACGCCGGATTCGCATCAGGGCACGTCTTCAGACGTGCGGGAAGTACTCTTAGCGCCGAGGACGCCAGCAACATCTTGTTCTTCTCGGCGCTCTCGGCGGTGAAAAAGTAACATGCGGGTCTTCCACACACTCGAAGAAGTACCGGAAGACTACGGCGCGACCATTCTCAGCGTCGGCAACTTTGACGGCGTACACCGCGCCCACACGCATGTTCTTAAAGACGTAGTCTCACGTGCCCGCAAGAACGGGGCCAAGGCGGTGGCGGTCACCTTCGAGCCCCATCCCATGCGCATTTTGCGTCCGGACGGCAATCTAAAGCTACTCACTCCGACACCGGAAAAGCTTCGCCTATTAAAACAAACCGGCCTCGATGCCGTGCTGCTGTTGCCCTTCACGCGTGACCTATCCCTGATGACCGCGCATCAGTTTGCACACAAGGTTCTCAAGCATCACCTGCATGCCCAGGAGGTACACGAGGGATACAACTTTCGCTTCGGACATAAGGCCTCAGGAGACGTGTCGCAGCTTTCCGAATTCGGTCGCGAGCTGGGCTTCCAGGTGAAGGAATATCCGGAAATGAAGCTGCGCGGAGAAAGCGTCTCCAGCAGCCACATCCGCAAACTTCTTTCCGACGGACGGGTGAGCCGGGCGCGCCATCTGCTGGGCCGCCCCTTCAGTATCCTTTCCACACCGGGCCGCGGCCGCGGCTATGGCTCCCGGTACACGGTTCCCACCATTAATCTCAGCCGGTACGAGGAACTGGTGCCTAGGGACGGCGTCTACATAACCAGCACTCGTGTCGGGCAGGAATGCTTCGATTCTGTGACCAACATCGGCAGTCGCCCAACCTTTGGCGCAGAATCTTTCGCCATCGAAACCCACCTGCTCGACTTTCATCCCATCGAACTTACAGCCGAAACCGAGGTCGAGATCTATTTCCTGGATCGGCTGCGCAACGAGATCAAGTTTCCTTCCGTCGACGCCTTGCGCGAGCAGATCGTACGAGATGTGAATAAGTCTCGACGGTACTTCCACCTGCTCAAGCTGCAGAAATAATTTCCCATGGCCCGTTGCCAATTGCCCAGTTTAAGGCCCAGAGCGCAGCCCATTCCTCTGGCTTAAGTGGGCAATGGGAAATCGGCGATCGCCAATCCTACTCGTAGACCTGTAATTGCTTCCCTCTCGTCTCGGGCAACAGCGCGACGGCCAGAATCATGATCAGATATGCACTGACGGCAAACAAAGCGATGGCCCGTCCCAGCGGGATGCGGGCCCCCAAATAGCCCACCAGCGTGGGAAAGAGCGCGCCGATGCCACGGCCGAAATTGTAAGAGAAGCCTTGACCCGAACCGCGCAGGCGCGTGGGAAACAATTCCGTCAGAAACGCCCCCATGGGGCTGAACGAACCGGAAGCGAAAAATCCCAGCGGGAATCCCAGCGCCAGCATGCCTTGGTTGCTGATGGGAAGGTAGGTATAAGCCGCAACCGCTAGGAACGAACACATAGCGTAGAGAATCAGGGTACGCCTTCGGCCCAACCGGTCCGTGAGGTAGGCACCGACCATATATCCAGCAAAGGAGCCCGCGATTACCACGATCAGGTATGCGCCCGTGTTGAACACTGATAATCCGCGAACCGTCTTGAGATAGGTTGGCAGCCAGGTGGTAATGGCGTAATAGCCGCCTTGCGCACCGATTGCCATGAACGACGTAAGCACCGTGATGCGCAGCAACGACGGGCCAAAGATCTCCAGAAAGTGGCTCCGGCTCCCCTGCTCGACGACCTCGCGGGTTTTCCTGTACACCTCGGGTTCGGGAACAAAGCTGCGGATATAAAACACCAGCATGGCCGGCAGGATGCCGATCCAGAACATGGCCCGCCAGGCGATGGTCGGCGGCAAAGCCGAGAACAGAAATGTGTAGAAAATCGCCGCCAGGCCCCACCCGATCGCCCAGCCTCCCTGCACCGTTCCTACCGCCCTGCCCCGTTGTTGCGCGCGAATGGTTTCTCCCATCAGGACCGATCCCACCGCCCACTCGCCCCCAAAACCGAAACCTTGCAATCCTCGTGTGAGCATCAGTTGCCAAAAAGAATTGGTGAATCCGCTGAGAAAGGTAAAGAACGCGAACCAGGCAATGGTGATCTGGAGGATGCGCACACGCCCAAAACGATCGGAGAGCAATCCTGCCAGCCAACCGCCCACCGCGGAGATCAGCAGGGTGGCCGACGCCAGCCATCCTGCCTGGCCCTTGCTGATCTGCCAGGCCGCCATCAGGCTAGGAATGACGAAGCTGTAGACCATCACGTCCATGCCATCCAGGGCCCAGCCACCAAAGGTAGCGATCAAAGTGCTCCGTTCGGTGGGAGTGAGCTCGGCCAGCCATGAGCCTTCGGCTTCGGCTGTAGTCGGATTTTGTTCCCCCCGGTGAGAAGGAAATGTGGGCACGACGCTTCGCCTGTAGACGAGTGCACGATTATTGCAGGAAGCTTGCAAAAATCAAGGCGCTGGGCAACGGGGGAGTGGCGATGCCGTTTCTTGGCAACCGCTGCCACCTTGAAACCTTACTCCATTGGTTCGACCAGGGCGGCCTCTTCGCGGCTTGCCCCATCTGGCATCTCGACCAGAATAATTGCCGCCAGCACGATGATAACCCCTAAGGCTTGCAACGGACGCACGCCTTCGCCCAGCACAACCGCCGCAATCACAATCGAAAACACCGGCTCCAGGCAGCTGCCCACGATCGCGCTGGTCGCATCCAGGTGCTGCAGGCCCGCGAAATACAGCGAGAAGGGCAGCAAAACCGAGGTCATGGCGAACACCACCAGGAACAGCCACTGACCAGCTTCGTATTGCGCCGCCACAATCTTCCAGGGAGGGTTGACAACAATCCAGAACGCTGTGGCACTGGCCAGCGTATAAAGCAAAATCTTCCAGCGATCGTGGCGCGCCAGGATGTCGTGTCCGCCCAGGTTGTAGAACGCAAACGAAAAGGAGGCTAAAACCGCAGCCATCAATCCCAGCGCATTGCTGCGGAATCCGCCACCCCCAACCCCGATAGCCAAGGCGCTGCCCAACACGGCAAGGGCAACGGCGGTCACGCGCTGCACCGTCGCCTTCTGCTGCCCACGCGCTACCAAGTAGAGCAAGACCCAGGCTGGTGCGGTGTACTGCAAAATGATGGCTGTGGCTACGTTGGTCTTCTGGATGGCGAGATAGTAGAAATAATTGGAGGCGGCGACACCGAGAATTCCGAGCAGAATCGTGTGCAGTAAATCCCTGCGCGGCAGTTGAAGTCCCTTTCGGCCGCGAAGCAACAGCAGTATTACCAGCAGCACGAAAAAGGAAAAGGTAGTTCGGCTTTGAGCCAGGATCATGGGGTCGATCGGCCGCAGCGCCTGTCCTCCGGGTATCAACCGCCCGGTAAAAACCGCTCTCCCCAGGGTGGCAGAAATTCCCCAGAAAAAAGTTGCTGTGCCGATGTAGAGATATCCGCGGACGGGATGCGCTTTAGGTGGCAAGCAGTTGGTCCAGCCGGTCCGGATCGAAGCCGATGATCACCTCTTCCCCAATCACAGTCGTTGGGGTCGAGCGGCTGCCATATTTATAAACCAGATCACGCACGGCAGAGGGATGGAGCTTGATGTCCCGCTCTTCGTAGTCGATACCCCTTCCCGAGAGGTAGGCCTGAAGCCATTCGCAGGGCGGTCAACCGGGTTGCGTGAAGATGACGACCTTTTTGCTCATCCTCGTGTCAGACGCATATTAGCGCATATGGGGAGCACTATTTTTCACCGTATTCGATCTCGAAGGTGATTTTAGCAGTCTTGCCCAGCATGGCAGCTACCGAACAGTACTTTTCCTCGGAGAGCCGGACCGCATCTTCCATGGCCTTGCGCGAAACCTTTCCGCCCACCCGGTAAGTAAGCCTGATCTCGGTGTAGACCGTGGGCGGACTGGCCGCTCGTTCCGCCTGCGCCTGTACTTCCAGGCTGGTGAACGGTTCCCGCTTCTTGCGCAGGATGTTGACGACATCGGCAGCCGTGCAGCCGCACAGGCCAATCAGAACCAGTTCCATGGGGCTGTTGGCCGTCTTCTCCTTGGCAGCGTCTATTACCACGGCATGGCCGCTGGAGGCTATAGCAAGGAAGCGCTCACTGTCGGTCCAAGCTGCTCGGGCTTTGGTCATTTCCCCTTGCCTTTCTGGATTGCTGGTTGCCAATTGCCGATTGTTTTTCTTGGCCGTGCGGCGCGAAGCCACGAAAACTACTGTGAGCTCGTCGGCTTCCGAAATCAGGGCCTACCAATCTCTCTGACCCGACCAGACTCTCATCGGTCAACAATTTGAGCCCGGACAGTCTCATCAGCTTCCGCCTCGACGATGCCGGCTTGAAAACAAATTCCGCTCGCGGGCGCACCCGACCAGCAGCCCGCTCGTTGGCGGCTAGCGATGTACCTGAGCCCGGCAACTGGTTTTGGATCCCGCGCGTCAGGGCAACGGGGCCCAGACCGAAACCATTTTAGTATCCGCAGCGCAAACATTGTGGTTGGGTTCTTCAGATCCTCGGCGCTCACTCCCCTGCTGTCCTCCAATCGGCAATTGGCAATTGGGCTGTGACCGGCGAACCTCAGCGCCGGTTATCCGTCTGCGGCTCGGGGTGTATCAGCACGCGGAAGAGCTCCGGCGCGTCCTGCTTGAAGCGAATTTCCAGAGCGGTCTGGATGTCGTGCACCCGCGACAGCGGCAGGTCATCGGACATCGTGCAATGGCAGGAAACGTACAGCCGGTCGCGCACTCGCTTGAATTTCACGTCATGCATGTCCACGATTTCCGGGAACTCGGCGACGACGGCCTTCAGGCGCCGTTCCAGGCGGCGATCTCGTACCACTTCATCTCCGCTTTCAATCGTCGCCGGTTCGCTTTCGATGTGAGTCAGGATGGAGGAGATTTCCGGTACATCCCGCCGAATCTCCGCTTCCAGGAGCGTTACCCGGTCGTGAGCCTCCAGCAAAGTAAGCCGCTCATCCAGCTCCAGATGTTGTTCGACGTGAAGACGCCCACTCAGATCCTGCACGCTGACATCGTGCACATTGAAATTGTGCCGCGTCGCCACGGCCCGAATGCGGTCGAAGATGTTCTCGCCGTGCAAAGCCCTCGGGATCGAGTGCACGACGACGTCGGCGTCGGGCAGAACGCTGTGGACCGCAATTGTGACCGAGTCCACCATCTGTTCGGAGCGCTGGAAAGTGACATTGCGCGCCAGACCAATCGACAAGTCGGCAAAATACCGGTTTCCCGCTCTCCGGATGCGGACGCGATCTACTTCCAGCACTCCGTCCACTTCGGAAACCGCAGCGATGATCTTGGAACGCACTCCGGAGGGAGCGGCATCCAGTAAAGCGTCGACAGTCTTCCGCGCCAGACGCCAGCTGACATAGACGATCACCCCCGCCACAACCAGCGCCGCGACCGGGTCGGCGTCCCCTAACCAACCCACTCCGTAGGTTCGGCCCAAGATCACCAGGACCAGACCAAGCACCACGACCGCGCTGGACCAGATATCGGTCGAAAAATGGAGCGCGTCCGCTTCCAGAGCCTGGCTGTCATACTTCGCCGCAATCCGCCCCAAGGCGCGCGAGCGCCAGTAGTCGACAATCATGGAAAGACACATCACGCCAAAGGCGGCCAGGCTGGGCTCGATCTTCACATGGCGATAGAAGAGACGCAGCCCCGCTTCGTAAACGATCGCCACGCACGTCAGCAGCAACAGACCGGTTTCAAGGAAGGCAGAGAAGTTCTCGATTTTGCCATGGCCATACTGGTGGTCAGCATCGGCGGGTTTGTCGGAAACGCGGATCGAGAAGAACGTAACCAGCGCCGCGACCAAATCCAACCCGGAATGCGCGGCTTCTGACAAGATTCCCAGGCTGCCCGTGCTGCTGCCCACCACGATCTTCAGCGACGTGATGGCGATTGCCGCCAGCACAGAATTGCCGGCCACTCCGCGCTTCTCGGCGCGCATCGATTCCGGGCTGAGCCCGGCGGGTGTTCCCGACATAGCGGCATTATCGCTGGTCGACAGTTGCCCCGCCAAGCCCACGTCGCACCCACGTACCCTGCGCTGATGGAAGCTCTGTGCTACGATGCTATACATCCCGAAATACCCGAGGAGATCAGTTTATTTATGCGTTGGCGCTGTCTGCCCGTTCTACTCGTCGCCTCGCTTGCGCTAGGACAGGCAGTCCCTGCTTCCTCGCCGAAGACCTCCCGCAAGGCGCCTGCCGCTTCAACAGCCGCTAAGACGGAGAAGGCTGCCGCCCCAGACAGTTCCGGCACAGCGCCTGATACTGCGGTCATCACAATCACCGGCATGTGCGACGCCCCCGCCACCAAGACTGCTGCCGCGAAGGCAAAAGGTGAATGCAAGACCGTGGTAACGCGAGCCCAGTTTGAAGACATCGCCAGCGCTCTGCAGCCCAACATGAATGCCACCACGAAGAAGCGGCTGGCCGACATTTATCCCAAGATGCTGGTGATGGCGCACGAAGCCCGCAAACGCGGCCTGGAAAACGACACCAAGTTCAAGCAGGTCCTCGAATTCGCTCGCATGCAGATTCTCGCCCAGCAACTGAGCCAGTCCGTGAAGGACGATGCCGACAAGGTCCCTGAGGCAGAGATCCAAAAGTACTACAAGGACAATGCATCCGCTTTCGAGGAAGCAGACCTCCAGCGTCTATATATTCCCAAGGACAAGCAGCGCGAGCCCGCCGCCGACAACCAGGAAGATCCAGCCAAACAGGCCGAAACCCAGAAAACCGACGAAGCAGCTATGAAGAAAGAGGCTGACTCGCTCGAGACCCGAGCGGCTGGTGGCGAGGACTTTGACAAGTTGCAAAAGGAAGCTTTTGACATGGCTGGGGTGAAGGGCGCGCCTCCCGCCAGTAAGATTGGCAAGTTGACGCGCAACGAGCTGCCGGTTAATCATCGGGCTGTGCTGGACCTGAATCGCGGCCAGGTTTCTCAGGTCCTGGCGGAACCTAACGGCTACTACATTTACAAGGTGGTGTCGAAGGATAATAAGCCCTTGGAGCAAGCCCACGATCAGATTCGCGTAACTTTGGCGCAGCAAAGAATGCAGGACGCCATGGAAGGCATCCAGCAATCAGCCAAGACGACTCTGAACGAAGCCTATTTCGGCCCCGCTGTTGCCCCGGCTGCGGGTCCCGGAGCTGGGGCTCCCCCGCCTCCGCAGATGAACCCGTCCGCGAAACCCGAAGCCAGCAAAGAACCAGGCAAGACCGAAGCGCCGGCTCCCAAGAATTGAACCAGGAATGGACAGCGGAAAACCAGTGGTCTTAGTCACCGGCGTGTCCGGCAACTTGGGGACTCGCCTGTTGTCGCAGATAGGCGATTTCTCTGTCCTCGGCATTGACATTAACCCGCCTAAAACCCAACGCTCCATTCGTTTTGTCCGCATGGACCTGGGGAAGGAAGAGTCCTGCCTGCAGTTGATTCCCCTGCTGAAGGAGGTCCACCCGGTCGCTGTCGTGCACCTGGCCTTTGTTCTGGACCAGGTGCGTGCCGGAGTTCTCGACCTGCAACGCATGTGGCAGATCAATGTGGCGGGAACGGCCCGCGTGATGGAAGCCATTGCCGAAGCCAACCGCGACCAGGGCGGGGTTGAGAAATTCATTTTTCCCAGCAGCGTGTCCGCCTATGGTCCGAGCCAGCCCGGACCTCTATCGGAGGACTCTCCGCTCGGCGCTCACACCTATCCTTACGGCGTGCACAAACGAGAGTGCGACGATGTCGTCCGGCAGCGCGCGCCGTCGCTGCGCGGTGCTAGCGTTTACATTCTGCGTCCTCACATCTTCGGAGGGCCCACAGTCGAGAATTACCTGGTCGGGCTCTTCCGCGGCACTCCCAATGGCCGCAGTCGCATGGCTGCCTGGATGCGCGCTCGTGGTAAGCGGCTTCCCTGTGTTTTGCCGATGGGGAAGCAGTACCTCGAAAACCGTGTTCAGTACGTGCATGTTGACGACGTGGCCCGGCTGATCGCTTTTATTTTGCGGCGGGAGCCCGAGGCCAAGCGCCTGACCATCCTCAACGTTGCCGGGCGGGGCGAACCGCTGACCATCGGGGAATGCGCGGAAATTTCCGGCCTCAAGCTGGTTCGGGTCCCGGGCCGGTGGATCTCGAAGCTAGGCCTGCAACTGGCGTGGAACCTGGGCCTATCTGCCATTCCGCCCGAGATCGCGCCCTACGTTACAGGCGAATGCATCATGAACACGGAACGGCTGCGGACGTTTCTGGGCCACGACTACGAAGACGTGATCCGCTACACGATCCAGGACGCGTTTGTGGAGAGCCTCGCCGGCATCGTCCCCAGCGCAGCCGTGGAACAATCCGTGGGCAAATGAAATTCTATTTTTTCCCGCGGTACAACCCAGCAATCCCGAAGGTGTACGGAGTCCAACTGGCTCCACGGAAACCCGCGGCACGCATGCGCTCGAGCATTTGAGTTGGATCGGGAAATCGTTCAACCGACGCGGGAAGATAGGAATATGGCCCTTTTACTCCGGAAATCAGCGTTCCAACCTTGGGCAGTACGTGGCGAAAGTAGAAGCGGTAGAGGGTTCCGAACCGCCCCCCAGGCTCGCCGAAATCCAGGATTCCGCACTCGCCCCCGGCCTTTAGGACTCTCAAGATTTCGTCGAGACCCGCGTCGTAGTCAGCCAAGTTGCGAAGCCCAAATGCCGACGTGACCAGATCGAATTGCCCGTCCGGAAAGGGCAATCGCAGAGCATCGGCTTCGATCCAGCACAGGGTTGCACCTCTGGATTTTTTTGCCGCCAGCCGCAGCATGGCATGAGAAAAGTCAGCCCCCAAGATGGATGCTGAGGCATTCGCCTGCCGCCGCAAAGCAAATGCCAGGTCTCCGGTACCGCAGCATAGATCGAGTACGCGAGAATCCGCTCGCTTCAGGAGCGAAGCAAATGTACGCGCTGCCCGCCGCCACCAGAGGCGGTCCACGTTGAACGACAAGAGATGATTTAGGAGATCATAGCGGGGCGCGATAGAAGTAAACATTTCCCGAACCGCCCGTGCAGCCGCGTCCGGGCTGTCGGCGCCCTTCGGAGAAGCACCCCCGATGGCGTTTTTGCGGGATTGGTTCACCACGTAATGCGCCATCACTGCCCTGGTCAGGTTGGTTCTTCCAGGCCCCGCGACATTTTTCGGAGCTCGGCCACAGCCTCAGTTACTAGTTCTGAAGGCACGTTGTTCACCACTTCCACCTTGCCGATTTTTGTGGGCAGTATGAAATGCACCACTCCGTCCTTTGTTTTCTTATCAGCCTGGAGCAGTCGCACGATGTTTTGTGCCTCGGCCGTTACGCCAGGAAGCCGTCCCCAACCGAGCACGCCACGGGTAATCCGCTGCGCGGTTGCCTCATCCGTTATTCCGCTGACGGCGGCAATCCTGGATGCGGCAATCATCCCCCAGGCGATTGCCTCTCCGTGCAGAAAATGCCTATATTTTGTCTCCGCCTCCAAGGCATGACCGATGGTGTGTCCGAAGTTCAAAACCCGGCGCAAACCGCTCTCACGCTCGTCGGCGGAGACAATCTCTGCTTTTAATTTCACACTCTCAGCGATTAACCACTCCAACTGAACCGGATCGCGTTCTAGGATCCTGTTGCGCTGTTTTTCCATTCCCTCAAACAGTTCCGGCTTGCCGATGATTCCGCATTTCAGAGCCTCATAGAGTCCGGAGCGGAATTCGCGTTCCGGCAGCGTCGTCAGTATCCGGGGATCGATCAGCACGACGCGGGGCTGATGAAACGTCCCAAGCAGATTCTTGCCGGCCTTCAGGTTCACGCCAGTTTTTCCGCCGATCGAAGCGTCCACTTGGGCCACGACCGTGGTCGGCACTTGCACTACATCCACTCCGCGCATGTAAACAGAAGCGAGAAAACCGGTCACGTCCCCCACCACGCCGCCCCCGAAAGCTAACATTACCGCCTTGCGGTCAGCACCGAGCCGGACCAGTTTCTCTGCGAGATCTTCGACCGTGGCCACAGTCTTGTGACGTTCCCCGTCGCGCATTTCGACTATCTTCGCTTCCCAGCTTGCGGCGGCGAGAGATGCCATCAGCTTCTTGCCCCACTTTTTGCGGACAGGAGGAACGGTAACCACAAAGCATCGTTTGCGATCGGGGAAAACCTCGCGCAGACACCCGCCCGCGCACTCCGCCAACCCGCTTTCAATCACCGCTTCGTAAGGGCGTAGTCGGACCGAAATGGGGACCCGGACCATAGGGGCTTCCATCATAGCGTATCGACCGCAGCGCACCGCCCAAGCTTTGCGTGATACCATTTTTCGTCAATGAAGTCTGCGCCACGCGAATCCGATTTCCTGGTGATCGGCGCCGGGGTTGCTGGCCTCCGCGCAGCTATCGAACTGGCACGGGCGGGACGCGTGCTGGTGCTGGCCAAGAAAGCGCTCACCGAATCGGCGACACAATACGCTCAGGGAGGAATTGCAGCCGCTCTCAGCGACGAGGACGAAGTCACGCTGCACCTTCAGGACACGCTCAACGCCGGCGACGACCTGTGTAATGCCGAAGCCGCGAGAGTGCTGGTACAAGAAGGCCCCGAGCGAATCGAAGAACTCATTCATTGGGGCACTGAGTTCGACCGTAACGGCACGAAGCTGGCCTTCACGCGCGAGGGAGCGCACACGAGGAACCGGATCCTGCACGCTCATGGTGACTCCACGGGCCGCGAGATCCTGCGTGCGCTCTCTGCCAAGGCCAAGACTCTCGACAATATTTCAGTCTGCGAGTTTGAATTCTCGACCGATCTCGACGTCGAAAATGGCCGGGTGTGCGCGGTTCACCTGATCAGCGACAAGGGCGAGCACCAGCAGGTAGGCACGTCAGCCGTGCTGCTGGCCACCGGGGGCCTGGGTCAGCTCTATCGCAACACCACCAATCCCGCCGTCGCTACCGGCGACGGAGTGGCGATGGCCTTTCGCGCCGGCGCCGAGATCAGCGACATGGAGTTCATTCAATTCCATCCCACGGCGCTGTATCTGAAGGGCGCTCCCCGCTTTCTCCTCTCCGAAGCCCTGCGGGGTGAGGGCGCTTACTTGCGCAATCTCGAGATGGGTCGCTTCATGCCTAAGTACCATCCCATGGGAGAACTTGCACCGCGCGATGTGGTAGCGCGTGCCATTGTCCACGAGATGGAAGTCAGCCGCGCCACGGAACCGGTTGTGTATCTCGATCTGACGCACCTCGATGCTGACCACCTGCGAAGACGCTTTCCACGTATCTACTCCACTTGCCTGAAGTACAACGTAGACATCACCACCGATCTGATCCCGATCCGTCCGGCAGCACACTATGCCATGGGCGGTGTGCGCACGGATCTGGAAGGACGCACCAGTGTTCCGGGCTTGTTCGCGGCGGGAGAAGTCGCCGCCACCGGCGTTCACGGCGCCAACCGCCTGGCGAGCAATTCCCTCCTGGAGGGGCTGGTCTTTGGAGCTCGCGCCGGGAAAGCGATGTGTTCCGAGCTGCGCGCGGTCACCAAATCCCGTCATCGTGGCCTGGCTGCATCCAACGGCCCCATCGAACCGGGTGTGGAAGATCTGATCTCACAAGTACACGATCTGATGTGGCGTGACGTAGGTATCGTGCGCGATGGAAGCGGCCTGCGCCGGGCGGTTCAGCAGTTGGAATCTCTGGCTTCCCGGATTGCGCATCCTCACAGCCGGCGCGCCCACGAGGCTCAAAATATTCATCAGGCCGGCCTTCTCGTCGCCCGCTCAGCCTTGGCCCGCGAAGAAAGCCGCGGCGCGCACTATCGCATCGACTACCCCTCTCACAATGACACCAAGTTCCTCAAGCATTCCATCATCCACGGCAATTCCATTCGTTTCGCATGAGGGACGCCAACCGGAGCCGTATGGGTATCAGGGTTGGGGTGTTGCCGCCTGGCGCTGCGGGAACAATACCGAAGCCAGCACCGATACCGTTAGCACCGCGCCTACCATGGCCAGCGCAATCTCGGTGGGTATCGAGTAGTAATGCGAGAGCAGCATCTTGGCTCCGATAAAGATCAACACCACCGACAAACCGTAGTGGAGGTAGTGGAAAATCTCGATCATCCCCGCCAGCGCGAAATACATCGCTCGCAAACCCAAAATGGCGAAGACATTCGACGTGTAAACAATAAATGCGTTCAGCGTGATGGCCAGCACTGCGGGAATCGAGTCAACTGCGAATAGCACATCGGTGGTTTCTACCACCAGCAGGACAATGAACAAGGGCGTGGCAAATAGCCCCGGTTGGCGTACGAAAAACTTTCCGCCTACGTAGTCTTTTGTCACCGGAACCCAGCGGCGAAAGAGGCGCAGCACCGGATTCTTTTCCGGGTGCACCTCTGCGGCTTGGGAGCGGATCAGCTTCAGGCCGCTGTACACCAGCAGGGCGCCGAAGCCGTAGATGATCCCATGAAAGCGTCGGATGAGGCCGACCCCGGCCAGTATAAAAATGCCCCTCATGATCAGCGCGCCGACGATACCCCAGAAAAGCACCTTGTGTTGGCTGGCTCCCGCCACACGAAAATAGCGGAAAATCATCAGGAAGACGAAAAGGTTGTCCACGCTCAGCGAGAGTTCAATCACGTAGCCGGTGACGAACTCCAGCGACGCTCTCCTCCCGTGCCACAAATAAACGATGACGGCAAAGCCTGCAGCCAGCGCAATCCACGTCAGGCTCCAGCCCAGGGCTTCGCGGAATTTGACGGCATGCGCGCGCCGGTGAAAGACCCCCAGGTCGAGCCCCAGCATCAGCAGCACAAACAGATTGAACAAAATCCAGAAGATGAGCTGGTTCAAGAGACCTCAGGATCGGGGCCGCCGATTTTTGTTTGCCATTCTCAGATCTCGACAACGGAAGATTCTACTCGGTCCGCCCCCGCTTCCGGCTTTCCCAATCCTGCCAGATACCAAATATCTTCAGCGGTTCGTCCAGGTGAGTCTCGCGCAGGGTTTGTTCCACCTGGGCACGATTCAGGCGTGGACCGATGGGCTCGGGAGTATTGGCGAGCGCCAGCGTCAGTTCCGCGGCTTCGGCCACGTGCTTTTTGAGTTGCTGGATGTCCACTTTGTCGAAGGTATCGGAGCTAGCGTGATAATTGATCAGGTAATTGGCTTCTTCCTGGTTGGCGACGAACGTGGGCACGCCTTCCAGCATGAAATCGAAATTATCGGTTCCCCATTCGGCATCTGTGGTCAGCGTGGAAGCCTCCCACGATTTCAGAGGGGCAACGAGTTGGGTGGCTGGGTCTGCCAGGTCCTTGCGTCCGCCGAGTGAAAAGCCCGTGACTCTGCCGATGCCGGAATCGAAGATGACCACACCCGCCGCCCGGTCCAGTTCCGGGCGATGAGCGGTTACATACGCCCGGGAACCGATCATTCCCTGCTCTTCACCCGCAAACAGCACGAAGCGGATGGTTCGCCGCGGACGAACACCGCTTGCCTTGATCGCGCGCAAGGCGTCGATCACCAAGGCGGCGTTGCAGCCGTTGTCGAGAGCACCGGTGCCTAATTCCCAGGAATCGAGATGCGCGCCAAGCAACACGAATTCCTCCGGCTTCTCGCTGCCCCGAATCTCGGCCACCACATTGGCGGCCCTGATTGGGCCACCGATCCGGTTGGGAATGGATAGATCGGCGTACAGCTTCTGACCCGACAGGAGCAGGCGTGCCATGCGGCTGGCATCTTCGCGGGCAACGAGCACCATGGGTAGCCGGTCGATCTCCCCCGAGACAGCATTGGTGTGCCGGTACAAGAGATCGTGCGGCCGCGTGGACTGGAATGCGACGGCCAGTGCTTTCCCCGTCACCGCGAGATCCAGGATGGGCGGCGCCTTGAGATACTCGGCAAACAGATCGTCCCATTTATTCATTTCCTCCGAATGCACGAGGACGACGGCGCCAGTAATCGTTCCGGCGCGGGCAAAATTTTCTGCCGAACCCTCTCCGACATCGACGACGGGAACACGATGTTGCCGAGCCAGAGCGGGAGCCCAGGCCAGCGAAATCGCGCGCACCGAAAACGCTTCGGGAGCTATGATGCTCATCCGCGTTGCACCTTCGCTCCACGAGGCCGGCAGCTTGAAATGCTCGATGTGGACGTTGTCGGCGCCAGCTGCCTTGAATGCGGCCACTCCCCAATCAATTGCCTTCTGCATGGCGGGAGTACCCGGCACGCGGCCGCCGATCTCATCGGTCAAGCGGCGCAGATTCGTTTCCAAAGAAGAAGGCTTCAAAGCTTCGGCCATCACTTCGTCCAGTTCGGATTTCTGGCCTTGCTGAGCCCTGGCGGCAGAAACGATCAGGAAGGCGATAAGCAGCCGCAAAGCAATCCTATTTCGCATGGCCGCCGCATTAGAAACGATCCGAACGAAAAAAACAAAGGATTGACGGGCTAGAAGGGTCGGGGGCCCGCAGGGGGGTCGCTCCGGTCCGCAAGCTCGCTGCGCGGTCACTGCGGAACGGAGGGTGCTGACGCTTCGGGAGCCGGCCCCTGCTGCTGATCCAAAAGCCGCAGAGTCTCGAGCATCACGTTGCCAACAATCTCCAGGCTCTTGGGGCTGAGCTTGTCCATCGTGTCCTGCGGCGTATGGTGGAAGGAATTGCCGTATCCGTAATCCAAGTCGATAAAGTCGGCGCAGGGTACGCCGCGGCGTACGAACGGGAGGTGGTCATCCTCGATGGCCGTTGTTCGGGCAAAGAAATGCGATTGATAGCCATAGCGGCTGGCCGCCTGGTACACCAGATCCTCGAGCCACGCGGTTGAGTTCTGGTCGCGGTCGATGTTCAGATCGGAATAGCCAATCATGTCGGCCAAGAGGAAGCCTCGGATTTTGCCTAGCGTGCCGTCCTTCTCCCATTTCTCCGCCAGGTGACGCGTCCCGTAGAGACTGTCGGTATCTGACCACTGTTTCACCGCCTCCTCCGCGTCGGTCCACACCAGCCACACGCTGTAACCGTCTCGCTTCTTGCCGCGCAAGTGATTGGCGAATTCCAGCAGGATTGCTGTCGAAGAGCCTCCATCATTGGCACCGACAAAGGCAGTGTCGCGCAAAAAATAGGGAGTATCGTAGTGCCCGGCAAGGACGACAATGCCATCCTTTGTTCCGGGAAACTTGGCGATGATATTCCGCGCGGGCAGCTTGCCTTCGGGAGTATCGGCGGTGAAGGAATCATCGCTGAGGTCGGCGCCCTTAAGCTGCGCGTAGACGTAGTTCTCAAGTTTCTTGTGATTGGCGCTGCCGATAGGGCGAGCACCAAACGCGGTCACCTCTTTGGTGTATTGAAAGGCGCGGGCAGGGTTGATGGTGGGCAGCGGAGCGGAATCCCGAGCAGGCGCGACCGGCCGGGCGGCCTGCGCGCTCGCACTTGACCCAGAACTCATCACTGCGCCTTGCCCCTCATTGGCGGCTTTCTCGCGGGTGCGTGCACAACCCATCAAGGCAAACCCCGCGACAAGGCAAATTATGGCAACCCGGTACACAACAAGTTCAAAACATCTTTCAGATCTTACGATCATTCGCCTCGTTTTTCGCGTCGGGCGCGGCGCTGCTTGGGATGTACCAGCCATGCAATACCGATGCTCATCGCATACAGCGCCACCATGGGCGCCGCGAAGATGCACATGTTTAAGATGTCGGTGGTCGGAGTGACGATAGCCGCGATGATGAAAATGACCAGAATCGAGTAGCGGAAGTTCCGCCACATGAAACCCGCAGTCACAATGCCCATCAGGGAGAGGAAGAAGACCAGAATCGGCAATTCGAAGATGATGCCCATGCCGATGATGATGGTGAGGAACAGATCGGTGTACTCCCCGATCGTGATCATCGGCTGGAACTGTTTCCCGTAACCAATCAGAAAATCCAGCGCCGCCGGGTAAACGATCTTGTAGCCGAAGAAGCCGCCTGCAATAAACAGCCCCACGGTTGAAAACATGAAGGGCAGCACATAGCGTTTCTCATTCCGGTACAGCCCCGGCGAGATGAACATCCACACTTGGTACAGGACAAAGGGCGAGGCAACGAACACGCCGGCCAGAAACGCAACTTTCAAGTAGAGATTGAAGGGTTCGGTGGGGTTCAGGTAGACGAGCTTCTCGGTTAAATTGTGGTCGTGCAGCGCCTTCATGATGGGACGCTGCATGATCGTGTAGATACGCTCGGCGTACCCCCAGCAGGCAAAGAAAGCCACCGCCACTGCAATCAGCGAGTAAATAATTCGGCGGCGCAACTCCTCGAGGTGCTCGAGGAAGCTCATCGCCGGCATGGACTCATCGGCCGGTCCGGAGGGAGGAATCTCAGCCACCGCTTCAGGCATTGGACGCCTTGCCGGCGGATTCGGCTTCCGGCAGGGGAGCGGCCTCGTCGGCGTTTCCGCTGCCTATGGCGCCTTGGGGGGGCTCGATGGGCGGCAGGATCTGGGGCTTGCCGTGGACCTCGTTTTCCAGATTGTTGATCTCCGATTCGATCTGCGCCTTGAACTCATTGCTGGCCCGGCGGAATTCGTTTAGGGCCTTGCCGATCTGCCGCCCGATTTCGGGCAACTTCTTCGGCCCAAAGATGATAAGGGCCAGGAAGAAGATGAAGATCATCTCCGGGAAACCCAGATTCATAGTGTCATCATACTGCCATCTTTGTACCGGCAGCAATCGCGCTCGCAGGCGCCGGTCTGCGCAGCGGTTTTTAGGAACCTTCAGGCTCCCGCCCGGCATCTTATAGACGGCCGCAAGCTGTTACGAGAAGGTTACTTGCGGTCCAAAATCGCTGAATAGGCGGGACCGAACGCATGGTATACTGCGCTCAGCGTAAGCGGTGACCGGGGTGGCCTTCCATGCCCCAACCGAAGGAAACAAAACGATGGTTCGTAGTGCTCGTCGCTCTCTCTTCCTTGTCGTACTGATTCTTGTCATTTGCGGCTTTTTGGGGATGCTCTTTGCGCAGCGGAATGCTCCCACTCCACTGCCCAACAGCGACTCCGACGTTCGGGACAGCCTGAAGACGTTCACACAAGTCTACGACGTCGTCGAACAGAACTACGCCGAGCCGGTTAATGCTGACAAAGCCATCTATAACGGCGCGATCCCGGGCATGCTCCATGCCCTCGATCCCCACTCGAATTTCTTCGATCCCAAGTCGTACTCGCTCCTTCGCGAGGAGCAGCGCGGTAAGTACTACGGCGTGGGCATGACGGTAGGTCCTCGCAACAATAAAGTCATTGTCATCGCTCCTTTCGTGGGCACACCCGCTTATCGAGCCGGCATCCGCCCCGGCGACATCATTGCCGCGGTGGATGGTAAGTCCACCGACAACATGAGCACTTCCGATGTCGCCGATCTGCTCAAAGGCCCCAAGGGAACAACCGTCCGCATCACGATTTTGCGCGAAGGTTCCGACAAGCCGCTAGAGTTCAATGTCGTACGCGATGAGATCCCCCGCAACAGCGTTGATCTGGCGTTTCTGATCCGGCCGGGCATTGGCTACCTCCACGTCACCGGTTTTCAGGAAACGACCGAGGGGGAAGTTGCCAAAGCATTGGAGGGCTTCGGCGACATGAAGGGTCTCATTCTCGACCTGCGCCAGAATCCCGGCGGATTGCTGAATGAAGGTGTCGGCGTCGCGGACAAATTTCTCAAGAAGGGCCAGCTGATCGTTTCCCATCACGGCCGCGCGTCGCAGGAAAAGCGCTACAGCGCTACCCACGGCAACGGCGGGCGCGAGTACCCGCTGGTGGTTTTGGTCAACCGCGGTACCGCGTCGGCCGCCGAAATTGTAGCGGGCGCCATTCAAGATCACGACCGCGGACTGATCGTGGGCGAAACCACTTTCGGCAAGGGTCTGGTGCAGACGGTTTATCCCCTCTCAGAAAATACGGGCCTCGCGTTAACCACCGCCAAGTACTACACCCCCAGTGGACGGCTCATCCAGCGCGACTACACTGGCGTCTCGCTTTACGACTACTACTACAATCGTGATACAGAAGAGAATGGCATTAACCGCGAAGTCAAACTGACCGACAGCGGCCGCACCGTGTACGGCGGCGGCGGAATTACTCCCGACGTCAAAATCCCGGCGCAGAAGACCAACCGCTTCCAGGATGAACTCCTGCAGCACTACGCGTTCTTCAACTTCGCCAAGCGCTACGCGGCCGGCCATCAGGTGAGTAAGAATTTTGAAGTCGACGACAACGTGATCCACGACTTCCGCAAATTCCTGGATCAGGAGAAGATTGCTTACACGGAAGCGGACCTGCTTCAGAACAGTGACTGGCTGCATTCCACCATCAAGAGCGAGATCTTCATCGACGCTTTCGGCCAGGATGAAGGGCTCAGGGTGCGAGCCGAGACCGATCCGCAAGTGGTCAAAGCTCTCGAGCTGCTCCCGCAAGCCAAGCAGCTGGCGGAGAACGCCAAACGGATAGTCGCCGAACGCGGCAACGCGCAGAACCTCAGCCGCGTCCGCTAAGTATCCCTGGTCGGCACGAAGCTCGATAAGGCCCGGAAAATCGGGCCTTTATTCTTTGTGGGCCAGTATCTTGGCCGCTTCGGGACGCACCAGGCTCGCTTTGCGGGCGGCATGTGAGCCTATTCATTGACTTACCCCTTACGCTATGTGAGAATCCGGCATCAGCACAGGTTTTGCGTGTGCCCTGAGGTTTTAACGCTGCACCACAGTTGTCGCAATTTTTCCAGCCTTTTGCCGAAACGAGAGATTACTGCCCTGCTCCTGAATCGGTGGACGAGGAGCGGTAAGACCCGATCCAACCGGCAAGGCTGCAGACGAGCATGTTGAAGGAAGGCGGGCTGATCCTGGCGGGAGTTTTGGCGCTGGCCGCCGGTTCGACGGATTGGCGATGGCGCCGCATCCCCAACTGGCTGACTGTCCCCGGCTTCGTGGCAGGAATAGCCGCCAACTCCATCGCCTATGGTTGGCCGGGACTGAAGCTTTCGCTGGGCGGAGCGGCTCTGGGACTACTACTGCTGTTCCCGTTTGTTTTCATTAGGGCCCTGGGGGCAGGCGATTGGAAACTGGTGGGCGCGATCGGTGGCTGTCTGGGCAGCCATGAGATCTTAACCGTGCTCGCAGGTGCGGTGCTGGTTGCCGGGGTTATGGCCATGGCGCTGGTGATTTACAAGAAGCGTTTTCGGGAAACGGTGCGCAATATTGGAAGGTTGCTGCTGGCCTTCCTTTCGTTACATCCGGGAACGCCTTCCATCTCGCTCGACAACCCGGAGACCTTGAAGGTTCCTTTTGGTGTGGCCGTGGCCATTGCCGTGATCCTTGTGGTGAGCGGCCGTCTGGCTTTTAACATCTCGCTTTAGTACATGAAGAAGCTGCTCAAACTCGTTGGTGATTGCTCTGCATCCGAAATCGCTGAATTTGCGGTGGTCGTACCGCTGCTGATGACCGTCATTCTCGGTATCTACTCCTTCGGGCGGGCGTACAACATCTATTCGACCGTAACCCGGGCAGCGCAAGACGGCGCGCGCATGGCGGTGACCCCAGTCTGCGCCTACTGCAGCTACACGTGCGGTGGGGTAAGCTCCCAGTTCCCGTGTGACGCGGATGTGGTCGACGCAGTCACGAGTGCCCTGGCGGCCTCGCACCTGGATCCGATGCGCACTTTGCAGCTGGTGCCGACGACATCGGGTGCTGCCTGTCCTGCCCCGGCCCCCGCTAAAACCTGCGCGGCCGCGACAGGTGCCAGCGGAACCACGATTTACATTTGCCGCAATGTGTTGATCAATCCCAACACCAACCCGCAGACTTGCGGCACCATTGTGAGCTTTCGGTATTCCTACCAGTTCCTTCCCATTCTCTTTGCGCCGAGCATTTCCATCAATATTCCGGCCCAGGGCCAGATGCGTATGGAGTACTAGATGTTAAGCCTGCTGCAACTCATCCGGCATCGAGGACGCAACCGGTTTTGTGTCTTGTGGGCGCGGGCCTGTCGAACCGAGGCCGCGCAGATCGTTGAGCTGGCTGTGACCTTGCCTCTCCTCATGGTTCTCGTCGTCGGGATCTACGATTTCGGACAAGCCTTCAACCTCAAGCAAAAACTCGCCGGCGCCGCTCGTGAGGGTGCGCGCTTCGCCGCCAATCAGAGCACCGGTGACCTGAGCAACCCATCTCCTGCTTCCCTGCTGGCCGTGCGCGACGTCGTGGACTCTTACCTCAAAGCTAATAATGTCAACGATCTAGGTCTGGCCACAGCGAGCCCGTTACCCCCAACCAACTGGAGCTGGACTTTCCCGGGGACTGGCACGACCTGTATCGATTCGATCGGAAACTCCAAGCAGTTCACCATGATCGTGAATCGCGGATTCTCGTTTAACGTGACGAGTGGCGGCAATACCGTAACCGTTGAGGCTACTCAAGTCACACTGAGTTATCCCTACCAGTGGCAGTTCAACCGGGTGATTAAGCTTGTCGTTGGAAGTGCCAGCTATGCTGCGACCAGCTGTATTGCGACCAGTGCTGCGATGCAGAACCTGAACTAAGGGGGATTGTCATGGATCGAAGCGCATTCCGCGATCGGAAGAAGGAGCGCGGGCAGACCATTATCCTGGTGGCATTGTCCATGACGGCCCTGCTGGCTATGGCGGCAATCAGCATCGACGTGGTCAGCCTGTATGTGGCACGTAGTGAAGCCCAACACTCCGCCGAGGCCGCCGCGCTGGCGGGAGCTAAGGCTTTCGTAACCTCTGGATATACCTCCGGGTTTGTCAATGCCACCACGCTGTGCAGCGGGGGCGCCGGATTGGCAGAATTGCAGGCTCAGGCCGCCGCTATCCAGAACAAGATTGCGGGAGTTGTGCCTTCCATTGTCTGGGCAGGCAGTTCCTGCGATTTGAACACCCAACCGGAAAACCCGCGCATCACGATTCAGGTGCAGCGCACCGGCCTGCCGCTGTTCTTCGCCAAAATCTGGAATGTGGCGGCTCCCACTGTGACCGCCACGGCCACGGCCGAGGCCTACAATCCATCCGGCGGCCCGGCGCCCATTCAAGTCAGCGGGGTTAAGCCATGGCTCGTGCCAGACTGCGCGCCTAGCAATGCGCTACCCCCGAACCCAAAATGCCAACTGCCTTATTCGCCTTATTTTGTGAACGTCACTGACGGTACCCTCGCAAATGGTGGCTCGTTCATCGGCCAGAAAATTACACTCACCATTGGCTCTGGTGGGCCCCTTACGGGACCGGCAGCGCCTCTGCCGAATAACAGCACACTGACTTTCTACCCTTTAGTAATCGACGCCCCAACACCGCAGTGCCCCTCGCCTAACCAGCTTGGTTGCAACAACAATCCAGGTCCTTACTACAACAATATCTCTTGCTTTAACCCAACGCCGCTTGCGTGTGGAGAATCCATCACCAATCCCCCCCTTCCTCCTCCGACGATTGCGGTGGATGACCGCATCTATACTGGCTTCCTTAAGGTACGAACTGAGCAGGGGACACAGTGCCTGATCCATGCTGGCGGATATGGACTTGGCCAGGGCCAAGATATTTTCCCGACTCCCCCAATCGCGCCAGGCCAGCCGGTACTTATTAGCCCGGGCTCTGACAATCCGGATGTGCCTCTACGAAGTGCAGCCTACGTGAGTCGCAGCGATTCGGTTGTAACCGTGCCACTGTTTGACGGAAGCCAGCTGTGTCCTCCAGGAGGCGGTAGTACCAATTGCGCTGGTACTACAAAGGTGGTTGGATTCCTTCAGCTCGGAATTATTGACAGTGCCCCAAATGGAACAGTAGATGCAATTATCCTCAACGCCTCCGGTTGCAATTCAGGAAGCAGCGGAACGGCTGTATCTGGCGGAGACGTCTCGCCCATTCCGGTCCGCCTGGTACGTCCGGGTGGATAGAAGAAGGTTCCCGTTTTACTGCGGTTGATCGGGTGGCGGCTCCGCGGGTGGGACGTTCTGGTCCGGCGGAAGGGGAACCTGCGGTAGGCTGGAGACCGGCGGAGCTACTGCTGGCATATTATCATTGCCTGCAGGCACCTCGCTGGGTACTTCCTCGCTCACTGCAGCTGGTGATTCAGGAAGAGGCGGGGATTCCTCTCCATTCTTCGCGATCAGAATGATTGCGCGCAATGCATTCTGATCCTGCTCAGAGCCCACAACCACGAAATTGAAACGTGAGCCGTTGAGTACGGTCGCCATCACTTGGGTTGCCGGTCCAGGTCCCGCCTTGACGATGACTGTCTCCCGCTCCGCTCCGGCGGGAATGGCAATGTCCGCTCCGGTGCTCATGTGGACCTGATACAGCACCTCGGCCAAAGTGGCTTTGTCGGTCTCGATGCTGAGCTGCCCATCTTTGAAACTCACCGCAACTCGAGGCAACGGCGGAAGCGCCGCACGTGGGGGTGGCGCAGAGTGCGCAAGGGCGAGCCCTGCTGAGAGGTTCGGTCGACTGCCCAGCTTCACCAGAACCGTATTGCCGGAAGCAAAAACCTGGTAAGGGTTGGGCGCATTGAGATCGACGACTACGCGCGTGGTAGGCGGACTAGACGAAAGAAGCCCGACCCGCACTCCCTTCATCGCGCCCTGATTGACGGCAAAACCTTTCAGCTGATCCCCTGGGACTGCACCCGGAAAGTCGATGACCACGCGATCCGGATCGGTCAGCACTCGGGTGTCAGTCGCGACGGGTTGGCTGGCGCTGATTTCCAGTTCCATCCCTGTCTCGCGGCCGAGAAGCGCTATGCGCTTGATCGTCGCTTTTGGGGGCAATGGCGCCCGAGGCGCCCGCACCACTATCGGAATCAGGGCCCGAGGGGCCGGGTCGGGAATCGGGGCCGCAGGGGTCTCATCAACCGCTCCGCCCACTGGTCGAGCCGGAGCCCCGCCCAATTTCACAATCACACCACTGCCGGAGGCAAGAACCTGATAGGCGGTGGGGGCTCTCAGATCAATCACCACCCGTGTTATGGGCGGATTCGATGTGTATAGTGCCGTCCGCACTGCTCTGATTGGCCCCCGATTCACAGGAAAGCCCTTTTGCACCTGGTTGCCCGGCAATGCACCTGGGAAATCTATGACTATGCGATCGGGATCGGTAAGCACTCGCGTGTCTGTGGCAACCGGCTGGTTGGCGATGATTTCCAGGTCTGTGCCCTTCCCGCCTTCCGAGATGGCGACGCGCTTGATAGTCGTGCCCGCAGACGCTTGGGCAAAAGTTAGTGATGGGGACAGCGCCGCTAAGAAGGCAGAAAGAGCCGCTACCCAGACGAAACCGAGCCTGGAAAACTTCTTCATGGGGAGGAACTTACCCAGGCGATTCTATCAGGCTTTCGGGATGGGTGCTCCTATTCCGTTGGTCGTAGTACCAATCGCAGCGGCCAATAGGAACGTACGCTGAAGGTCGCGAGTCGAAGGGGATCTCGCGTGGGCCAGAAGGCGTCGAGCGTCACCGAGAACTCTAGATTTATTGCTGATCCTGAACCGAACCCGTCCACCCTTCCTGACGGGCTTTGTCGAGAAGCCACTGCTCGAGTTCCCTCTCGAGCGCGGGATGTATCTCCACAAAACTCAAGCCGGCCAGGCCTCCGGGGCTGGTCCACGCCAACTTGGCCTTGGCTTCCAGAGGAGAAGAAATTCCCGGCAAGGGCAGACTGATATCGAAGGTGGAATCATGCTTCAAGGAAGTGAGCGACCTGATTGCAATTCCGCCGGAGCTGACATTCACAGTGGTCGCATTCACCGGCTCACCTTCGGGATCGCGAATCACGATCGGAACTTCGATGCTGACGCGGAAGTAACGTTGCTGCTGCGCGCTGATCGTGCCCAGGGAAACGCCTCCGGATCCTTCCATCCCCAGGGCGCGATACTTCTGCAGTTTTCGCCGCAGGGTGCGGCTAGAGATTCCTAACTGCTGTGCCGCCTTGGATTGATTACCGCCGGCCTGATCCAGAGCCTGGAAAATCATGCGCCGTTCCATGTCATCCAGATTGCCGGTAAGTGCCTGGTTGGTAGCCGTCTCCGGAACTCCGCATATAACCGCAGGCAAGTCTCTGCCGCGGAACTCATGCATGCCCGGCTTGGCATTCAGCGTAGTTTTGAAAATCACGTTCTTGAGTTCGCGAACGTTTCCCGGCCATGGGTATTGTCTGAGCGCTTCGAGGGCATCCTCGCTGAAGTGCGCGGCGGGACAGTGCTTTTTCAAAAAATGATCGGCCAACGCGTCAATGTCCTCTGCCCTCTCGCGGAGCGGTGGTACATGCAACTGAAATTGAGTGAGCCGGTGATAGAGATCGCTGCGGAACCTGCCCGCGGTGACTTCCTCTTCCAGATTCCGGTTGGTGGCCTCGATCACCCGGACATTCACACCCACCTTCCGGCTTCCACCCAGGCGATAGTAAGGAACTCCATCTAGTACACGTAACAGCTTGGCCTGAACCTTGATGTCCAGCTCTCCGATTTCATCCAGAAGGATCGTGCCGTGGTCAGCCAATTCAAACAGTCCTGGCTTAGTGCCATCGGCCCCGCTGAAGGCCCCCTTCTCGTATCCGAATAGCTCGCTTTCGACCAAGTGCTCGGGGAGGGCCGCACAGTTCACGTCCACAAAAGCCTTGCTGCAGCGTAAGGAATGTTCATGGATAGTGCGGGCCACTAGTTCTTTGCCGCTTCCGGTTTCGCCGACGATCAATACGGCTGCGTCACACCTGGCCACGCGCTCCACCATAGCCATCAACTGCTGCATGACCGCACTGCGCACCACCGCAGTCGTGCCGTCGGTCAAATGCATTCGCGCCGCAGATTCCATGTAGGTGGGCGCCGGTTGAGGAGAGACGCATTCTGGGCTTCTAAACCCAAAACGTGCGCATCCGGCATGCCTCTTGGTTAACACGTTTGCCCGGGCACAGGAAGGTTACTTCGGTTATCTCACCAAATGGGAGAACCGACCTGGGTTCCCGGAACTGCGAAAAAGATCCCGCACCGGGAAGACTAGTTATCGCCGTTGATGGTGATGGACATGGCCTCGGTAGTATTGTTGCCCCAAACTGCGCTATTACCCCAGACTGCGCTATTACCCCAGACTGCGCTGTTGCCCCAAACCGCGCTGAAGCCAGTATTGTTGCCATTGCCCCAAACCGCACTATTGCCCCAGACCGCGCTGTTGCCCCACACAGCCGAGTTTCCCCAGACCGCTGAATTGCCCCACACGGCGGAGTTCCCCCATAGCGCGGAGGCGTCATAGACGAAACCTACGGTGTGTGAAGCTGAGTCGTAATAGACGGCGGGGGATTTGGCGGATATTTGATTGGGTACCACATCGGTGTTGTTCAGTGCGGCTTGGAGGTCCAGGTAACCGGCGCCGACCGTGAAAGCATCGTAATAATCCGTATAAGTTGTGCCCGTGGATGGATCTGTGACGCTGCTGGAAAAAGGAAAGATCTTGTACGCGGTCTTCATCAGCCGCGCCTTCACCTGGTCAGGCGTCAGTTGTGGCTGGGCCTCCAGCAGGTCCGCTACCCCACCGCTCACCACGGCGGCCGCCATGCTGGTGCCGCTCAAAACGTAGTATTTATCCGAATAGCCTGTCTTCCCTGTTTGGTATGACGAGAGCAGCGGCCTGTTGTTGGGATAACTATGCTCCAGGGTCGCTCCCACTTGCAACGACGTCATGACATTGCCCGGCGCAACCAGATCCGGTTTCAAAATATGATCAATGCCGGTCGGACCCTTTGAGCTGTAACTGGCCATCAGGTCGTCAGCGCGATCCGGTGTGCCCATGGTCCTCATGGCACCCACCGTGATCACATAGGGATCATTGCCCGGCGCAGTGATGGTTCCATACCCCTGCTCGCCGACAGAGTTGTCGCGGCCATAGTTTCCGGCAGCAACGACGACCACAATGCCAGCCTTCCACGCGGATTCAACAGCTTGGCAGAGCGGGTCTTGCGTGTAGCTCTCGAAGACCGGACGTCCCAGCGAGAGATTCAGGACGCGAATGTTATACGTGCTCTTCAACTGAATGGCTTTGTTGATGGCGTTGATCACCGAGCTGTCACTGCCCTGCCCATTCTTGTCGAGGGCACGAAGATTGATGAACGTTACCTTCGGGGCAATGCCTTTAATGACCGCAAAACAATTGCTGCAGGTGGAATCCTTGCCCGTGCCGCCAATAATGCCCGCAACGTGCTCGCCGTGCCCGAAGGCGTCGCCGGTGCCTCCATCCGAAGCAAAATCGGCCTGATAGACAATGCGATTGTGGCCACTTGAATCCTTGAGGTCATCGTGGTCGCTGATGCCGCTGTCCACAACGGCTACGCCAATTCCGCTTCCGTCGTAGCCTAGGCCCCAGGCGTAAGGAGCATTGACGGCGGGAGCGGCATTGCTGAGAAGCGATTTCACCGGGCGATCGGGACTGATGTAGACCACATCGGGATCGGCTGCCAAATGCTTAAGAGCCTGGGCCGGCAGATGAAAGGCTGCTCCCCGGATTGAAGGCAGTTTCGTTATTGTGGTTCCACCCAGTTGGGCAGCCTTCGCGTAATGCTCAGCAGTGGGAATAGGACCGTACTGAACGATGACATCCAGATAGGTACCAGGCTTGACGTGCGCCAGGTCGGCAGAGAACTTCTCATACGTGTGGGAGGAACGGGCAGCTTGCGCGAACACCAGTTGCGCACCAAGCACCATCAAGACCGCAAGCCCGGTTCTCAACCTAAAACTCTTGGTGTTCTTGTAACCGAAAGCCACCGTGCCCTCCGTCATGCCCGTTGGTATCCCGTGATTGTCAATATCCCTTGCTTGCTAACTGCCCCACACCGCCGAAGCGCTGCACGCCACAGCCAGCACGGTTACCACTGCACCTGCCAGAAGGATGTGGCCAAGTGCCTTCAATTTCTTCAAGCCTTCCTTCATACTCTGCTCCTTCTCCCAGAATTTTTCTTTCCAACGTCTTTTCTATCTACTGGACGCTTCCCGCATCATCGCCGAAGCCGTCGACACTCAACGCTGCGGTGCCATTTACGCTGCTGCCCCAGATGACGGAGTTGCCCCAGATCACGCTGTTGCCGGCCAGGGTGCTATTGCCCCACACCACCGAGTTCCCCCAAATCACCGAATTGCCGCCTAGGACCAGATTGCCCCAAACCACGGAATTGCCCCAGATCACCGAGTTCCCCCAGACCACGGAGTTCCCCCAGATCACCGAATTGCCGAACAGCGCCGACAAGTTCGTCTCGAGAGAAATGGTGCCATCTGCGTTCTCGACCGCCACTGGCGAGAATGACGCCCCTTGCACCGGGTCGTTGTTGCCCATTGCCGCCGGGATGTTCAGATATCCCGCGCCCACAGTAAAAATATCGTACTGTTCCGTGTAGGTAAGCCCTGTAACCCGATCGAAGATGGTCGACTGGGACGGGAACGTCTTGTCAGCTGTCTTCATCAGCCGGCCTTTCACCGTGTCCGGGCTCAAGGCGCTGTTCTGCTGCAGCATCAACGCAGCAGCGCCACTAACCACGGGCGTGGCCATACTGGTGCCGCTTAGTGTGAAATAGCTTGGTAGAGCAAAGACACCATAGGTCAGGGGAAAGACCTCGTTGAACGGCATCAACTTGTCCAGGGTGCTGCCGGAAACCAACAGTGACCGCATCTTGTTTCCGGGCGCCACCAGGTCGGGCTTCACGACATGATCCACCGGACTGGGTCCCTTCGAGCTGTAAGTTGCGATTTGGTCATCCGACTTGGAAGGGCTATTGCGGGTATTCATCGCGCCCACGGTGATCACAAAAGGATCATTCCCGGGGGCCCCCACGGTGCCGTATCCGTTGATACCCTGCGTGTTGTTACGGCCCCAGTTGCCGGCCGCTGCCACCACCACCAGCCCGGCATTCCACGCCGCTTCCACCGCTTGGCAAAGCGGATCTTGCGTGAAACTCTCATATACCGAGCGCCCCAGTGACAAGTTGACAACCCGGATGTTATAGGTGGTCTTAAGCGCGACAGCTCGCTGCAAAGCGGCGATTACATAGGAATCCTGGCCTGCGCCATTGCTGTCCAGTACCTTCAGGTTGATCAAGTTTACATGCGGCGCCACACCAAAAATCAGGCCATTCGACTTTGAGCCGTTGCCGGCAATGATCCCGGCGACGTGCGTGCCGTGGCCGTAGCCATCGCGGGTATCTGTTCCGGGGACAAAGGTCTCGCTGTATACCACGCGGGATAACCCGGTGGCCGGGTCGTGCAAGTCGGGATGATCGCTGATCCCGCTGTCAATCACAGCTACGCCTATGCCGGTGCCATCCCAGCCGGCGGCCTGCTCGATATTGGCGCCTACCGTCTGCTCGGCATAGTCCGCCGCGCCGCTCACCGACCGGTTAGGTGAAATGTAGAGCACATCGGGATCTTCGGCCATCTGCGCAATGGCGCTGAGCGGGAGATCGAAGACCTCACCCCTGATCAGCCTCAGATGGCGTATATATGTGCCGCCCAGGTTCGTCATCTTTAGCCGTTCAAGCCGGGTAGGCCGCGCTCGGAACTGAACAATCACTTCGAGCTTCTCGTTCGCGAGCGGCGTATTCTGAGCGGCGGCTACGAGCTGCTCTAGTTCCGGAGATGTACGGTCGTCGCTGCGGCCCTTTCCCTTTGTTCCCCCCGGCCTGGCAAAGCACATGCTGGCCGACAACAGCAGCACAATCAGCCCTGCGAGTTGCCATCTCCAATTGCGGCCCTTGTTGCTTCTCTGCCAGCGGTTCGTTCTCTGGTGCTGACCCATAGTTAAGTGACTCCGCAAACAGCCAGTCTTGATTCGCTGCGGGGAGTGTGGGACGTATTTTCAATTGCAGCCTTGATTCCATATCGCCCCAGAACCTAAATCGTTGAAAAGGTGTTGTTCACGGTGAATGCGCCCGAAAGAAGGGGGACAATCTGTCCTATAAAAGCCGTGGAAAAACCGCACCGGGACGATCTAAGCCAATCCCACTTAGCCACTTAGCCTGAAATCCTCTGGCAGCGGACAAGTTGTCCTAGCCAGGCAAAACCGCTGAGTCGGCATATTACGGACAACACGAAGGTTACTAAAGTTCTCTCCCCACCCTACTAATCGTTTGGTTTCTGAGCACTTAGTTGGTATTCAGGTATCTACCAGGCCCAGAGTCTGGATGAGGAAGGGGTTTGTCTAACCAAGAACAGTCGTGGCGCTACATGTCGCTGCGGGCACGCGGATTTATCAGCGTTGTCACCGCTGCCGGTGTGTGTGTGCTGGGTTGGGCCGTGCTGAATTGGTCTAGCCACGAACCGGTCAAGTTTTTCTGTTATCTGCTGGTGGCGCTTCTCGCTTCACGCCTCAAGGTTCATCTTCCCGGCATTACCGGCACGATGTCAGTCAATTTCTTATTTATTTTGTTGGGCGTCGTGGAACTCAGCCTGCCCGAAACCCTGGCCATGGGCTGCGCGGCGATTCTCGTGCAGTGCTTTCACCGCGATCGTCCTCAGTTTGTGCAAGTGGTCTTTAACGTTTGCGGATCGGCTTGGGCAGTTGCCGCTGCCTATCAGGTTTATGATCTGACCACGCTGCGCGCTCACGGTACTAACTTCTCTCTACAGCTGATTGCCGCAGCCTGCACTTACTTCGTGGGCAACACGGTTCCGGTTGCCACCGTCATTTCTCTTACCGAACACAAGTCGCTGCGCAAGATTTATTCCGAATGCTATTTCTGGTCCTTACCCTACTACTTGATGGGTGCAGGCGTTGCCGGCCTGGTGAGCTATTTCAATCGGATGGTGGAATGGCAAACCTCGCTGCTTGTTTTGCCCGCTGTTTACCTGATTTACCGGTCCTACCGGCTCTATCTCGGAAAGCTGGAAAACGAGAAGAAGCACGTTGAGGAAATGGCCAATCTGCACCTGCGGACGATTGAAGCGCTGGCCCTGGCTATCGAAGCCAAAGACCACACCACCCATGACCACCTGCAGCGGGTGCGGGTCTACGCCATTGAAGTGGCCAAGGAACTCAAACTGCCGCCTGGCGAGACGGAGGCCTTGCATGCCGCCGCCCTCCTGCACGACATTGGCAAACTGGCCGTCCCCGAGCACATCATTTCCAAGCCCGGCCGCCTCACCCCCGAAGAATTTGAGAAGATGAAGATCCATCCCGTGGTTGGGGCGGAGATTCTGGAGCGCGTCCGCTTCCCCTATCCTGTGGTTCCCATTGTTCGCGCTCACCACGAGAAGTGGGACGGCACGGGATACCCCCATGGCTTGAGAGGCGAAGAGATTCCCATGGGCGCCCGCATTCTGACCGCCGTCGATTTTCTGGACGCCTTGTCTTCCGATCGCCAGTACCGCCGCGCCATTCCCCTGCAGGAAGTCATGTCCCGGTTGAACCAGGAGTCGGGCAAGTCATTCGATCCGAAAATCGTGGAAGTTCTCCGGCGCCGATACCTGGACATGGAGAGACTGGTACAGCGGCAGACGCAACAAGTAGAGTGGTCGAAGCTTTCCACGGACGTTAAAGTTGAACGTGGAGAGGCGCCGGCCACCGGTTTAACCCATTCCGAGGAACGACAGCAATCCAATGAAGCCACCTTTCTGGCCTCTATTGCTGCTGCCCGGCAGGAAGCTCAGGCTCTCTTTGAGCTGAGTCAAGACCTCGGCGCTTCTCTCAGCTTGGGCGAAACCCTGTCCGTCTTTTCGGTGAAACTTAAGCGACTCGTTCCCTACGATTCGATCGCGATCTACATTCGCCGCGATGACCAGCTGGTTCCCGAGCACGTCAGCGGGGACAACTTCCGCCTCTTCGCGTCCTTGCGCGTTCCGGTGGGCGCTGGCGTCTCCGGCTGGGTTGCGCAAAATCGTAAGCCGATGATTAATGGCAACCCTTCGGTTGAGCCCGGCTACTCCACCGACGGCGGCAAATACACGACCATGCGCTCCGCCCTGGCCGTACCTCTGGAAGGCCTGGATGGCGTCGTCGGCGTCCTCACGCTTTATAAGTTGGAAAAAGATGCCTTCACCGCGGACCATTTGCGCGTTCTGCTGGCAGTCAGCTCTAAGATGGCCCTCTCCATCGAAAATGCTCTTAAGTACCAGCAGGCTGAAAGCTCCGCGACGACTGATTATCTGACGGGACTGCCCAACGCCCGCTCGTTGTTTCTACAACTGGACCGCGAGTTGGCGCGCTGCAAGCGGAGCAAGTCCACTTTGACGGTGATGGTCTGCGACATGGACGGCTTTAAGCAGATCAACGATCGCTTCGGACACCTCGAAGGTAATCGCGTCCTCAAGCTATTTGCCCAGCGATTGAAGGAAAGCTGCCGCGAATACGACTATGTAGCCCGCATGGGTGGTGACGAATTCGTTGTCGTTGCTCCCGGTCTCACCGCCGACGCGTCACGGGTCAAGACTTTGACGCTGCGCGAGATGGCCAAGAAAGCCGGCTTCGAAATTTGCCGCGAAGATATTCTTTCCCTCAGCATCGGTCAGGCCGTTTACCCGGAGAACGGACTGGACGCGGAGGAATTGCTGGCGGAAGCCGACCGGCGCATGTATCTCGAGAAACAGCAGCAACCCTGGCGCAAGAATCGTCGTTCCCAGCCGCGCCTCGTGTGTCGCGTCACGGTCACTCTACAGCCTGAAGGCAGCACCGTTCCGATTCTCGGCAACCTGTCCAATATCAGCCTGACTGGCGGCTATGTCGAGACCGGCGCGCTCCTGCAATCGGGCGCACGGGTCAGGATCTTTTTTTCGTCTGAAGACAACAGCCTGCAAAACGAAGGCACGGTGGCGCGCAGCAATCCTGGATCGGGTGTCGGTATCCAGTTCTCCGACTCGGAAGATCGCGACAAAATGCACCGTATTCTGGCACACGTGGAGAGTGCTACCAAGTTTTACGACCGCGAACTGGGCTACATTGCCAGGATGGTCGCGCATTAAGCTAAGATATCGCCGGCATCCCCCGCCGGCTGTCGCGAGGACGTTTCGCCCTCGCCTTCACTTCTTTCGAGAAAGGCCTCCGGATTGCGTCAATTGGCAAAACACGTTGCAATCATCCTGGTCACGGTCCTTCTTGGCGGACTTCTCGGTGCCACCCTGATTCGCTTTGCCCCCGGCTACGGCGTGGATGAGCAAGAGCTGGACGCTCGTTTGAGTGCCGGCAGCATTGAGGCGCTACGCCGCGCGAGTGCTCCTGATGAGAATCTATTCCTCTTCTACGGCCACTACCTCAAGCGGATGGTTCACGGGGACTTGGGAACCTCCCGCACTCTTCAGCGCCCCATTGCGCAACTGCTGCGCGAGCGCTTGCCCGACACCATGAAGTCAGTCGGACTTGGAGCGCTGCTGGGCTGGGCCCTCGGGCTGGCCTTGGCAATTCCAGTAGCGATGTCGCGCGCTTGGCTGGTCGATGCGCTCGCCAGTGTGATGGCAGGAATCTTGCTTTGTATCCCGGTGGCGGTTCTGGCACTGCTCTTCGTGCTGACACGTGCGCCCGCGCGCTTGGTCATTGCGCTCATTGTTTTCCCCAAAGTCTTTCGCTATGCCCGCAACTTGCTGGTACGAAGCGCCGCCTTGCCTCACGTGCTCACAGCTCGCGCCAAGGGTTTGAGCCATGCCGGCGTGTTTGTTTGGCATGTTTTGCCCCTGGCGGGAGCACAACTTCTAGCGCTGGCCGGGGTTTCGGTCAGCCTTGCCTTTGGGGCCTCCATCCCGGTCGAAGTTGTCTGCGATCTGCCTGGAATTGGCCAACTGGCTTGGAAGGCTGCTCTCGGACGCGACCTGTACCTGCTTATTAATCTGACGATGATGGTGGCGGTCGTGACCCTGGCGGCGAACTCCGCTTCCGACCTCTTGGGTGGCGCATTCGGCAGGAGCGAAGCATGAAATGGGTGCGTCGGGCAGCGATTATTTTTCTTCTTGCCGTCGCACTGGCCTGTGTCTTCGCCGAACGGCTTGCTCCCGCCGATTATGCGCATCAGTTCCGTGATATTCCGGATGCTCCCGCTTCTGCTGCCCATTGGCTCGGGACGGATGACTTGGGACGCGACCGTTTCTCGCGCGTTTTGCATGGAACGCGAATCTCGCTGCTGCTGGCCCCGGCCGCCGCGTTGATCGCAAGTTTCCTGGCTGCGGTGGTCGGAGGAACGGCTGGCTTTGTAGGTGGCGCGCTCGAGCGTGCGGTCATGTCGGGCACGGACCTGTTTCTCTCGCTGCCCTGGTTCTTTTTGTTAATCACGGTCCGGGCTCTGATGCCGCTGAATGTCTCGCCCATCACGTCGGTGATCATCACTTTTGCCCTGTTGGGTTGTCTGGGGTGGGCGGCGGCGGCCCGCGTTGTCTGTGCCGACGCCAGGTCCCTGAAGAACTCTGATTTCGCCCTCCAGGCGAGGGCTTCCGGAAGCAGCGGATATCGTCTGCTGCGTCATCATCTCTTGCCCAATCTCCGGCCAGTTCTTTATGCCCAGTTCTGGATTTCGATTCCGGTTTTTATTTTGACGGAGGCCAATCTTGGAATTCTGGGCCTCGGCGTCTCCGAACCGTTGCCCTCCTGGGGGAGCCTGCTGCGCGAACTGGAAGGCTATTCCTCCGTTACCTCCAACGCCTGGCAATTCGCTCCTCTGCTGTTATTCATTTCGGTCGTCAGTTGTTTTCACCTCGTCGTGCTCGATCGGGAGTTACCTGCATGAGCAAACGCTGGTTCGCATCGCTTTTCGTAATGGTCCTTACCCTGGGCTCCGCCACCGCTCAGTCCGGGACGGAACTGCGGTTCTGCCTCTGGTCCGAACCCAAGACTTTTAATCCGCTCCTCGTCCAGGACGATTCCTCCGAGACCGTGCGCTATCTGACCGGGGGCGTGCTGGTGCGCTTGAACCGTCAGACTCAGCAGCTTGAGCCAGAATTGGCAACGGCTTGGAAGACCAGCAGGGATGGCAGGACGATCACGTTCGCGCTGCGCCAGAACGTAAAGTTCTCAGACGGCACAGCGTTTTCCGCTGAAGATGTCGCTCACACAATTCAGCAAATGATGGACCCGAATCTGCACTCACCCACCGGCGATTCCTTCCGTTCCGGCGAAGGCAAGGTGGAAACCAAGGTCCTGTGGGCCGACAAGATCGCAATCTTTTTCCCGGCTCCGATTGCCGGCCTGGACAAATTGTTTGATCAGGTAGCGATCATGTCGGCCAAGTCGCCGAAGAAAGAAAGGGCCGTGCTCGGACCGTATTATGTCGCCGAGTACAAGGCCGGGTCTCACTTAAACCTCGAGCGCAACCCGAACTACTGGAAGCACGACTCCTCCGGACATCAACTGCCCTACATTGATTCGGTCCGCCTCGATATCCAGCAGAATCGCGACATCGAAATCCTGCGCCTCCTGCGCGGAGAAATTCATCTCGTTAATTCGCTGAACGCGGAATATTTCGACAAAGTCATCGCGGAGAAGCCCGCGCTCGTGCACGATGCCGGCCCTTCGATGGACTCCGAGCAGATCTGGTTCAATCAGGTGGCGAGCGCGCCTCTTCCCGCCTACAAGAAGGCATGGTTCGGTTCCACCAATTTCCGGCGCGCCATTTCAGAATCAATCAACCGTGAGGATCTCTCCCGCGTCGTCTTTCGCGGACACGCTCGTCCGGCCACAGGCCCTGTATCTCCAGGGAATCAATTCTGGTTCAACACCAGGCTGCAACCGCATCCGTTCGATCAGAAGGCGGCCATGAAACGGCTCGAGCAGGACGGCTTCCGGGTGCAAAATGGCGCGCTGCGCGATAAAGACGGAAACGCCGTTGAGTTTTCGGTGGTCACCAACGCCGGCAACAAGTATCGCGAGCGCATGGCCACCATGATTCAACAGGACCTTGCGGGCATTGGCATTAAGCTCCACGTTGTCACTCTCGACTTCCCTTCTCTCATCGAACGCATCGCCCGCACGTTTAATTATGAGGCTTGCCTGCTCGGCGCGGTGAATATTGGACTTGATCCCAGCGAGCAGATGAATATCTGGCTGAGTTCGGCGGAAAACCACCAGTGGAATCCGGGACAGAAGGCCCCTGAAACAGCCTGGGAGGCGGAGATCGACCGCCTGATGCGGGCTCAGGCTTCTGAATTGAATGAGAAGAAAAGAAAGGAATACTTCGATCGCGTCCAGGAAATCGCTTGGGAGCAGGAACCCTTCATTTATTTGGTGAACAGAAATGCGTTGTCGGCTATCTCGACTTCGGTGCAGAATGCTCACCCGGTGGTGCTGCGGCCCCAGGTTTTCTGGAATATTGATCGGCTAAGTTTGGGTTCCGAGGTCGCGCAAAAATAATACGGTGGTCATTGTGACCAGCGGACCGTCAGTTGCTGTCATTCCCAGACGCTTCCGCGCCGAGGAATCTGGGTTTTGTTTGGCTTGGCGCATGTTGATTCGAGTTTAGGGCCCTGAGGACATTGTGGACACAACCGACCTCCTATTGAAGCTTCGCCTGAGCGCCGGCTACCCGGGCAAACCGGGCGTCTTGCAGCACCTTGCCCTCGATATCAATCCTGGGGAAATCGTCGGGCTGGTGGGTCAAAGCGGCTGCGGCAAAAGCACGCTGGCGTTGGCGATCCTAAAGCTTCTTTACCTGAAAGGCGCGAGCGCCGAGGGCTACGTTCACTTTAACGGCCGTGACCTGATGGTCCTCAAAGAACGCGAGATGCGCAAGCTGCGCGGAAAGGAGATCGGCCTGGTTCTGCAGAGCCCCATCTCATCCCTCAATCCCGCGCTCAAGATCGGGACGCAATTAAAGGAAGCCTGGAAGGTCCATGCTCGTGGGACCCGCGATGAACGCCAGCAGGCGATTGCGGAAGCCATGAGAAACGTGAGCTTGCCCGAGGAAAAAGACTTTCTGAAACGTCGTCCCTCCCAGCTGAGTGTTGGCCAGGCGCAGCGGGTGCTCATTGCGATGGCGATCCTGCACCGGCCTTTGCTGCTCATCGCCGACGAGCCGACCAGTGCCCTCGACCTGATTACCCAATCAGAAATCTTGAAGCTGTTTGTCAGTCTCAACCGGAACCTCGGTATGAGCATTCTGTACATCTCCCACGACCTGCTTTCCCTTGCCACCATCAGCCAGCGCGTGGCTGTAATGGACAGGGGCACCATCGTGGAATGCCGTGCCACCGAAGAAATCTTCCGCACACCCAGCCATCCCTATACTCGGCAACTCGTACGTGCACTGCCGGTCGCCCCGCAAACCGTCGCGGCCGCTGCTAGGGCGGCTCTATAGCGGGGCGAGAGAGAAGAAGGAGAAGAAGGAGAAGAAGGAGAAGAAGGAGAAGAAGGAGAAGAAAGAGAAGGAGGAGGGAGGAGCACAACAGTTAGTTAGTGTGCAAGCCTGGTTGCTGGTCATTGAGCCGATCTGCCAGTGGTCCTCAACCCAGACGGATGCGATTAAGCCCTGCCGCGACTTTACTCCGGCGTTGACGTCTCCCCGACGGGCAAACAGGTTAAAGTTCTCGGTTCATACCTTTTGGATAGGGAGGTTGACCACGACGGGATGGAGATACACGCTGTGACCAGCATTAGCGAAGATTAAAGCGATGAGTCGAGACGCGGCTCGCCGCGTCTTCCGTTCTTCTCAGGACTTGCTGTCCAGGTTCAAAGCCCGCTTGATGGTTCCGCGTTCTTTCTGGATTTTCTCCTGCAGTAGGTTGATGGCATAAATCAGCTGTTCTGGACGGGGCGGGCATCCTGGCACATAGACGTCCACCGGAATCACCTGGTTCACGCTCTGCACCAGCGCGTAGTTGTTAAACACGCCACCCGAGGTCGCGCAAGCACCCATGGAAATAACCCACTTCGGCTCCGGCATTTGTTCCCACAATTGCCGGATGACAGGTGCCATCTTTTGCGACACTCTGCCGGCAATGATGATGAGGTCGGATTGCCGGGGCGACGGCCGGAACACCTCGGCCCCAAACCGCGCGATGTCAAACCGCGCTGCCCCCATTGACATCATTTCGATCGCGCAACAAGCCAGGCCGAAGGTCATCGGCCAGATGGAGTTCTTCCGCATCCAGTTGACCGCATTGTCGAGTGTGGTAAGTACCACCCCTTCCGGCGCAGGGTTACCGTAGGTCAACTCCTTGACCACCCTCTTGCCTCTTTCGACCGTGACGTAATTGCCGAAACTAAGTTCGCGAGCCATCTGATTTATTCTAAACGTCGCTCTCGCAAGATTCCAATCAGCGGTTTTCACCGCCCAGAGCGCCGGCTGCGCGAAGAAGCTATAGGTTGAGCACGATCTTCCCGAACATCTCGCTGTTCTCCATGTACTCGTGCGCGGCGCGAACGTCTTTCAAGGGGAACGTGCGGTCCACCACCGGTTTCAGCTTGCCGCTGAAAACATGTTCCAGAACCTCATTCAACTCGCCCATAGTCCCCATATAGGACCCCAGCAGGTTGAACTGCTTGGAATATAGAAAGCGCAAGTCGATTTTCACGTCCGGCCCGGTGGTGGCCCCGCAGGTGACCAGGGCTCCGCCCGGCTTGAGTGACTTCACGCTCTCGTCCCACGTAGAAGCCCCTACGTGCTCGACCACGATGTCCACCCCTTCACGTTTGGTGATCTTCTTCACTTCCTCGCCGATCTTCTGTTTGTAGTGATGGATGACATGATCGGCGCCCAATTCGCGCGCCCTTTCGATTTTTTTCTCGTTTCCAGCAGTAGCGATCACAGTGGCGTTAAAGAGTTTGGCAATCTGAATGGCGGCGATACCCACACCCGAGTTGGCGCCCAGCACCAGCACAACGTTCGCGGGACGAATCGAGGCTCGTCCGGTCAGCATATGAAAAGCGGTCAGGAAGACCAAGGGAACGCTGGCCGCCTGGTTGAAACCCAGGCTGTCTGGGATGGGAATGACATTCACCTCAGGAACCGCCATGAGTTCACAGTTGCCCCCATCCACCAGGTTCCCGAGCACGGTGTACTCCCGGCACATGTTCTGGCGACCTGCCGTGCACTGCGCGCAGTGATTGCAGAAATGCATTGGGGCCAGGAGCACGCGTTGTCCCAGCTTGTAGCCGGTCACGTATTCGCCAACCTCAACAATTTCACCGGCGATGTCGCTGCCGAGAATGTGCGGCAAGGGCGACTTAGTCGTGCCCTTCCGCACCCAGAGATCAAGGTGGTTCATGGCGCAGGCCTTCACCCGCACCAGCACCTGATCTTTGCGCAATGCCGGATCCGGCACATCTTCGTACTTCAGTACCTCCGGCCCCCCGTACTGATGAATGCGCACCGCTTTCACGATCGCGCTCCTTACAGAAGATTTTCCCGGAGAGCAGCAACTCCAAAACCTCGGCTGTCGCCTCGAACTGCCGACACAGCACCCGACATAAACAGCGAGGGATTTTCAAACCTGCTCGGCACCCCAGAAAAAGGGCCCGCACGAGGTTGGGCCTCGGTAAGCTCCAGCTGAGCTCGCGAATTACTTCGGCGTCAAATCCATGGCCTCGACAATTCTCTTAAACGGAATCTTGGCCGTCTCATTCAGTTCCTTAACCAGCTCCGGATTGGCTGCCTCGAAGAAGCACATGCAGTGCGCCTCGCCGGGCACAAAGGCGCTGCGGATGTAGCGGACCTTCTTGCCTTGGGCAGTCATCTTCTGGCTGAGTTCAATAGCAGCTTTCTGGGCTGCGGCCAGTTGCTCCATCTTGATTCCAGGCAGATCGCGGTCAACCATGTAGACAGGCACAGGTACCTCCTCACCCCATGGGGTGCTGGAAGCCTAGTCCCGCCTAAACGGATTTGCAAGATCCAGCCCCGGCCCGCCCGGCCCGCATTGACTACCCCGGCAAAAACCCCAATAATCAAGCAGGGATGGACATCTACGAGGAAATCGTCAAGTTGCGCCAGCAAGCTCGCCGCGGGGCCGTAGCCACCATTGTCAACGTGCGCGGTTCGATCCCATCCTTCAAAACGGCCAAGATGTTGGTGCGTGACGATGGCTCGATTGTGGGGACCATTGGCGGCGGCTGCGTCGAGGCCGAGGTCTGGCAGGCCGCCCGTGAGGTCATGGAGTCAGAGAAGCCGCGCAACCTCACTTTCAACCTGAATCAGGATCCCAAGTACGACACCGGCCTCGTCTGCGGCGGCACCCTCGACATTTTCATCGAGCCGGTCCTTCCTCCAGCGCTACTTTACATTTTCGGGGCAGGTCACGTATCGGTAAACCTTTACAAAGTGGCCCAAAATGCTGGTTTTGATGTCATCGTGGTTGACGATCGCGATGCCTACGCCAACCGGGACCGCTTTCCCCATGCCAACGAGGTCATGGCGGAGGATTTCGATCAGGCTATGGCGCGCCTGACTCCGAATGAATCGTCCTATATCGTGATTGTCACCCGCGGTCACCGTGATGACATGCGCGTGCTGCGCTGGGCCGTCCAGACTCGCGCCCGTTATGTAGGCATGATCGGTTCCAAGCGCAAAACGATCGCGATTTTCAAGGAACTTCAGAGGGAAGGTCTGCCCGCACAGCGGTTCGAGCGCGTCCACGCCCCGGTGGGACTCGACATAGGCGCAGTCACTCCGGAGGAAATTGCGGTGTCCATCACTGCCGAGTTGATTGCGGTCCGCCGCCATGCCGAGCGCGCTTTGCCGCATATGAGCTGGTTCCTCAGCCATAAACCGCATTCCGAACCTGGTCCGAGCGCGTCCGACGATGTTGCTTCCCCCGCCGAGACAAGCGGCGAGCAGGAATAATCTCGATCTCAGATTCTTGATTTCAGCTTGCAGATTTCCCCTTTTTAGAGTCTTCCAATCCAACAATCGACAATCAAAAATCAAAAATTCTGTTCTTCCTTCTGCTATCTTCCCCTCATGAGCCGCTCGCCGAGCCTGTGCGGGGTAATCCTTGCCGCAGGCCTCTCTACGCGCATGGGCACGGATAAGGCGCTCCTACCCTGGCCTCCGCCGGCTCGCGGCGCAGCAGCAGTGGGACAAACCTTTTTGTCAGCCGCGATTCGTTCTCTGTCGCTCGACACCGACGCGGTGATCGTCGTCGCGGGAGAGAATGCTCCGCGCCTGGCCCCTGTGATCTACGCGCATGGCGCCTACCTGGTGAAAAATCCAGCGCCAGAACGGGGTCAATTCAGCTCCCTGCAAGTAGGATTACAGGAGGTTCTGAACCGCGGACGCGATTCGGCAATCGTCACGCTGGTCGATCGCCCCCCCGCGCGACTCACAACCATCGAGAAGCTGCGGCAAGTGTTTTCAGCGGCGCCGATCGAAATCTGGGCGGTTGTTCCGGAGTACGCGGGCAAGCACGGCCACCCCTATGTGGTAGCTCGGGAGCTGATCGAAGTCTTTCTTAAAGCTCCCTTAACGGCCACGGCTCGCGAGATTGAGCACCAGCATCGCCAGCATATTCGGTATTTCGCGGTTGACGATGCTTTTGTCACGACCAATGTCAACACACCCCAGGAGTATGCCGCCCTGCAAAGTCAATCGGCCCTGAGCTGAAGCAACGAACTGCTGCAATCGGTTACTATTCTGCTTACGGTTTCGCGACCCAGATCGGGTGCGACAACGAATCAATTCGGACCGACAACTTTGGCTGCTCCTCGTCAGCTTACCCGCCGTTCCTCCGAGTTCATTGACTCGGTACTCAAGCTCAAACCGCGCATCGCAGCCTTCGATTGCGATGGCACCCTCTGGGCCGGCGACGCCGGGGAGGGCTTCTTCCATTGGGAACTCGATCAGCGTCTGGTCTCCGATGAGATTGCCGCGTGGGCACGACGTCGCTATGCGGCTTACCGCGCCGGGCAGGTCGCGGAAGATGACATGTGCGGTGAGATGGTTTCCATGCATCGCGGGTTGAGTGAAAACTTGGTTCAGGCCGCTGCCAACCGCTACTTCGACGAGAACTTTGTCCGCCAGATCTTCCCTGAGATGCGTGCCCTGGTGCAGAAACTCCAGGAGCAAGGCTCTCTGGTCTGGGCCGTTTCCTCCACCAACCAATGGATGATCAGGGCCGGAATGCGCTATTTCGGTATCCCGCAGGAGAGGATTCTCGCAGCCGCGGTCGAAGTCCGCGACGGCATTATCACCGACCTGCTCACACGCGTGCCCAGTGGCGACGGTAAACCCCAGGCGATTCGGGCGACGGTCTCAGGGCCTTTGGACATCGCTTTTGGCAATTCCCGGTGGGATATGGCTATGCTCGCGATGGCCCGCCAAGGTTTTGCCATCAATCCCAATCCTGAGCTGGAAACGGTGGCAAGGCAGAATGCCTGGCCCATCTATTTTCCCGACTTGTTGGCGGACTCAGGGTAAAAAGGGAAAGCGCCCCGCTGGAGGTAGGGCGCTTTAATGTTCTTGCTGAGATCCAGGATCTACTTGACCCTAAGGGTAAGATATTTCCGCTTACCGACTCCATCGGGTAGTTGCTGTAGGGTTACTGTAGGGTCTTTACCGAGAAGCGCCGTAAAGCCCGGCCCTTTAGGGCTGGGGATATAAGGCGTGATTTTGCCTTGTCTTAGATTGCTTCATTAGGTATAAACATCAGTATGGCCCTGGAAGGCTACAAATCAAACCGCAACGTGGTCTATTCAAGCAAGTACCATTGTGTGTGGACACCTAAGTATCGGCGAGCTGTGCTGGTCGGACGAGTCGCTAAACGGTGCGAACAGGTGCTTAGACAAGTGGCAGACAAATATCGTGCCGAAATCATGGCTCTGGAAATCATGCCCGACCACGTACACGTGCTGGTAGAAGTAGACCCGCAGTTGGGTATCCATCGCTTGGTTAAGCACCTCAAGGGGGTTTCCTCGCACATCTTGCGGCAGGAATTTCGCACCCTGAAATCACGGTTGCCGACGCTGTGGACGAACAGCTATTTCGTGTCCACCGTTGGGGGGGCGCCGCTGGCGGTCATCCAACAATATGTCGAAAAGCAGAAGAACGTATAAATATCGGCTGTGGCCAAACCGCAAACAGCGGGAAGTCTTGTTTTCGAAGCTGGAAGTGTGCCGCCAGTTGTACAACGATGCGCTCGAAGAGCGGCGCGAGGCTTGGAAGTTGTGCCGCACCTGGGTATCTTTAACTCCATGCAATCGGCGCAGTTGGCCGCCGGCAAAGCAGCCGACCGTACAAGGCTGAAAGCGCTGGTCGATGGCTGGTGAAAGTGAATGCCCGTGGCACATGGCAACCATGCCGGTGGGGTCGAGCTGTGCCCAAGCAGTTGTGGGACAGGAAGCACCCTTGTTCGGCTTGCGGTTTCAAGACCATCCGCGACCACGCCTCGGCATTGGAGATTTTAAGGCGTGGACTGCGCCTAAGGACCGAAACGCCTGCGCTAGCTGGCGTGGCCCTTGAAGCCCCTAGCTTTAGCTACGGGGCGTAAGTCACCGACGTTGTTGGGCCAAAAAAAATACCGAGTGCTTTTCGACTTCCTCCGGCGGTGCACCATGCGTCTGGCTGCTGCGATAGCATTTAGTGTACTTTTGCCTGTTTCCACTATGTCTGGTCAGGATCGTTCCCACGCCCGCTCCATGGTTGTAACCCCGTTTGGGATCGTGGCGACGACACACGTGCAAGCCTCGCAGGCCGGAGCTCAGGTCCTGGCGCGAGGTGGTTCCGCCGTTGACGCGGCGATTGCTGCCAATGCCGTTCTGGGCGTCACAGAGCCCATGATGAATGGCATGGGCGGTGACTTGTTCGCCATCTACTGGGAGGCCAAGCCGGGCAAGCTTTATGGTCTCAACGCCAGCGGCTGGGCGCCCCAGGGACTCACCATTGAGCACATCCAAGCTAAGGGTCTGAGGGAGATGCCCCTTGCAGGAATCGATTCGGTAACAGTTCCCGGCGCCGTGGCCGGCTGGAATGCCTTGCACCAGCGTTTCGGCAAGCTGGCCTGGAAAGACCTGTTCCAGCCCGCCATCTTCTACGCGGAAAACGGCTACGCCGTCCCCGAAATCATTCATGGCTATTGGGAAGGCAGTCGAGAAACGTTGGCCTCCGATCCGGAAAGTCGGCGCGTGTTTCTGCTCAACAGCAAAGTGCCTGCTGTCGGCGAAATCTTCAGAAATCCTGATGTCGCCAAAGCGCTCCGTCTGGTTGCGCAAGAGGGCGCCAAGGATTTTTATCGCGGAGAAATTGCGCGGGCCATCCTGCGCACCTCGCAAGCGGCCGGCGGCACCATGGCGGCATCCGATCTTGCCGAGTTTTCCCCCGAGTGGGTTGAGCCGATCTCAACCACCTACCGGGGCTGGATGATCTACGAACTGCCTCCCAACGGCCAAGGCATGGCTGCCCTGGAAATGCTCAACCTCATGGAGCTCACGCCGGCCTCGGCAGACGGTCCGCTCAGCGTGCGGGAACTGCACAAGAAAATAGAAGCCATGAAGCTGGCCTACGCCGATCTTGCCCGCTACAATGCCGATCCGCGTTTCGCTAAGGTACCACTGAAGGGACTGCTTTCGAAGGATTACGCCAAAGACCGAGCCAAGTTAATTGATCCAAACCAAGCGAACTGCCAGGAAGCATCCGGCACGCCGCCGATGAGTGACACCACCTATCTCTCGGTTGTCGATCGCGACGGCAACATCGTTTCCCTCATCCAGAGTAACTACGAAGGTTTTGGGTCGGGCATCACGGTTCGGGGCATGGGATTTGCGCTACAGGACCGTGCCGCCCTGTTCTCGCTCGATCCCGCCAGCCCCAACGCGTTGGCACCGCGCAAGCGTCCGTTTCACACCATCATTCCAGCGTTCCTCGAGCGCGGCGACCAGCATATTGGTTTCGGAATCATGGGAGGCGCGAACCAACCGCTGGCCCACGCGCAATTCGTCTCCAATGTGGCGGATTACGGCATGAACATTCAGGCTGCGATGGAAACCGCACGCTTCACCGTGAGCCCGGAGCGTGGCTGCCACATCCGCATCGAGTCGCGAGTGAAATCAGAGGTTCTTGCAACGCTTTCTGCGATGGGCCACCAACTGGAACTCCGCGGCGCGTTTTCGACCACCATGGGACGCGGTCAGGCGGTACTGCACGATTCCAAAAACAAAATGAACTACGGCGCCTCCGATGCGCGAGCCGATGGATCTGCGGAACCGGAACTCCCGCCGGTCAATTGGTAGATTGGTAGATCTAGCCACGGCGCTTAAAGAACTGCACCGCGCGTTCGTGGGCTTCGGCCGCTCTCCGGCTGCGAAATGTTCCCAAGTTCCGTCGTCTACCACTGCTAGGATCTTTCTTGCGCGAATAAAGTCGGTACTCCCCGGATTTGAGCTTGCGAATCATTTCGAACTCCTCCGCACCGGCATTTAAGATGCCAGCCACCGTGCTGAGGAGGCTCTTGGCCAAACCAACTGAGGTTAAGATCGAACGGTCTCGAGCGCGCCCAATTTCTCCCATACCGATTCCAGCAGAGTTTCTTTCTGCTTAACTTCCACCCTGGAAGCCATGATGGGCAGCCCGGGATATCTCTGCTAACAACTCTCCCTGCCGCTCCACGATGATCTCGGTCAGCGGTTCGCGTTCTTCAGGAGTTCAGGGCCAGTTCCGTGGGACGGCAGTCCGCGAAGAGTCTGGCGTGTCCCAGCGGGAAGTTGCTGGGGAGCCGGGGAAAAATCTTCCCAAAAATAAGAAGCGCCCCAGACCCTAGTTTGAGTCATGGGACGCCCGAACAGCCCTCCCCCAGAACTGCTCGCCACCCACCCTAAATTCGCGTTCCAGAACTGTAAATTACACTTCCGTGCCATAGGTCTGGCACCAAATGGCTACTCTTGACGTGCGGTAAGGCCCGGCCTCCGGCCATGATTCGCTAGACCTTGGTTACCTCGGCAAAACTGCCCGACTTCTGCACTCGGCTGTCGGTTCTGCCCAATCCAGCGTGCACCCGACTTTTGGCGGTGCTTTTCAGAGGATTAGAACCACGCCCACCTACCCTTTCGGACCCGGCTAGCCGTTACCCCGGTAATCGATGCAGGGGGATTACCGTTGACTGCTTGCATATCCGCCCTTACAGTCGCCCCCAGGGGGAACTATGAAGGACATCCACGAGGTCTTGCGTCGCAAGCAAGCCCAATACGCAGCGTTGGCCAAGCAGATCGAGGCGCTCCAGGCCGCCGCCGACAAGCTTCGCGAAGTCGCTCCACTGCTAGCAGATGGCGAGGAAGAAGCGGTACCGGTAGTCGTCGACGAAGGCGGGGAAGAATCTCGCGCCATGAGCGCCAAAGCCAGCTCTGCTCCCGCGAGCGCTCCGCCTGCCGCCAAAGCCCCGAGCCGCGGAACCGCTCCGCGTTGGCCATAATCGCCTCTGTCAGGCCCACTGAGGGGGATATGCAATTTCAGGCACTGCTGGTTTTGACTGACAACAGCGCGGCCGAGCTGCTCAGTCCTGTGCTAGCAAAGTTCCAAGTTGATGGCGACCTGTGTGCTAACTCTGCCGATGTGGCTCTACTGCTCGAAGAAAAATGCTTCGATATCATTCTTGCCGATTTTGACGATTCTCATGCGGCCGCCCAAGTAATCGAAAATGTAAGGCATTCCGCCAGCAAGAATGCAATTGCCGTCGGTCTTCTGAGTGACCCTTCCAATGTGCGCCGCGCCTTTGGGCGGGGAGCGAATTTTGTTCTCTATAAGCCCATAAAGAGTGAGCAGGCCCACGCCAGCCTTCGCGCAGCCATTGCTTTACTAAAGCGCGAGCGCCGCCGCAAGTTTCGTCTGCCCGTGCAGTTGCCCGTTACTTTGAGTTGGCAGGATGCGCCCGAAGTAGAAGGCATCATGCTGGACGTCAGCGAAGACGGAATGGATGTGCTTTCCGCTCAGCCGCTCGAGGGCTCACAGAATGTAGAGGTTCAATTTTCTCTGCCCGATTTGACTCAGCTGCGCGCGCAAGCCCAAGTAGTGTGGGCCAACACCAACGGGCAAGCCGGGCTTCAGTTCGTGGATTTCCCCGAAGCCAATCGGGAAACCCTCTGCGCCTGGCTGGGCGCCAATTCGCCAGAAGTACCGGCGGAACCTGAGCCTCTCTCGCAGTGCACTTTGTCCGACCTGAGCTTGGGCGGATGCTACGTGGAGACCGAATCCCCATTCCCGCGTCAGACCAAAATTGATCTCTGCTTGCGGGCAGCCGCTTGGGAAGTTCACACCCAGGGCATAGTGCGTGTCATGCACCCCGGTCATGGCATGGGTGTCGAGTTTGCCTCGCGAACCGGCGATGAGCGCTCCCAGGTCGAACACTTTATCGAGTTCCTGACCAACCAGTCGGAGGTGATGCCGCAGCTTTCCGTGGCGCCTAAATCCATCGACTTCTCACCCCAGGATGGACACTCACCTTCTTACCAGGACGCACTAAAAGACGACTTGCTCCAGTTGCTGCGCCAGGAACAAAACATGACCCAAGAAGAATTCCTGACTGAGTTACGCAGCCAGCGCCGTTCCCAGGCGCAAGCCACAGCCTGAGTCCTCCACCCCGCATTCCACCTAAACCCTCGGTTCACTAAAGCCAACATCCTTGTTCACCACAGATTTTTCTGCGACCTCCGAGCGCGCCTGAGCTTCGCGCTGGCTATCGCCCCCTGGTACGGTTCTAAAGTCCTGCCAGTCGATACGGTGGAGCTGGCAGAGACGATTTTTCGGCAAGCATGCTGTCCGGCGATGACCATCGGGCCGCAAGTGGCTCTGGTCGAAGTCCATACCTGGAAGCCGAAAAATATAGTCTTCCCCGCCGACTTCTCCGAAACTTCGTTGCATGCCCTTCCTTTTGCCTTGTCGTTGGCCGAGGAGACCCAGGCCAACCTTATCCTGCTGCATGGGCCGGCGATGGTCGCCATGGACGCAAGGATGATCTTGAGGGACAAGATTCTGAAGCAACTCAACGATCTGTTACCCCGCGATGCATCCGATTGGTGCAACCCCGAGGGCATGGTGTTATATGAATTCGAGGCCGAGAAATCTTGCGCCTCGCCCAGGAACGCGCGTTGCATCGGATTGCGATGAGGTAGGAAAGGGGGGCGCTGCCTCAACTCACTTGCCCCGGGCCACCGAGATGGTAAGCGGTGCGCCTGGTCCGGTCTTAACTGTTCGGGTTTAACCGGGGAAGCCGATTAGCGCTTCTCCGGCTTCCACCGGTTGAGAAATCGCGCCAGGTCCTCCGGTGCTAATGCCCGGGCATGTTCGAATTCGCCGTTCTTCTGGCTGTAGAGAAGTTTTCCGCTGCCGTCCAGGACGGCGAGCCCAGGAATGCCTTTGGACATAGGCACTTCATACAGCTTCATCAACTCCTGGTTTCTGTCGCCTTCGCCCACATCCACATGCACGACTTCGAAATTCTTTTCGAGAAGCGCGGCCAAGTCGGGCCGATGAAAAGCAGCCTCTAGCACATGGCAGTCGTAGCACCAGTTAGCGCCGAAAACAAGCAGCACGTGTTTTCCACTCTTGGCAGCGTGCTCTCGCGCTTCCTTGATCGCCGCCTTGGCATCGACCCCCGCAGGATACAAATCCTTGTTGGTCGAAATGGGCTGTTCTAGCCGCGCAATATCGCCGCGTTTAGCTGCTACAATGCGCCACTGCTCGCCTTGTTGTGCCCATAACTGCCCTTCCGAAACATAAACTGTGCGACCCGGCGCTTTGGCAGCCGACTTCACCTCGGCCACAAAAACAACTTGATGCAACCCGGTTTGCGGCGAGTTCGACTGATCGATCTTGAGATTGATGCCCTGGACCTTGAGGCTCCGCCAAAAGCCTATTTCCGCATCAGCATTGACAGGTGTTTCACTGGCCCCTGCTCCAATCGTGGCAGGCGGATTCACGCTATAGAGCATCTTCAGCCTCAGCGTGTCTCCGGCGAGTATTGCGCTTCTCCATTGTTCCAGCGGCCCGAAAGGAGCCCCATTGGAAGGGGCTGGAAGAAACTGCGCCCAGCCCGCGGATCCAACCAATGCGCCATATAGACCGAGGATACTAAGGATTCTCCGAATAACCGACACGTACATTCACGACTCCGACGATTCGCGTGTAGCCAAGGGTTGAGTATATCGCAGCAGGTTGTAACCCACTCACAGCCGGTTTTGCTCTATGCTTTCTTCGGTAAACACCGAAACCGGCTGGCATTTCGAAAAGGAGCCCTTCTCAAATTACCCCTTTCCAGCAAGACGATGACCATAGCTTGTGAAGAACACGCCAGTGAAGCGCGCCTGCCTCACTTGTTTCCTGGACCCGCAATCCTCATTGCGGTAGCAGCTTTCGCAGTGCTGGTCCCGATGTTTTTCCTCGGCAACCCCTCCGGGCACGATTTCGAATTTCATCTCAACTCCTGGATGGAAGTAGTCAATCAGTGGAAGCAAGGCATCGTCTACCCACGCTGGGCCGCGATGGCGCACTACAGCTACGGCGAAGCCCGTTTTCTTTTCTATCCGCCCGCTTCCTGGGTACTGGGCGGACTGCTGGGATTGGTACTTCCCTGGGCCTTGGTTGCGCCGGCATTTATCTGGATTGCACTCAGCACGGCCGGTGTCTCCATGTTCTTTCTCGCGCGCCAATGGCTCTCACGAGCTGATGCCACTTTCGCTGCCGCTCTTTACGCGATCAACCCCTACCACATCGTGATCGTCTATTGGCGAAGCGCATTTGCCGAGTTGTTGGCCGCCGGGTTGCTCCCCTTGCTCTTGCTGTGGGTGCTGCGCGCCCAGCAAGACGGACGCAAAATAATTGTTCCGCTTTCCCTAGTCGTGGCCGGCGCATGGCTGACCAATGCCCCCGCAGCAGTCATGGTGAATTACTCGCTCGCGCTCTTGGTGGTGGCTGTTGCCATGGTTCGACGCGCGCCGCGAATTTTGCTCTGCGGAGCCACCACGGTGATCCTGGGGGCTGCCTTGTCTGGCTTCTATCTACTGCCAGCCGTCTATGAAGAGAAGTGGGTGAACATCGCGCAAGTGCTCTCCCCTGGTGTGCGCCCGCAGGACAATTTTCTGTTCACGGTCATCCCCGACCCCGACCACAACCGCTTCAACCTGCTGGTCTCCACAGTCGCACTTAACGAAATCGTCGTGTTGGTGGCTGCGGCATTTCTGGCGCGCAATTCGCGACGCAACCAGCCGCTGCTCTGGTGGGCGCTGACAGCCTGGAGCGCAGCCGCCCTGCTGCTGATGTTTTCCGTCACGTTCTTCTTTTGGGAGCACCTGCCTAAGCTCCGCTTCGTGCAATTGCCCTGGCGCTGGCTGCTTTGTCTCAACCTGGCGTTCGCCCTATGGGTCACGCTGGGAATGGGACGCTGGATAAGCAGAACCCTGGTATGCCTTCTCATGCTTGGGGTAATCGCCACCGGCTGGTACAAAATCCAAACCCCATGGTGGGATGGCGCCGATGACATCGCCGAAATGCGTGACAACTTGGAAGAAGGCCAGGGCTACGAGGGCACCGACGAATATGTCCCGACCGGCGCGGACCCTTACGAGATCAAGCAGAACGTCGGCCAAGTCATCGTCGAAGGAGCCAGCCAGGCTCGCATTCACGTCCAGCAATGGTC